>ERZ772977.210-NODE-210-length-47057-cov-9.122995_pt1 | contig 47057 bp, 38 predicted proteins | sample MGYA00511131_ERZ772977 | MGnify/ENA primary metagenome ERZ772977 (study PRJEB29015, sample SAMEA2737935) | human oral metagenome | biome: human oral; feature: human-associated habitat; material: dental | place: China | collected 2151 ...
CGGATAGTGTATGAGACGACGCTCTCCCAGAGAGTTCATTCACTGTGGAACAGCGTCCGCGCATCTGAGCAGCAAGTCCGAGACCTCAAAGCTAAGGCTGTGACATTGCTTCGCGACCGGCAAGGTAGGATGTCTGCCCTGGATGAGGCGCAGTTTCACCGCGAGGCGGCGTCCAGGAAGAAGCGCGAGTTGGCGATTCTGGCTTCGCAAGAGATAGCCTATCTGTCGCACGTGTGGGGTAACGCGGTTGTGGCTGTTGAAGATTTAGGCTGGATCGCTAATACCATGCAGAACGGCCGGTGGAACCGAGGTGAGCTTGTTAAGTGGCTCACTCACTACGTGTCACAAAACGGCGGATGGGTCGTCGCAGTAAACCCCGCAAACACCTCGCAACAGTGCCACGAGTGCGGTCAGCGAGTCTCGCACCCCACGCACGAGTTATCCGTTTGTCCCGAGCACGGGACGATGGACCGGGATGTGAACGCTGCAACCAACATTGCCGCACGGGCTGTCCCGCGCGTGACTAAAGCGCGTGCGACTCGGGCGAAAAATCGGAAGCTACGGCCACAGACGCCGCTCAGAACGCCGACAGCCAGGGCTTCATTGAAATATCCGGGACGGGATAGGGCGAAAAATTCGCCTACACCGAAAAGGAAGAAACATCGTATCGCTAAGGAGGTGAATCTTCCTGTATGCCCCGCTAGGGTACAAGCGCACAGCTTGGATGCCAGGGTACTAGCGGACCAGGGTACACGCGGTACCCTGGGGACCGTTCAGGCGGCGCTCAAACAAGGTTGCGTAACCTACAAATGTATGCTATTGTAGCCTTATTTGATACTCTTGCCTGTGTTTGTATGGAGGTTGTTGTGGCGGCGAAGGGGAAGAAGAAGGGTCGCTCGTCTGGTGGCGGCTTGTTTGCTGGCGTGTCGTCTGCTGTCAGGCTTGGCGTGGCGTTGCTCCTGTTGGCGGTGCTTGTTTTGTCGTTGGTGAGGAGCGTTCATGCTCATGGCGGCTTTGGTGGGTATTTCCGGTACCTGTCGGAGACGGGTAAGAGCTGGTCGGCTTCCGCTCTGTGTACGATGCAGGGCGGTAGCGTGAATGAGTGTTGGGATACTCCGCGCGTGTCTCCCCCCGGTTCTGTTGCGTCCGGTGACGGTTCTGACTCGTCCTCGTCGTCTGATTCCAGCTCTGGCTCCTCTAGCGCTAGTGGCGATTCTGGCGCGTCGTCCTCGTCCGCCGCTCCTGGTTCTGGTTCTCGTGAGGATTGGCTGCGCCGATTGGACGCGTTGCCGTCCGGTGAGGCTGACACGTCTGTCCCGTACAACCGCAAGGACTACAAGCACTGGATTGCGATTCAGGGCGCGTGTGATACGCGTGAGACGGCGCTTGTGCGCGACGGCTCTGACGTTGTGACTGACCCGTCTACGTGCAAAGTGACATCTGGTTCGTGGGTTGACCCGTATAGTGGTGAGACTTTCACGGATGCGAAGAAGATGGACATTGACCATCTTATCCCGCTACAGTATGCGCATCAGCATGGCGGCGCGTCGTGGGATGCCGCGAAGAAGCAGGCGTATGCGAACGACTTGGATACGGTTCTGTTGACCGTTTCTGCGCGCGAGAATAGGTCGAAGGGCGCGGCTGGTCCTGGTGAGTATATGCCGCCGTTGAAGTCGTATCGTTGTGAGTACTCTCGGCGTTGGGTTGCCGTGTCGGAGAAGTATGGTTTGACGGTGGGGAAGGCTGATCGGCAGGCTCTTAACTCTGGTTTGTCGTCGTGCCAGTAATGGCCGCTGGTCATGTTTGGGCGTGGTGATCGCCCGTCCCGCGTTTGCGCTTGTTTCCGTGTAGTTACAGGCGTTTTCGCGGAGGCGGGTTGTGCCGCTTCCCGGCTGTTTGTGTCCGCTTGTGGGTAGCTATTTGGTGGTTAGGCTGTAATTATTCTGTGCGCTTTTGGGTTGACTCACGCGCGGTTTGGTGTTGTTTCTTGTGTTGGAGGTTCTTTCGTGTTTGTAAGCGTTTCTCGCGGCTTTATTGGCCGCTCGTGGGCACCGAGGTTGGCGGCCGTGTTCGCCGTCTTGTCGGTGGCGCTCACGGGGTTCCTTGGCGCAATGCTGGGCGCTTCACACGGCGCTGCCTCCCACAGTGCCGCTGGCGGCTTGTGGTCCGACAGTGGCGTTGTCGCGTCCGCTGACGGCGGCGGCTTGTGCTCCGGCTTGGGGTACAACATGCAGCGTGCGGCGGCATGGGATAGTCCCGGCGGTTTCGAGAACGATACCGCTAAGCGGCGCGTACTAAGCGTGGAAGATTTGGCCGCCAACGGCACAAAATTCATGCTGTTCTACGGCACGGGCAAGGTCGATAACAGTTCCGGCCTGAACTTTGTCGCCGACAATGAGGTGGAGTTCCCGGAAGCCGACCACGTAGACAAAGCGAAAGCCGACGAAGTACGCAAAGCGCTGGGTACTGGCGGCTGTGTGACTACGGGCGTCGGCATGGCCGCAGCGAACGCTGTCCTGAACCTCAACACGATGGTGTTGGGGTTGGGCAAGTACGTGACTGTGAGCGCTTTCAACAGTCAGCTTATCTGTAAGGATGGGAATAGCAAGAACTGCATTGACCTCGTTTCCGTGATCGGCGGCAAGTCTGACACCTCCCGCGACAAGGGTATTATCGGCGTGTTGACTCAGGGCGTGTACATGCCGCTGTTGGTGATGGCTGTCATTATTGCTCTCGCTTTGGCGGCGTGGAAGATCATCCACGGTCAGATCATGGCAGCGCTCCGTGAAGCGGTCGTGGCTGTCGTGGCCGCGATTTTGGGTGCTGGTATTTTGGCGTTCCCGCACACGTTCGCGTCCGCCCCACTGTGGGTGATGGGCGAGGTTGGCGGTATTGTCGCTAACGCCGTGAATGGTGGCGGTCCTAACGCTACCAGTAGCGAGAGTGCGTGTGTCGCGTCCGCTGATGGTGAGACGGGTGGCTCGTTGGCGATTAGTGGCGTGACCTGCACGATGTGGAAGGCATTTGTCGCTAACCCTGTTGCGATTCAGACGTTCGGACTGCCGTTTGACGAGCTGGATACGAAGGAAGGCGATTTTGCTGCCCGGTTGAAAGAGAAGGGGTTTACTGGGGATGAGTTCTGTGTGCCGAAGAACACGATTGGCGCGTTGAAAGATTCCTACGGTAAGGCGCTCGCTATGAATGGCGGCGGCAGTGACAAAGTGTGTAACTTGTACGCGTATGCGGCTATGTTGCGCACGAACATTGATGACGGTTCGGGCGAGTATGACGCGTCTAAAACCTACTCTGACCCGAGGTGGGGGCGCGTTGTTGGTGCGGCTCAGGCGAGCGATGTGACGTGGTTGTCGTTCACGTCTCAGGCTGGCGCATTGTCTGCCCCGATGACGGCGGGCGGCATGTTGGTGACCAGTATCCTCGCTAACATTGTGTTCTTTGTGACTGGCATCTGGGCACTCGTGTACTATTTCCAGGCTATCGTCGTGGTGGCGTTCGCCCCGTTCTTCCTCCTGCTGGCGATTTCCGAGCGGACGCGTAAGTATTTCTTCGGCTGGTTGCAACAAATTCTTGGTAGCGTGTTGAAGTTCCTCGTCAGTGAGGTGTTCCTCATTATCGCTGTCCTCGTGTACGGTGGCGCGTTGCAGACGCTTTCTAACCCTGCGACGGCGACGCTCGTTGTGATCGTGTTGACCGTTCTTCTGGTCTTGTACCGTAAGGAAGTGATCGGCATGTTTGGTCGCGTCGAGATGGGTGGTAAGGAGATGAGCAGCCGCGCCGTGCAGGCGGCATCGAAGTTCCTGGGTGACAACAGGAGGCGGGCTGTCGCTTACGGTACTGCGGCCGTGGGTGGAGCTATTGGTGGCGCTATTGCTGCCGGTAAGGGCGAGCGCGGCGCAGCCATGTGGGAGGGCTTGAAGGAAGGCTCTCTGCGTCAGGCGTCTAGGAGTACGGGCCTTATTGGTCACACTGCGCGTCAGGTTAACGCTATTGACGGCCGCAATAAGAAGGACTTGCAGCTCGCCGAGCGTGACGTGAAGAACCAGTTGAACGCTATGCGTAACCAGGATGCCGCAACGAGCGGCGTGGAGCAGAACGCGAAGGATAACCTTGATCGAGTGTCCGAGCGTGTTACTGCCGCCAAGCGCAGCTACAACGCGTTCGAGTCCGATAGCGTGAAGCGCTCCCACTTGATTGACGAAGGCGAGAACAGCACTCGCAGGCGCGTGGAAAAGCAGCTACAGGACATTGCTGAGCGGAAGAAGAGCGCGACAAGCGAGGCTGACGTGGACGCGTTGAACCGTGCGGAAGCAAGGGCGAACATGCACCTGTCTGTCACTGAGGCCGTGTTCAAGGAAGCGAAAGCTGACGGGTTGGAAGCTGACGCAGTGTACGCTCGTAGTATCGGCGACGAGAAGGCCGCGTCTGAGTTCGAGAAGCAGGCGCAGGCGCTACGTGATGAGGCCGGTAAGCTACGCGAGAAGGCGCACGTGCTCTCTGACGGTGACAACCGCGCGTTCCAGGAGTCGATGGCTGAGGCGAAGAGCCGTGTGGAGTCCATTAACGAGGCGGTCGGTAACGATGCTGTCACAAGCGCGAGCGGCGCGACGGAGACGGTTGAGACTGTGCGCGGCGGCGACCAGTTGATCGCTGACGCTCAGGCCGAGTATGAGGCTGCGTCGGCTGAGAAGGCTGCGACAGAGATTCACGTGAGCGAATTGAAGCGTCAGATTCGGGCGATTGACAAGGCTCAGCAGCAGGCTGGTTCCCGTTTGCTCACGTCCGAGCTGCGTGACGTTGAGCGTGAGCGTGACGCGTCGGATGCTGTTATTGAGAGCGCGCACGCTGATGCTAAGCGCGGTGTGACCCCGGTGGCGTTGGATGCGGGTGACGTGAGGAAGAAGTTGGATGACGGTGCCGCGTATGACGTGGCGGGCGGCGACGCGAGGTGACGAGCATGGAAGAAGAATTGGAAGAGGGTAAGATTGTTGACGGTGCGCCCGACGTTGAGGCGCAGGGCGGGGGAGCTGCGACAGAAGAGGTCGGCTCCCCCGCCGGGGGTGTTGACGCGTCCATTTCTGGCATGTTGAAGGGTGCGGTTACCTCCCGGTCTCCGCAGTGGGCGCAGAAGGCGGCGCAGACCGCTCAGCGCGTCCGTAACGCTGCGCACGCCGTGCAGGCTGCGGTCAGTAATTTCTTTGCTGCGGTCACTAACCCGGCAACGTGGATTGGTGTCGCCGCCGTCGTTATCACTCTCGCACTGTTGAATCACGCGGGCGTGTTCAGTAGCCTCATCGGCAAGGATAACCTGGATGAGTGCGTGGGCGGCACGGGCGGCGCGTCCTCAGCTATCAACATTCCAGCCGGGGGAGCGAACGACCCCGAGTCGTACAAGGCTGCGACCGACAGCATCATGGCGTGGCTGATGACCACAGGGTTTACCCCTAACGGCGGTAAGCCCATGAGCAAAGAGCAGGCCGCAGGTTTCGTCTCCAACTTGCAGATGGAGACCAGCAACTATGACCCGACGCTCGTTCAGGGCGGCGCGGACCTATCCTCATACAGTAACGACCAGATCATCGCCTACGCGAACAGTCAGGGCAGCGGCGGCGGCGCTGTCGGCATCTTCCAGTTGCGTGGCTCTAGCCTGGCTGGCTTGGGCGAGTACGCGAACAGCGCTGGCAAGAAGTGGAGTGACGCCGACGCCCAGTTCGAGTACGTGAAAACCGTGCTCGACACGGGCAAGGGTTTCGCCGGGGACATGAGCCGGTTCTGGCAGGCAGGCCACGACGTGCGATACTACGCGTCCACGTCAAACCGTAGTTTTGAGGGTTCGTGCCGCCTCGTGTCTGACGATGACACGACGGGCTGCGCTGAGGGCGGCGGCAACTGGCGCGCGAAGGGCGAGGAACAGTACCAGAAGGCTCAGGCCGCGTTTGATGGGTTCACGGGCGCTGGCCGCACTGTTGGCGGCTCGTGCGTGAGCAAGGGCGGTTCCGCTGACCTGTCGAGCACGGTCGCGTTGGCCGTGTCGGCCGTGTGGCCTCCCGCCCAGCACCAGCAGGCGGTGTGTGGCAATGACCCGTCGGGCGCGTGCGCGAAGCCCGAGTACAAGGATATTCGCGCCAAGCTCGCGGAGAAGGGGTACACGTGGCCGAACTATGCGGACTGTGGCATGTTTGTGTCGACAATGGTTATCCCCACGTTGGATAAAGAGTTCCCGCAGGCTGGCACTGCCGTCCAGTATCCGTACATGATGGAGCACTCGGATAAGTGGAAGCCGTACTACTCGAAGAGCGAGGCTCAGCCGGGTGATGTGTGGATTACGAAGCCGGGCGAGATGGGGCATGTCGTGTTGTGGGTTGGTCAGCAGGAGGATGGAGCGTCGTACACGGCGGAGGCGTCGTGGGATAGTCATTCTGGTAAGTTGCAGCCTGACCGTTTCAATGATAGTCTCGTTGACGAGATGGGCAGGCAGTACGTGGGGTTCCATTTCGTTGGTACCCCTGACCCCGCCCTGTGAGTCGATAGTGTGAAAGCAGGCCGCGCCCACCCCCTCGTTCCCGAAAGAATGGGGTGGGATGGGTGCGGCTGGTTAAGGTGGGAAGAATGAGTAATCCTGAAAAGAAGTCGGTGGGTGTTGGCGGTCGGCGCGGTGTGTCTCCCGCGCGTGCGGGCGTGACGGTCGCGGCCGTTATTGCCGTGGCGGCTGCGACCGTGTTTGCCGTGTCACATTTCTTGTCTGGTAGTGGCGGTGACCCGCTTGCGTCGCAGTCGCGTCCGTTGACGGCGGCTGAGAAGGGCGAGGCGGAGGCCACTGTCGTCAGTCTCGTTCAGGGTGGCGGAACGTTCGGCTACAATACGCCTGACGGCGGGGAGACGCTTGACGGTTGGCGTGAACTGTCACTGTTGGAAGCGCCGCCATCTGACTTGTTCCGTTCCCGTTCTGACGCTTATTTGGGTGTGCGTGACCGTATTAGCACGTCGAGCACCTACTACTATGACGCGTCGAGCGTCAACAAGTGGAGCGATAAGGCCGAGGTGTTGTCGCTCGCGTCGTGGAGTGCGAACGGTGTGAGTGCGTCCGCAGGAGACGAGGGCGTGTTCCGGCAGGTGAACGGCTCTCCCGTGTTGTCGGTGACTGTTCGTGCGCGGTGGGAGAGCGTGCAGCGTGTGCGTACTCTCCCGAGTGAGGACGGGTGGGGTCTGCTTGTGCGTGAAGCGTCTTACCCGGTTGATGCGACGTTTACGATGGTGAATGAGAATGGCGTGTGGCGCATGTTGACGGTGGAGGGCGTGTCTCCTACGATTGTTGAGGCGTTCACGTATCCTAACCCGGATGCGCGCGCTATCCAGTCTCAGTATGGCGAGTTCAGGGAGGTCCAACAGTGAGCGGCATGTTGTGGAATGGTGGTCACCGTGAAACAGGTGATGGCGACGAGAGCGTTGCTGACGGTCTCGTGGATGCGTATGAGGCTTTGTCGTCTGGCGGTGTTGATTCTGTGGACGATGGGCGCGTCGAGTGGCTTGTGGAGGGCTTGTACGATGAGAGCGGGGAGCTTGTGTCTCGTCCCGTCTTGCTGGTGGATAAGCCTGTTCTCGTGTTGCGTGCGGATGACGGTTCTGAGGCGCGGTTTACTGTGACTCGCCAGTTGGCGGACCAGTTGGGGCTTGTGTTCGCTGATTGTTCGCGGGCTTTCCGTGGCGCGCCTACCGTTCGTGGCGGTTTGCTTCGCTTGCGTGAGGTGGACGACCGTCCGCTGCGTGTGCGTGTGCGAGAGTTTTTCCGGGTGCGGCCGTTGCGCGCGTGGGGCGGTGTGGTGTGCGGCGCACTTCTCCTGGCGCTGTTTGTGCGCGTCCTTTTGGCGGCGTTCTGACTATATGCGTCTGTTACCCCGCCCGTACCCGTGTTGTTTTCATGCGGGCGCGGGCGGGGTGTTCTTTTTATGCCGGGTAGTCTGCCGTCTGATTGGTGAGCTTTTGTCACCGCGCGGTACCGTCCGGTATAGTCAATGACATGAGAAATTATAGTGAATACGCCGACATGCGACCGGGCGACGCTGGTTGCCCGATGTTGGTTTTGGGTTTTGTTTCGTTGCCGCCCGCGCGCGGCTATCTTGGTGGAGGTTTCGCCCGTGGAGCACACAAGTAACCAGAATAGTGGGGCGCTCACTGATGGTGATGCGCGCGCCATGCGTGACCGTATCCTGGCGGGTGACAACGCATCTCAGCGGCTACGAGAATTGGATGTTCAGCCCGCGCCCGCCAGTCAGGGGGAGCGTTTGGAGCGCCGCCGCGAGCGCGAGGAGCTGGTGTTGGCTGTTCAGGCTGGCGAGGACGCGACGGTGCGCATGATGGACAGTGTGCGGGCGTTCGCTTTCAAGACGGCGCGGCGTTTAACTATCCCCGTGTTTTGTCGTCACCTGTTGGATGTTGATGCTCTTGCTGGGCGTGGCTTGTTGGCGGCGCTGGATGCTGTGCGCAAGTGGGAGCCTGTTCTTGGCTCGTGGTCGCAGTACGCGTGTGGCCGCATCCACGCGTACATGTTGGTGGAGTTGAAGGCGGCGATTGCTTCCGCGTTGAATGTTCCTGTTATGCGGGCGTTTGACTATGCTCGCGCCGTGTCTGCTGTGAATGGTGGCGCGGATGTGAGTGCTGTTGCTGCTGGTCTTGACGTTCCGGTGGGTGTGTTGGTTGGCGTGTTGGGTCGTGCGCTTCCAGTGGTGGATGTTGACTGCGAACATGCCGTATTGGCGGCTGGTGGCAGCGTTGCTTGTGATGGTGGCGTGATGAGCGCTGTGGATGCGCGTTCTTCCCGTGACGTGTTGGGGTTTTCTGCCGTGGAGTGGGAGGCGGTGTGTTCGTTGGCGGCTGGTGAGCCTGCGTCGATGAGCGCTGTTGGCCGGTCCAGGTCGGCTGTTCTTCGGGGTTTGCGTGATCGCGGCATGATCGCGTAACATGTGTGTAACTGTAGTATTTGCAGCTGCCCGGTTGCCCTCTTGCGTGGGCTGGTTTGGTGGACTGTCGAAGATGGAGAGGTGTTTCCGTTTTGTTGTTTAGTGATGTTGAGCGCGGCTCGTCTGCCGTGAGCGCCCCGGCTGGCGTGTTGCGGGTGGGGTTTGCTCGCGGCGTGAGTGAGCGTGAGGTGCGCGACGCGTGCGTTGAGGCGTTTAATCGTGAGGGTGTGGCGTTTTCTGTTGAGGAGGAGAACGGCCAGTTGTGCGTGTATGTTCCCGCTCCCGCGTATGGCGTGTTGGCGGAGGATGGCGTGTTGGGTGCGGTTGATTGGCTGGTGCGTGAGCGCGCGGACTTGCAGCCGTCGGCGCGCATTTATGGGGGTGTGCAGCTATGACTGGCGGCGGTTTTGACCCTGGGAAGGCCAGGTACACGCGCTCGTCGATGATGAGCATGTCTCCTGACGCTCGTCTGGACGCATTGTATAGTGACGGCATGTGGTATGACGAGAAGAAGGCTCGTCAACTGGTGAACGTGTCCGAGGAAGAGTACGCGCGGTGGCTTGCCGGTAAGCTCACGTCCAATAGTATTGTCGCCTCGCATATGGGGGCGGTCACGTACAGGTTCAACATGGAGCAGGTACGCGAGTGGCACGACCGCCACAACATGCCTTTGGACGCTGGCCTGTTTGAGGGTATTTACCCGGCTCGCGTGTGGGACGACATGACGGAGACCGAGGGGTTTATTGCCGCACCGTTGCGTGAGGTGTGCGTAGTGACGTTCACATGCAATGAGGGTAAGGCGAAAGAGATTGCGGAAACGTGTCGCGGCGTGGGAGTGGTGAAGCCCGGCGAACGCGCAGACCAGTGGCGACTCCTGTGCGGGTCTGAGTCTTACGGAGCGCAGATTGTGGCCGCCGTTTTGGGCGAGTCTCTGGATAGCGAGGGCGAGTCTGCGCGCGTGCGCCGCTCGTCCATGTGGCGTAGGGATATGCGCGATTTTTCTCCCGAGTTCACGCTCGGCATGTTCGACGTGTACGAGAAGTTCGCGCGGTCGCGTCTCGCCCCGCACATGGACAGTCTGCGCATTTTCCTCACCGACAAGGGGGATGTGGACGCGAAGGTCATTGAATGGATTATTGGCGCGATTGAGCGGTTCAATGAGATGGCGTCCGTTCCGTTTAGCGGCTATTTGGACAACATTCTACACAGGTGGCCTTACGACGTTGCCGAGAAGTATTTGGGGAAGCGCCTCGCCGATTTCCAGAAGGACCGTGCTGTCGCGTTAAAGAAGATCAAGAAGCGTGAGGGCGACAACACGTATATCGCGTCCGTGAGCGAGATTGCGGACGAAATGGGCATCCAGTTGGATGAGTATTTGACGTTGGAAGGCGAGCACAAGTCGTGGCTTGCCGATAAGAACGCGCGCACGCTCACGTGGGGCGAGAGCGGCGAAGAGAAGGAAAGCGTCGGCCTTGTTGGCGCGCATCCTGGTTCTACGACGTTGGATGTGGAGCATGAAGGGGACGCGAGGTTGACAGCTAACTTGTTCCAGGCGTGGCGTGAGAGCGGCGACTCGGATAGCCTGATTCGCGCGCTCGCGTTCGCTGGGTCCGATGGTGTTTCTGACGGATTTGACGCGTCCGAGCTAGGCGCTGATTTTATTGCAGCGTTGGCGCGCGCGTGCGGCATGGAGGAGTAAGAATCACGGTGTCACGTAAGAGGAAGAAGCGGGCAGCGCGTGGCGACAACACTGGTGTCGCGTCTGACATTGCGGGGAAGCACAGCGCCGCCACTGGCGTGCGTCGTATCCGGGAGCGTGCGCCACGCCGCCTCCTGATGCGCGTGTTGACCGTGTTGGGGTGGCTCGTGAGCGCACTCGCCGTGGTGTTGTGCGCCGCCGTGTGGTGGGTGTGTGCGCGTTTGGAGTTGTTGTTTACGGCTGCTGGCGTGCGTGAACTCGCCGACCTTGGTGCTGATGGTGCGCGCGAGCGCCTTGCGTCCGTGCAGTTGGAGGCGTTGACGCCGTTTGTTGCCTTGTATGGGTGGCGTTATGTGACTGTCGCCGTTATCTTGTCGGCGGGGTTTGGCGTGGGGTTCGCTCTTTTGTGGTTGGGTCGCGCACGGTGAGGTTTTGGCGCTCGTCGTCTGCTCGTGTTATTGTGTGACCTGTTGGGCGCGCGTGAGCGGCGCTGGTATTGATTGAGTTGCTAGAGTGTTGAGGAGCTGACGTTGGGTAAGCGCGGTTTGACTATTTTTGGGCTTGTGGCGGCCGTCGCCGTGGTTGCGGCCATTGTTGTAGCATTGTTGAATGGTGTCCCCGGTTCCACCAGTGGCGGCGATTCTGCTGCCGGTCAGAGTGGCGCGCCCGTGGTGGAGGCGACGGACAGTGAGGCGGCTGTGAACGCCGCCACTGCGCTGGCGGAAGCGTTGTCTGCGGCTAACAGTGGGAGCGATAAGGGCGACGCGGCTTCTCGCATGTATCGCGTGAGCGAGGGTGACCTTACTGTGTTGGATGCGGCGGGGTTGGATGCTCACACCCGGCTTTCTGGCGGGTTTGTTGAGTCGGCGGGTCTTGCTGGCGCGTACCAGTATGCGATGATTGCTCTTGCCGCTCAGGTGCAGCCTGACGGCTCTGCGGTTGCGGCACCATCGGCAACCGGCGTTGGCGGCGTGTATGTTGACCGCACAGCTGGCCTTGCTTACGTCCCGTTGTCTACGTTCAGCGGGAGCGCCCCAGCGATGAGCGTGTTGATGGTGCGCGTTGACGGCCAGTGGCTCGTGGAGCCGTATGGGGTGTTGGATGACATTCGTTTGTCGAACGCTGTTCAGGCGGCGGCGCGCGGCCAGCAAGGGGATGCGGCGCAGTCTGGTAACTGAGCGCCGAGTTTCTTCCTGATTGCAGCGTTTTTGTCATGTTGATTTTCTTGTTGGTTTGTGTGAGTGTTAAGGGGTTTGTGTGAGTTTCGGTGTTAACCAGTCGAACGCTGACGTGTGGGGGCGCGGCCTCCTGTCGTGTATTCTGCGTGACCCATCGGCGTTTGATAGCATCGTAGACTATCCGGTGTCTGCGTCTGATTTCCGTGACCCCGCACTGGGGTACGTGTGGGGGCTGTATGCGGACGCTCACGCTCATGGCCAGCCGACGGGCGTGAATGACCTGTTGGCCGCGTCCCTGGGGGACCCGCAGGCAGCTAAATACGACCTGCCCCGCGTCGTGAACGACCTGTATGATGACGTGATGGCGACGGTGAAGGGCACGGCACGGTCGTATGCTCGCGGCCTGCGTCAAACCGCTGACGTGCGCGCCGCCGTTGACGCGATGCAGGACGCGACACGTAGGCTCACGTCCGGTGAGGATACGGGCCGCGTGTTGGAGTCTGCGCGTGAGACGTTGGAAAACGTGTCTGCCAGGTCGTCTACGACCGCCACCATGAAGTCGTTTGACGATTTGGGCAATGTGATGTTGGGTAAGACGTTGGATGAGAACTGGGATGCGTGGCAGAGTGGCGGTGCTCGCGGCATCCCCTACCCTTACAAGACTTTCACGGATGCGACGGGCGGCATCATGCCGGGTATGTTGGTTCTTGTTGGCGCTGAAACGGGTGTTGGTAAGACCGTGTACGCGGTGGACTCTATCGTGGCGGCTGTGCGTGGTGGTTTGACTGTTTACATGAAGGCGTATGAGATGAGCGCCGAGGAACTGTGGGTGCGTATTTTCTCGTGCTGGACTGGTATTCCGATGCGTGAGATTGAGGGCGATTGTTCCGCTGAGCGCCTTGCGGAGATTAAGGACGCGCAGGAGCGCATGTTGCGTGAGCGCGCCGAGTGCGGCGGTCAACTGTTCATTAACGCTGACCCTAACGGTGGCGTGGACACGATTGCGCGCGATTGCCGCCGACTGTTGCAGGGCGACAGCGGTCTTGATCTTGTAATCGTTGACTACCTGGGTATTGTTCCGTCGTTTGAGTCGAAGAAGGACGTGGATAAGTACGGTGCCATTACGACGAACTTGAAGCGCCTGGGTCAGACGATCAAGGTTCCGTTTATTCTGCTCGCCCAGTTGAAGCGCGGCTCGTCTGACGCGGATAGTGACGGCGACGGTGGTACGGGTAAGCGCCAGCCGACGCACAATGACTTGTATGGTTCTGCGAAGCCCGGCTACGATTCGGACATTGTGATTACGATGATTCGTGAGGAGAGCGTGGATAACACGATTGGCGACACGATCATGGTGATTACGAAGAGCCGACGAGCTGGTGCTGGTGCCCGCGCAAGGTGCATTAGTGCGTTGCATTGTTCGCATTTGATTGACCGCGCGTCTGAGATTGCCCCGGTGATGAGTAGCGCCCCGTCTGACGAGGACATTGAGTACATTACTGGCTTGTCTGAGGAGGAGGGTAGGCGTTTGGAGAACGTGTACGGCGTGGATAGTGATGAGCCGACGGGCGCGTCGTTTGATGAGCGTTTGCACGGCTTGTCGGATGGTGATTCGGGTGAGTTCGGATACTCGGTTGACGATTACGAGCCTGTTGGCGTTGTGGATGATTTCAGCCCGTGGGATGACGAGTCGGATGGTGGCGCTGTCGCGTGGGATGATGACGGCGGCGCGTTCTAGCGCCCGCTCGTCGCGAGGCGTGTTGCCTGTTTTGTGGCTTGGCGGGCCGGATGCTGTGAAGTTTTGGCATCCAGCCCGCCGCTATGTTATCGTGTAGGTTGTTGAATGAAAATGTGTCCGCGTGTAGCGATTGTTTGCGCGGCATATTCGCACGCTTTTGTGGCTCTATTGTTGGAGGCTTTGTTGAAACGAACACCCCTAAAAAAGAAGGCGCGCCGCCGAGCTGGCCGCGTGAACTGGTCCGATGAGCTGATGACGTTCGGTCTGCTGGACGACGTGTCGGCGTTGTCTGGCTTGCCTGCGGGTAGTGACGCGTGGATGCGTGAGCGTTTCCGTGGCGAAGAGGACAGGTGGGTGGATTGTTTCGCTAGTGCTTACATACGCGGCGTGAACCCTGTCGAAACGTATCGTGAGTATTTCTACGTATACGACGTGGCGATTACCATGAGTATCGTTAAGCGCCTTTTCCGTTTGCTTGTAGTGGACGGTGGGGAGTGTTCAACGGCTGAATTTGTGGACGCTGTGGGGCGCGTATTTCAGAAGGGCGCTGCCATGAGTGAGCGTCTTATCCGTATCGAGTTGCGCGAGGGTGGTTTGCTGTGAGTCGTGAATATGATCGCGAGGACGCAAGTTTCGAGGACTTGCTAGACCCGTATGTTCCAGCGAAGCGGAACCGCGTGAACCTAGATGGTATCGTTCAAGGCGAACGAGGGAGCGCCGAGTCGTATCGTCAATCGACGAAGGGGCTGATGCTTTCAACCATCCGTAAAAACTTGAAGGATTGGGATAGCGAGGCTCGCGGCGTGTGGAAGGGCGCGAACCTTGACGACTTGATCGCGCGCGCCGAAAAAGCTGATGAAGGCGACCCCGCCTCTAATTTGGACGCGGAAAGTTTGCGAGCATTGCGTGGCGCTGTGCGTTCTCACGTCCGTGAAGGGAAGCCACTGCACGTGTGGTTGAGCGGCCCGGAAGGGTGCGGGAAAACATATGTGGCACGCGCCGTGTTGCGTGAGTTCATCATGATGGGTGCCTCTAGTTTGCAGGGCACGTTGGCGCTGCGCGCGAACGAGTTTCTTTCTCTCCCGTCCGAGGGGTTTGACGGCAAGAAGCGCATGGGTGCCGCTATGCGTCGTCTGATGCGTGGCCAGTACAAGACTGTCTTGCTGGATGGTGTTCCTTTCACTGCTCGCAACACTCTCTCATCGCACATGGGGGACGCTCTCTACGCGTTCTTGGACGCGTTGGAGTCCGGCGCTGACTACTCGGTTATCACATCTGTGAGCCGCGTTGACCGTGTGACGTTGATCGGTGGTAAGATGGATGCGCGTCTGGTGCGTCTCCATTCCGCGCCGCATGGCATGTCTGTTGATTTTGGTTCCCGACAGTCCGCTCCTGCTGACGAGTCGCCCGTTGTTGGCGAGGTGCATCGTGATTCTGACGCGTTTACGCGCGGCTTGTTCAACTAAAAGAGAAAGAAAAACTATTGTGAGTGTTTTCGGTAAAAAGCGGGACGATTCCGCGTCGAAGTGGCGCGAGTTCACCGCCAACATGCACACGCCCGCGCCGGACGCGGAGCGTCAGCGCCGTGGCGGGCGCGCTCGCCTCGTCGCGCGTCTACTCGTGTTGACGTGCGCGTTTGGCATCCTGTTGGCGGTTCCCGGCCTTGTGGCGGTGAACGCCGCCGTTGGCGTGGGGGATGCGGGGTTGAAGGTGTGGAACGCTATCCCCGCGAGCTTGGACGGCTCTCAGGTCGCGTCGAAGAGCCGCGTGCTGGACCGTGACGGCAACGTGATCGCCGAATTGTGGGATGAGAACCGTGAGGAGCTTGCGTCGCTTGACCAGGTGAGCGAGTGGGCGCAGACGGCTCTCGTAGACACCGAAGATCAGCGTTTTTGGGAGCACGAGGGGTACGACCCGCAGGGTGTGGCTCGCAGCGCCGTGAGCGGCGAGGGCGGCGGTAGTGGTATCACTCAGCAGCTCGTGAAAAACCTGCGCTACTATTCCGCTCAGTCGGATGAGGGGAAGAGCGAGGCGACGGCTGCGACGCTTGCCCGTAAGGTCGTGGAGTTGAAGGCGGCTGTCGAGTATGAGAAGCAGCACAGTAAGAGCGAGATTCTTCTCGCCTATTTCAACACGGTCGCTTTCGGTGGCCCGTCTACGTATTCTATCCAGTCGGCGGCGCGCGCGTTTTTTGGCGTTGACGCGTCCGACTTGTCGGCCGGTCAGGCTGCGCTCCTGGTAGGGTCCGTGCAAAACCCGTCACTGTATAACATGTCTACCGAGGATGGCGCGGAGAGAGCGCGTGAGCGTGCGCGACTGGTTGTTGGCCGCATGAAGCAGTTGGGGCACGTGACTGACGATCAGGAGACGGACGCGTTGACGGACGTTGACGCGTTTACGCCGGTTGAGAGCGGTGGCGCGGCTGGCGGCTGTGCATCCAGTAAATACCCGTTTTATTGCGACTACGTGGTGAAGTATATCCTGGGTAGCCCGCGCTATGGCGAGACGGCGGATGACCGTGAGCGCTTGCTGTCGGTGGGCGGGTTGACGATTAAGACGTTCCTTGATAGTGCGGCCACTGATGCTGTGGAGGCGCAGTTGCGCGCCGATTTTGGGACGACCAATAGGGTGGCTGTTCCCACCGTTGGCGTGGACCCTGGCACTGGTGGCGTGAGCGTGTACGCTGTGAACCGTGACTACGGTTCGGGCGCTGGGGAGACGATGATTAACCTCCCGCTTAACCCCGCTGGTACTGGTTCGACGTTCAAGATGCTCGTACTGGCTGCCGCGCTGAATAACGGCTATGACGTGGGGAACCTGTCGTTTTCGTCGGCGTGCCCACTGTACCCTGGGCCGGATTACGATAGCCCCGAGGGCGGCATTAACAACAGTGATTCGTGCGCGTTGCAAGGCGGGTTCCTGTCATACCGTCAAGCTGCCGCATACTCGTCGAACACTTGGTTTGCGACGTTGGAAATGCGTATCGGCGTGGATAAGGTGAAGGACTTTGCTGCGTCGGTGGGTATTCCTGCGCCGGAGTCGATTTCGTCCCGTTCCCTGTCGTATGGTTTGGGTTCGACTGAGCACTCTCCGGTTGATATGGCTGCGGTGTTTGCGTCGTTTGCTTCCGGTGGCGTGTTTTGCCCGGCTACGCCGGTTCAGTCGGTGACCGGCGTGGACGGCGTGGAGGTTGCGCCGCCGGATGGGTATGACCCGTCGGCTGACGCGTGTCGCCGCGTGTTGTCGCCTCATGCTGCGGCGGTTGTTGCTGACGCGATGCACGCGAACATGGATGGGAGTGTCCCTAGCGCGTTTGGTTTGCATTATCGTGTGCCGGGGTATGATGTGGCCGCTAAGTCTGGTTCCAATAACGTGCTGAATAGTACGTGGGCGGTTGTGACTGGCGGGTTGGCGTTGTTTTCTAACGTGTATGACCCGGTGAACACTGCTGAGGGCATGGACTTTCATGAGTTCCGTGGTCACGTGGCGAGGTGGAACGATCACGCTGTCGCTCAGAGCGCGGCCTCGTATTTGCCTGGCGTGTTTGCGGCTCATGGGTATTCGCCTGCCGTGTATCAGAGTAGCGATATGACGGCGGCTGATGCTGCTCCGGTGTCGTCTGGTGGCGTGGAGGTTCCGTCGTTGGTGGGGTTGTCTGCTGAGGCGGCTGTTGCTGTTGGTGAGTCGTCGGGGTTGCGTGTGGTAGTTGATCGTGAGCGCTCGTCGTCCGGCAGTGTTCCGTCTGGGTTTGTTGCGTGGCAGAGCGTGGAGGCGGGGTCTCGCCTGTTGGTGGGGTCTCGTAGGGAGGTTGTGGTGCGCTTGTCTGAGTAGCGTGCCGCGAAACACCGTCGTCTCGTTCGCTGTATGCGCCTCTCGCAGCCTTTTGGCGCTCGCGTGACCGTTTAGGTGTCCGTGGGTGTTTGAGGCTGTGAGAGGCGCTTTTATCGTTTCGCGCGTAGCGTCGGGCGGTAACGTTCTTGTGAGGTTTTGACTACCAGCAACTATTGGTTCTACAGTTGTAGATAGAGAGCGCGCTTGTGTGTTCTATTCCCCGACCGGCCTGTCACGTAGAAGATAGATGAGAGAATTAACCGGCCTCGGCGAAAAGCTCCACAGTCAGTGCTCCCGTAAGAGGAAACACGAGAGAGGGTGCAACCGTGCGCCCGGAGAAGAGGAAGAATGAAGCTCGTCATTGCAAGTTCTGACCTTGTGAGCGGCATTAAGCACGCCGCACACGAGGTGGGCCGCTCCAAGGATGGGACGCTCTACATGACCGTGGAGAACGGCGCGAAGCCGACCATCACTTTCTACGGCAACGGAACGAAGAGCGAGGCTGAGGCTACGCTCCCGCTGTTCAGCCTGGACCCCAAGGGTATGGCTGACGGCGTGATGCGCGTCGCTTTGGATGCGGAAAAGACGCTGGCGCTCGCTGGTCTCATTAGCCGCGCCGATTACACGACGATCACGTACACGGGCGCGGCGTCCGCTGTTCCTCGTTTGGAGCAGGATAGTGGCTTGAAGGTCCGCATGGCTGTTCATGCGGCCGCAATGGGCGATAGCCCTATTAGCGCTCGCGCTAAGACGAGGCTGAAAGCCGACAAGCTGACGGCTCCCGCGCCTGCCGCTGTCGTGTCGTCTCTTTTGTCGGCGACTGACGCGGTTGCCTACGCTGATGGCTCTGGCAAGCGGAAGGCGGCGCTGCTCGTTGGCGGCGGTAAGCTCCTGTGCGTCGGCTGGGGCGGCAATGGTCTCGCCATGTATTCCAGTAGCGTTGACGTTGAGACCGCCGACACGGATAGCCTATCGTTTGCGTGGGCTGAGCGTCCCGCGCTCGCGTGCCCGTCTGAGGGTGAGGTCGTTCTCCTGGGTCGCAAGAGTCACTTGTCTGATAGCTCGTTGGAGGCTTTCGGTTACACTGATGGCCGCTATTCGGCGATTTTTAACGCGGGCGACGATTTTGATGCGCTCGCTAATGGCGCTATCGCTAAGATGATGTCCACGTGGCGCGATAGCCAGGTGGATGTGTGTGACATGCCGCGTTCTCGCGCGTTGACTGGCGCTCTGGTGACTATTCGACGCGCTGATGAGCTGTCGGCTGGAACTGATTCGGCGAACGATATGCGTGTCGTGTTTGATGGGCCGTCTGGTTCGATGACTGTGACGGGTAGGTCTGGCGATGATTCGTCTTATTCGGCCGGTGCTGTTGATGAGAAGGGGACGCGAGTCCTGTCGGGCGACGTTGTGGCGCGTTTCGCCGTTCGCTCCAACCCATCGTCGTTTGACCGTATTGCTGCCGTGGCGGATGGTGCGGGCGACGCGGGCGTGCGCGTGCGCGCCTACAATGGCGGTAACACCGCTGTTCTTCTCCTGTATCCGCTGTCTACCGTGGCTGACGGCGAGGAAAAGCGCATTGTCGAGGGTGACCCGGTTGTTCACATGGTCCAAGACTTTGTGATTGAGTGAGACTCGCTGAGAGTGGGTGGGGCGGGTGTTCGCCTTGTGGTAGTCGCCCGCCCCACCCGCTCTCGTTTTCTTGTTTGGTGTTTTTCGTGTTTTCTTCTGTTTGTGTCCTCTTGTAGGTGTGTGATTATTCGTGTCTCACGTGGTGCGTGTTCTTCCTTTCGCTATGTCTTTTGTGGCGTGCGTGTGGGTGTGTGTTGTGGGAGTTCGTGGCTCCGGTTGGGATGGTAAGCGTCAGCGCGTGACGGGCGTCGTTGCCTTGTTGGCTGGGTTGACTGTTAATCTTCTCTTGTATGGTGCGGGTGATTCGTGGCTTTCCTTGTCGTTTGCGCCTTTTGTGGCGTGGGGCGTGTTGTGTGGTGTGGAGGATTACTGTAGCCTGCGCGTGCCGTATGATTCGCGCGCCATGAACGTGTTGTGTGGCTTGTCGCTGTTGGGTGCCGCGTTGTCGCCGTCCGTTGGCGTGTTCGCCTTGTTGTTGGGCGTGGCTGGTTGGATTGTTGGCGTGTTTTTGGGTGGTTTGCGTGTTCCGTGGCTTGGTGGTGCTGACGCGCTGATGGTGCGGTATTGCCTGGTTGTGTGCGCCCCTCTGTTGGGTGGCGCTGGCGTGTGGGTTCTCGTGTTGGCGTTGTTGTTTACGGTGACGGTGGGCGCGTTGGAGTCGTCGTTGAATGATCGCGGCGGTGTTTTCCCTGCTGGTCCTGCGTTGGTGGTTGCTGGGTTTGTTGCGTGTTTGACGCATTTCATGGTGGCTGCGTCCGCTGCCGCGCGATAATATTTGCTTTTTGTTGGGGCACAGCTTGCGTGTCCGCTACTGTTTCTGCTTTTCTCTTTTTCTAGGTTGGTGACTTTCAATGTCCGTTGATGTTCCCGTTTTTTCTGACGATGACCCTGTTGTTGAGCCTGCGGTTGACGATTTCGGCGACCCCGTTGACGCTCCCGCGCCCGCCGCCGATGGTGACGGGCACGCTTTGTCTGATAGTGAGGCGAAGGAGCTGACGGATGAGATTACTGCGTACATGCGGCGCGCGAGTGAGAAGATTCATGAGCTGGTTGCCCGCGCTCACGCAGGTAAGGCTCACATTGCGCTCGGTTACGCGACGTGGGGCGACTATGTGACGGGTGAGCTGGATATGAGCGTGTCGCGCTCGTACCAGTTAATTAACCTGAACCGCGTCATTACAGTGTTTGATGAGGCTCTTCCCGATGGTGCGTCCGTGGAGTTGACGGAGGCTGTTGCCCGCGACGTTCACAAGGACTTGGATGCTATCGCCGGTCGTATCCGCGAGGAGACGGCGGGGCTAGACGCTGACGATGCTGCCGCTCGCGCGGGTGAGATTGTGGAGGAGGAGCGTTCGCGTATCCGCGATTCTCGCGCGAGTGAGAAGGATGAGCCTGTGGGCGACTATCCGACCCCCGTTGTCCCCGCTGACGACGTGGTTGATGGCGACGGCTACGTGGGCGTGTCGTCTACTGTGCCGGTTGAGGTTGGCTCCGAGGATGACTGGGAGAACGTATCGTTGCTGGATGACGCGGCCGATAAGCTGTTGGAGCGTGCAGGCGTGGACCCGGAGACGGGTGAGTACAAGGGCGGGCGCGCCCCGTCGTCTGGTAGTGACGGTTCGCGCGACTCTAATGGCGGTGACCCGCGCGCCCAGGTGTTGTCTAGTTTCCTTGCTGCCGCTGACATTGTTGAGGGGTTGCCGGAGCCGGACGTGTTTGCTGTGGCCGCTGATTTCCTTGGCGAGGGCGAGTTCCGGGAATTGCGTGACCGTGTGCTGGCGTGCGCGTCGTGGATGAATCGCGCTGCCGACGCGCTGGGCGACTAACAGATCGTTCGCTTACTGGTTCCCCGCTCGTGGTGAGGTTTTGACTGGTTCACCGCAAGCGGGGTACGCTTGTTTTGATAGCTGTTTCCGATTGTGTTAGTATTATCTTCATACCTAGATATGGGTGCCATATGTTATATTCATTACATAGGAGACTGTTTAAGTGGGCGTCTAAGGGCTTGGCAGGATGCCAAGTCCCCGGGTGTCCTCTTTTGACGATGCGGCCAAAGGTTATATACTAGGTAAGAAAGGAGGGGCGGTTTGGCTAAGAATCAAACCTATAGGGCGTTTGCCTCGCGCCCCTCTTATGTCCTGAGTGTGGGCGGCGAGCTGCTGGATAGCGAATCTGTACTGGGTCAGCTCGCCTCTGAGATTCGCGATGTTTCGGCGTATGCTACTTACGTTGTGCGTAATGACATTGCTTTAGGTGATGAACTATCGCGCACTACTGTCACCTTCCCTGCTGAGGCTGGCCGCCAGGCGGGCATCACCATGCCGGACTTTCTCGCGTCTGGCAGGACTGGTAGGTCGCGTAAAGAGAGGCTAGTCCAGCACAACGTTGTGACCGCTTACCGCTCCTATCAGGAGCGTGTTAAGGCCGCTAACGGTGAGAGTTCCAAGTACGTCTCGCGGGGTTGGAAACGCACAGTAGATGCGTCCGCGCCGTCGTATGGCGGTGATTACATTAACCTGGGTGCCGTCAATAAGGCTTACGCTTCGATTGAGAATAACCCGTTTGTCGATGGTGAGATTGTTCTGAAAATGGTTATTCAGGGCGCGTGGTACCGGCTGATTTTCGGCTTCGATAACAAGCGCTTCACAGAGGGCAAAGTCTCCCTGCCACTCATTAAGATTGAGGACGGTCGGCCTGTGTTTATTTTCACTGTCGTGACTGATAACCCCGTCGTCCAGTTTTCGGGAAGCTATACTATCGGTGTGGATGTGGGTATCAACAACTACGCTACCGTTGTAGTTCGTAACAGCTCAACGGGGCAGATAGTCCACACAAGTACACTCTCCCAGCGGGTTCATTCATTGTGGAACAGTGTTCGCGCGTCCGAGCGGCAGGTGCGCCAGCTCCGTCAGAAGGCGAAACGTCTCCTGGGTGACCGTCAAGCTCACATGTCTGCGTTGGATGAGGCTCAGCTCCACCGCGAAGCGGCATCCCGGAAGAAACGTGAACTAGCCATTCTTGCGGCGCAGGAAATCGCCTATCTGTCACACGTGTGGGGTAACGCCGTCGTGGCTGTGGAAGATTTAGGCTGGGTCCGCAACACGGCGCAGCACGGCAGGTGGAACCGGGGCGAGTTTGTTAAGTGGCTTACCCACTATGTCACCCAGAACGGCGGATGGGTCGTATCTGTGAACCCAGCCAACACCTCGCAACTGTGCCATAAATGCGGCTCCAAGGTCACGCACCCCACGCACGAGGTGTCCGTATGCGCCGAGCATGGGGCGATGGACCGTGATGTGAACGCCGCCGCCAATATTGCGGCCCGCGCTGTTCCAAAGGTGGCGAAAGCGCGGGGGACTCGCGCGAAAAACCGGAAGCTCCGGCCACAGGCCGCCCTTAAAACGCCCGTAGCTAGAAACTCGTTGAAGTATCCTGGCAGGGACAGGACGAAGAGCGCGCCTACGCCAAAAAGGAAGAACCGGCCTCGAACTGTTAGGGAGGTGATTCTTCCTTCTAGCCCCGCTAGGGCACAAACACGGTGTTTGGAGGCCAGGGTACTAGCGGACTGTGGCGCACAGGGTGTCACGGGGACTTGCCAAGCGGCTATCAAACAAGGTAACATGACTGACGAATGGAGGTTATGCAGACTTGATTAGATACTCTGGTTTTAGGTTGTGGGAGGGCACGAAATACGAGTGGGTGTATTCGCGTCCCGTGAGCGCTTTCGGCGGTGTCGCGCCTGTTCCTCCCGTGAACACGGGCGCTCCTCTGCCTGCCGCTCCCACCCCTCGCCTCGCCGACACCGGGACGCTGTTTGACGGCGGGGCTTCACCTGTGGATGATGACCCGGCTTCCGTGCCGCCGCCTGTCGCGTCGATCAGCCAGACGGGTAAGTTCCTTGTTTTCGAGGGCGTGTCGTCACCTCGCTATGAGCGTGCCATTGGCGAGATTGGCGGCGTGAGGCGCAGGGGGTTGTGGCAGACGAGTTTCGCGCGCGTGTTTGACGTTGACGCGGCGAACGAGAAGCTGGCGGCTGACGGCTATCAGCCCATCCAATTGGGCGAGGATGTGGTGCGCGCTGTGACGCGCCCTGTTGCCGGGTATGATGGCGATTTGGATAGCTTGAAGCTGGTGCCTACGTCCGAACTGTTTTTGGCGACGCACGAGTATTTGTCGAAGAGTCAGGCGAAGGCTGCGGCTGGCCGCAGTTTGCCGGAGCGCCTGTCGGCTATGGGTATTGATAGCTTGTATGACCTGTTGATGCACGTCCCTATTCGTCATGTTGACCGCGCCCACCCTATCCCGATTTCTCACATGTTGGATGGGGACCAGGTGACGCTTGTCGGCGTCGTCGAGTCGGCAGAACAGAACATTGTCCCGTCAAAGAGCGCGGGGCGTAGGCCGCGCCAGGATGCGGTTTTCAAGGTGCGCGACGACCTGGGCAGTAGGGTTCGTGTCACGTTCTTTAACCAGCCGTGGCTAGTCAAGCAGTTTTTCCCTGGCGATAGCGTCATTATCACGGGCAAGGTCGGTTTTTACCGGCGCGACAGGGCGATTAGTGGCTCAACGATTGACATGAGCGATAACACGGTGGGTGCGGCTCTTGTGCCGGTGTATCCTCAGTCTCAGAAGAACGCGGTGGACTCTTCCACGCTGACGGGCCTTGTTCTTGAATTGTTGGGGCGTATCCGTGGGGTGCGCTCGCCCGGCTACATGCGTTTGCTGTCACCTGATCGTGCGCCATTGTCGTTTTATGACGCGATTCGTTTCGTGCATTTCCCCGCGTCGAAACAGGTGTTTGAGGACGCGCTGTTGACGCTCGCCTACAATGAGCTTGTCCTCTTGGAAGTGCTGTTGCATAGGTTCCGTCGTTTTGACGAGCGCGTGGGCGTACAAATGAGCGAGGGCGAGCGCGAGGTTGCTCGTTTGCGTGAGTCTCTGCCGTTTACTATGACGCGCGGCCAGGTGGAGGCGACGCGCCGCCTGTTGGAGTCCGCCGCCGATACGCGCTCTCACGTGTCACTGTTGATTGGTGACGTGGGTTCGGGTAAGACGTTGACGGCTTCGTTCCCGATTGTGGCCGCTGTCGCGTCTGGCAGGCAGGTCGCGGTTCTTGCGCCGACGGCTATCCTGGCGGAGCAGTTGTATGAGTCTATCCGCGTCTCGTGTGAGCGTGCGGGAGTGTCTGGTCGCGTGGCGTTGCTTGATTCCCGGTGGTCGGCGACGAGCGCTGAGCGTAAGCAGTTTAACCGTGACGTTGCTGACGGTGTTATTAGTGTGGCTGTGGGGACGACTGGGTTGTTGCAGAAGTCGGTGCGTTTCCGTGACCTGGGTCTCGTGGTGGTGGATGAGCAGCAGAAGTTTGGCGTGAAGGACAGGTCGCGTCTTGTGGAGGTGTGCGCTAGTGATGGTGTGGCACGTCCTGACGTGTTGATGATGACGGCGACGCCGATTCCTCGCGCTACCGCACAGGTGTTGTATGGTGACGTTGAGGTGATTTCGTTGCCGGATAAGCCCGAGGGCCGCCTGCCGATTGTGACGAGTTGGGTGCGGCGTAACACGGCTAATGCTATCGAGCCTGATAGCGAGTTTGTGACGCGGGCGTTGTCTGAGATTCGGCTGGGGCGGCGCGTATTTGTTGTTGCCCCTCACGTAGAGGGTGACGACAAGGGCACGGTAGCGTCTGTGAAGCCCCTGTTTGACGCGTTGTCTAAGGGCGCGTTTAAGGGCGTGCGGTGCGCTATGTTGCATGGGAAGATGCGTAAGGATGACCAGGATAAGGTGATGGCCGCGTTCCGTGACGGCGAGTACGATGTCCTGGTTGCCTCCCCCGTGGTGGAGGTTGGTATTGACGTGCCTGACGCTACGGTAATTGGCGTTTTTAGCGCTGATCGCATTGGTGTGGCGAGTTTGCATCAGATGCGCGGCCGCGTGGGCCGTAACAGTTACCAGTCATATTGTTTCCTTGTCGCTGACCCGGATGTGATGTCTGAGCGCGGCGTGAAGCGTTTGGAGGCTTTGGTGGCTTCCGACGATGGGGCGGCGTTGGCGTATGAGGATATGGCGATGCGTGGCGGCGGCGACGTGTTTGGTGAGAGCCAGAAGGGTAAGGGTAGGACTCGTTTCTCGAACATTTTGACTCAGGCACCCCTGTTGGGTGACGCGTCTGATGATGCGTCGCGTATTCTTGCTGACGAGACTGTGGGCGAGTTGGCTGTGGCGGCGGCTGTGGAGTTGTATGGCGAGTACAATGGAGATATGCTGTGACCGATGTTGTTCCCGGTTGCGGGGCGGCTATTGTTCTGGCAGTATTTTGGTAATGGAGGGTGACGTTTACTATGGTGACCGATAACGGTAAGGGCGGCGACGGCCAGGTGTCGTTGATGGTGCAGGCGCGCCGGTTTGTGCGCAGGCGTTACCATACGAAGGGCGCGCGCGGCCTTGTTGCGCCGCTGGTGGGTGCGGTCGTGTTTGTGGCTGTGGGCGTGTTGTTGGATGTGTTTGCTCCCGAGGGGCGCTGGTGGATGTACGCGCGTAGTGTCCCGGCGTTGGGTGGCGGCGTGTGCCTGGCGGTCGCGGTGGGTGTGCTGGGCTTGTTTTGGACTGATGTGCGCCGCCGCACGAAGCCTGACGGTTGGGAGCCGTGGAAGAACCGTTTGAGTGTTCGTCAGCGCGCGGCCGTGTCTGTTTTGGGGTTTTCTGTGGCCGCGTTGTTGTCGATGGCGTCTGCTGGGACGTGGGCGTACACGCTCGGCGCGTGCGTGATGGTGTGTTACGTGTTGTCGTGCGTTCAGTGGGCGTGGCCGACGCGCGCGGAGTCCGACCGTATGGAGTTGGGTATTCGTGATGAGCGGGATGGTCGCGCTCGCGTGGGTGTTGCTCGCACGTTCGATAACGCGGTGAGCGCTGCGAGGAAGCGTCGCCGACGTGTCCGTTGGTGAGGTTTTGACGGGCGGACAGGTGTCGTGCCATGATGATTGTGTGCATGTGGCGGTGCTTGTCCGCCCGTTTTGTTTCCTTGTTGTGGAAGGGTTGGTGTAGAGGTTGCTTGATCGTGACGCTCAGTTGATGGCTGAGATTAGGGCGATGGCGGAAGAGCTGGAAGCGGCGGTTGACGCTGGGTCGTTTGACCAGGTGAATCGTTTGATGCTCAAAGCCGCTCATCTGAATCTGATGTTGGCTGACAGGACAAATGCTGCTCAGGACGCGTTGCGGAAGGTGACGAGTGAGCATAAGCGCGCGGTCGCTGAGGTGACGTTGCAGGTTCGTGATTTGCCGTCCGCTGACGTGAGGCGTGCGGCTGTGGATAGTGACGCTCGCGTGTTCGAGTTGGACGTTCAGGTGTCGGCGTATAAGGCTGCGATTGAGATGTTTAAGACGAGTTCTATGGCTGTTCGCGCTGCGTTGGATGCGTTGCAGACGGTTGCGAACAATCACCGCGCTGTTATGAAGATTGCGTGACCCGCACCGCTCTTTCGGCTTGTTGTTTCCCTGTTGTTTTCTTTCGTGTTTCTTGTGGGGTTTGTTGCCTGATGGTTGATTCTCGCGGCGCTGGTTCCGGTGACGTGTTGCCTGCGCGTGGTTCGCGTCGCATTGCTGGCGACTCTCGCTCGGGCGATGGCAATGTGTTTTTGCGCGTCTTGTTGACGTGTGGCGTGGTTGTCGCCATTTTGCTGTTCGCGTGGACGCTTGGTAGCGACGAGTCTGAGGGGCGGTATGTTGTTGCTGGCGATTCGATGTCTCCTACTCTTGTGTCTGGGCAGGAGATTGAGGTTGACCCCGGTGCGCCGGTTGTGTCGGGTAGCGTGGTGGCGTTTGAGGAGCCGGAGGGTTGGCGTAATCCTGGCCGGGTGGCGGTTAAGCGTGTGGCGGCTGTGGCTGGCGACGTGGTGTCGTTGCATGGTGGTGGCTTGTGGGTGAATGGCCGCATGGTGGCGGCGTTGCCTGGGTCGTGCGTGTCTGGCGGCGAGGCGACTGTCCCTGACGGTGGCGTGTTTGTTGTGGGCGATAATAGGGCTGTGTCGCGCGATTCGATGACTGTTGCGTGTGGTTCTGGTAGCGTGTTGGATGGTGTTGTGTCGTTGTCGTTTGTTCGCGGCGTTGTACGCTAACAGTGGTGTGTGGTGCGAGAAGGGGTTTCTGGCGTGTTTTTGAGGCTTGTTGTTGACAAGGACGCGTCGTTTGGCGTGTTCCAAGAGGCGTTGGCGCGCGTTGAGCTGGGCGGTGTTCCGGCGCATTATGTGCGTGACGGTGAGCCGTTGGCCGCGTGCCGCGAGGGCACGCTGTTAGATGGTGGCGACTCGTCGTCGTTGATTGTTCGTCGCGTGCCCGCTGATGATGTGAAGCGTTTTTCGCAGTTTTTTGGTGGGCTGGTTGAGGGTGGGGATGTTGCGCGCGCCGCCGACCCTGGTCTGTTGATTGTGTGTGAGTGCCCGCGCACGTCTACGCGTAAGTTGGAGAAGATGGTGCGCGACTCGGGCGGCGACGTTGTTGTCATGCCGAAGCCCGCTCGTGGTCGTAGTGTTGCTGACGAGTTGTTGGATTGTACGGGATTGTCGGCGGAGGCGAAGCGTTTTCTGCGAGGCTATGCGGGCGAGGACTTTCAGGTTATTGTTCCAGTTCTGTCGCAGATCATGTTGGGTGTTGATCGCCGTGACCAGCATCGTATTAGTGTTGACAATTTGACTGGGCGCTTGTTGCGTGAGGGGTCGTTGAAGCCGTGGCTTGTGGAGGAGCCGATTTTTCGAGGCGATGGCGCTGAGGCGTTGCGCGTGTGCCGCCGCGTGTTGTCGGGTGGCGTTCACCCGTTGGCGGTTGCGAAGATTTTGGAGAAGATGGGGCCGTTGTCGCGCGCTGCGAGCCTGTTGCAGGTGGGCTGCGAGAGGCGTGAGGTCGCTCAGGTATTGGGGTTGGATGCGTCGTCGTATCAGTTCCGCGTGTTGTTTGATCGTGCGCGCGCGTTGGGCGCTCAGAAGTGTAGGCTGTTGTCTGACGTGTCATCTCAGTTGTCGCGGGGGTTGAAGTCGTCTACGGTTTTTGGTGGCGAGGAGTTGTTGCTGTTGTTGGTGCCGTTGATGGCTGATGTGGTTGCTGGCCGTGTGTGTCGGGTGCCGCGTTTTGTTCGCGACTTGCCGGGTAACTAGCTGTCTGTTAGTGTTGTGTGATGAGAAGATGGTGGCTGTCGCTGTTTGACGGTGATGGTTGTTATTGGTTTACTGTGTGACCGCCCGCCCCTGCGCGTGTGGTGCCATTGAAGAGGAGAGGTTTTCTATGTCTGATTTTGTGAACGATGGCGATGAGCTTGATCGTGAGGATGAGGTGACGCAGAGCGTTACCGATAGCGATGGTGATGTTGGTTCTGCCGCGTCTGATTCGCCCGTGTCGTGGGATGAGATTATGTCCGGCGACGAGTCTGGTTCGAGTTTGGAGCATGATGGCGTTGATGATGGTGGCGCGCTGGTTTCGCGCGTGAAGCGTCGCCGCACTGCCGCAGGTTTCGCGGTTGCGGGCGTTGCGTTGGCTGGCGTGTTGGCGGCTGGCGGCTTGTACTGGTGGGACCATCATGATGATGTTGCTGTCCCGTCTGCGCCTGCCGCGTTGTCTCAGGGCGTGGACCCGTGTGCGGCTTTCACGTCGGCTCAGATTGCTTGTAGTGTGGAGCAGGTGACCTCGGGTGAGGTTGCGCGTGACATGTTGGTGTCTCAGTCTGTCCCGGCTGGTAGTACCGTGAACGTGGGTGACGCGGTTGTGTTGTCGTATTCGGCTGGACCGGAGTCTGCGTTTATGCCTGACGTGTCGGGCATGACTGTGGAGGAGGCAACGAAGGCACTGTATGCGGTTGGCGTGTCCGTTGCCGAGGTGCGTCAGGTTGAGGCTGGCACTGTCCCTGTGGGTACCGTGACGGGCGCGTCTGTTGCGGCTGGCTTGGAGGTGTCGAACGGTGACAGTGTGACGTTGGATGTTGCTTCTGGTCGCGTGAATCTGCCTGATTGGAAGGGTAAGACGCGCGAGTATGTGGAGTCTGACGCTAAGAAGCTAGGCGTGGCCGTGTCTTTTAGTGAGCAGGAGAGTGACGGCGCGGCTGGTGTTGTGTTGTCACAGTCTGTCGCAGCTGGCGAGGTTGATTCGGGCACTGAGGTGAGTGTCGTGTTGTCGAAGGCGAAGGCTGACCCGGAGTTGGCTATTCCTCATGTGGTTGGTTTGTCTGGCGCTAACGCGCAGGCGGAGCTGGTGAAGGCCGGTTTTTCGTCGGTTACTGTTGTGACCGTGAAGAATAGTGAGGTGACCTCTGAGCAGGTGACGCATGTTGTTCCCGCTGAGGGGTCGAAGGCGAAGGCTTCTACGCCGGTGACGGTTGTTGTGTCGCAGCCTTATGCGTCTGCGTCGTCGGGTGATCGTCCTCAGTCGAAGTGAGTGGGTGAGCGTCGTCAAAGGTGTGTTTCGCGCGTCTTTGGCGGCGCTCCCCTCGTGTTTCTTGTTGTCTACTTTTAAGGTTGAGTGTGAGCACGAAGAAGAGTAAGAATACGCCTCGTCATAGGGGTGAGCGCAAGCGTGGTCCGTCGTCTGGTAACCCGAAGCATCGCGTGAATGTTGGAGTGTCGCGTGCGGGCGGCGTTGCGGCTGTTGCTGCGGCTGCGGTGGCGTTGTGTGTGATGCCGGGTGCTGGCGCTGTTGCTGCGGCTGACGCGCCGGTTGATACGGCTGACGCGCGCGTGAGTGTTGCAACGAGCGCGGGCGTGAAGTCATACGATTTTAAGGCTGGCGTGTCCCCTGAGTCGTTGGGTGAGTTTTTGGAGTCAAAGGGTGTGGACCCGTCGCTGGTTCGCACGTCCGAGTCTAAGGCGGTTGACGAGGGGCAGGTCATCCACGCGGGCGATTCTGTGCGCCTGTATGCGGTGGAGGAGTCTCGCACGGAGAGTGTGGAGGAGATTCCGTTTGAGACGGAGGTTCTTCCCTCTGATGACTTGTTTGTTGGCGAGACGCGTGTCCAGCAGGCGGGCGAGCCTGGCAGCGTGACAAAGGTTTCGACTGTTCGCACAGACTTGTCGAAAGATAAGAGTGTGAACGTGTCCGCCGTTGATGGTGCGGATGCGGATAAGGTGGAGTCCACTGTTTCGTCTACTGTGACGAAGGCTCCGGTTCGTGAGATTGTGCTAGAGGGCACGAAGCCGCGCGAGAGCGCAGCGGACTCTAGTGCTGTTGTCGCTGGCGCGGCTTCTGGTTACATGTTGTCGGATGAGGCTGCTGGTAATCGTGCCGTGCAGTTGGCGATGAGTAAGCTCGGTTCACCTTACGTGTGGGGCGAGGAGGGTCCGAACGCTTTTGATTGCTCGGGTCTCGTTTGGTGGGTGTACCGCGACCAGTTGGGTTACACTGACGTGCCTCGTACTGCGGCTCAGCAGCTTGCTTACGGTAAGCGCGTGAGCGTAGCCGACTTGAAGCCAGGAATGTTGCTCGCATCTCGCACGCACATCGTCATTTATATTGGTGACGGTAAGGTTGTTCACGCGTCCCATCCTGGGGTTGGCGTGACTGTTGATTCGTTGCAGTGGGCGTTGGATTATGGGCTTGTTCCTATTGCGTTCTGACGCAGTTTGACGCTTGTTGAGGGCGCATCCCGTGTTTCCATTTTGTGTGGAGCGCGGGATGCGCCTATTTTGCTTGATTTTCCGGGGTTTTATCGCTGCTGTCGCGTTACTTGCGCACATATTTCTTTATGTGGGGCCGTTTCTGCGGCTTTCTTGTCCCTTGTTTTTGTTGAGGAGTTGGTGTGACGGTGACTGTTAAGTTTTCGAGGCGCGCGGCTGTTGCTGGTTCGTTGGCGGCTGCGACGTTGGCGACGGCTGGCGCTTCTGGCGCTGTGAGTGGTGCGCTCGCGGATAGTGCGGGCGACGACGCGGTTTCGGGTGACCCTGGCCGTGTTGGTGGGGTTGACCCGACGGATGAGGACGCGTTGGCTGAGGCAACTGGCGAGGATGCGTCGGTTCTTGATTCGACGCGTAGTGTTGTTGTTCCTGCGCCGTCGTTGGGTTCTTTTATGACGAGTGGGGGTGATCGTGTTCCTGTTCCTGCCGAGTCGCCTAGCGAGGGTGCTGGCGACGTTTCGGGCGCAGTTGAGCTTGATTCGTCTGGTGGCGATTCTAGCCAGTTGGGTGCGGCGGAAGATCACGCGCCTAGTGCGGGCGTTGGTGAGGTTGCTCCCGCCGAGGGCGCGACTTCGGGGGATGCGGCTCCGTCTGAGAGTGCGCCGGTAGCGCCATCTGACGCTTCTCCGGGTGATGCTTCCCCTGCGGCCCCGTCCGATAGCGTTCCCGCCGCCCCATCCGAGGCTGCTCCTAGCGCCGTAGATACGACCGAGGTTCCGGCAGCGCCATCTGACACTACCCCGGCGGTTCCGGGTGAGGAGGCTCCTGCCGCTCCGTCCGAGGCTACACCGGCTGCTCCATCTGAGGTTCCGTCGGTTCCGGGTGACGCTTCCCCCTCTGCCCCGTCTGAGGCGGTTCCGGGCGCTACGGCCCCTGACGTTTCTCCTGCGGCCCCGTCCGACGCTGTTCCTGCACCGCCAGACGCTATTACGCCGCCCTCCCCGTCCCATGATGCCCCTGTGGCGCCCTCTGAGGCTCCCGTATCGCCCTCTGGCGGCGTTTCAGGCTCCCAGGCTACCGAGACAGGTGCGGGTGGCTCCGATGCGCGTACAGGCGATTCTAGCGCCCACGCGTCCGATAGCGCTCGTGACAGTCAGGCCACCACAGGTGACGTTGGTAAGCCGAGCGGTGGCGACCATACGGCTAACGGTAGCGCTGGTGGCGCAGGCGCGACTGGCGGCGATAATGCCGGCACACCGTCTTTGTCTGCTTCCGATGCGGCTGCGAGGCTCGCTGACGCGCAACGCGACTACGATGACGCGAAGGCGGCGTATGATGCGGCTGTTGCCGCTAAAGCTGACGGAGTATCGGCTCGCGGGGCTTTGGCTGACGCTGAGCGTGCTGTTTCTGACGCTGAGGCTCGCGTAAGTGCGGCTGAGCGTGAGGTTGCGGACGCTGAGGCGGAAGCCTCGCAGGCGGGTGCCGTTGATTGGCGCACAATGGATGAGGGTAGCCAGGCTCGCGTGGTGGAGCGCCTGCTTGTTCAGAAGGTGAACGCGTATCGCGCTGACGCTGGATTGCCCGCTTTGGTGGCGAGTCGCACGCTGGATGGTGAGGCTCAGTCGTGGAGCGCTCACATGGCGGCGGAGAGGGACTTTAATCACGATTCGTCAATGTCGGCGCGTTTGCGTGCGGGCGTGGATGGTGCGCAGTTGAGTGGTGTGGGTGAGAATATTGCTTACGCGATTCGTGGCGACGCGACAACGGGTAAGACCCCTGAGCAGATCGCAGACTCGCTGTTTGCTCAGTGGAAGGACTCGCCCGCACATAACCGTAACATGTTGGGCGCGTACACTGTGACGGGTGTTGGCGTGTCGTATGAGGGCGGTCGCGTGTATGCGACTCAGAAGTTCGCGGCTGTGAATAGTAGCCACCGGAACGTTTCTGAGACTGACGTGTCGCGTTTCTATACGGTGGGTGACGCTGCGAGCGCATTGCGCGTGGACACGTTGGCGTTTGGTCACACGCCCGCGTCTGGTGGCTCGGGCGATGTGGCGGGAGCGGCCGCGTTTGGGTGGGCTAATCGCGTGGGTGCGACCGTTGCTGACGGCACGTTGGATGGGTTGCGTGTTCCTGCCGCTCCCGGCGGGGATGGCGCGCGCGTGAGTGCGGCTCACGATAGCCTCTCCGCTGCGCGTAGCGCGTTGGATGCTGCGCGGTCGGGCGTGTCGGCGGCGTCTGCGCGCGTGTCGGCTGGCGAGGCGGCGGATGTGGACGGCGCTTTGCAGGCGTTGGGCGAGGCCGAGTCGGCGTTGGGCGCGGCACGGGCTGACGCGCAAGCTGCTGGTGTGTCGGGTGTCACTTCTGTGTCGGCTGGCGTTGCGTCTCCTGCGTGATATTATTGTTGCGTCTGGTGATCTCGTAGAGAGTGATCTGGGTGATGCTTCCGCTTATGCGGGGCTAATGTAGCTTGCTGACGCTATGTGAGTGTTGGCCGTCCTTTTGGATGCGATCAAGATAAGAGAAGATCAGCCGTCGAAAGACAGGTTGACACTAACCCCCGTTGTGGGCGAATGTGAAGAGCTTGATCGCGTAACCGTTGGGGGTTGCGTTAGTCTCCGCGTTTGCGGGGCGTCTGGTTGCGCGGCCTTTTGGCTGCTGCACCGCCCTCAACTGTTTTCGTGCGTTTGCGCTCGGGATACAGGCATTAGCGGCCTTTGGCGGGTTCTCCTGTCTTGTTGGTTGTTCGTGCTTGTTTCCTTTGAGTGCCCACTGTTAACAGTTGAGGGTTTCTTTTTTCTGTTTGCTCGTGTTATTGTTGGTTGCAGAGTATTTGTTGTGCCCCTGCCGGTGCCGCGCGTGGCGGCTTGGTGGGGCCTGTGTGAAGGAGTTGGTCTAGTTTTGACTGGTTCACATGTGGAAGGTGTGGGCGCTCACCGTCAGGGTAGGCGTAGCTTCGTGAGCGTTGTCCTCATGCTGGTGGCGGCTGCATTGTTTGCGACTGGCGGCGGCATTTTGGTGAATCAAATGTGGTGGAGCGACCATCGTGCGAGCGGTGTTATGAACCATAATCTGAGCGTGTGGGATGAGACGCACGCCGACCAGCCGAAGGTGACGACCGTCGCGTCTACGAAACACTATGATGACCCGCCCGGCTCAGGCTCCATTCCGCCGGAGGGTAACGCCTACGGTGTGCTGCACGTCCCATCGTGGGACCATATGCGTATTCCTGCTTCTAGCGGATACGATCAGGAGACGATTCTTGACAACGGGTGGCTGGGCTTCGACCCGCAAGCCGCATACCCTGGCACGTCTGGTGTTGCCGTCGGTTTTGGTCACCGTCGCACGAACGGGAGTAACCTTTTCGGTATTGACCGTTTCCAGGCTGGCGACCACGTGATTATGGAGACCGAGAGTGCGTGGATTGTGTTCGACTACGCGGACAGTAGCGTCATTGAGCCGACGGATGTTGAGGCTGCGTACAGCGCCCCGTCCGGTTACCCGTCTGATGGCCGCTACTTGAACCTTGTGACGTGTACGAGCACGGCTTTCGGCGCATACGGTAACGATCACCGTCATGTGGCGCGTTTCGTCATGTCATATTGGGCGGATAAGAGCGAGGGTGTTCCCGCTGAGCTGGGGGGCGACAGGTGAGAGAGTCGAGTGTGAACGTGTTGGGTCCGGTTGCGGCTTCTGCCGTTTCTCATGCGCGTGGCCGCGCGTATCGTAGCCATGTGCGTCGCCAGTGGTTGCGTGTGAGTCGCGTGGGTGCTCTCGTGTTTGTTGCGGCTGTTGTGGGCGCGTTGTTTTGTTACGTGTCGATTGTGTGGAGTCAGTCTCACGGGTATAGCGTGCGTGAGGTCGTGTCTGAGAGCATGGTGCCTACTCTGGTGAAGGGGGACGTGGTGCGCGTGGACTCGTCGAAAACGCCTGCCGTTGGCGAGATTGGCACATACGTGAAGTCGGACGGTCGCACGGTGATTCACCGCGTGGTGGACACGCCGGGGAACTCGTTTATTTTCCGTGGCGACGCTAATAGTGTTGATGACGCTCCGGTGGACGCGTCCGCTGTTTCTGGCGCGTATGCTGGTCGTATGGGTCCGCAGTGGTTGTTCCGCGCGTACCAGTCTCGCGCGTTGGCTGGCGTGGCTGTTGGTGGGCTTTTGCTCGCTGGCGTGGGGCGTGTTATGGTTGGTCGTGTGATGAGGCCGCGTAAGAGCGCCCTCACCGTGTAAAGGATTCAATCTCACGCCAGTGGCCGCCCGCCGGTCGCGGAGCTTAGGAGGCGCTAACTATGGGCGGTTTTAGGGTTGCTCACCTGTCAGACATCCACCTGGGATACAAGTCTGGTAGGCGCGAAACGTCCGATCACGTGAACATTCGCGTCCAGGACGGCTACACCCTCTTGCACGCCATTGTCACTGACGTAATCAAGGAGGGCGTGGACGCGGTTGTTATCGCTGGCGACATGTTTCACTCGCCGCGCCCGGACATGCGCACTATTTGCGTGGCGCAGGATGAGCTTCGCAGGTTCGCTGACGCGAACATTCCCGTCTACCTGTTGGCCGGTAATCACGAGGCCGTGGATAGCGCGAGCGAAATTGCGTCGTCTCGCGTGCTCCACGACCCGGAGCGCCACATCTACAGTATTATTGACCCTTACGCGTCGTTTGAGATGGCGGACGGTCTCATGCTGCACATGGTGTCGCATCACATGTATATGGGGCAGGCGGACACGATGGGGCGCGTCGCCGCCACGCCCGGCGCGGTAAACATTTTTACGACGCATGGCGGCGTGATTGACCCGATCATGAAGATGCGTTTGCGGGCGCAGCAGTCGCCGCGTGAGATCGTCATTCCCGATCATTTGTTGTCGCAGAACGAGTGGAGCGCCGTCATGTTGGGGCATATTCACGAGCGCAGCACCGTTCAGGATAGCGCAGGGAATAGCGTCTACTACAACGGTTCTGTGTTGCGTCGCGGGTTCTCTGACCAGGATAACGGTGAGGGCAGGGGGTGGACGCTGTGGACTATTCACCCGGACGGGTCGGCGTCGTATGAGGCGCGTTCTCTGCCTCAGCGCCCACAGTATGATTTTGCGCCAATTGACGCGTCCGGCTTGTCGGCCGCGCAGGTTACGGACCTGGTGGTGGAGAATCTTCGCTCCACTCAGGTGCGCGAGAGCGGCTTGTTTGTGTGGGAGGACGCGCCTATTCTTCGTCAGCGCGTTACCGGCATCACGTCGGCACAGTATTCCGGTTTGGATGCGCGCCTGATTGGTGACGAGGCGGCTCACGCCCTGTCGTGGAAGTTGGAGCCTTTGTTTGTGTCCGCGTCCACGCCCACGGGGTTGCCTGCCGACGGTGAGGGTGGCGAGTCTGCGCGCGTGGCCGTTCCGTTTGAGCAGTGGTGTGCGACGAGTGAGGCGCTGGATGCTGTGCCGGAGGGTCAGCGTAGTCTCGTATTGGGGCGCGCCGAGGAGTTCATTAAGTTTGGCCGCGACGCTTCTTACGTGGTGTCTGAGTAGCGGCGTTCCCTGTTTGTCGTTCTTGTTTGTTTGTGAAAGAGGTCTTTAATGTCTGTGTTCTTGCGTGAGATCGCTGGTACGGTGCGTCGTCACGCGCTGTCGTTGGCGCTTGTCGTGTCCGCTGGTGTCCTGTTGTCGGGTGGCGCGGCGTTGTCGGGGAGCGCATTGTGGTGGGTTCCGGCGCTTCTTGCCGCTGGCTTGGCTCTGGGGTTCGTGTTGCAGGCGAACGTTCCTGTCGTGTTTAAGAGCGCCGCTGTCCTCGTGTTGCTGTTGGTGTTGTCGGCTTCCGCGTCGATGACCGCCGTGTACGGTGCCGGTTTGGGCGGCGTCGTGTGGTCGTGCTCGCTCCTACTGTTGGCGTCCTCGTGCTTGACATACTCGTATCTGGTGTTTGCGTCGCGTAGCCGCTGGGGGTTGCTGGCTGTCGCTCTCGTGGTTGATTATGCGGCGACGTTGCTTGTGGCTGGTTTTTCTGGGTGGTCGTTGACTGGTAGTTCCCTTGTTGGTCTTGTGGCTGGCTTCGGCGTGTTTGCTACCCTGTTTCGTCCGCGTAGCGCAAAGCGCGCTTACGAGGGTATGGATGTGAATTACATGGGTGAGCGTGAGCTTGCCGCGATTGTGGGTAACGTTGAGGCTGCGGGTGGTAGCGCGGTTGCTCACGTGACGAATAAGGCTCGTAATAAGGGTGGAGTGGTCGCGTATCGTGATTACGGGTTTTACGTGTATCCGGTGAGCATCAATGACAGGTTTGCTATCGGTGGCCGTCGTATGGGGGCGAAGGGTGAGCGCGTGTCGTATCAGGGGCGCGACATTTCGGGGTTCGTTGAGCGCGTGCTGGTGGATAACGTTCGCCGCGTGGACAAGAGCGCGCCCATCGTGTTGACGTTGTTGGACTTGAATCGTCGCGGGTCTCGTAAGCCGATGCTGTTTTCGGTGAATAGGCCGGACTCGCGTCGCGTGTTGCCGGTGTTTTCTGTTCCCGTGTCTTCGTCTGATTTGCGTAGCGGCAAGGTTGATTTGCTGCAAGTGTTGGAGGATGCGGCGAAGCGTGAGGGGCTTCCCGCTTTGTCGAATCGTGACGTGAAGATTCTTGACGGTTTGGGTTCTGCGGATGATGACGGTAAGGTGGAAGCATGATCGAGTTTTCATCCCTACACAACCATTCTGAGGACGGTAGTCAGCTTGACGGGTTTTCTCCCGTTGAGGAGTACGTTGCTGCCGCCGTGCAGCTTGGTCACCGCGCCGTTGGGCTGACTGACCACGGCGGCATGAACGGCCTGAATCGCCTGATTACAGCCGCCAATAAGGCGTGTATTACGCCGGTTCCTGGCTGTGAACTGTATATGGCTCCCGATAACCCATTGGGTGCGCGCGTTCAGGAGCGCGTGTTCTATGCTGGCGGCGGCGAGGGTGATGTGTCGTCTCGTGGCGCTTACACGCATTTGACTGTGTGGGCGTGCAATGATGATGGCGTGCGTAACTTGTACAAGTTGAGCGAGTGGGGGTCTCGTGAAGAGCATCGTGTGACGAAGCATCCGCGTCTTGACGTGGACATTTTGGAGCGGCACAACAGCGGCCTCGTCGTGTCTACGGGGTGCCCGTCGTCGGAGTTGAATACGCGTCTCGCTTTGGGGCAGGTGGATGCGGCAGTCAAGTATTTGGACCGTATGGTTGAGATTTTCGGTGACCGCATTTTCTTTGAGGTCATGTTTCATGACATGGCGTTGGAGAAGCAGCTCATCCGCGCGCAGATGCGTTTGCGTTCCCAGTTGGAGGGACGCTACGGTCAGGATGTTCTGCGCTTGTTGGCGACGAACGACGCTCATTACACGCGGCCCGAGCAGGCTGTGGGACATGAGCAAATGCTGTGCATGAACACAGGGTCATCCATGTACGACAAGACCGTTGACGAGGGCGGTACGAGGTTCGCGTTTAACGGTAACGGCTACTATATGAAAACCGCTGACGAAATGTACGCGGCGCTGCGCAGCGGCGGGTTCAGCGAGGATGATGCGAAGGCGGCTCTTACCGGCACGAGCGTTATCGCTGAAATGTGCGAGGGCGGGTTCAGCGTGGTCGAGTACGACCAGCACCGCAGGCCGAGCATCGACCTGGGCGGCGAGGACGAGACGGCATATTTGGAGCGCATTGCCCGCGAGGGCATTAAGGTCCGATACCCGCGCGCAACCGACGAGGAACTGCGTGTCATTGACGAGCGTATCCGCGAGGAAATGGCAGTCATTTCCGACGGGGGTTTCGAGCAATACTTCCTCATCATTCAGCACGTGGTCGAGTACGCCAACCGCAACTTTAGTGTCCGTGATAAGCATGGGAATACTCTCATGTATGCGGTGGGGTGGGGGCGCGGTAGTGCTCCCGGTAGTCTCGTCCTCTACCTGATTGGAGGCACCAACGTGGACCCCATCAAGTACGGCCTGTTGTTTGAGCGTTTCTTGTCCGATGGTCGAGGCAACGTGTCAGAGGTTGTTGTGGGTGAGCGCGCGTGGCTTGTCCCGTCGGCGGCTATGATTTTGTTGGAGGATGGGACTCGTAAGCGGTGCATGGACCTCGTGTTTAAGGGGGACGAGTTGGGGCGCGAGCCGGACGTGTTGGACGATCACGCTTTCGACGCGTATCCGCTTGTTGGCGAGGATATTGCCGCCTAACCTTTGAGAGACGCACGCCGAGCGCGTGGCGCAACCACGAGCAACCGACCACAAAACGCACCCAGTGGTGCAGAAAGACGTTAACAGAGTAATGGCAACGAAGAAAACAGCAACCAGCAACCCCAGTGACGCGCCTGTGGATGGCAGCAAGGTCACCGATCTGACGACGGCGTATAGGCCGCGCACGTTCGACGAGGTTGTCGGCCAAGACGCGACCGTGAAGGGTATCCGAGCGTATGTGGCGAAAGCTCGCGCCGCACACGCGGCCGGTAATGTGGACTACCCGCACGCTCTCTTGTTTAGTGGCGAGTCTGGGTGTGGTAAGACGACGCTCGCCTATATCGTGGCGCGCGCCCTCGTGTGTGAGAACATTCAGCCCGGCTACAACCCGTGTGGCGAGTGTGACTCGTGTCTGGCTGTGTTCGACTACGAGACTGAGGAAAGTAACCCACTGTGTGCGAAGCGCGTGATCGCGTCTAAGGGCATGGCGAATATGGCTGCGGTCGGCGATTTGATTAGCTACACGTCGGTTAGGTCGCCGCTTCCGTCTGGGTTGAAGATTGTCATTATTGACGAGTGTCACAGAATGAGTGCGGCCGCTCAGGACGCGTTGCTGGGCGAGTTGGAGGATAAGACTCAGGCTCGCGCTAAGGGGACGATTTGGATGTTCTGCACGACCGAGGTGAAGAAGGTTCAGCCTGCGGTGCTGAACCGTACAACCCCTTACGTGATTAAGAGCGTGCCGGATGGGATGATGGCCCCACTGTTGCGTCGCGTGGCCGATCAGGCTGGCGTGAGTGTTGACGATCAGATGGTGGACACCGCCGTGTTTTATGGTGGCGGTAGCATTCGTAGTGCGTTGCAGTATTTGGGTCAGTTGGCGGACGGTTTGCCTCTCGCTTTGCCTAAGTCTCTTGATTTGTTTGAGGCAATTTTGCGCGGCGACATGCGCACTGCCGTCAACGTGTACGCCGAGGACGAGGGCGGCGGTTTTGAGTTGTCGAAGCGTTTGCATAGCCATTTCGTTCAGGCGCGCAACTATTACCTAGAGCTGAATGATCGCGTTCCCGCCCAGGAACGTCAGCATAAGCCGCCGATTTACGACAAGGACCTCTTGCGTCACGGCCTGGTCGGGCTTGAACCACTGCTGGATTGCATGTGCATGTTGTCGTCTGCTCTGCTCGATTACATGAAAACCGGGTGCGGCGAGGCGCTAGAGGTGACCGTGACTGTTCGTCTTATCCGCATGTTGGGTGAGGCGCGCAAGGCTGCCGCCGCTGCTGCCCGTCGCGCGAAGGCCGCCGAGTCGAGTTCTCACCCCGTGTCAGGAAAGTAGTTAGCGGTCTCCTGTAGCTTGCCGTCCACCAACGTTTCCGTGTTTCCTGCGGTGCGTTGGCGGCGGTTTGCTTTCTAGTGTGGCGCGTGTTATTTTTCTGTTAGACTTGTAAGAATTATTGAGTGCGGCCACGTTTTCGACTAGCTGCATGAGGGTGTGAGAGGTTTCCTGTATGGGTATGGTCGTCGATAGCATCAGCTATCATAAGATTGGTTCGCCGCCGGACGTGGATACGGACTTCCCGGAGTCCGTTCGCGACGCCATTTACTACGATTACCTTGTGGACGAGTGGGGGCGCGAGAACGTTGCCCACGTGACCACGTTGGGTACCATTCAGGCGAAGAAGGCCATTGACGCTGCGGCGAAAAACTATCGTATTAGCGTGGCTGAGGCGACGGCTGCGAAGAAGCTGCTGCCCGATAAGATGGATGGCACACTCGCCGATTTGCTTGCGTCTAACAGTGAGGTAAGCGCACAGTTCGACAGGCTGAAAGAACGCAACCCGCGCTGGGAGGACGCGCTGAAAGCTGCCGTCCAGTTGGAAGGGCATGTCAACCAGTATGGTGTTCACGCGGGCGCTGTCATCATCTCGAACGACTCGCTTGTAAATCACTCGCCCGTGCGATGGAACCGCCAAGGCGAGCGCATGGACATGGTGTTGCAATACACATACCAGGAGTGTGAGGCTCTGGGTCTCATTAAGTATGACTTCCTGGGGTTGGATACTCTCGGTATCTTGCAGGATGCGGTGCGTTACGTGCTGGACAGTAACGACGGTGAGGGTCCGAATCTTGTTGCGCTCGCGGAGGGTGACATGGATGATGAGCGCGTGTATCGTGAGATTTTCCAGCCCGCTCACACGATTGGCGTGTTCCAGTTTGGTACGTCGGATAAGATGCGTGAATTGTTGCGCGCCATGAAGCCAACATGTTTTGCTGACTTGACTGCCGCTACCGCCTTGTGCCGTCCTGGTCCGATGGAGAAGAACACGCATTTCATGTATGCGGACAGGAAGAATGGGCGCGCCCCCGTTGAGCCTATCCACAAGGATTTTGTGGGTTCGCCGTTGGATGAGATTTTGGGTCCGACGTTTGGTTTGCCCGTGTACCAGGAGCAGGCGATGCGCGCGTCTCGCGCTTTGTCTGGGTTCAGTGCGCGTGACGCTGACGTGCTGCGTAAGGCGATGGGCAAGAAGAAGGCCGACGTGATGGAGTCGCTGCGCGTCAAGTTCATTGACGGCGGCATTAGCAACGGCTATAGTCGCGAGGCCATGAGCGCGTTGTGGGAGTATTTGGCTGCGTTCTCTGGCTACAGTTTCAACTATTCTCATTCTGTCGCCTACACGATTAACAGTTACCAGTGCGCGTGGATGAAATGCCATTACCCTGTTGAGTTCATGAGCGCACTGCTTCATTCCGCGTTGAAAACGGGAAGCAAGAAGAGCGCTGACAAGGATAAGCTGCGCATTTACTTGGCTGAGTGTAAGCGTATGGGTATTCGTGTGCTCGCCCCTGACGTGAACAAGGCGGGCGTGACGGTTACGCCTGACGCGGCTAACCGCACGATCTACTACGGTCTGGCGGACGTGGGTAACGTTGGCGTTGATGAGGCTGAAGCGATTGTCCGCGAGCGCGAGAGCGGGGCGTTTACTGGCGACGATTTGGACCAGACGATGTTGCGTGTGCGTGCGTGTGGCGTGAGGTCGCGCGCGGCTGTGGCGTTGGCGAGTGTTGGCGGCTTCGATAGTGTGCGCCCTAATCGTGGTGCCGTGTTGGCTGCGGTTGAGTCTGCGTGGTCTGCGTCTCGTAGGACGGTTGATAATGCTGCCGCGTTTGGTGGTGGCGGCGACCTGTTTAGTGCGTTTATGCCGGGTGAGGTGCCGGACCCTTATATCGATGTTGCTGACGTGTCGTTTATTGATCGTTTGCGCGGCGAGTATGAGTTCATGAATACGTTTGTGTCTGGTTTTCCGACTGATCGCGTGGGTGAGGGGTTTGCTACGCCCGGCGCGTTGGAGAGGCGTTCTGGCCGGTGGTTTGACGCGTTGTTTACTGTAACAAACATGGTGGAGAAGGGTTCTAAGGACTCTAAGTACATGCTGTACACGATCAGTGACGGTGTGGGTACGCTGGCGGTTCGTGAGAGCGATGCTATGAAGCGGCAGGCGCGTAAGTTGGAGATGATGTTGGGGTTCCGCGAGTCTTTTAAGGCTGGTGGTCCGCAGGGGTTTGTGAGGTCTCTCGATCATACTGACCGTCTGATTTTGGCTGACATGTTGGTGGTTCCGATGCCGCGTTTGGAGATTGGGCGCGTGTATTGGGGTCGGTTCAATGTTGTGCGCGGGTGGGGTGATAATGCTGAGCCGCGTGTGGTGTTGTCGTCGTATGATGAGGTGCCGTTGAGTGCGGATGGGTCGTATGCGCATCGTTTGGTGACGGTGCGGGGTGAGTCGGGTGTGCCGTCTCCGTTGCCGTCTGGTGGCGGTCACGATTTGTGGACTGCGAGCGTGGTTCGCGGCCCTCGTGCGGTGAATACTGTGGCTGGCGTGTCGTTCCGCGATTTGTCTGATGGTGACGTGATGTTTGAGCTGTTGTATTCGGCGCTGTTTGCGTGTGGGTTTGAGGCTGCGCGCGTGTTGAGTGAGTGCGGTCAGTTGGAGGCGGCTCCGGTGAAGCGACCTGTGAGTGTTCGTGTTCCGCGTGAGATGCAGGTGCTGTCGGTCGCTGAGTCGTTTTCCGCCGGGTCTGCGCGCGTGTTGCGTGAGGGGTTGGGTGTTGTGCCGGTGTCGTCGTTGATGGTTCCGGTTGGCGCGTCTATTCCTGATTTGCCGTCGGATGATTTTTTGGCTGGTTTTGAGCGGTCTGCTTTTGATCGTGGTAAGTATTCGCGTAAGCAGTAGAGAGTGTGAGAAGGCGATTAGCTGTGGGTCTTGTTCGCGGCCGTGTGGGTGTTGATGGTCGGAGTTTAGGGGACGCGCCTATTCCGGGTGTGCGCTCGCGGTCGGGCGACTCTGGCTCGTTTGCGACCAACGGCGACGCTTCTACACGTGTAGACAGTCCGGCGGGGGATTGGGCGACTGGCGACGACGCGTTCAACGATTGGGCGGACGAGTCTTACGTTGACGACGCTGATGCACTAACCGAGGGTGCTTTCGAGGATGGTAACCCTGACGATTCCCATACTGGCGTTGATTCTCCCGACGATGAGTCGGACCAGCGCGCGAATGTGCCAGATAGCGCGAGCGAGGACGCGGATGCGCCGGATACGGGGCACCCCGCCACTGCGGTGGGCGAGGATACGCACGAGAACGCCTCAGATGAGCCTGTGGCGGGCAAGCGCGCCCCGTTTGGCACTCGGGTGCGCTCTGTCGCTTCTCGGGCCGCTATGGGCCGTTTGGGAGTGTTTTTTAACCCGGTGGCGCGTTTCCGTGAACTGTCGGCGAAGGATGCGGGAGGCTCTGCGGCTCCACCCCAGCCCCGTAAGGGTGAGGGTGTCACCTCGGCTGACGACGATGCGCCGTTGGATGACGATGGCGACAACGCCCGCAAGGGCGACGACGAGGCGGACAGTGATACTCTCGTGGATGATGCCACGTTGGACGATAGTCTGCCGGATGTTGAGCTGGGTGACGATTCCGAGGCGCTTGACGGCGACCTGGGCGATGACGCGGGAGAGGGTGACAGTGAGGGCGCGGCCGCTGGTGGCGGTAAGTCTGCGCGCGGTCGTGTTTCTCGTCGCGTCTCTGGTTTCTTGTCTCGCACTGTTCGTGGTGTTGCCTCGTTGGTTCGCCGTGTTTTCGGTGTCCTGTTGTGGCCGCTGTCGTTTGTGTGGCGTTTCGTTTCACGTCTGGTTGCGCGCCCACTGTCTTTTGTTGGCCGCTTACTGTCGCGCGTCCCGGTTGTTGGCCGATTGGTGCGTCTTGTTGGCGGTTTGCCGAGGCGTGTTCGTCGCCTGTTGCGTCTTGTGGCGTGGTGCGCGGTTGTGGGCGGCGTGTTGTTTGCGTGCGGGTGGCGTCCTCCGTTTGTTCCGGTTTCTTCCGGCGTCGCGGGCGTTGATTTGCCGGATAGTGGGCATTTGAGTGTGTCGGTGTGGCGTGTGGACGGCGAGACGGTGAACGTTCATGTGGTGAATGACGGCGAGACTGTGGTTGAGGGCGAGAGCGTGGAGGTTCGCGCGTCTGCGTGGGTTCCGTTGTCCCGCTTGCCGTGGAGCATCGTCACCCGCACCGATGGAGGGCCTTGCCTGGCGGATATTGATGTTGTAGATGTCGAGGATGCGGCTGATTTCGTTGTTTCTTGCCCGGCTGTGGGCGGTTTTGGCGAGTCCGTTGTTCCGATTGGTTCGAGCTTCGGCGAGTAATGTTGTTGGGCGCATTGGCGCTGGATTGGACGTGTTGAGTTGAGTGTGTATGTGACGAACAGTGCGAAGGGGCATCGTGCGGCTGACGCTGTGGAGCGTTTGCTGCGGGAGTCTGACGGCGGCAACGCTGGTCGCCGCGTGTTTGGTGCTGCCGGTGCCGCCGCGTCACATTACCAGGATGGCGCGTTAAAGGGCGACGCGGACCAGGCGTATGTGTCTGCGTGGCGTGACGCGTGCGAGGCGACAGGCGAGGCGTTGAGCCGGTGGGCAAAGTCGCGTGAGGACGCGTGCCTGGTGGAGAGCGTGCGGTTGAAGCCCGGCAAGGACGTGTCTTTCGTTGGCGACCCTGATTTCCATGGTGTGGACCCGCATTGGGGTGTGGACCACGTGTTGATTGTTGGTTCTGCCGTGTTTTACATTGATTCGCGCCCCTGGTCGAAGAGGGCAGCGTACAAGTGGGTGGACGGCGTACTCATGTCCGGTAAGGATGAGGCTGACGAGCCGATTCCGTTCGTGGTTGCGAACGCTGAGGCTTTCGGTAGCGTGATGCCGGACGATTATGTGCGTACTCAGATTGTGCATTGTCCGAGTGAGAAGTTTAGCGTGGTGGCGCATGAGCGCGCGTGGTTTGAGGCTCCTGTTCAGGTGTGTGATAGCGAGCGGTTCATTAAGCGTGTGACGATGCTTGTTGACGAGCAGTTGTCGGAGTATCAGAAGGGCTTTTTGGATGCAGCCGTTGTCGCTAAGTACGCGGTGCGTGCGACGAAGCCTTACGATAAGTTCGCGAAATTGAGGATGAAGTTGTGAACGCTGGCGGTGACGCTCGCGGCGCGCCTGTCGTGGTTGTTCCGCCGTCCGACAAGAGCAGCGCCTTGGGGCGTAAGATATACGCTTTGCTGGTGGGTGGTCGCCGGTATTTTGGTAGTGCTGGCGCGTCGTTGACGCAGGTTCTTGACAACCCTGATCAGGATAGCGGGTTTGGTCGCGGCGTGGTTCAGGTGGGGTTGGATGCTGAGCGTTCTACGTCGCAGTTGATTCGCAGGTGGATGGCTGATAAGCCTGATGTCGTGTTGTGCGATAGCGTGCATGTTCGCGGCTACGGCGGCGTTGACGGCGAGGGGGATACGGACCACGTGTTGCTGTGTGGCCGTAGCGTCCTGCTGGTGGATACGAAGCGGTGGAAGTCGCGCCGCAAGTATTCTTTCAACAGTTCTGGCGCTGTGTTGAGGTCTGGGCGGGTGTTTGCTGGCGGCAGGCTGGGTATGCGTGGTGCGTTGGGTATTTGGCGTAAGCATATGCCTGGGTGTCGCGTGGATGGCGTGGTGTGCGTGAATAGTGAGCGCGTGTTTGTCGTGTACGATGCCGCGTGGAAGCGTCAGCCGTTTCACCTTGTGACGGTAGAGCGCCTTGTTGAGCAGTTGGATTACTGGTATGGTCGCGCTGATCGTGGCCGCGTGGAGTGTGACATGGTGGCGCGCGTGGCCGCGATGTGTGTGAAACCTTATGACGCGGTGCGCACACTGTTTGGCGGGTCGCCTCGGGAGATTGGCCTCGTGTAAGGCACGCGTTGTCGTTTCTTGCGGGCGGGTGGCGCGCTTTTGGGAACGCGCCGATATTGGTGTGGTGTTATTAAGTTTGTTTCGATGACGTGAAGGAGTCATTGTGAGTTTCATTGTTCAGGACCGCGAAAAGGCTGAATTGATCGCTGAGCGTTTGCAGGCGGTTCAGCTTTTCGGTAGCTCGTTCCAGTTGACGGTCGAACAGTACGTTGAGGGCGTGAACGCGCAGCAGATCGGTGGGGGTATTCTCCCTGATTTGCCTGAGCTGATCGACGCCGCCTATCGTGACGTGAAGTTTAACGCGCGCACGGGCAAGTTCGAGTTCGTTCCCGAGGGTGTTATTCTCGCGGAAGAGGCTGAGCGTGGCGTGAAGGCTCTCATTGAGGAGCTGAATGTGCGTGCGGACGTTATCATGTTGCAGGGTATGGTTCGTGTCGCTGAGAGTGAGGGGCGTATTGAGCGTGATAGCCTGTTGGCTATCAATGATGCGTTGGAGCTGGTGGACATTTACCAGGAGGATGGCTCTGACGAGTTGTCTTTGGGTGAGAAGGTTGTTCGTGGCGGTCGCCGGTTGAGCAAGTCTCAGTCGAGTAAGGGTCGCCCGGTCGCTGAGGCTGCGCTGATTGCGCTGTCGTCTGCGCCTGACCTGTTCGGTGACGGCACGATTACTCTGCGTGCTGGCGACCTGATGGATTACGACACCTCGTTCGTTGAGTTGGTTCGTGAGGCTCTATCTGAGTGACGGTTTCCGCTTGCGCCCGCGCGTGAGTGAGCGCGTTATGTGGGGCGCGCCCTGTTCTGGCTGTGATGCTGGTGCGGGGCGCGTCTCGCGTTTTGTTTCCGGTGTTTTCGGCTATTTTATTGGCAGTTTGATTGTCTTTCTTGTTCGCCCGCGTGAGTGTGGCGGCGGTTGGGTGGTGTGTTGTTGTGAAGTTGTTGTCTGCGCGTCGCGTGGAGCCGGTTCCGTCGCGGTGT
>ERZ772977.211-NODE-211-length-46950-cov-16.412006_pt1 | contig 46950 bp, 28 predicted proteins | sample MGYA00511131_ERZ772977 | MGnify/ENA primary metagenome ERZ772977 (study PRJEB29015, sample SAMEA2737935) | human oral metagenome | biome: human oral; feature: human-associated habitat; material: dental | place: China | collected 2151 ...
CTCGTTTGCGGTTGCAAAGATAGAGCAAAATATAAATACCAACCAAATCACACCGCGAAATATTTCATTTACACCCGTCCTGAGTTACCTTCACTTGCCCTTAAATTAGATACTTACAAAGGGTGAAAAATTTTTCACGCCTACCGTAGAATCCACCCCTCCCCCAAAAGAGAATCGACTGCCTCCTACCTTCCTTCCGACTCCTTTCTCCTCGTCTTCCTACACCCACCCTTCCTACTCAATGAAACCTACCCCTTCCGCACACCCCAAAAACGACCCACCGTAGGTCGCCAAAAAACCTACTGTAGGTCGTCGAGACGACCCACCGTAGGTCGCTTCGACGACCTACCGTGGATCCCTTTTTCACCCTCCCGAGGAGCATACCCTATACCATAATATATAAGGGAGGGGAAAGGGAGATCCATAGAAGTAGGTAGAAGAGGGGGTAGAATACCCATAGTAAGGTAGGGAAAGGGGTGTTTCTTTGGGCTAATTTTGTCGCGCTAAGCATACAAAACCATTATCCACCTTTGACTTGACGCCTATGAAGCATATCCAGACTGCTTGAGGAAACCACTGCATTGATCACCAAGGCAGTGCTCTACCCTTGTCCTATCCAGCACCAGACGTCCCTTCCCAGAGAGATGCTCCTTAGGTGCTCACCTATCACCCATCCATATCTGGAGGATGCCCCTGGTCCTCCACCTATCGAACCTATGTGGAAACAAACAAGTAAACGATACCCCCCCAAGGATCATCTGCGACAGAGTCTCCTAGGGCTTAGCCTAGGTCTTAGCCTCATCGCACTATCCAGCCCCGTGAAGGCTCACGTCACGGAAGAGCTTCCCTCGACAGCGACAGAGAAAGCTCAGCAAGACCAGATCACCTTCGTGATCCTAGATGCCGCTACCCGAGAACCCATCATCGGCGCCGTCGTGCGCTGTGTAGGAGCTACGACTCCTGCCATGACAGACAAGAATGGTCGCTGTACCCTACGCTTCAAGACAGCGATCAGTAGCGCTCAGCTCGACATCAGCTGTGTCGGCTACCAGCGAGTCACGAGGACGGTGGCCGTACCCACAGGCAAGGTGATCACGGTGAAGATGAGCGAAGATGCCAAGATGATCTCTAAGGTAGAGGTCACAGCTCGTAAGCAGTATACCAACAAACTCCAGCAGACAGCCAAGGTCGATCACAAAGCCATCGAACGAGGAGGTGCTATGTCACTGGCTAAGCTCCTAGAGACTGTCCCTGGGGTAAGCTCGATCAGTTCGGGTAGCACCATCGCTAAGCCCGTGATCCAAGGGATGCATAGTAGCCGCATCCTACTGATGAATAATGGCGTACGCCTAGAGAGCCAGAGTTGGGGAGCGGACCACGCCCCTGAGATCGACTACACTGGCTCAAGTATGGTCGAGGTCGTCAAGGGTGCCGAGTGTATCCGCTATGGCTTCGGCGCTATGGGTGGCGTAGTCCTACTGAATGATGCTCCCCTACCCTATGGGCGTGAGAAGCTGAAGGTCAACGGGAACGTCAATATGGGCTATGACACCAACGCCCGAGGCGTCAGCGGATCGGGTAGCCTAGAGATGGGCTACAAGCGTTGGGGCCTTCGTCTACATGGTATGTACACTAAGGGAGGCGACTACCGCACGGCAGAATACATCCTCAACAATACGGGCTACAACACGATCAGCATGTCGGCGATGACGGGCTACCATTCGTCTCGCATCACCGCCACCCTCTTCTCTAGCCTCTACTACCAGCGAAGTGGTATCTACTATGCGAGCAAGGTATCTGACCTCGATCAGCTCATCAAGCGCTTCGAACATGGGCGCCCCGACGAGTCGACCTTCCGCCCCTTCTCCTACAAGATACAGCCCCCCTTCCAGCAGTCCCAGCACTTCACAGTCAAGGGGGAAGTGAAGTGGAATATCAGCGACAACCATCAGATCGACTTCACAGCTTCCTTCCAGGAGAACCTGAGACAAGAGTTCGAGAACCGTAAGAAGACCACGTGGAGCTGGATCCCGATGCAGGACCTGATCCTCAAGACCTTCAAGGCCGATGTCCTGTGGCACGCTAAGTGGAACCGCTGGGGGATGACCACCGATGTCGGTACATCTAATACCTATCAGACGAACTACAACTACCCCGGGACCAAGCAACCTGCCTTCGTACCTAACTTCGCCGCCCTCTCGATGGGGGGCTACTTCCTGCACAAGGCGGAGCTTGGCAAGCTACAGGCAGCCCTAGGGATGCGCTATGACTTCCGAGTGATGTCGGTCAGTGGCTATACCAGCCTCAGTAGCTACACGTACTACGACGACTTCAAGCTGTACAGCAACTTCACCACGAGCCTAGCAGGACACTATCAAATAGACAAGAACTGGGACGTACGTGCTAATATCGGTTGGTCCTGGCGCCCACCCGATATCAATGAGCTCTACGCCATAGGTCTGCAGGATGGATCGTACTGGGTAGAGGGGAATAGACACCTGGCGAGCGAACGAGGCTACAAGGCCGTCCTCGGTGCTCGCTACCGCAATAGCTGGATCTCCGTAGAGCCAAGCACCTTCTACCAGCGCATCAGTAGCTATATCTATGACCATATAGGCACGGGGAAGGATCGCTTCCACAACCACCCCAGCGGGAAGTACCCGAAGTTCATCTACGACCAAGATGATGTACAGCTCTATGGCGGCGATATAGAAGCGACGGTTCGTCCCATGGATGGACTTAGCTTCGTCGGTAAGGGAGAATGGATGTTCGCTCGGAATATCACCCGTAAGGATTGGCTACCCTTCATGCCCTCCGACCGCTATGGGCTGTCAGGGACATACGACTTCGACCTCAGTAGAGACAAGAAGTATCATGCCTCCCTATCCCTCTCGAGCATCTATGTGACTAAGCAGCGTCGCTTCGACCCCGATAAGGATCTGGTCAGCGACTCTCCCGACCCTTACTTCCTGCTGAATGGGACTGCTGAGGTCGGTGTACGCCTGCCTCACCAGCGCTCCCTCCGGGTCATGCTCGTCGGGGATAATATCCTCAACAATCTATACAAGGAGTACACAGACCGCTTCCGCTACTATGCCCATGCTCGTGGAGCTAATGTGTCGATGCGCCTCCTATTCAAGTTCTAATGCACACAAGCTGATGAAAGCGATACAGACTAAGCTACTCCTCCCCTTAGCCGGTGCACTGCTCCTGATGAGTAGCTGCTCCAATGACAAGGTAGACGAGTTCTTCAAGAAGTTCATCCAAGCTCCACCCTCAGAGATCGAGCGAGATGTCAAGGGGCACGACCAGATCTATGCAGTCCATGCCATCCTACGTATGGGCTACAAGGGAGGCACCATCGGCGTGGGTCCCAATGCCAGCGAAGAGGTCGAGACCTACAACACCTACCATGTGGCAGGCGACGAGACCATCATCCCCATCGTCCAGGAGATCGATATAGCTAAGGATGACAATGGACAGATGACCATCACCACGAAGCGTGATCACTTCGACGTGATCGCTTCGGACAAGATCTACTACGGTCTAGAGCTGAAGTACTACGATCAGAACGGGATGCTCATCAACCATCAGTTCTCTAACTTCCCCTTCGTCAAGCGTAAGGACGGGACGGTAGAGCCCGATGAAGACAATTCGGCTCTGATGATGCACCAGCATTTCTTCGGCGTAGGGCACTTCACCCTGAGCAAGGGAGCGAAGGATACGCAGAAGACCCTACAGCTGGCCTATCCACGTACACTCGAAGAGACCCCTCACTATATAGACCGCTACACCTTCCTCGACCGTGGAGGGAAGGTAGAGTCAGCGACGAAGTTCTCGGCGTCAAATATCTACGTCCCCGAAGGCTTTCAGCTTGGGTCGAATAGCGCCGTCTTCGACAACGAGCGCTCTTGGCGATCGATCGAGATCACCGGTCGCCCCGATGCCCTCGTCCCCTACCGTGCACCAGACGGCATCACCTACCGACTCGTGCGTAGTATCGACATGCAGCGTCTCAATCAGCTCGTCCCCGAGATCTTCTCCTACGAGTACCGGGATACCGACCCCGTGGAGGAGGAGCTGGGTAAGCTCTTCGAAGAGTCGTACAACGACGACTATATCGACCCAGAGACCGACAGCCCACGACAGCGCTACGGCGAGACCGTCGGCCTACTGAAGCAGGAGCGTAGTCTGGATGCTGGTGCTCCTCTAGACAGGCTGGGCTTCAAGGGTATCCTCCAGTTCAAGCGGGCAGGGATGGCCTTCCTCCTGCAGGTACGTCTATGTAATATCCTGACCAAGGGACAGCAGCGTACCGGCGACATCCCCAAGCCTGCTAAGTACACGAATATCAATAATGCGGAGAAGGGCTATCTCTGGGAGTCGAACCAGATCCAGCCAGGGTGGGACAGCTTCGACATCGACTATCCCCTCCCGATCCGTGTGATAGCAGATGCCAAGGATGGAGAGGAGAAGTGCTACCAAGATGTACGACGCTTCTACCCCGAGGTACAGCGTAGTCAGCTCTGGCAGATGCTTACCCAGCCCGAGAGCTTCTTCTATCGCTACCGACGCAGTATCGTCCGTATGTAACCCCCTCTAACACCCTACGAAGAATCTATGAATACAGGAATAAACAAGACGATCAAGCACGGCGCTCTGGCCCTACTCCTTGGGCTATCGGTGAGCTCGTGTGATAAGTTCGTCTTCGGAGATATTCACCCCAACTATGACGACAACCCACTGCTGAAGAAGTCTATTCCTCAGAGTGGTGCTGACAAGTATATCGATAGTCTCAAGAAGATCCGTGTCACGGACAATCTCGCTAACCCCGACCCTGACGGAGCCTTCAAGGACTGGGCTACGTGTCTGGTGATGTTCAAGGAAGGTCACTCCCACGGCGACGGGATGATGCACGGGAACTTCGTCTACCCTAAGGCCCCCTGGAAGCAGGAGGAGTTCGTCATCATCCACAACAATGCTGGCTCTTACCCCACCGTCGAGGTCCAGCGACAGAGCACCGTCACTTACCTCGAAGAGCAGGAGAATAAGAAAGGACCTAACTACATCCGTATCATCGGCGGACGACTGAAGCGCTGGGGTCTGTGCCTCTACTTCTTCGATAAGAATGGTCGCCTGATGAATGATGACATCCTCAACCAATCAGACCAGTACCAGATCTTCTTCACCGTCAGTGAGGTCGATGACAAGGGAGCCCCCTACGAGGTGATGGATAGCCGTGGCACGTGGCAGACCAAGTACGACCAGTATGGTCAGTGGCAGCCCGGAGGTACGATCGATCCTAAGCCCGTCCCCTCACCCTTCTTTGCGGGGAAGAATACCTGGAAGGAGCGTGCCGATGCTACTCCTAAGATCTTCGAGTACACCTACCGAGATACCTGGATCCATGATGCTATGGGCGACGGCGCTAGAGAGCTCTTCAACCAGCGTCTCCTGCCCCCACTCACCCGCAAGGATGCCGACTGGGCAGTAGCTCCCTATGACCAGGATCGTGTAGGACTGAAGGGACACTTCAACTTCGACATCGACGCCGATGAGAACGATGCCCTGCACAGGGACTGGCCCCTAGAGATCACCCGACGTACCGACCCCACGACGGGCAAGGGTGGACGCTATACCCGTCCCTCGTTTGTACTACCGAAGTTCTACCTCTCGGTACGTGTGATGAAGTGCCCTAAGGGTAAGAAGGCTCTGATCCCGAAGGATCCCTATCTGGCACGCCACTCGACCTATGTCTTCCTCAGCAAGTTCATCTGCTCCGACTGGTTCAACCCCGACGAACCCAAGGAATATGGTGCAGACTCCCAGTGGAAGGATGTCTTCCGCTTCAACATACCCATCAAGGTCTTCTGCAGTAGCTTCGACACCGACCCTACAGCCATTGACCCCAATGACCCCTATTACTACTACCTAGGGCAAGAGATCGGTCTATCCTCCGAAGATGCTCTAGAAGCTTCGCAGAATGTCCAGACGCATGGTACGGGCGGTGGCTCGGGCTATGGCAACTGGTTCCTCTAATCACCCATCAACGACTAAAATCACTCTGCTATGCGCACTTCAATAGCTCGCCTCATGCTCGCCATGCTCTTCCTCTCTGGCATCGTGGCCTGCGCCCGCAACGAGGCTCCCCAACGCCGATCCAACTCCCGCTCCTCCGTCGACCATCTGGTCATCAAGGAGGTCTTCTATATCGGCCATGCTTATGTCCAGAGCTTCCCCAAGGAATACAATCTATCCCCAAGGCCGAACTGGTACTCTGACGAGGCATACATCACGATCTACAACCCCTCCTCAGAGGTCAAGTACCTCGATGGGCTTGCTCTCTGCTCTTCGGCGCTTGACCCTTCGGTCGCAGTGAAGTTCCAGGGTAAGGAGGACTACCGCAAGCAATACCTTGGCGTCAGTACGATCTCCTACTTCCCTGGCACTGGGAAGCAGCATCCGATCAATCCAGGACAGACGATAGTCATCGCCAAATATGCCATCGACCATGCTAAGGACTTCTTCACCCGTCTCGATCGGGACAACGGTTCACCCGTAGACCGCAGCCTATACGCTGGGGTAGATGATTTCCTCGATCTATCGAAGGTCGACTGGGAATGGACGAATGCCGAGGTCGATGGCGAAGGTAAGAACAACCCCAGCATCCCTGACCTCGTCCCCATCTATACAGGGTACGACAAGGAAGAGAAGGATGACGTGGACTTCGGTCTGAAGGAGATCACGGAGACGAGTGGTATCGCCCTCATCCAGCTCCCCTGGACACCTGAGGACTTCGCTAAGAACTATCCCGACACTCAGGAGCGTCGTGGCTACCGCCATACCGTCAATACTCTGAGCACCCACCACCACAATGCTATCAAGGTCATCGAGATCCCCTTCGACAAGGCCATAGACTGCATCATCGTCTGCCCCAAGAAGGAATACAAGCTCAATCCCTACAGCACAAGTGACTACAAGGATACCTTCGACAAGGGATTTACCTCTGTCACCGACAACTTCATCAAGTCTACCCCTACCAAGGACTGGGAGAAGTACTCAGGTCTAGCGGTCATCCGCAAGTGGGATGGGAAGAAGGTCGTCGATGACAACAATTCCACCAGCGACTTCATGGTACAGCCTGCTTCCCTCCGATTCAAGAAGGCTACACCCTCAGGCAACTAATCACCCTCTAGGGCTACGCTAGCCTTAGCCCTTCCTCTTTGACGGTCTTGTCCCCACGCCCATCGGAGTCCGTGGGGGCAAGGGCTCCGTCCTACTCTATTCAATACCCCCTATTTCAGCTATGCGCACGTATATATACCGCCTCATGCTAGCTATGGTCGTCCTCTCGGGGATCGTGGCCTGCGCTCGCAATGAGGCACCACGACGCCGATCCAATTCCCGCTCCTCCGTCGACCACCTGATCATCAAGGAAGTCTTCTATATCGGTCACGTCGTCACCAAGAGCTTCCCCGAAGAGTGGGGACTGGCTCCCGTGAAGTCGTGGTACGAAGATGACCAGTACATCTCCATCTACAACCCCACCTCCGAGGTCAAGTACCTCGACGGCCATGCCCTCTGCACCACGGCCCTTGACCCCTCGGACGAACGCACCTTCGCCGGTAAGGAGGACTTCCGTCGTAAGTACATCGGGGTCGAAGCTATTTCCTACTTCCCTGGTAGTGGGAAGGAGCACCCTATCCAGCCAGGGCAGACCGTCGTCATCGCTAAGTACGCCATAGACCACGCCAAGGAATACTTCATCCGCCTCAATAAGCAGGCGAAGGAGTACGGCGAAGAGCCCGAAGACCCTAAGCGCTACAAGGGCGTGGATGATCTCCTCGACCTCACCAAGGCCGACTGGGAATGGACGCACAGCGACTACGACAAGCAGGGGATGAACAATCCCAATGTCCCCGACCTCGTCCCCATCCTCACCGGTGTAGACAGCAAGGGGAAGAAGTACTCCGACTTCGCCATCAAGCAGCTCTCTGGGCAGAATGGCATTGTACTCATCCAGCTCCCCTGGACTCCAGAGGACTTCCGTGAGAACTATCAGGATACCAAGGAGCGTCCAGGCTACCGCCATTACATCAATGTCACCAATAGCCTCTTCGCCGACTTCTACGCCATCGAGATCCCCTTCTCCAAGGCTCTGGACTGCATCACCGTCTGCCCCAAGCGCCGCTACAAGATCAATCCCTATAAGAATACCTACGACAGGGGCTACAATGCCGTCACTGAGGTAGCGGCTAAGAATACGCCGAAGAGTGACTGGCAGAAGTACTCGGGTCTCGCCCTCATCCGTAAGTGGGATGGGAAGAAGTTCGTCGATGACAACAATTCCACCAGTGACTTCGAAGTTCGTCCCGCCTCACTAGCTCGCACAGCGACTCCCCAGAAGTAACTTCCTCCCAAAGCAACGATAGCCGATCGCCCCCCAAGACGCATAGGGTCTTAGGGGGCGATTCGCTATTAATTAAGCCCCTCCTCCGAGGCGCTCCAGACGGGACTCCCGAGGGTGGGAAAAACGACCTACGGTAGGTGCACCATGATACCCTAGCTGTATGCAGGCTATTGCTCTGTGACTTTTTGAATGTTTTCCTCTAGGATCCTGATCATTTCCTTCTCATGCTCCTGACAGGCATGCTCTATCCAATCCTGATTGGAGCACTTCTCTTCCTTGATGATCTCACCCATACGACGGAGCTTGAGGCTACCCCTCTGCACCATCCTCTCGAAGGACTTCATCTTAGACTCTGGCGAGAGGTTAGAGAACTTCGAATTGACACTGCGAGAGATGATACACAGATTACCGAAGGTATCTCTTCCGTCCCATGCATCGAAGGTATCATCGGATGGATGCTGGGGATACCAGTGCTCCACTGAGTTACGGAACTCGAAAACAAAGTCTTCATACTTCTCCTTATCTTCCTTCCACAGCAAGTAGTCTAGGTAGTTAAAGACAACATGCGGAGTCTGGACACCGAGCTTGTACTCACCAACTTTTAGGAAGGTCTGTACAGCTTCAGCAGCTATACATTCTGCTACCTCAGTTAATTGGGATAGCGATACCTCGCTCCTAAACAGGCATACCAGTAGTTTCGTTATCCAGTGCATGACCTTAGGCGACGTATATGACACACGGAGGGCAGACTGTATCATGAGACACTCCTTTCGATTGGTCTTCTCCTCTTTACTCTCTTCATTCTCTTCATTCTCTTCATTCATGTTGCTGGAGGCTGTGCTTCTATAAGACGCCTTCTTCGAAGATTTCGTCTCCGAAGCGTATAGTTCTTTGAGACTCCAACTCCCCTCGTGATTATCTCCTTTGCTATCACGCTTGATGATAAATCGGTCAAACAGGAAGCGAGCCTGTAGCAGGACGAGAATGAACTTACGAGCAAACTCCGCTTTGTCTTCCTTGATGGAGGTAGCGCCTATTTGACCATACTCTATCGTTCTATCAAAGTCTTCGAGCAAGCGCTTGTCATCAAGCTGGCTACCGAGCCCTTCCCCTCCATCGAACGATACATCCTCCACCTTGATTAAGACCCTAAGAACATGGAGTAGGAAGTACTGGAAGCCTATGATACTCTCAAAGCGTATTGATGCCTTATCATCATCTGCATCGTCACCTATCTTCTCACGGCTAAGGCTCTTGGTTATTTTCTCAATCGAGACAGCTTCATCTTCCCTCTTGGTAGCCTCCTTATCCGCTTCCTGCTCACCCTTGAGGCAATCGGCATAGCGAGACCAATCCCTTGACGGCTTATCACACCATGTTGCTCCAAAGATCTTTTCTCGCTCATCTTTGACAAAGTGCATCTGGACATAGCCTGTCATATCTCTACATGCATTCCATACCCTAGCAAAGAACTCTTGCTCAGGTCTATCGCTGAGATAGTCCATGAGTCGAGCCTTGAGGATATCATGCTGCTCCAGCTGTTCTCCACGGGTATTCATGATCTCGAAGTAGCGATTGAGATCTGTATGCTCGGGCAGCTCTATCCGATAGAAAATCACCCTCTTCAAGCGCTCTACAAAGGCGTCCACATCGATTGCATCACCAACCTTTCCCCTTTTCCCACGCCTTGCTTCGGGTACGAACTTTTGACGAATTATCTTGAGTCCATTGCAAATAGAGTGATCTAGCTTATCCTCTCCATTCGCAAGCGACTTCTCATCCGAGATTAAATCTTGGATATGCGTTAGTGTATAGTTTGAGTTCGGACGACAGCCAAACGAAAGCATTTTCCCTACCTCCCCACTCCAGCCTACTCGTGAGGCCAAGTAGTGCAGTAAGAGATAGAGCGTAGTCAGTCGTTGCTGTCCGTCTACGACCTCATACTGCTCTTCTTGCCCCTTGATCTTGGCCACTATAAGCGAACCAATGTAGTAATCCCCGGTGCTGTCATTGATGTCATCGATGAGCTGCTTAATCTCCTCATCCTCCCATGCATAAGCACGCTGGTATAGCGGTATTACATAGTGTGCACCCTTATCAAAAAGGGTCACATTATCATTATCAAGTATTCTAAGCTCCTGTATCATCTTGTTTATATCCATTAAGTTGACGAAGGGCATTATATAGCTGCTGCCACTTCTCTGCCCTAGCCTTATTATCCGTCCTTTTTAGATCAAGAGTCATCGCTGATATCTCTGTATGCCTACGAGCTGTAGTGATTAGCGAGATCACAGGTTTAGTATTGGTATACGCCTTCTCTTCGCCAATGGCATAGAGATTGATAGAGTCGTAGCCTAACCTATATACATCTACTCGGAGCATCATCGCCCACGTAAAGAGCTTCTTCACGGCCATTGGGTCAAAGTTGTGGAAGCGGTCATAGTAGCAGAGCAAAGCGCAAAAGAAGAGGTTACGTGCGTGGTTCATCCCTGTCGTCGAAGACTTACATGCGTTGTCTAATTCTTCAGGAGTATTGACCCGATCTACCTTGTTCGGATCTTCGATGAGTAACTTCTTGACATCTCCAAGGTCAGGATTCTCTATGAGCTCCTGCTTGATGTCGTGTAGCATCTGCATATAGTGTTCTACCATATCGAAGAAGTCTCGTCCCGAGATAATAGGTTCTACAATCTGGAAGTAAGGCTTTGCTTTATTAGCTCGTTTCGCATAGGTATAGTCCGAGCTCTCTTCGATGCCCTTGTAGAGGTCTATTTCAGCTACTGTAAAGCTACCGGACTTGCGTCGCTTTGACCAGTTCCATAGTGGGAAGAGATAGCTATCGAAGAGTTCACGAATAGCCTTTGGTTCCTTAGATTCCCACTTCAGGACGGCACGCTCCATATCGTCCTTATCATGGATTTCCCTCAGGTGATAAGCCTTGAGCAAATCATGAGGATCTAGCTCACGCCCTCGTGTATTCTGCGAATCGAAGAGCTGGAAGGCTTCACTCAATTCATTCACTCTAAGGACAACCACCTCAAGCGTATCCTTTAGAGCGCTATTGAAGGCTTTTTTGGTCGCATCATCTACAGAGGAGAACCACTCACGTATGTATAGAGCATTGTCATGAAGATTCTGCTTGGTGACCTTATCGGAGAATTTAGCGGATAGCAGTTTACACGTAAAGTTCGGATCCAGACATCGCTTCAATAGCAGGAACGAGAGCAGACGTTGCTGACCATCGACGACCGCATATTTAGTATCGTTCTCTCTCTCACAGGGCTCAGCTTTGCTTTCTCTCTCACAGAGCTCAGCTTTGCTTTCTCTATAGAGGATCACTGTCCCCACACGATACTTGAAGTCCGAATACTTTTTGCCATCCTCAATACTCTTCTGTATATCTAGGATCAGCTCTCTGATGTTCTTTTTCCCCCATTTATAGGGGCGTTGGTAGCTGGGGATAACTATGTTCTGCGCCAGCAAGTGATCTACAGACCATATATCTGGCTTGTCTTTCTGTGAATCCATTGTGATGCTATATACCCTCGTTTAGGAATTCTTGTTTGGGGATTAGAGTACTAATGTGATACAAATATAAGGCATCCTGCGTTGCGTCAGCACCCCATTGTTATCCACATCGAGATGGGTTCTAGCTTACTAACAGGAGCTCAGCGTGGCGGAAGGTATCGAAGCAAGGACAGTAGCTATCTTCCCCCTTTTCATAGTTAAGCACCCGTTATTGCGTACTTTTGTAAACGAATTTATTAGAATACTTCCGAACATGGAATCTTTAGAAGCGATAAGAAACGAATTCCCCATACTTAGCCAAGGGGTCTATGGCAAGCCCTTGGTCTATCTGGACAACGCGGCGACGACCCAAAAGCCTCGCTGTGTCATCAAGACCATCGAAGCCGCCTACTACGAAGCGAATGCCAACGTCCATCGTGGTGTCCACTACCTGAGCCAGCTCGCTACGGAGTACCACGAGGCCGCCCGACGGAGCGTCGCTGACTTCATTGGTGCCCCTTCTCCCGAAGGGCTCATCTTCACCCGAGGGACGACAGAGGCGATCAACCTCGTGGCCTTCTGTGCCGGAGAAGCCTTCTTCCTCAAGCCGGGCGACGAGGTGCTCATCAGCACCATGGAGCACCACTCCAATATCGTCCCCTGGCAACTGATGTGCGCCCGCCGAGGCGCTCGACTTCGGGTCATCCCGCTGACCCCCCTCGGGGAGCTGGATATGGATGCCTACCGCAGTCTCCTCTCCGAGCGTACCCGCCTCGTCTCGATCGCCCATGTCAGCAATGTCCTCGGCACGGTCAACCCCGTGAAGGAGGTCACTCGTCTGGCGCACGAGGCTGGGGCACTAGTCCTGCTGGATGGAGCACAGGCCGTCGCCCATACTCCCGTCAATGTCGAGGAGATCGGTGCGGACTTCTATGCCTTCAGCGCACACAAGATCTACGGTCCTACGGGTATCGGGGCACTCTACGGTCGTCCTGAGCTCCTCGATCGGATGCCCCCCTACATGGGGGGCGGGGAGATGATCGAGAAGGTGACCTTCGAGAAGACGACCTACAATAGTCTTCCCTTTAAGTTCGAAGCCGGCACTCCTGACTACGTCGGGTCACGAGCCTTCGCCGTGGCACTGGACTTCGTGCGACAGATCGGGCTGGAGACCATCGCTCGACATGAAGAGGAGCTCCTGGAGTATGCTACAGAGCGACTACGGAGGGAGTTCCCCGAGAGCTTTGTTCTCGGCGAAGCCCCAGGCAAAGGGGGAATCCTCTCCTTCGGCATAGGGCAGATCCATCCCTTTGACCTCGGCACGCTCCTCGACCGCATGGGCATCGCCATCCGCACGGGGCATCACTGCGCCGAGCCTCTGCTCGCTAGCTACGGGCATCAGGCCATCGCCCGAGCCTCCTTCGCCCTATACAATACCCGTGAGGAGGTCGATCGCTTCTTCGACGCCCTCCATCGGGTCGTCCCCATGCTCAGCTAGCGGGAGATGAGCACGCCGAAGATGCCTATCCCGCTGGCCTCCCGCTGGAGTGAAGAGCCCCTCGTGGAATGTGGCTGTGACGAAGCGGGTCGAGGCTGTCTAGCAGGCCCCGTCGTAGCAGCAGCCGTGATCCTACCCGAGCACTTCTCCCACCCGCTCCTCAATGACTCGAAGCAACTCACAGAGAAGCAACGGGAGGCACTCCGCCCCATCATCGAGAGCGAAGCCCTCGCCTGGGGTGTCGGGATCGTCTCCAGCGAAGAGATCGACGAGATCAATATCCTCCATGCCTCCTTCCTAGCGATGCACCGAGCGATCGATGACCTTGTCTTCCGCCCCGAACTGCTACTCATCGACGGCAACCGCTTCGATCCCTATCCCGACATCCCCCACGTCTGCATCGTCAAGGGAGATGCCCGCTTCACCAGCATCGCAGCAGCCTCGATCCTAGCCAAGACCCACCGAGACGAGCTGATGATCACTCTAGAGGACGAGTATCCAGGCTATGGGCTCTCTAGGCACAAGGGCTACCCTACCCCCGCTCACCGAGAGGCGATCGCTCGCCTAGGGGCTTCACCCGTCCACCGACGCTCCTTCCGCCTCACCTAAGCAAAGGGGGGCATACATAGATCACCGAAGGGGGCCATTCATGGGTCGGTCGACCGACCCATGAATGGCCCCCTCGTGTACCCCATGAATGGGTCCCTTCGGGAGACTATGATCCTCCCCTCCCCTAGCGGTAGATGAGCGTGTGGAAGTTCGCTCGCTGGAAGAGCTCCCGTGCCGTCTCATAGAGCCCCTCGGGCGTCAAGGTCGAGAGGCGCTCGGAGAGCTCTTCGTCGGTGTCGAAGCGCCCCGTATGGAGGAAGCTCTTGCCCATGGTGAGGAAGTGCTGCTCCTTATTGTCTGAGGCGACGAGGAGTTGCCCCCGTGTCTGACGTAGCGCCGCCGTGAGTTCGGCCTCCGTCAGAGGTTCCTTTGCTAGACGCTCCAGCTCACGGTAGACCAGCTCCATAGCTTCGGCCTCCGCTCGGTGAGACGAACCGAAATAGATGGAGAAGAGCCCAGAGTCCGTATATGGGGTATAGCTACACTCGACATGGTAGACGAGGCCTCGCTTCTCCCGAAGCTCCATATTCAGCCGGGCGTTCATCCCATTACCTCCGAGGATATTGGCTAGCAGGCTGAGGCCGAGCCTTCGCCTGTCGAAGAGGTCAAAGGCAGGGCAACCCATGAGGACATGACTCTGCGCCGTGCCTCGCCGACGCACTACATGCCGAGCCTCTGTGCGATAGCTGGGGCTGGAGCCTGTCCCTTCATTTTTCCCTTCCCCTTCCTTTGCCTCCTCAGGGAAGGCACGGGAAGCATATTCCTCAAGGAGCTCCATAGATACCGCTCCTTGGGCGAAGAGCACCATCCGCTCAGGGCAGTAATGACGCTGGTAGAAGCGTCGCTGATGTGCCGTGGTGATGCGCCCCACCGAAGCCTCCGTCCCTAGGATCGCATGCCCCAGCGGATGGGGGCGAAAGACCTGATCTTCGAACTCATCGAAGATCAGCTCCGACGGGCTATCTTCGTACGAATGGATCTCATCAAGGATCACTTCCTGCTCCTTAGCCCACTCCTCCTCAGGGAAGCGACTATGCCGAGCGATATCCAACAGCACGGAGAGCGAACGGCGAGCATAGACCGACGGGCAGACGGCATAGAGCATCGTCTCCTCCTTCGTCGTGAAGGCATTGAGTTCGGCGCCGACAGCCTCCATGCGCTCGATGAGCTGTGGAGCAGAGCGGAGGCGTGTCCCCTTGAAGAGCATGTGCTCGATACTATGCGAGAGGCCGTGGAAGCGTAGCGACTCGTCCCGTGAGCCGACACGCACCCCGAGCCCTAGATAGCTGACTGTAGCCTGGGGCTCCTCTGCCAAGATGATCCTCAGCCCCGAGGCTAAGGTAGAGGTCTGATAGTGGCGCATTTCCTAAAAAAACTATGATGACTAGGCACAAAGGTATATAGACTCTTCCGTCTAGCCTAGTGGAGCTTAGAGAGCTTGCATACAGAGGCTTAGACGAGGGCTATAGGTGAACTATTTCCCCATTCAACGAGAATAGCTACATTTACTGCACAGTAAAGGGCATTTGTACGCACTATATTAGGTATTCCTCGCACCTGCAGCGTCTACAGAAGATACCCTGCTCGGCGAGACATCGCAAGATAAACACGAGTAACAAGAGGTATGAAAAACATCCTTATCATCGGCTCTACAGGGCAGATAGGCACCGAGCTAGCACTGACGCTCCGCCGTATCTACCCCGTGGTCGTGGCAGGGTACATCCCTGCAGCTCCTCCCAAGGGGGCCCTCCTGGAGACAGGCCCCTGCGAAGTGGTAGACATCACCAACCCACAGCAGATCACCGAGATCGTCCACCGCTACAAGATCGACACCATCTACAATCTGGCAGCCCTGCTGAGCGCCGTAGCCGAAGCCAAGCCCCAGCTAGCGTGGCATATCGGGGTAGGTGGACTCTTCAATGTCCTTGAGGTAGCACGTGAGACGGGTTGCGCTGTCTTCACCCCCAGCTCCATCGGCTCCTTCGGCCCTGAGACCCCTCATGATCTGACACCACAAGATACCATCCAGCGCCCCAAGACGATGTATGGTGTGACGAAGGTCACGGGCGAGCTCCTGAGCGATTACTACCAGAAGCGCTTCGGCGTCGACACCCGCTCCGTCCGCTTCCCAGGCCTTATATCTAATGTAGCCCCTCCAGGAGGTGGCACTACCGACTACGCTGTAGATATCTACTATGCGGCGGTACGTACGGGGCACTTCGCTTGCCCTCTGCGCCCCGGCACCTATATGGATATGATGTACATGCCCGATGCACTGCGTGCCTGCATCGAACTGATGGAAGCCGACCCCAGTCGCCTCATCCATCGCAACTCCTTCAACGTGACTTCGATGAGCTTCGACCCCGAAGGCATCGCCGCCTCGATCCGAGAGCTTATCCCCGACTTCCAGATGACCTACGAGCTCGACCCGCTTCGCCAGAGCATCGCCGACTCGTGGCCTAATTCGCTCGACGACAGCTGTGCCCGCAGTGAATGGGATTGGAAGCCCGAGTACGACTTGCCCGCCATGACTCGAGACATGATCGAGACCATCCGTCGCAAGGGCTAGGCACCCACGCTCCTCCCCTACCACAAGCAAGTTCACTAGACCATACACAAGACTATGTTTAAGAACATGAAGAAGTTCCTCACCGAGGAACTCAAGGCCATTGATGAGGCTGGGCTCTACAAACGGGAGCGCATCATCATCACCCCTCAGACCGCTGACATCAAGATCAGCACGGGGCAGGAAGTGATCAACTTCTGCGCCAACAACTACCTCGGTCTCTCCGACCATCCACGCCTGATCAAGGCCGCCAAGGAAGCCATGGATGCACGTGGCTTCGGGATGAGCTCCGTCCGCTTCATCTGCGGTACGCAAGACATCCATAAGGAGCTTGAGCAAGCCATCGCTCGCTACTTCCACACCGAAGACACGATCCTCTATGCCGCCTGCTTCGACGCTAATGGCGGGATCTTCGAGCCCCTATTTGGCCCCGAAGACGCGATCATCAGCGACGCCCTCAATCACGCCTCGATCATCGACGGCGTCCGCCTATGTAAGGCACAGCGCTACCGCTACGAGAATGCTAACATGGTAGACCTCGAGCGAGTCCTGCAGGAAGCACAATCCGCCCGCTTCCGCATCATCGTCACCGACGGCGTCTTCTCCATGGACGGCAACGTCGCTCCGATGGACAAGATCTGCGACCTAGCGGAGAAGTACGACGCCCTCGTCATGGTCGACGAATGTCACTCGGCAGGGGTCGTCGGGCGGACGGGTAGAGGAGTCGCCGAGCAGTTCGACTGCTACGGACGTATCGACCTGCACACCGGCACGCTCGGCAAGGCCTTCGGAGGTGCCATCGGTGGCTTCACCACAGGTCCTAAGGAGATCATCGACATGCTCCGCCAGCGCTCTCGCCCCTATCTCTTCAGCAACTCCATCCCCCCTGCCGTCGTCGGCGCTGGGCTCGAAGTCTTCAAGATGCTCGAAGAGAGCGACGCCCTGCACACCAAGCTGATGGAGAACGTCGAGTACTTCCGTGACAAGATGCTCGCTGCCGGCTTCGACATCAAGCCTACCCAGTCAGCCATCTGCGCCGTGATGCTCTACGACGCTAAGCTCTCGCAGGAGTACGCCGCTCGCCTGCTGGAAGAAGGGATCTACGTCACGGGCTTCTACTACCCCGTCGTCCCCAAGGGCCAAGCACGCATCCGTGTCCAGCTCTCCGCCGCTCACGAGCGTCATCACCTCGACAAGGCGATCGCCGCCTTCATCAAGGTCGGCCGTGAACTCGGCGCCCTGAAGTAGCTCTTCCTCCGCTCCGACGGAGCCCCAAGAAGGATCGTTCACGGACTTCCCCACGCTCGGTGGTGGGGGTCCGTGGACGATCCTTTTTATTGCTCTTCGAAGGCAGTGAAATTTTCTTACGTACGAAAATATTTTTTCTTACGTACGGAAATTTATTTTCTTACGTAAGAAAATTTATCGCCGTACGTACAAAAAATTCCTTCCCCTCGGATGAACGTTTTTTGCCGTGCGCAAGGAAGAAAATTTTCGTATATGCGAAAATAAATTTCCTTATATACGGAAATATTTTTTCGCATATACAGAATTTTCCCGCCGTTCGAAGCCCGTGGGAATGCGGGTCCTGAGGCGGGACAAAAGAGCGGGCAACGACGCTCATTCGCCTTAGGGTGGGCAGTCCTATTTCTTAGGACGGGAGAAGGGTAACAGTCGCAGGCCGTAAGGACGAGATACGAGGACCTTCCCCCTTCTTCATAAAAAGCTTCGCCCCCGCACTCCGAAGAGCACAGGGGCGAAAAGCTTAATGAGAAAGAGGAGAGATTACTTATCCTTCTCGGGAACTTCGAGGTGCTTAGCCTCGCCGCTCTTAGCCACCTGATCGTAGTAGTCCTGGCTGTAACCGGGGAAGTTGGGCATGACGATCTGGCCGTAGCCATTCTCTTCGAACTTGCCGTCCTTCTCCTTCTTGACGTTGCCGTCCATGTACTTGACGAGGAGGTATTCGCCGAGTTGCTTCCAGCGTGCGGTGGTCTCGTTGGCTACCTTGGCGCAGAGCTGGGTGAGGAAGGCCGAGGCCTTCGCTGGATCGGACTTGTAGAGCTCCTGTGCACGGGCGTCGGCGTCCTTGACGAGGTCGACATAGCTATCCTCAAGTGCCTTCTGAACGGGGCGAATATCCCGGATCATCGGTTCGTAGCGGTGGTAAGCCATGTTCGCTACCCAGTTGTGGATCCAGAAGGCCGAGGTCCAGCTGAACTCGGTCATACTGCCGTTGCCCCTGCGGTAGCACTCGGGGATCTCCGTGATAGATGCGTACATCGGGGTGAGTACGGCGGTATTGGCATCGTCGACGCCGAACCAGAGGATCCCGCCGATAGCGTCGGGGAGCCAGCTACGCATCTGGGCGATCAGGACGAAGCCTGTCTGCTGGGTGGCGATGGCACGCTCGTTGAAGTACTCCCGGCCTTCGCTCTTGAAGGTCATGGGGCGCCAGCGGTAAGGGACCTTATAAGCGCCTGCCCCGGGGTCGTTGGTCATCGAGAGCTCGGTGCCTTCGTAGTGATTGCGCATGCCCTCACGGACGTCGGCTAGGCTCACCTTGCGGTCGGGGATGATGTACAGAGGCATGGGCTCTTCGGAGGCGTCGCCCATGATGTGCTTCTTGTACTTGTCCATGCCCTTGTCGAAGGTGCGGAAGAAGCTCCATACACGAGCTTCGCAAGCTCTTAGCCCACTGAAGTCGTAGGGATTGTAAGCCTTCTGGAAGTCGAAGTCCTTGTCCTTGCCTTTGAACCAACCATTTTCGCGAGCGACATTCACGACGTCCTTCTCGTACATGCAGTTCTCCTTGTCGCCGAAGGGGATCTTGTGGATGCGTGCTTGGTTAGCGTGGGCAGCGATGGCGTTGTCAGGGATACGGATAGCCACCCAAGTAGCGCCCTTCTTCTTAGGGCCCTTGCCGATGAGCTCCATGATCCAGACCTCGTTCTTATCGGCGATGGTGAAGGATTCGCCGGAGCTGTGGTAGCCGTAGTCACGGACAAGATCCGTCATGATGCGGATGGCCTCACGGGCACTCGTGGAGCGCTGAAGGGCTACGTAGATGAGGCTACCATAGTCCATGATACCCGTGGGGTCGTGGAGCTCCTTGCGCCCGCCCCAAGTACTTTCGGTGATGGCGACCTGGTGCTCGTTCATGTTCCCCACGACGTTGTAGGTGACAGGCGCCTGAGGGATATACCCCAGAGGCTTGCCCGTATCCCACTCGTGGATCTGGAGCATAAGCCCCTTGCCCCACGCCTTGGCAGGATAATGGACGAGGTCACCGTAGAGGGTGTGTGAGTCGGCCGAATAGCTGATCATGACGGAGCCATCGACCGAAGCCTTCTTGCCCACGATCAGGTCGGAGCAAGCCTCAGCAGACGGCGCTGCCCAGCCCATGAGAGCTAGAGCGAAGCCTGCGAGGAGTGTAGTTTGCTTCATAGTGTATTTGATATGAGAGTTGGAGAATAGCTGAGTAATAGCTGAGATAACTACAGCCTAAAGATACAAAAAGTTGCCCTTCGGCTCTCCATCCCACGAGGGCGGAGGAGTCGGAGGGCAACTTCCTTTAGATAGGGGGTACGCTTCTAGAGCTCAGGCTTGATCAGAGCGACCCACTTCTCGATACGTTCGTCGGTGAGGTCGGACTGGTTAGCTTCGTCGATGCAGAGGCCGATGAGCTTGCCATCCTGCTCGGTCTGCGTAGCGTCGTAGCTGTAGCCTTCGGGCTCGTAAGCACCGATGAAGGAGCAACCAGAGCTTGCTAGGCCTTCGTAGATCTTGTGGAGAGCTTCGCAGAAGCTGTCGGGGTAGCTATCAGCGTCACCGCAACCGAAGAGAGCGACCTTCTTGCCCGAGAGATCCTGCTCTGCGAGCTTGGGGAGGAAGTCTTCCCAGTCGTCCTGCAGATCACCTAGGCCCCAAGTGGAGGAGCCGAGGAGGAGGACATCGAAGCCAGCGGCGTCAGCAGCGTCAGCGCTTGCTACATCGAATACGTTTGCTTCTGCACCGAGGGCCTTAGCCAGGCGCTGAGCTACCTCAGAGGTGGAGCCTGTAGAGGAGCCGTAGAAAATACCGATCTTGCTCATTGTGCGATAGGATATTTTGTGTTAGTAGTAATTGAGTTTCCGATACAAAGATAAGAGAAGTCTTGGACTAACGTGCAAGTCGAGACTAGCTATTCACTTCGGCGAAGAATTCCTCATTATCACGGGTACGTAGCATGAGGTTCTTGACGTTCTCCATCGCTTCGATAGGATTCATTTCCGAGAGCACCTTGCGTACCGACCACATACGTGTCTGGGTGGTCTGATCCTGCAGGAGGTCGTCACGGCGTGTGCTACTTGCCACGAGGTCGACAGCAGGATAGATGCGCTTATTGGCCAGACGGCGGTCTAGCTGTAGCTCCATATTACCCGTACCCTTGAATTCCTCGAAGATGACGTCGTCCATCTTCGATCCCGTCTCCTGCAGGGCGGTAGCTAGGATCGTCAGGCTACCACCGCCACGGATATTACGGGCGGCACCGAAGAAGCGCTTAGGCTTCTGTAGCGCATTGGCATCGACCCCACCAGAGAGCACCTTACCGGAGGCAGGCTGTACGGTATTGTAGGCACGAGCCAGGCGGGTGATCGAGTCAAGGAGTATGACTACGTCCTGACCACTCTCGACCATACGCTTGGCCTTGTTGAGGACGATCTCGGCGATCTTGACGTGGCGGTCGGCGGGCTCGTCGAAGGTCGAAGCGATGACTTCGGCATTGACGCTCGTAGCCATATCCGTCACTTCCTCGGGGCGCTCATCGATCAGAAGGATGATCATGTAGACCTCGGGGTGATTGGCAGCGATGGCATTAGCGATATTCTTCAGGAGCATCGTCTTACCCGTCTTGGGCTGAGCGACGATCAGACCACGTTGCCCCTTACCTATCGGAGCGAAGAGATCGACGATACGCATAGCGATCTTGTCCTGGACGGCAGGGTTGTTAGGCGAATCCAGATGGAACTTCTCATCGGGGAAGATCGGCGTCAGATGATCGAAGGGTACTCGGTCACGCATCTCTGAAGGCGTGCGACCATTCACACGCGTGATCTTGTCGAAGGGGAAGTACTTATCGCCATCCTGTGGGGGACGGATGAAGCCCTCGACGAGGTCGCCTGGGCGAAGACTCCACTGACGGATCTGCTGGGCCGAGAGGTAGATATCGTCGGGCGAAGGCAGATAGTTGTAGTCCGCTGAGCGCAGGAAGCCATAGCCGTCGGGGAGGATCTCCAGCACCCCGATGCACTCAAGGATACCAGAGAAGTTGAACTCCTGTGGCTGTACACGTGTCGTAGCCTTCGGAGCGGGTTGCTTGGTGGGCTGAGGCTCGGCGGGAGCCTGCTGACGCACCTTGGGCTGGGGCTGAGACTGAGGCGTCGTGAAGGTGGGAAGCACCTGATCCAGCACGGACTTGCTGTCCTTGTGGCGGAAGACGATGCGCCCGGGACTCACGGGAGCAGCTGCTGGGGCGGTCTCGGTCTCCGAGGCGGGAGCTTCAGGCTCATTCACAGCGGGCGCTACGGGCTCGACGGGTGTGACACGAGGCTTAGCCTCGGCGGTCTTGACGGGAGCGGGGCTAGAGCCACGTGCCTCACGGATCGGCTTCTGAGCCTTGGGCTCTTCGGCGGGGATGAGGTCTGAGGAAGCCTCCTGACTCTCCGAAGCCTTGGCTACGGCGGAGATGGCCTGCTGGCGAGCTAGGAGCTCTGCCTTGCTGGGGCGACCACGCTTGCGCTTGGGCGCTTCGCCTTCGGGTGTCGAAGAGGTAGATGCCGTGGCGGGCTCAGAGCCTTCGGCGGGCTGAGCGGGCTCACCTGCAGGAGTTTCGGAAGGAGCGCTCTTGCGGGGACGACCAGGCTTGCGCTTGACGGAGGTAGTCTCCGCTACGGTGACGGCCTGCTGGTCGAGGATCTCATAGATCAGTTCACGCTTATCGGGGAAGGAGTCGGCAGAGAAGCCGATCTCACGGGCGATCTCACGGAGCTCGTCCAGGCTTTTGTTGGAGAGCTCAGTTATATTATATCGTTGCATAAGATTCTGTATTTTGCGTGATCTCTAGTCTGGGAGGCTGGTCCTCTCTGTGCAGAGTGTACCACCAAGCCCCACAACTCGGAGCTATGGGAGCTCCAGGAAGCAGCTAGGATCTTTGTGTCAAATGTCAGATAAGATGAAAGTTCGTCAGAAGAGACAAATGAATGGAATAAGGAGAACCAAGGGGCTACCCGATCAATAGAGAGATAAAAGCATCAGGGGGGATGAAGGGGGAGCTTTAGTGTGATTGGGCTGGGATTCGAACCCAGGACCGATAGCTTAGAAGGCTATTGCTCTATCCAGCTGAGCTACCCAACCAATCCTTGGATGTGTCATGTACCTTCAGCACCAGGGCTTGGTGAGCCGGTTCACTCTTCCTTTTTCGTAATCGTGGTGCAAAGGTAATTAAATTTTCGGATCTCTCCTACCCTCCGTCGGCTGGCCTTCCGAGGGGGAAGGGAGAGCCTCAAGCACGACCCTTCGGAGGCGATTCCCTTGAGGGGCGAAAAAGAGACCTACAGCAGGTCGTGATGACGACCTACCGTAGGTCGCATCGACGACCCACAGTAGGTTTTTCCGGCGACCTACCGTGGGTCGTTTTTTGGGGGCTCGCAAACGCCCTAGGAATCAGGCCTAGCGGAGCCCTCCGACGACACAAAAAAGAGGGGAGGTGGAGCACGCATCTTTGCTCCACCTCCTCTATGCGCTTACTACAGCGAAGGAAGGCTCATCGATCGCTACGCTTCAGCCCTGAGGCATCGATAGCCTCTGAGGGGGCTTCCTTGGCTTCGCCCTTACCGAAGCGGAAGGAGACACCGAGGCTCACATTGGAGAGTGATAGGGACGACTGCCGGATCTGCTCGATCCCTCGGAAGGTAGACTCCGTACGCCTATATTCCCCGAGGCCCCAGGGCGCCATAGCCGAGAGGGAGAAGGTGAGCCGTCCGTCGAGCAGGCTCTTCTCGGCGGAGAGATAGGTGAGAGGCTCGGCGATGGTGCGGGAGGTGAAGGCGTAGGTCGGGCTATTGTAGTTCACCGACGCATTGAAGAACCAGTCCCCGTCGAGCAGGAGGCTTACACTGCCCCCGCACCGCAGTCCCCAGCCTCGCTGTGTAGCGTTGAGCGCCGAAGCCTGATAGGCACTTTTGAGCTGGTAGTCCGAGTACTTCAGCCCGGCATAGACCTGTAGATTGAGCTTGTAGTCGAAGGCAGAGGTGCGGAAGGTGCTCGTGAGCGAAGAGAGGCGACCCTCGCCAGCGTTCTCGAAAGTCGATAGGTTGGGCGTCGTCGTCGAGATCCCGGAGATGAGGTCCTGAAGCACCTCATGCGAAGCGGTGAGAGTGAGGTGGCTCTTCCCAAATCTCTTCCCGAGGGAGAGCGACCAGCTGAGGCTCGTCTGAGGCTTGAGGTTGGGATTGCCTCGCTGGCGTTCCAGCTCACTGACGAAGTACTCCGCAGGGGAGAGGAGACTACCCTCGGGGCGGGAGAGATCTCGGTCGAAGCTCAAGCGTGCCGAGTAGCCACTCTTGGAGTAAGCCAGCGCCACATAGGGGATGAAGCTGAAGTAGCTACGCCGGTTCGCCTCCAGCCCGTAGCGTCCCCATTCATTGCGAAGCAGGAAGTAGAGGCTTAGCCCCTTAGCTAGGTAGAAGTTGTCCTTGAGATAGAGCTGCCCCTGCGTCATCTGGTGGGGCTTGGCACTTCCCTCTACGACGCTCCGCTGGTGGAGGAGGCGTGCACCGAGGCGAAGCGCATGCGTCGTCCCGAGGAAGGGAAGTTCATCGTGGTCGTAGGCGACGTCCCCGACGAAGTAGCTGAAGTAGCTCATACGAGCAGAGTAGTCGCCCGAGACACCCTCACGGGTCTGTGCCTCATTGGTCTGGAGCCCCTGAGCCCGCACTAAGAGACTTTGCTCGGGAGCGAGCTGATAGGAGAGGATCAGATTGGCCGTATGGATCAGATTGCGCCCGATGAGATACTCCTGCCTCTTCATGCCGAGGGGCTTAGTGATCGACTGCCTGAGACGCTCTTCGTAGCCAAAGAGGAGGTAGGAGAGAGAGGCCTTGAAGCGCTCAGAGAGGACGGCGTTGAGTAGAGCCTCCGCATTGTACTGCGTCAGCCGAGTATTGCTCTGTATATCGAGGACCTCTACCCCATTGCGGAGCGTACGGATATGCGGATGCTGCTTGTCCGTAATCACCGAGCCTGAGGTCACCAGGTCAAAGGTCTTACTGAGGTAGGACAACGAGGGGCTGACGGTGTACTCCTCATTGATCAGCCCCACACTCGTACCGAGCTCTCCCTTGAGCGTGCCTAGATGCTTCTTCCTATAGATATAGATAGCTCCGCCACCCGAGCTACTAGCGACGTCGCTGGGACGCACCTCTACCCGATCGATATCTCGAGCGTCGAGTTGGCTGAGGAAGCGCTCGTTGACAGGTACCTCATCGACATAGATAGTCACCTGACCTCGTGTGCCGGGGATCGTGTAGCTTCCGCCCTCGCAGATGAGGTCGGGGATACGCTGTAGCACAAGGGGAGCCTTAGCTGAAGAGAGTAGCCCCTCCGTCGTGATCTGGTAGGTCGTCCCCTCGGCATTCATTTGTACAGAAGGGCGGGTAGCGACGATCTTCACCCCTTCGAGGGTGTGACTATCTAGGCGGATGGTGTGCTGGTGGGTCGTAGCTACGGAGAGTGTCGTATCTACTACAGCGTAGGCACTACCCCAGACCCAGAGCCTCAGGGAGGAGCAGTCTGCGGGGATGGGACAGCTGTAGTGACCGAACTTGTCGGTGTGTCCCTCGATGCTCTTACGCTCGCAGAAGGAGAGCCGGAGCGAAGCGGAGTCTACCCCCTGTCCCGAGGGTGAGAGGATCTTTAGTTCGAGCCTTCTTCCTTCTTGAGCCGAACTAGTGAACCAGCTCCCGAGGACGAGGGCAAGCCCTAGGAGCAGCGTGCGAGAGCGGAGGTGAATCGTGCTAGTCTTCATACCTGGATACTTAGATGAGGTAGATAAGAGGTGAGTTGCTTGGTGCTTTGCTTTTCTACCTACGAATGTACGACTTTCTGGTAAAAAAAAAATCAGGATCTGCAAGACCGCTTCTCCAGCCACCTCGATGCACAAAGGCGGGGGTGCTCCCCGCCAAGATCTACCCCTTCTCCGTACACATAAGAAGAGGGGATGGGGAGGACACGGCACCCGTACCCGAGGGTACAGCTTCCTGTCCTCCCCATCCCCTTGGAGTGAAGAGCGAGCGCCTCCTTAGCTCTTCCTCAGGATCTCATAGAAGTCCTGCGGTGTACCGAGATGCTCCAGGAGCACCTGGACGGCTACTGGCGGGAGGTAGTGGGCACGTGTGCGATAGCCTCGCTCCTGTAGCTGACGAAGGAGCTCGGGATCTCGGCGGATGAGTCGGCGCAGACAGCGTCCGGCGTAGCCTGGTTCGCAGTGGGGGAAGTAGAGGGTGGCTAGCTCCTTCACAGCATAGGCTCTGAACTCAAGCGGGGGTACCTCGCACGAGGCTTGGGTAGGTGTTTTCATTGTGCGCATGTGTTGATAATAAATGAATATACAGGTGCGAAGCCCTTCCCTCCTAGGCACGTCGGCACGATCTCGATAGCGAGGGAGATCATGAGCTCTCATGGAGCTCTCATGGAGCGTCTTCAGGGGGATGAACTTCTCTACAAAGGAACGACAATTCTCCCCTCAGATCAAGGCGTTCGCTTAATAAATATTTTAGCGATCTCGTGCCCTTCTACCGCCCCTCGGGGCGGAGAATTCCGAGGGTAAAGAAGAGGCCTCCACAAGCCCTGCAGCACGGGGACTTCGGAGGGGGTCAAATAAAACCTACGGTAGGTCGTCGATGCGACCCACGGTAGGTCGACCGACCGACCTACAGTAGGTTTTTTTGACGACCTACCGTAGGGTCCTTTTTGACCCCTCCGAAGAGCCTTCCCTAAAGGGCTATCGAAGGGGTGCCTTCGGCAGGGTAAATCTGAAGGGGGAAGATCGGGTGTGAAGAATCAAAACTTTCTTAACAAAATTTGGTAATTCAAAAATCTTCTCTACCTTTGTCTCCGTGAACCTCGCCTCAGAGACGAGCGGTCACACCTCAAAGCAAACAACAAAGCAATCCAGCAAGCTACAGTATGAATCAAACGTCTATGACAATGATGCGAATGTGGGTCGGCACAATGATGTGCACCGACACCATGTGGCGTATCCATAGGCGAAGCGATCAGGCTGTAGATCTCAGTATAGACATACACGGATAGATATACTTCTATCCCGAGCTTCCTGAAGCGCTTCTCATGGTGAATCCTAGAGAAGCGCTTCTTTTTTTGCATCCACACAACTAACGAAATAAACAAGAAGTCAATGAGAAAGAGTTTACTATCCCTCCTGCTTCTATTCCTCTCCGTAGGAATAGCTTGGGCTCAGAAGAAGCAGGTCTCCGTCACCGGCCTTATCCTGGCCTCGGAGAACAATGAGCCGATCGATGGCGCATCTGTCCTCTGCGTGGAGTTCCCCCGTAGCGGTGTACTCACCGACGCTAAGGGACGCTTCACCCTCACCCTACCCGAGGGCGCCAAGCACCTCCGCATCTCCTACATCGGCTACGCTACGCAGACCGTCGCCCTCACAGGTCGTGAGCTACGTGTCGTCCTGCAGAGCACCGAAAAGACGCTCGACCCTCTAGTGGTCTCGGCCTACGGTACACAGCGACGCTCCTCACTCACCGGCGCTACGAGCAGTGTCAAGGCTTCGGCGATCGCCAGCGCTAAGGTCGAGTCCGTCGACAAGGCGCTTGCTGGTAAGGTAGCAGGCGTACGTGTCACCTCGCAGACAGGGGAACCCGGTGCTGCTGGGACCCTTCAGATCCGTGGTGTCGGGAGTATCAACGGGACGACGGAGCCTCTCTACGTCGTAGACGGTGTGCCCGTCACTGCAGGGGACTACGGGATCTCGGGACTGTCGTCCAACATCCTAGCCTCCATCAACCCTGAGGACATCGAGTCGATCTCCGTACTCAAGGATGCAGCCTCCGCTTCGCTCTACGGCTCCCGTGCCGCTAACGGCGTCGTCATCATCACGACCAAGCGTGGTAAGCAGGGCAAGACCAACTTCTCCTTCAAGGCAAGCACAGGCTTCTCTCAGCTGGCTACCAATTCCTTCGAAGTGATGAACGCCACCGAAGCCTTCGACTACCAGCGTGAAGCCTTCATCAACCAGATCCTCTACAAGCAGGATGCTATCCTCCCCACCGGTGCTAACTATGCCAATCGTGCTGCCCTACGTAAGCAGGCCGAAGCTACCGTCACCGATAGCTATGTAGCATCAAACAGCTATAGCTTCGTCAGAAGCCGAGAGACCGTAACCGACTGGAGGAAGGAACTCCTCGGCACGGGTAGACTCAGCGATGTCTCCTTCTCGGCAAATGGTGGCACCGAAGGGCTCCGCTACTTCGCCTCCCTCGGCTACAACGACATCAAGAGTATCTCTCCTTACGGAAGCTTCTCCCGCTACTCGGGTCTGCTGAACCTCGACAACAAGGCCACCAAGTGGCTCGATCTCTCCTTCAAGGGGCAGGTGTCCTATACCGCCCAGCAGGGTATCGGTGACAATAGCCGACAGAGCGCTAGTGTCAGCCTCACCCACCCCACGATCCTCGCCATCGTCTCCCGCCCCGACCAGCCCGTTCGTCTCGCTGATGGGAGCTACAATCCCGCTGCTGCACCGATGAAGCGTGGGGACAATCCGATCGAACTCCTTGATCCCGATCGAGTGCTCAATCAGCTGGGTACCCTCCGTGGACTAGCTGGTGCCAATGCACAGATCACCTTCACCGACTACCTCTCCTTCAAGACGACTAACTCCATCGAGTACACACTCGTCAAGAGCCTTCAGTACATAAGCCCCTTGACCTCCGACGGTGCTCGTGTAGGTGGGCAAGGTATACGTCTCAATAATGAACTTACCGTCAAGACGACCTCCAACGTACTGAACTTCAACAAGGACTTCGACCGCCACCACGTCGACGCACTCGCTGGTATCGAAGCTCAGTCCTTCGAGCAGCTCCGCCACGGCTTCGCTGTGAACAAGTACTCGACCTCCAAGCTCAAGGAGCTCGGCAACGGTCAGGTAGTCGACAGCGAAAGCAACCACTACGGTAGCTTCCTCCTCTCCTACCTCGGACGCCTCAACTACAACTATAATAGCCTCTACTACGCAGGTCTGAGCCTTCGTAACGATATCTCCTCCAAGCTCGGGAAGAACAATCGCTCTGGGGTCTTCTACAGCGTCTCGGGCGCATGGCGCTTCGGTCGTGAAGCCTTCCTCAAGGACAATAAGTTCATCACCGACGCTAAGCTCCGTGCCTCCTACGGTACCAATGGTAATCTCCCCGATGCAGAGTACTCCTGGAGAGGTCTCTACTCCTTCGGCGGTAGCTACGGACCTGAGTCTGCTATCTACCTCAGCCAGCTGGCTAACCTCGATCTAGGCTGGGAGAAGAGCCGAAGCCTCAATGTCGGCCTTGACCTCACACTGGCTAAGCGCTTCACCCTCGGTATCGAGTACTTCGACAAGTACACGACTAACCTCCTGATGCAGGTACCCGTCTCCTACAACCACGCCGTAACTACCTATCAGGACAATAGCGGGGAGATCTCCAACCGTGGTGTAGAGATCGAGCTCCATGCTTCTGACCTACTTCGCTCCAATAAGCTCCGCTGGGATCTGGACTTCTCCCTCACGAAGATCCGCTCCCGTGTCGAGGCCCTTCCCAATGGCGACATCATCAGTGGTCCGAATAACATCTACCTCTATCGTGCAGGGAGTGATGTCTACACCTTCTACCTCCCTCACTACGTCGGTGTAGACCAGGCTTCAGGGCTGGGTAAGTTCCTCATCGACCCCTCTAAGCCCGAGAGCCCAGACAATATCACCTATAACCATGCAGAGGCAGGTCGTGGCCCCTCTAAGTCTGCTTACCCCAAGGTCTACGGTGGTCTCACCAACAGCCTATCGTACGGTGGCTTCACTCTGAGCGCACTGATCAGCTATCAGTTCGGGGGCTACATCTACGACCACTTCGATGCCTTTGCTATCGCCGATGGGCAGCGCTCCGCTTCGATCAACGCCAGCAAGGAGCTCGTAGGCAACTACTGGACTCCTACCAACACCGGTGCTTCGAATCCCCTACCTATCCTGCTCAATCCCCTGCGTAGTGGTGGCACATCGACCCGCCAGCTCCACTCTTCGGACTTCATCCGTCTCAAGGAGGTAAGCCTCAGCTACCGTCTTCCTGAGAGCCTGACGAAGACCCTTCGTATCGGATCAGCTAGCCTCTCTCTGACGGCTAACAACCTCGCCTTCCTCTACGCAGCTACGAAGAATAGAGAGCTCGAAGCAGCCCTCAACGGCTTCCGCTCCGCCGACATCCCTGCCCTGCGCACCATCAGCTTCGGCCTCAACGTTGGTTTCTAACTCTCAATCTCAGTATTCCGTTATGAAAAGATTCGCATTATATACCCTCCTCTCCTCTGCTGCCTTCCTATCCTCTTGCGACAAGCAGCTCGACCAGGTGCCTTCCTCCTCACGTGCCGAGGATCAGTCCATCGAGACCGTCAGCGATCTGAAGCTAGCAGTCAATGGAGTCTACGCCGCACTAAACAATCAGTTTGGATACAGTGGCGAGACCGCTCTCTATGCCGATGCTAAGGGAGGAGACATCAAGGCTATCTCGACAGGCAACAATCAGACGCTCACCCTCCATACCTTCCGCACCGACAAGAACTCCTCTATCTCGGATGGAGCCTATCAGGTATTCTCGACCGTCTCGGGCCGTGTCAACAATATCCTCAAGTACGCTCCGAGCATCGCCGAGTCTGCGCCCCAAGCCGACAAGGCCCGTGCTAAGGACTACATCGGTCAGCTCTACGCACTCCGAGGGCTTGCACACCTAGAGCTTGCCCGCCTCTACTGCTACATCCCTTCCTCAGGGGTCAATGTAGATGCTAAGTACTCCGGTATACCCATCATCAATCAGGTATTCCCCCGCAGCCATCAGTTCCAGCGCTCTACGCTCCGTGAGACCTACGACTTCATCATCTCCGACCTGACGAAGGCACTGGAGACACTGAGCAAGGAGAAGATCGCTAACTCAGGCAACCTCAACTACTGGGCTACGGCAGGGCTCCTCTCCCGTGCATACCTCTACAATGGCGATTGGCAGAATGCCTACAAGTACGCCAGCGAGGTGATCAACTCCAGTGGCTACAAGCTCTACACCCCCGAGGAGTACCTCACTGTCTGGTCGAAGACCGGCACATCAGAGTCCCTCTTCGAAGTACTCACCACGGACAAGGACAATGCAGGGCTCAATAGCATCGGGAGCTATACTAATCCTAGTGGCTATGCAGAGTTCGGTACCTCGGAGACCTTCCTCTCTTGGCTTCGAGCTAACCGTGCAGACGACATCCGCACCCAGAGTATCACCGAGCGAGCCAATGCTGATGGTGGCAACAAGGGCTACTATACTATCAAGTACCCAGGTCAGGCAGGGGCCAGCTCGCCCACAGGGGTGAATAACTTCAAGGTCATCCGTCTCTCTGAGCTCTACCTCATAGCCGCTGAAGCCCTTCTCAAGGGTGCTACTGCTTCGGATGGCAAGACGGCTCTTGACTACTACAATGCACTCCGTAGCCAGCGCTTCACTAGCTACACGGCTGCTACCTCTGTGACTCTCGAGGACATCCTCAGCGAGCGACGCATCGAGCTCTTCTGCGAAGGACATCGTCTCTTCGACCTAGTCCGCAACAAGAAGAACATCACCAGCGAGTACATCCCCATCGGTAACGAACTCAATTACCTCGATGCTCAGCTCCTCATCGATCTACCCGAGCGTGAGAAGAACATCTCTAAGGACCTTGTACTACGTGCAGCCAAATAACGCCCACCCTATCCACTGACACCAATACGCAACTTTGCCCCTCGATCGTCCTCACGACGATTGAGGGGCTTCCCTTTTCTACCGCCCTTGGAGGCGTATCAATTCTGCTACTCGAGAAGTATCCACAGACAGGCACATCCGGAGAAGCACCCTCCCTCCCCAATAAGGATGGCGAACTACACCCTCCAGAAGTACACCACAGATCTATACAGAAAATGGGACTACAGGCAAGGCATCAGCCACGACCTGTAGTCCCATTTTATTTGTTTGTAAGAGAAACGCCCTTCTTAGACGTAGACTTGGATCACACGCACCAGTTCGGCGTGAAGCTGCCTATTGATCTGCTCCCGCAGTTCTCTCAGGCGAAGGTTGAGCTCTTGGCACACAGCCGACGACGAGACTCTCAGGCGAAGCACTCCTTCGTCGAAGCGTATCTCTACTACCCAACGATAGAGATTTCCCAGCACTTCGGGTAGGTAGCCCATCATCCGATGCACCAGCAGTTGCTCGTACATATCAGGGTCCTCATCCCACAGCGAGGCTATTGCTTCGCCGAGCTTAACCGTCTCACTCTGCTTCATGATCTAGGCTCATCTATGGCTCGTATCTCCCCCTCGGAGACTTCGAAGAGGCGGTAGTCTTCGCCCCAGCTTGTGACGATCTCATCAAGGTGCTTCCTATTAGTATCGGTGATGAAGATCTGCCCGAAGTCACTCCCCCCGACGAGCCTAATGATCCGCTCGACACGCTCGGCATCGAGCTTGTCAAAGATATCGTCCAGGAGTAGAAGGGGGCGCTCAGGGTTCGTCTTGGAGAGCAGGGCATACTGGGCAAACTTCAGTGCGATGAGGAAGGTCTTATTCTGCCCTTCACTCCCGACCTTACGAATCAGTTCACCCTCGAGGAGCATCTGCAGGTCATCCTTGTGTAGCCCGAGGGTCGTATAGCCCATGAGGCGGTCTCGCTGACGAGCCCCACGTAGCGCATCGAGGCAATGTCCCCCTTCGTCCGACAGCGAAGAGCTGTAGTCTAGACGTACTTGGTCACGTCCGCCACTGATGGCTGTATAGTAGTGCTGGAAGAGGGGTATAAAGTCCCGTATGAAGGCACAGCGTCGCTCGTAGATCAAGGGACTCACCTGCTCTAGCTGAAGGTCCAGTACCTCGAGTACGGCATCCGATGCAGACTGGCTCTTGAGGAGGACATTCCGCTGCTCGAGGATCCGATGGTACTGGGCTAAGGCTGCCATGTAGACACTATCCTGCTGGGAGAGCTGGCGGTCTACGAAGCGCCGACGCTCATCACTACCTCCGAGGATGAGCTGATAGTCCTGAGGGGAGACGATGACTAGAGGGAAGGCTCCGATATGCTCGCTGAGCTTGGTGTACTCCTTCTTATTACGGCGAAGGATCTTGCGATGCCCCGGGCGTATCTGGAGCAGTAGCTGACGCTCATCTCCGAAGTCACTCTTGTAGACCGCCTCTAGGATCGAAGCCTCCTCACCCTGCCGTACAGCCAGACTATCGGTGATCGATAGATGGCTCTTCGTGAAGGAGAGGTAGTGCAGGGCATCGAGCATATTCGTCTTGCCCATACCATTCAGGCCGATGAAGCAGTTCACCTTGGGCGAGAAGATGCAGGAAGCCGAGGCAATGCTCTTGAAGTTGAGGATATGCAGTCGGTCGAGGATCACGAGTGAGGGGTGTTAGTTGGCCGAGGTATTACGAGCCATCTGCTCCTTGGTCGAGAGCATCCCGCAGGCAGCAGAGATGTCCTCTCCTCGGGAGGTACGTATCGTCGTGGTATAGCCTCGTGCTTCGAGGAGATTCTTGAAGTGCTCCATCTTGTCCCGAGCCAGTGGTCTCAAGGGCACATTAGGGATCTGATGGAAGGGGATGAGATTGATACGGCAGGGGATACCACGCAGTAGGCGGGCAAGCTCTGCGGCATGCTCCTCACTATCATTGACTCCATCGAAGACGATGTACTCGAAGGACACTCTACGCTGTCCTGTGAAGTCTGCCTCACGAATCATCTGGAGGGTATCCACCAGAGGAAGGCCACCCTCGGCAGGCATGAGCTCAAGGCGCCCTTCGTGGAAGGGGTTATGAAGGCTCACCGCCAGATGGCAGGTCGTCTCCGAGAGGAAGCGCTCCAGCCCTCGTCGTACACCTACAGTAGAGAGCGTGATACGCTTGGGCGACCAAGCCAGCCCCCAGGAAGCAGTCATCACCTCGATGCTCTTCATCACATTGACAGCGTTGTCTAGTGGTTCGCCCATCCCCATATAGACGATGTTCGTCAGGGAGAGGGATTCTTCGACGGAGAGCACCTGATTGATGATCTCGCCCGTGGAGAGATTTCCCTTGAAGCCCTGCTTACCCGTCATACAGAAGAGGCAGTCCATCTTACAGCCCACCTGCGAAGAGATGCAGAGCGTCGCCCGATCCTTGTCTGGGATGAAGACAGCTTCGATGAGTCCGCCCGTAGCGACTTGGAAGAGGTACTTGCGTGTACCATCCTGGGAGAGCTGACTCATGACGGGAGCCGTACGCCCTACAGTGTATTGCTCGGAGAGGAGCGCTCGATTGGCCTTGGAGAGATTGGTCATCTCGTCGATGGAGGTGACACGCTTGTCGTAGAGCCACTGTGCGATCTGCTTCCCCGTGAAGCGGGGCATCCCTAAGGAGGTAACTAGGTCAGTCAGCTCCTCTAAGGTACGACCTAGGAGTATTTGTTTGCCTGTAGGCATTCTATCTGGATAAATCGTGTAATGCTAAGGCTGCCCGTAGGACATATTCCCTACAGACAGCCTTAGGTATAACTAGATTCGGAGGCAAAGGGTTGTCCCCTCTAGCGTCGTCCTCCGAAGAGAGAGATCAAGGTGCTTACTAGTAGAAGCGACCGCGGTTGTCCTTGATCTTGAGATTCTGGATGACGTTAGCGAAGACTCGGTAGCTGTACTGACGAGCTAGGCCAAGTTCCTGCTGCTTGATCTGTGCACTGACGGCAGCTGGGTCATTAGGCGTAGCAGCTACTGGCTGTAGTACCATGACTTCAGCGTTGTTGGCAGCGAAGGGCTTGGAGAGCTTACCCATGGGGGTAGTCATCGCTACACCGTTGAAGGTAGCAGGCTCGCTACCACGGACGATGTAGCTGACATCCACGAGGGTGTCGACCTTCGTCTGGAGCTCCGTAGCATAAGCGTCGAGCGAAGCGAGGTGCTTAGCTTCGAGGTTCTTAGCCAGCATCTCTGCCTTCTTCTTACCCGAGAGGTAAGCGACGATCTCTTCACGGACAGCGGAGAGAGGAGCTATGCCTGCAGGCGTGTGCTTGACGACCGTGGGGATGACGAGGTAGTCAGTACCACAGGTGTAGAGCTTCTGGCCTACTTCACCCTCCTTAGCGTTGAGTGCCCAGCTGATGACCTGGCGAGAGCTAGGTATCTGCCCAAGGGCAGGAGACTGCGTGGAGATGGGGATATTGCGAGCGACGCTGAAGCCTTCCTTCTCAGCCTTCTTAGCCATAGCTTCGAAGCCACCGCCACCGCCGAGGATGCGGTTCATCGCAGCATACTTCTCATTGTACGTCTCAGGAGAGAAGGTCGCAGGGATGGAGACGAAGGCTACCTGATAGGACTCTACAGCGGGCTGAGGATTCTCAGCTCGGACGAGCACAGAGATAGGAGCACGTCCTAGGCGAACTACCGTACCGACGGGTACCTTGTACAGGGTATCGAGGTTGAGACCAGAGCCCTGAGCGATCTGGATCAGCTTAGATTCGGAGAAGGTGCTATCGACCATACCATAGCGGTTAGGCAGCTGGATGAGACCACCGCTAGCAGCGGTGCTCTGGTCGAGGCTGTGCTTCTTGGCCAGCTCGGCGAAGCTTGCTCCAGAGTTGAGCTGAGCCATGATGCTATCGGCCTGACCCTTGACGCTGTCGCTCAGTACGATCATACGGACAGAGACGCCAGAGGTAGCCATCTTCTTGCCGACGAGCTTGACGACATCGTAGCGATCACTCACGAGCTGAGGATCGTTGACTGCACCAGCTTCGGATCCCTTGATGAAGGCGACCTGCTCGGCACCTAGGCCAAGTTCGTCGAGTTCAGCACCGGTGAGGAAGGTCTTAGAGAAGAACTTGCTCGAAGTCGTGTAGCCACGGAGTACCTCTTCGATGTTGGATGCAGTAGCAGTGCGAAGCTCAGCGACAGCCTTGTTCTTCTCATCAAGCGCTACCTTGTAGTCTGCCTGTGAGGGCACGACCTGCAGGCTGATGTAGCTGACTTCGGTCAGCGGATACTGCATCTTGTAGAAGTCCGGATGTTCGTCGTAGTACTTCTTCACTTCGCTGTCGCTAGGCTTAGCAGCTTCGTCGGTGATCATAGCAGCGGAGGTACGCACCAAAGCGATGCTACGGCTCTCCTTGCCGAGGGCGAGCTCACGGTCTACATTGTTGATCTTGTAGGTACGTGAGAGGAGGGTCGTGAGCTTCTGCTGCAGACGCTGAGACTTGATCTGCTTCTGGAGTTGCTCGAACTGGCTCTTAGCCTGCAGGAGCTGAGCACGCTGTTCGGCAGGGGCAGCCTGGATCTGCTTATCGGAGAGACGCTTGATCAGATCGTTGATCTGCTGTTCGTCCGTCGTCCCGAAGAACTGCGAAGCCAGTGGCGAGGGAGCGATCCCCTTCCCTACGAGGAGGGCATAGAGCTCTTCGTCTGAGACGCCAAGACCGACGCGAGAGGTCACCTCGGTGAGCGCATACTCAGAGATGTACTCCTGAGCCAATTGATTGTTCAGCTGCATGCGTTGTTCGTCGGAGAGCTGCTGACCCTGAGCCTGAGCTTGGTCTTCGAGCTCTTTGAGACGTACGCTATACTCTTCGATCGAGACATCTTTGTCATCGATAGAGAGGGCTGTACGCTCGCTCTTGCTCCAGAAGGTTCGGCCACTGGTGAAGAGGTCACCGACGACGAAGCCCGCCAGGGCGATCCCGATGACGACGACCAGCAGGACCGAATGACTTCGGATCTTCTCTAATACTGCCATTGTCTGTTTTTACCTATGGGGTGAATAGTGTTTATATTTCAAGTCTTTGAGCGACAAAGATACAAACACTCGGACGAATACTCAAACGGCTGTGCCTGGAGCATCTAAGACCTCCAGCTCCTCCCCCGAAGAAGCTACCCCCTTCATCGCCCCAAGACGCCCCCACCGATCACGATCCGGCGCCCTCCCGACAGAGGGGGAGGACATACTCGAGAGCCTCTCCGCCCAGGACGAAGAGAAGTCCCTTCGCTCCCCTACTCAATATCCCCTCTCTTCCTCATCCCTACCACTAAAAGGAAGCAGGCGGATCATCCCCCTATTATTATGGTATAGCCATCGGGAAGAAGAGCCCTAGAAGGAGCCTCACTCCCGCACCCTCAAAATGGGACCTACGGTAGGTCGCCTTTGCGACCCACTGTGGGTCGTCATCACGACCTACTGTAGGTTTTTTCGGCGACCTACCGTAGGTCGTTTTTTGCCCCCTCTGAGGATGCCCTCCCAAGAGACCGAAACAGCTCCCCTTTCTACCACGGAAATACCCCTTGCTGAAGGGCGAAGGCGACACTTCGTTTCGGACGGGAAAGTCAGGAGAAAAAGCAACAAGGATGAATGTCCTTTTTCGAGGACTCAGAAGGAGGATAAAAGTGGTGGATCGGGGACGGGAGGAAGAGCCGTCCGTAGGGAAACAAAAAGGTGGGCTAGCACCCAGAGTGCTAGCCCACCTTCTATTAAGTGAGGGGAACTACTTGACCTCTTCGAAGTCTGCGTCGGTGATGTTGTCACCTGCGGACTGGGAGGAAGAAGCGGAGCCAGAGGCAGCGCCAGCCGTAGGATCAGCGGTAGCGCCAGCGTTGGCATGATTGTACATCTCTTCGCTAGCGGCCTGGAAGGCAGACTGCACTTCGGCAGAAGCAGCGTCGATACCGTCGAGGTTCTGAGCCGAATGTGCTTCCTTGAGCTTAGCGAGGGCAGATTCGACAGCAGCCTTCTTGTCGGCGGAGAGCTTGTCACCGAATTCCTTCAGTTGCTTTTCCGTCTGGAAGATGAGGCTATCGGCATGGTTGAGCTTAGAGATACGTTCGGTCTCCTTCTTGTCAGCTTCAGCGTTGGCAGCAGCTTCGTCCTTCATACGCTGGATCTCAGCATCTGAGAGACCACTGGAGGCTTCGATACGGATCTTCTGTTGCTTGCCCGTAGCCTTGTCCAGAGCGGTGACATTGAGGATACCGTTAGCGTCGATATCGAAGGTCACTTCGATCTGAGGCGTCTGACGAGGAGCAGGAGCTACCTCGAGCTTGAAGCGCCCGATGCTCTTGTTGTCCTTAGCCAGCGAACGTTCACCCTGTAGGACGTGGATCTCTACTTCGGGCTGATTGTCTACAGCCGTGGTGAAGATCTCGCTCTTCTTGGTAGGGATCGTCGTGTTCGCATCGATCAGGCGAGTCATCACACCACCCATCGTCTCGATACCGAGGGAGAGAGGAGTGACGTCGAGCAGAAGGACATCCTTGATCTCACCGGTGAGTACACCACCCTGGATAGCAGCACCTACGGCGACGACTTCGTCAGGGTTAACCCCCTTAGAAGGGGCCTTACCGAAGATCTTCTCTACGATGGCCTGGATGGCAGGGATACGTGTAGAGCCCCCGACGAGGATGACTTCGTCGATATCGCTACGTGAGAGACCTGCATCACGAAGAGCCGTCTCACAGGGAGCGACACAAGCCTGGATCAGGCGGTCAGCCAGCTGCTCGAACTTAGCACGAGTCAGCGTGCGAACGAGGTGCTTAGGGATACCACCCACGGGCATGATGTAGGGGAGGTTGATCTCCGTAGAGGTCGTGCTAGAAAGCTCGATCTTAGCCTTCTCAGCAGCCTCCTTGAGACGCTGCATGGCCATAGGATCCTGGCGGAGGTCTACGCCTTCATCTGCCTTGAATTCGTCAGCGAGCCAGTCGATGATCACGTGGTCGAAGTCATCACCACCGAGGTGCGTATCCCCGTTGGTCGAGCGAACTTCGAAGACACCATCCCCGAGCTCGAGGATCGAGATATCGAACGTACCACCACCCAGGTCGAAGACGGCGATCTTCATATCCTTATCGCTCTTGTCTAGGCCGTAGGCGAGCGAAGCAGCCGTAGGTTCGTTGACGATACGGCGGACGTTGAGCCCGGCGATCTCACCAGCTTCCTTGGTAGCCTGACGCTGAGCGTCGTTGAAGTAGGCAGGTACCGTGATGACGGCATCCGTCACTTCGGCGCCGAGGTAGTCCTCAGCGGTCTTCTTCATCTTCTGCAGGATGATCGCAGAGATCTCCTGAGGAGTATAGAGGCGACCATCGATGTCGACACGAGGCGTGTCGTTGTCGCCACGGACTACGCTGTAGGGTACACGAGTTATTTCGTCCTTGACCTGTTCGAAGGTCTCACCCATGAAGCGCTTGATCGAGTAGATCGTCTTCGTGGGGTTGGTGATAGCTTGACGCTTGGCAGGATCCCCTACCTTACGTTCGCCGCCGTCGATGAAGGCGACGACAGAGGGAGTCGTACGCTTACCTTCGCTATTAGCGATGACGATAGGTTCGTTCCCTTCGAGTACAGAGACACAAGAGTTTGTTGTCCCGAGGTCTATTCCAATGATCTTTCCCATAATATTCTATTGTTGCTTTTATATTTTACTTGACTATGTTTTGCGAGCGTTTGCCTTCGAGCTTCCTGTCCAGGCTCCCCGCTTGTCCGACCTTCTAGAGGAGGGAGCAAGGGGCGATGCCTATCGAGGATCTAACAACTTACACTCACGCCTTACTTAGGGCAAAGCGTGTGCCAAGAAAAGCTCGCACTCCAAGTCGGACAAATTGTCAGAAGGAGCACTATGAAGCCTGTCAGACAGCTCTGGATTTTCATCCTCGATTACCCTAGATTTTCTCCCTTCTCCCAAACCCCTCCCAAAGGCCGATATCCAGCGGGATCGGAGGGCGTCGACGAAAAGGGGCAAAAATGACCTACGGTAGGTCGCCCAAGAAACCTACTGTAGGTCGTGAAGACGATCTACGGTAGGTCGCTCTTGCGACCTACCGTGGGTCACTAAAAGGGGCCTCTAAATAGATAGCACAAACCCCAGCGTCGGAGCCTGACACTCCGTCCGCTGGGGTTCGTAAATCCGAAGCCTTAGCCCTTAGAGCTCGAGCTCCAGGCCGATCTGTAGCTCCTCTGGGGCAAAGCGAAGGCCGAAGCCCGTGGTGCCGATCCCCGCCTCTTCGCCACCGACGAAGCGATCACGCACACCGATGAAGCCAAGACGTAGGCAGAGGCAGAGGCCCTTCGTTAGGTCGACGCAAGCGCCAGGACGGAGGCCGACTTCCCAGCCCTTCACACCCGAAGAGGCACTTACACCGAAGCCTCCATCCAGATAGAGATTGAAGGGCTCACGATGCATATAGTAGTAGCGGACGAAGGGACGTAGCGCCCAGAGGCTCTCCTTGTCACTGCCCTTCTTCTCGAGTTCGTAGCTACCTACGACCCCGAGCCCCCAGTCGTCATTGAAGAGGTAGGCTACCTCGGGAGCAAGCTGGAGATGGGTGGTCTTAGCCTTATTGTCCTGCCAGTAGGAGACGAGACCTCCGAAGACCCAGCGGGCGCCGTGCTCATCCTTGGGCGAGGAGTGATCCCCGTGGGGGAAGTACTGCTGTGCCACTAGGGGGCTAGCCAGAAGTAGGAGAAGTAGGGTGAGTAGCTGACGTCTCTTAGTGCGTATCGCTTGATAGAACATAGTTGAATTGGTTAGAGTGGGACATTCAATACGAACACCACAAAGATAGGGAAAGCACCCGTACAACCCCAATATTTCTAACTCTCATACCCCTCGGCCAATCTCAGGACATCGCCGAAGACTCCTCGAGCCGTGACGCTCGCTCCAGCACCTGCCCCCTGGATGACGATGGGCTGACTGCCGTAGCTCTCCGTATAGATCTCGAAGCAACTATCCGCTCCGCTCACCCGCCCGAGAGGCGACGAGCTAGAGACAGCACGCAGCCCCGCCGTGAGCGTGGCTTCCTGCCGTACATCGTCCCAGATGATATCGCCCACATAGCGTAGGACTTCATCGGGGCCAAGCGCCTGACGGCGTCGCTCGATCTCGGCCTCTAGTTCGCCGAAGCGCTCCCAGAAGTCCTGGAGCGAAAGGCTACGAAGAGCCTCGGGTACGGGGTTCTCCCAGCTGACGTCCGAGAGCTCGGCGGGCACATCTAGCTCGCGTACGAGGATGAGTACCTTGCGCACCACATCTTCGCCACTCAGGTCCTCACGGGGATCTGGTTCGGTGAGCCCCAGACTAGCTGATCCCTCGACGATCGAACGGAAGGAGCGCTCAGGCTCTTGGCTCAGACGATTGAAGATATAGCTGAGGCTTCCCGAGAAAAGTCCATGGATGCGGGTGATCCGCTCACCGGAGAGATGCAGGAGCTTGAGGTTGTCGATCAGCGGGAGTCCTGCCCCGACATTCGTCTCGTAGCGATAGCTCCGGCGGTGGCGCTGTAGGGTACTTCTCAGGTGAGCATAGTCGGCGTAGGGGGCGATATTCGCCTTCTTATTCGAGGAGACGATATCGAAGCCATTGCTGGCGTAGAGTGGGTAGCTCGAGGCGATAGCTACGGAGGAAGTATTGTCGACGAGGATCATGTTCTCCAGCGCATGACGCTGTCCATAGGCGATGAGTGTCTCGGCCAGATCCCTCGTGAAGGGAGCCTGCTGGAGCTCCTCCTCCCACTGCTCTCCCACCCCCGTCGGAGCTAGGAGTAGCTGTCTCGAATCAGCAATAGCAAAGATGCGTAGGTCTATGTGCTTCTGCTCCCGAAGTAGCTCTCTCTGCTGGATGATCTGCCCGATGAGTGCCCCGCCGACCGTGCCGTGTCCGATGATCGCTAGATGGATGCGCTTGGGGCGCTCGAATAGCTCTCCGTGGATGACCTTCAGCGCCTTGACGCACTCCTCTTCACCCTTGACCAGGAGGCAAAGGGTATTCTCAGGCACAGAGTTACTCAGGAGGATCGGGAGGATGCGGTTACGCACCAGAGCTCGGTAAGGACGGTCGAACTCCACCAGGTTGAGCCCGATGATCGCCACGACGGCGAGCCCCTTCTCGGCGTAGATCTTCGTCGTAAGTCCTTCGTGAAGATCCTGCTTGAATTCCTCGTGCAGTGCCGCTACTGCTCGGTCAGCATCACCCTCATCGACGACGATGGCCGTCCCTCGTTCGGTAGAGCCCTGAGCGACCATGCTCACACTGACATGAGCGCTCTCGAAGGCTCGGAAGATACGTGCGTCGATCCCCGGACGACCGAGCATGTTGCGCCCTTCGAAGTGGATGAGCGCCTTGCCCGTGAGCGAAGCGAGCGCCCGCACCACACGGTCACGAGGATGAGCCGTGACTAGCGTACCATTATGCTCCTCGCCGTAGCTGAAGGTATTGAGCACCCGAAGGGGGATACCCCGCTCCTCCAGAGGTTCGATGGTCTTGATATGGAGGATATCGGCGCCAAACTGCGACAGCTCAGCGGCGTCGGCATAGGAGAGTTCGTCGATCTTGCGTGCTTCGGGGACGAGTGTAGGATTGGCGGTATAGATCCCGTCGACATGGGTGAAGTTCTCCATGATCGACGCTCCGAGGAAGTTTGCCAGTAGGGCAGCGCTGTAGTTACTCCCATTGCGCCCAAGCGTCGTGCGCTCCCCTGCTTCGGAGCGGGCGATGAAGCCCGTGACGATGGGAATCGTACCCGAGGGAAGCCTAGAGAAGAGCACCTGACAGCGCTCCCGAGAGACCTCGGTAAAGACCGAAGCAGAGCCGAAGTGATCATCCGTCACGAGGAAGTCTCCCGAGTCGATCGCTACCGCCGAATAGCCCCGTGACCTGAGGGCCTCTGCGACGTACTTCGACGAGAGGATTTCCCCGTAGCTGACGAGTGCATCCTCCAGACGAGGACTGCATTCCCTCAAGAGGGAGATACCTGTGAGCAGGCGGTCAAGCTCCCTCTGCTCCTCCTCGAAGCTCAGCGATAGTCCTTCGCCCTGATGTGCCCAGAAGCAAGCCAGCTCTTCATCGAAGGCTCCCCCCCTACGAGCCTGCTCTACGAGGGCTAGAAGAGCGTCAGTGCTCTTCCCTCGAGCAGAGACCACGACCACGGGGGTATCCCCTTGCTCATAGCTATCGATGATGATGTCGAGCACCGTGGCTATACCGAGGCCATTATCAAGGGATTTCCCTCCGAACTTTAAGACTTTCATATACGTGTGGGGAAGTAAGGTAGGATGATTCGATTCAGTTGCTCATACTCCATCAGGAAGGCATCATGCCCGTGGATGGAGTGAATGGTATCGAGCGTCACACCGCCTCTCTGGGCAGAGAGTGCCTGGTAGGTAGCTTCGGCTCGGTCGTGGGTGAAGAGTAGGTCACTATCAATCGACACCATATGGATCTCCGAGGTGATACGTGCCAGCTCTTCGGCTCGCTCGCAGACTGCGATCGAGTAGGTCAGATGGGTCATCACCTGATAGGCCGAGAGCTTGAAGCGCCCCTGCAGTGCATCGCCGTGGTAGAGGAGCCAGCTCTCCACATCGTACTGCCCTGCCGTCCCCTGACGCGTACTCGTGAAGCGAGCGTTGAGCGACTGTGGGGTGCGGTAGCACGACATGGCATGGATGCGGGCATCCCTTAGTGGTTCGGAAGAATTCTTCAGGATCTGCTTCTGGATCAAGGTCTGTGTCAGGAGCCAGTCCGATGCCCTGTAGTCGCAGGCGATGGGGAAGATCTTCTCCGCCAACTCGGGCTGTAGATAAGCCATCTGCCAGGTGAGGGCTCCCCCCATAGAGGCACCGATGATCGCATAGACTCGGGTGAGGCCGAGGCGCTCCAGACCTAGGATGAAGAGCCGAGCGACGTCCTTCAGAGTGAAGCGCTCAGGGTCTGAGGCTTCCCGCCCGTCGTAGCCATTGCCTGGGATGTTGAAGGCCAGGATCGTATAGCTCTCGGGCGATATAGCTCCCTCCTGACTGATAAGCTTGCTCCACCAGCCTCGCTCCCCTGTGACGGTAGAGTTCCCCGTGAGGGCATGGTTCACGACTACTACAGGCGCTGAGCCTAGAGGCGGCCCTGCCACCTCATAGCTCAGCGCAAAGTGATCGTACTGCTCGCCTGCCTCGGAGACGAAGTCATCGATGAAGATATCCCTTAGCATCCTAGCGTGTAGCTTCGAGAATAGCCTGCTCGATGTCTGCCTTCAGATCCTCGATATCCTCGAGACCGATCGAGAGACGTACGAGGTCGGGAGTCACGCCAGCTGATACCTGTTGCTCAGGGCTGAGCTGACGATGCGTCGTACTGCTGGGGTGGATGACCAGCGACTTCGTATCCCCGAGATTAGCGACGATACGGAAGAGCTTAGTATGGTCGGCGAAGCTCTTAGCTGCCTCATAGCCACCCTTCAGACCGAAGGTGATGATACAGCCAAAGCCTCCGTCCAGGTAGCGCTTGCAGATCTCGTGGTGCTCGTCCTGCTCCAGCCCTGGGTAGTGCACCCATTCGACAGCGGGATGTTGCTGGAGCCAGCGGGCGATCTCCAGCGCACTTTGCGAAGAGTGCTTGATACGCAGAGCGAGTGTCTCCAGCCCTTGGATAATGAGGAAGCTATTCGTAGGGCTAAGGCAAGCACCGATGTCACGGAGCCCTTCCACACGAGCACGGACGATGAAGGCGGCTGGGCCGAAGGTCTCGCTGTAGCGCAGACCATGGTACCCTGGGCTGGGCTCGGTGAAGTCGGGGAACTTCCCATTCGTCCAATCGAACTTCCCCGAGTCGACAACAGCACCACCCATCGCAGTACCATTGCCCGAGAAGTACTTCGTCAGCGAATAGATCACGATATCTGCTCCGTGGTCGATCGGACGGCAGAGGATAGGCGTCAGGGTATTGTCCACCACGAGAGGCAGGCCGTGTGCATGGGCCACATCTGCCACCGCAGCGATATCGACGAAGTCAAGCTTAGGGTTGCCGAGTGTCTCGGTGTACACGAGCTTCGTATTGGGCTGGATCGCTGCTTCGAAGGCCTTAGGATCGTGTGCATCGACGAAGGTCGTCGTGATCCCGAGGCGGGGAAGAGTGACGCTCAAGAGATTGTACGTACCCCCATAGACGCTCGACGAAGCCACAATATGATCGCCCGCACGTAGCAGGGTGAAGATCGTCGTAGCCACAGCGCTCATGCCACTAGCCGTAGCGATAGCTCCTACGCCACCATCAAGGGCGGCCAGGCGCTGCTCCAGCACATCGGTCGTGGGATTGTTGAGGCGGGTGTAGAGATAAGCGGGTATCTGAAGGTCAAAGACCCCTACAGCGTGGTCACAGCTATCGAAGGCGAAGGCATTAGCCTGATAGAGGGGTACAGCGGTCGATCCGTTGTTAGCAGAAGGTTCAAAACCAGTGTGAAGGACTTGGGTGGTTACGTTTGTACTCATGAGGCGTAAGTTGTGTTAGGGGGGTGTGAAAGAATGGGGTGAAGCAAAAAGCACTGAGCCCGCTGCAATCGGGGGACTGCAGCGGGCTCATCATATCTATTAGTACCGATCTATTAGTACCGACCAAGCGACGAATTACAGACACGAGTGACCCGATGCAGACATCATCTGCATCATCATCATCGTCATCATGTTCGTCGTATAGTTCATCTTAGGCGAATACTATTTGTTGCTATTTTTCACAAAGGTAAACAAAAGTATAGAATCTGCAAGTAGCGCCCAAGAGAACAGCCCCCACCTTCAGCTCAAAGCGAGGGAAGAGCGCCGCACTACACTGCCCGTAGACGCAGTTCCATCCCTGAGTCACCCGCCCTCTATTTCCCTCCGTCCCTCGGAATGAGCGGCAGAAGAAGGGCTAGCGATTCTCTTCTTACGTCTCAGCACTAGCCTCGACGCAGAGCCCAAAGTACAGGCTCCACCCCGCAGGTGTAATCTCTAGGACACTCAAACTCCAGAGGGATAAAATCCGAAGTAGCTCAAAGGAAAAATCCGGAGCAGATCCCACACGAACGACACCCCCAAATCAAGCTCATTCGAGCATCAAATTCAAGGCATTTCTCTCCTTCTCAAACACCCACCCTTTCTACGGATGAAAGCCCTTACCTCCAGAAGGGGTAAAAAACGACCTACGGTAGGTCGCCGAAAAAACCTACAGTAGGTTTTGATGACGACCCACAGTAGGTCGCATCGACGACCTACCGTAGGTCGTCTTTGCACCCTTCTCCTGCCCTCCTTCCTCGCCACCCAAAAGAGACCCTCGTAATATAGTGTACAGCGCCCCGAAGACGAGCCCCCTTGATAACGTGTTCCCTCCTAGCCTCCACCTTCACCCCCAGAGGGAAACGGAAGAGGCTACTGATAGCGGATGGAGAAAAGGCTAAGAGACCTAGAAGTGCATCGTACCCTAGGGGACTAGTTTAGCGCCTTAGCCCAAAGGGGTGGATAGCAACAAAAAAGAAGGGGGACAGACAGAGAGCAAAGAAAAACATCCCCCTACTACACTCCTAGCCCTAATATCGAAGCTTTGAGGGAAGTCGGAAATGAAGGAGAGGAAGAAGAGGGAGGGTAACGTGCCTCCCTCCCGGCAAAACAAAGCGAGGTGGTGAGCAACATAGCAGGAGGCGGAGAACAGCAATTGCTGGTCACCGCCTCCTACTAAGTGATTGGGCTCCCCCCCGGCTCATCGTGCTGGGATCATGCTGTTCGTGGGATTCCTTTGTACTCGGTCCGACAAAAAAAGGGCGGTAATAGCTATGCTACTACCGCCCTATGGGTGAGAAGATTGATATGACAGCAGAAGCGAGTAAGAACCCTCAGGGAAGCCACCCTCCTGCTAAGTGATTGTGCTCAAATCCCTAGCTCATCGTGCTGGGATCATGCTGTTCGTGGAATTCCTTCGTACTCGGTCCAACAAAAAGAAGGGCGGTAATAGCTATGCTACTACCGCCCTATGGGTGAGAATAACGATACCGACAGCAGAAGTGAGTACGCACACTCAGGAAAGCCACCTTCCTGCTAAGTGATTGTGCTCCTCCCCCTAGCTCATCGTGTTGGGATTATGTTCTTGGTGGAATTCCTTTGTACTCAGTTCTACAAAAAGAAGGGCGGTAATAGCTAAGCTACTACCGCCCTATGGGTGAGAAGATTGATATGACAGCAGAAGTGAGTACGCACACTCAGGAAAGCCACCTAACTCATCTATTACGTACATA
>ERZ772977.214-NODE-214-length-46252-cov-4.643310_pt1 | contig 46252 bp, 46 predicted proteins | sample MGYA00511131_ERZ772977 | MGnify/ENA primary metagenome ERZ772977 (study PRJEB29015, sample SAMEA2737935) | human oral metagenome | biome: human oral; feature: human-associated habitat; material: dental | place: China | collected 2151 ...
CGCCTGTTTCTCGGCCACTGCCGGACCGACCCCGCGGCCCTCATCGCACATGTTCTTGGCCTGACGCGAGGCGATGTCGCGGGGCACCAGGTTGCCGAACGCCGGGTAGATCCGCTCCAGGTAGTAGTCGCGATCCTCCTCGGGGATCTCCCGGGGGTCCTTGGCGCAATCCTCGGCCTTCTTGGGTACCCAGATGCGGCCGTCGTTTCGCAACGACTCCGACATCAGGGTCAGTTTGGACTGGGTGTCGCCGTGCACGGGGATGCAGGTGGGGTGGATCTGCGTGTAGCAGGGGTTCCCGAAGTAGGCGCCCTTGCGGTGGGCGCGCCAAGCGGCGGTGGCGTTGCATCCCATGGCGTTGGTCGAGAGGAAGAACACGTTGCCGTAACCACCGGTCCCAAGGACCACGGCATCGGCGGTCCACGCCTCGATCTTGCCGTTGACCATGTTGCGGGTGACGATGCCGCGAGCCCGGCCATCGACGACGATCAGCTCGACCATCTCGTGACGCGAGTACATCTTGACGGTGCCCGCCTCGATCTGGCGTTCCAGCTGCTGGTAGCAACCGATCAGCAGCTGCTGGCCCGTCTGGCCGCGGGCGTAGAAGGTACGCTGCACCTGCACGCCGCCGAAGGAACGGGTGTCCAGGAGACCTCCGTACTCGCGGGCGAAGGGAACGCCCTGGGCGACGCACTGGTCGATGATGTTGGCGCTGACCTCGGCCAGCCGGTAAACGTTGGTCTCACGGGCGCGGTAGTCGCCACCCTTGACCGTGTCGTAGAACAGCCGGTAGGTGGAATCGTTGTCGTTGCGGTAGTTCTTCGCAGCGTTGATACCGCCCTGGGCCGCGATGGAGTGGGCCCGGCGGGGGCTGTCCTGGTAGCAGAAGTTCAGGACGTTGTAGCCGGCCTCACCGAGGGTCGCGGCGGCTGCGCCACCGGCCAGGCCGGTGCCGACGATGATGACGCTCAACTTGCGCCGGTTCGCCGGGTTGACGAGGCGGGCCTGGAACTGGCGGGTCTGCCAGACTTTGTCGATCTCCACAGCGGGGGCTTTGGTGTCGACGATGTCCTCACCGTCGATCCAGTAATCGGCGGGGTTGAAATTCGTGGTCGTCATGGTGCTGCTCACTTCAGGATTCCGAACTGGACACACAGGGGCATGATCATGAATCCGGCGTAGAGCGCGACGGAGACGACCAGCGCGATGATGTTCAGCCACTTGCGGGAATTGGAGGACAGGTTTCCACCCAGCGTGGCGAAGGCGCTCCAGAAACCGTGCCTGATGTGCATGCACACGAACAGGATGGAAACGGCGTACAAGGCGGTGATCCACCACTGCTGGAATCCGGCCAGCACCATGGTGTGCGGTTCGGCAGCGTGACCGCCCAGGATGCCGGGGACGACGGTGAACTGGACCAGGTGGAAGATCACGAAGAGAAGAATGATCACGCCGCCCCAGCGCATGGTGCGGGAGGAGTAGCTCTGGGCCTGACGTTTGGTGACCTGGTACTTGTCACCACGATTCTTGATGGTCTTCGCCGACAGTGTCGCCGCGGACCAGATGTGAAGAACGATGGCCAGGAGCAGCGCCGCCCTGAACACCCATATGAACTGCCCTGCCGGCATGACCGGGTACAGGATGCCACCATCCTCGGTGGCGCCCTTCAGCCAGTGGGCGTAGTGATCGAAGGCTTCGTAGCCGACGAACATCTTCAAGTTGCCGTACATGTGCACGAGCAGGAAGACGATCAGGATCAGACCGGTTACCGCCATCAGGGCCTTCCGGGCGACCGTGGACCGCAACGCTCGTTGATGGATAGTGAGTGATGTTGCCACGAAGATCACTCTAGCTGCCTTCCAGCGCTGTTTCGCACACCGGGTCCGGTTAAGGGTCGCCCCGTCGCAAAAATGCGGCAAACCCGCACCCAGAAGGGGTTTTACGCTACCTGAAAGGGACGAAAATATGTCCGTCAGGAACCCTCACCGAACAGGTCCGGGCGGCGCTGCCGGGTGCGCTCCAGGGCCTGTTCCCGACGCCATGTCGCGATGGCCGCGTGGTTGCCTGACAGCAGGATGGGAGGCACCTCCCGGCCCCGCCAGACAGAGGGCTTCGTGTAATTGGGGTACTCCAGCAGCCGGTGTCCGGGAGCGTGTGATTCCTCCACGAGCGAGTCCGGGTTCCCGATCACCCCGGGGATGAGCCGCACCACTGACTCGGTGATGGCCAGCACCGCCACCTCTCCGCCGTTCAGAACGTAGTCGCCAAGGCTTACCTCAATGAAGTCGTAGCTCTCCGCACAGTGATCCAGCACCCGCTGATCGATGCCCTCGTAGCGTCCGCACACGAACACCAATCTTTCCCGGGTGCTCAATTCGTGGGCCAGGGCCTGGTCCAGCACCCGGCCTGCCGGGGTCGGCACCACCACCGTCATGGGGGCGGGGTTGAGGTGTTCCATGGCGTCCAGGGCCTCGCCCCACGGCTCAGGTTTCATCACCATCCCGGCCCCTCCACCGTAGGGGGTGTCGTCGGTGGTGTGGTGCCGGTCATGGGTCCACCAGCGAAGATCGTGGACGGCCAGGTCGACGATGCCCGCATCGATGGCCCTGCCAACCAGCGACAATGAGAGCGGCGCCACGTAGTCGGGAAAGATCGTGATGACGTCAATCCTCATTCGCTCTCCTCCAGCAGCCCACCCACATCCGCGAACTGCACCTCTCCTGCCGCGAGATCGACCCGGGGTACAAGGGCCGACACGAAAGGAACCAAGCGCCTCCCTGAAGTTGTCTCGACCGCCAGGCAGTCCTGCGCCGGCAGGTGCAGCACCTCCACGATCTCACCGACCTGCCTGCCGTCGGCGCCCAACGCGCGAAGCCCGATGAGCTGACGGTCGAAGTACTCCTCCGGTTGGCTCGGAGTCTCGTCGGCGGGAACATCGACGAACAGGCGCTCACCACGAAGCGTCTCGACTGCGGTCCTGTCCGGGTACTCCCGGAAGGAGACCACCAACCTCCCGCGATGCCAGCGGATGCGTTCCAGAACCAGTTTCTTCCCGGATGCGAGACGAAGCCCGGACCCCGGTTGGAACCGGCGTCCGGGCTCGTCGGTACGCACATCGATGAAGGCGTCACCGCGGATGCCGTGGGCGCGACCCACGATCCCGACGAGCACCTCGACCAGATCGGGCAAGGCAGGCCCGTTCAGCGGCGACGGGGCCGGTCGACGTCAACGAAGTCAACGCGAACCTGTTCGTTTCCCGCCAGCGCCCCGACCACGGTGCGCAGCGCACTCGCGGTGCGGCCCTGCCGGCCGATCACCTTTCCGATGTCCTCGGGGTGGACACGCACCTCCAGGAGACGGCCGCGGCGCAGATCCTTGTCACGCACGGTCACGTCATCGGGATGGGAGACGATCCCCGCAACCAGGTGCTCAAGAGCGTCGGCGAGCACGACTCAGGCCTCCTGCTCGGTTGCCTCGTCCTCGGCCGGGGTCTCGGAAGCGGTCTTGGCTGCTTCTTCCTCAACCTTCTTCTTCGCCTTCGAGATGGCAGGGGCAACAGCGTTGCCGTCCTCGGCCAAGGCCTTCGCGAACTCGGCCTCGCGGTCGCGCGGTTCGGGTTGCGGAAGGATTCCGGAGGGGATGTCCTCGCCCGTGAATTTCTGCCAGTCGCCGGAACGCTTGAGGATGGCGACCACTGCCTCAGTCGGCTGGGCGCCCACGGACAGCCAGTACTGGGCGCGTTCGGAGTTGACGCGGATCAACGACGGATCGTTCTTGGGATGGTAGAGACCGATCTCCTCGATGGCCTGCCCGTCCCGTTTGGAGCGGGAGTCCATGACGACGATGCGGTAGTGGGGGGAGCGAATCTTGCCGAGACGCTTCAGACGAATCTTGGTAGCCAAGTTCGGAATCTCCTGTTGCTTGTGGGTCTGTGATCAGACGAGTTGGATGGTCAACGAACGGTGCGTGTGGGGCATGCCCGACATTGACCGGATGAACCGTGCTCGCCGGAGTTAGAGGGCGCCAGCGACAGGTGCGGATGTATTCTGCCAGATTTCTCCGGGCAGTCCCAACAACTCCCCCGTAGGATCGGTCCCGTGGACATCGGTGAGGAAGACTTCTACGCACTGGTGGAGGAGGCCTTGGACACTCTCCCGGAGGAGTTGCTCGATGGTCTGGACAACGTGGCCATCGTGGTGGAGGACGAACCGGAGGACGCTTCCGACACCCTGGGCATCTACGAGGGAACTGCCCTGACCGAGCGAGATTCCTCGTGGTTCGGGATGTTGCCGGACCGGGTGGTGCTGTTCCGCGGTCCCCTGTCGCGGATGTGCGAGGACGAGGACGAGCTGTTCGAGGAGATCGCCATCACCCTGGTCCACGAGATCGGGCACTACCACGGCATCGACGAGGAACGGCTCCACGAGCTGGGCTGGGGTTGAGCCACGCCATGACGAGGTCCCTGCACGTGCGGTCGTGGTTCATCGATGCTTCACATGAGCCCGGATCCTCGTGAGGGATCCGGGCACTTCCGGTTCAGGACACCAGCTGTCCTCGCAAGACCCGGGCCACGGGGTCCTGGAGAGCCCTGGTGTCTGCGCGCGGATCGGTGCCGGTGACGATCAGGTCCGCACTGGCCCCTTCCGTGAGGGAGTCCGCGCCGAGCCACGACCTGGCGCCCCAGCTCGACGCCTCGATGGCGAACGCCCCACCGCCGAGCGAGGCCAGTTCCGCAACCTCGGAGAGGATCTCTCCATGGGGCACGACGGTGCCCGCATCGGTGCCCGCGTGGACATCGATCCCGGCCTCGACGGCCTTGCCGATGGTCTCCCGTCGGCGCGCGTACAGGGCCATCATGTGATCGGCGAACACCGGATACTTGTCGCGTCCCGGTTCCGCGTACTGGGGAAACCGGTTCAGGTTGATCATGGTCGGTACCAGGGCGACGCCGCCGTCCGCCATCTGCTGGATCACCTCGTCGCTCATGCCGGTACCGTGTTCGATGCAGTCGATCCCGGCCGCCACCAGCTCGGCGACGGACTGTTCCCCGAAACAGTGGGCAGTGACCCGGGCGCCCTCCTCATGGGCCACCGCGATCGCCTCGGCCGCCAGGGCGGCCGGGAAGGAGGGTTCGAGATCGCCCGTGGAGCGGTCGATCCAATCGCCGATGAGCTTCACCCAGCCGTCACCGTCGTGGGCCTCGTGGCGTATCTGCTCGATGAGGGCCTCGGGTTCCACCTCGACGGCCAGGTGGCGGATGTAACGGCGGGTGCGGGCGACGTGTCTGCCTGCGCGAATCAGCCTCGGCAGGGTCTCGTCCTGCTGAACCCAACGGGTATCGGAAGGGGAACCCGCATCACGGATCAGCATGGTCCCGGCAGCCAGGTCGGCCTGCGCCTGCCGGCGTGTCTCCTCGACGCTGACGGCCCCCATCACCCCCAGCCCGATGTGGCAGTGGGCGTCCACCAGCCCGGGGATGATGTAGGCGTCCCGGGCCAGGGTCCTCGCCCCGGCGACGGGTTCAGCGGTGAGTCTGCCATCGACCACCCAGAAGTCCCGGGGTTCCTCGTCGGGCAGGAAGGTGCCGTGTATGTGCATGGGCTCCGCAGTCATGGGCGAAAGCATAGAGACTCCGGGACCGGGAACGGGCTATTTCCGCTGCTGCTCGTCGAACATCTTCTGCAGGTCGGGGGGCAGCTGGAAGTCGTCGATCGTCTGGGGAGCAGCCTGCGCGGCCCCGGGTTTGATGCCGAGAGCGCGCTCGGCCTCCTGCTGCTTGCGTTTGGCGGGATTACCAGAAATCTTCCGCCCACGTTTGCGGGACTTGCCCTGCTGTTTACGTGCCGCACGTCCCCCGCCCATGCCCGGCATTCCGGGCATCTTCCCACCAGCCATTTGTTCCATCATCTTGCGGGCCTCGACGAACCGGTTGACGAGGTTGTTGACGTCCGAGACCTGCACCCCGGCGCCCTTGGCGATCCGTGCCCTGCGGGAGCCGTTGAGGATTCCGACGTCATCACGTTCCGCCGGGGTCATCGAGAAGATGATCGCCTCGATCCGGTCCACTTCCTTCTCGTCGATGGAGTTGATGGCGTCCTTGAACTGACCGGCGCCGGGCAGCATTCCGAAGATCTTGCTCAGCGGTCCCAGTTTCCGCAGCTGCTGCATCTGGGCCAGGAAGTCCTGCAGGCCGAAGCTTCCCTTGCCCGCGCTGAGTTTCTCGGCCGCCTTGCGGGAGGATTCCGCGTCGAAGTTCTTCTCGGCCTGCTCGATCAGGGTCAGCACATCGCCCATGCCGAGGATGCGAGAGGCCATCCGGTCCGGGTGGAAGACGTCGAAGTCGGCCAGGCCCTCGCCGTTCGAGGCGAACATGATGGGGTTGCCGATCACCCGGGCGATGGACAGGGCCGCACCGCCACGGGCGTCACCGTCGAGTTTGGTGAGGACCACCCCGTCGAAGCCGATGCCCTCGTTGAACGCCTTGGCAGTGTTGACGGCGTCCTGACCGATCATGGCATCGACGACGAACAGCACCTCGTCCGGGCGGGTGGCCGCCTTGATGTCGGCGGCCTGGCGCATCAGCACCTCGTCAATGCCCAGCCGACCCGCGGTATCGATGACCACCACGTCGTAGAGGCTGCGCTCCGCGTGCTCCAAGGCCTTCCGTGCCACTTCGACCGGATCGCCAACACCGTTTCCGGGTTCCGGCGCGAAGACGTGCACCCCGGCCCGCTCCCCCACGATCTGGAGCTGGTTCACCGCGTTCGGCCGCTGCAGGTCGCAGGCCACGAGCAGGGGGCTGTGTTTCTCGGATTTCAGCCAGTGGCCCAGTTTCCCGGCGAGGGTGGTCTTGCCCGCACCCTGCAGGCCGGCGAGCATGATTACCGTCGGTGGTTTCTTGGCGAACCGGATGGTGCGGACCTGCCCGCCCAGGATGCCGATGAGTTCCTCGTTGACGATCTTGATGATCTGCTGCGAGGGGTTGAGAGCGCGGCTGATCTCAGTTCCTGCGCAGCGTTCCTTGACGGCGGAGACGAACTGTTTGACCACATCGAGGTTGACGTCCGCTTCGAGCAGGGCTATGCGGATCTCGCGCATAGTGGTATCAATGTCGGTCTGGCTGAGGCGCCCCTTGGATCTGAGGCCCTTGAACAGATCTGCTAAACGGTCCTGAAGTGTGTCGAACAAGTCCTTGGCTCCTTGGATTCCGGGGCGGTGCCTGCCAAGAATACAGGGGAGGTGTCAGTGTATGTAGCTGCTCGGACCGCCGAGGGACTCCGCCTCGTGTCCCCGGTTTGGCAGTTCCACGGTCACGACCCACTGGTTGCCCTCCGGGCCGGCGGTGAACTTTCCTCCGGAAAGGTCGATGCGTTCCTGGATCCCGGCCAGCCCATAGCCCAACGACAGCTTTGATTCGCGTTTGTGCTCGGGCAGTTCGTTGGAGATGCGGAGCCTGACGGCAGTTTCGTCCACTTTCAATTCCACCAGGCATTTTCCCCTGTGCTCCGCATAGCGGATGATGTTGGTGATGCCCTCCTGCATGGCTCGGGTGATGGTGCGCCGCGTGATCTGGGGCAGGTCGTCGGATGTCGGGTCGATCTTGAACTCGGCGTGGAAATGCGCGTTCTTGAGGGTTCCCTGCAACCGGTCGGCCACGGTGAGGGGACGCACCAGCGCGGGGAGTGCTCCCTTCTCCCCGTCGGACATGACATCCGTCAGGAGGAAGAGCTCCCCCTCCGCCGCCTCCAGGGAGCCCGCTATCCGGTCCAGTGCGAACCGGACCTCCTCCGCGTCGTCGCTGTCGCCGTAGGCCATGCACTGCAGCAGGACCACGGAGAAATGGTGCGCCAGCACGTCGTGGAGTTCGCGTGCCAAAAGGTTGCGTTCCTCGGTCCGGGCTGCCTCTATGGCCTCCATCAGGGCTGCTGCCTGCTGGTCCTGACGGTTCCGGACCTTCTCGTACTGCCAGCTGATGGCAGTACAGACCAGACCGATGAAGGGCATCGAGAGCCCGACGACGAATTCCGGGCTACCCGCCAGCTCTTTGAGGCCGCTCACCAGCTCGCTTATGCTGAGCACCCACACCCCGATCATGGACACCAGCCCCACGCCGAGGACCCAGTAGGGGTTCCTGTTCCGGGCGAACTTCCAGCACGCCATCAGGATCACCGCGGACAGCGCCACAGGGGTTTGTTCGGGGGTGAGCAGCATGCCCACGACGGCCACGGCGCCCATGACCCCGCCGGGAATCGGCCACCAGTACATGACCGCGCTGCTCAGGTGGCCGAGAATCGCCCAGGCCAGCGGCCATTCGAGGCGCTGGGTACTGCAGGTCCAGAAAGCCAGGGTTCCGAGGACGAGCAGGGGCAGCGCGACACCGATGATCCTTCGTCCGAGTGATTTCTTCTCCTCGCCGGGGGTGGCGTCGTCCACCTCGCCGGTCCTGGATTCCGGTAGGCGGAACTCGAGCAGCTGACCCCGTCCGGTGAACGCCCTGGAGAAACGTCCCCCGAGGGCCTGCACCCGTTCCCGGATCCGTTCGAACGCGGAGATGTCCTCCCGGCTGAGTTCGTTGGGGGTTACGATCTCCGCCATCACCCGGGTTTCCCCGGGTGGGCACTCGACCTTGAGCCGCAACGGGTCGGGACGCAGGTTCTCGGCAGAGCTCAACAAAAGTTGCGCCACCCGGGTGACGGTCAGCTGAGTGACGACGCTCCTGTGGTTGAGCCTGTCGTCAGCCCTCAGCTCCACGTGGAACCCCTGCCTGCGCAGGGCTTCGGCCATGCTGGCGAGTATCTGGACCGGTCCGATGATTGACAGGGACTCGTCGCTGCCCTCGGCCACCGGGTCCTCCCGCAGCATCCCCACCAAGGCCCGGACGCGGGTGACCGCGTCCAGGCAGACGGTCTGCACCCTTTCGAGCGCTTCCCTGAGCACCCAAGCATCGGACGTGCGGCGCGGGGCCTTCTGCCCCTTCCAGGCCTCCTCCAGGCGCTCCCCCACCACGGTCCGGAGTTCGCCCGCCAGCCTCAGACGCTCGCCGCTGCGAATCTCGGCGATGTCCTCGGCCAGGATGGCGAGCCGCACCTCCCTGCGCCCGATGGCGGCGTGGAGACCCCTGATGGCCAGCCCCAGAAAGACGCCAGAAAGCGTCAGAACGGCATAACCAAACATCTGCTCCGTGACGCCGCCAAGGGCACCCACTTCTTTGAAGCCGCGCAAGCCTCCGTAGCACGCCCCCACCAGGAGGATCGGAAGAGTCGTCCGTGCACCATACCGAAATACAAAGATCGCCGAGGCCAACAAAAAGAAGATGAAGTCGGACCCGGGGTCATTGCTGATCAGAATGAGGGTAATGGGCAGCAGGCCAATGGACAGGCCGATCCACGGCCGCCAAAGCAGAACAAAACAGGCCGCTCCGATGGTGAAATAGATCAGAGCGACCACGGGTGAAATTTTCTGCCCCGCCATAGGGATTTCCAAGACATCGGAGATCAACTGGATTCCTACGACGGTGACAACAATCCAGCGGCCGACACCCGCAAGCGCGGCTGTCGGCCCCTGATTCCCTGTCTTCGAACCCATGAGCCCCCAATCGATTCACATCATTTTCCAGTTGGCAGCGACCCCGGGCCCAACCGAATCACTAGCGAACCTTACACCAGAAGTACACCTTGAACCACAGCTTGATGATGCAGCCGAGGCCGTTGGTGTCATTGCCCTGCACGGTGGAGATGGGGGCCTGATTGGCGACCGGTTCGATGGTGTCGGCGCTCGCGGGAACCGCGCCAAGGGTGATGCAGGAACCCAGAACGAGGGCGGCTGCTGCGAGGCGCATCTTCTTCATCGCTTTCCTCCACTTTTCACACGACCACCAGCACTCTTCCCCATGCAGCAGGCGATTCTTGCACACCACATCACCGTCAGCACAGTTCTCTTGGCGGGTCATCCGTAGAGAACCTCCGCCAGCCCCGTTCGATGTCGTTCATTGATTGAAAATTTACCTCCCTTCCGGCGTCCGGAAGACACTTCGTTCCGCGTGGCGCGACGGTTGATGAGACGAATCCCGTCTGTTTGGATTATGGTTCCGCCATGACCGAACTCTGTCGCGTGCTCGTCGCCGATGATGATCCCATGGTCCGTGAGGCCTACCGCATGTTCCTGACCCGACATGACAACCACGAGGTGGTCGGTGAGGCCCGCAACGGCCGGGAGGCCGTGGAAGCCTACGAGGAGCTGAAACCCGATGTGGTGCTCATGGACCTACAGATGCCGGACATGTCGGGGGTGGACGCCATCCGCGAGATCAACCGAAAGCATCGCGGGGCCTGCATAGTGGCCTTGACCACCTTTGGCACGCAGGAATACATCGTCTCGGCTCTGCGCGCCGGCGCCTCCGGATACCTGATGAAGGATTGCGGTGGCCCCGCGTTGCTGACCGGCATCCAGCAGGCCCGCGACGGCGAGATGCCGCTCGCCCCGGGGGTCCGCCGTGAACTGGTGGCCGATCTCCTGACCGGCCATCCCAAGGTCTTGACCGACGAGGCCGCCGCTGCTGGGCTCGCCCCACGCGAAAAGGAGCTACTGATCTGGCTGGGCCAGGGCATGACCAATGCCCAGATAGCGGCCAAGATGTTCATATCCGAGGGATCCGTGAAGCAGTACCTGTCCCACATCGGGGACAAGATGGGGCTGAAATCCCGCACCCAGATCCTGGTGCGGGCCATTCAGCTGGGGCTCGTCGATCCGACGCTCATGACCCCCGGGGTGTCCTGAGGTTCTTCCCCACCATCATTCCCCGAGGATTCCGGCCACGAAACCCTCGGGGTCGAAGGGGGCCAGGTCGTCCACGCCTTCCCCGAGGCCGACGAGCTTGACCGGAACCCCGAGTTCTCTCTGCACCTGGATGACTATGCCGCCCTTGGCGGAGCCGTCCAGCTTGGTGAGTACGATTCCGGTGACATCCACCACCTCGGAGAAGATCCGGGCCTGCGTCATGCCGTTCTGACCCGTGGTGGCGTCGAGGACCAGCAGGACCTCGCTGACGGGGGTTTTTTTCTCGATGACGCGCTTGACCTTGCCGAGCTCGTCCATCAGCCCGACCTTGGTGTGCAGCCGACCGGCGGTGTCGACGAGAACCACGTCGGTTCCTTCTTCCTTGCCCTTGGCGACCGCATCGAAGGCGACGGACGCGGGGTCACTGCCCTCGGCGGAACTCACCGTCTCAACGCCGACCCGCTCCCCCCAGGTGGCGAGCTGTTCGGCGGCGGCGGCCCGGAAGGTGTCGGCCGCCCCCAGAATCACTGAGCGCCCCTCGGCCACGAGTACGCGGGCCAATTTGCCCACGGTGGTGGTCTTGCCCGTGCCGTTCACCCCGACCACCATCACGACGGCCGGATCACCCTCAGCGGCGGTCAGGTTCAGGCTTCTATCGAGGTCCGGCTCAACCAGCTTCAGGAGTTCGGCACGCAGCACCTGACGGGCGTGCTCGGGATCGGAGACCCCGTCGATGCTCAGTTCCCGGCGCAGCGCCTCGGTGAGTTCCGTGGTGGGTCCAACCCCCAGGTCGGAGGCGATCAGGGTGGCCTCGAAATCGTCCCAGGTCTCGGAATCGATCCTGTCGACGCTCAGCAGATCGCCGAGGGCCCGGGCCAGCGCATTATTGCTCGATGCCAGGCGGCGACGCAGCCGGGCGAACCGGGAGCGCGGCTCCTCGGGCTGGTCCAGTGCGGGTTTCGCCGGCTCGGGTTCGGCAATCTCGCCCGCAGGTTCCCCGGTCTCGACCGGTTCCTCCCCGGCCGCCGGCTCCTCCTCCACGACGGTTTCCGCCTCGGGGGCCTCGATCGCCTCCCGCGTCTCCCCGGGGGGTAGTTCCTTCTTGCCATACCTGATGACGAGCGTGGCCGCCACCAACCCGGCCCCGACGATCGCGACGACCAACCAGAAAATCAAATCTCCCACGGGGCAATCCTAGGACCTGTTGCGGCAGTCATGTCCGGCTCCACCGCTCCGGACCGGGAGAACCGGGCGCGATACGGCAGCGGATCATGGTTGCTGGAGTCGCTGGCTGACCACGGTGGAGATGCCGTCGCCGCGCATGGTCACGCCGTAGAGGTTGTCCGCAATCTCCATGGTGCGTTTCTGGTGGGTGATCACCAACAGCTGGGAGTTCTGCCTCAACTCCTCGTAGATTCCGAGCAGGCGGCCCAGGTTGGCGTCGTCCAGGGCCGCCTCCACCTCGTCGAGAATGTAGAAGGGGCTCGGGCGGGCGATGAACAGGCTGACCAGGAAGGTCACGGCCACCAGCGAGCGTTCCCCTCCCGAGAGCAGCGAGAGCCGCTTGACCTGTTTGCCCGCAGGTCGGGCCTCGACGTCCACCCCGGTTTCCAGCCAGTTACCGGGGTCGGTGAGCAGCAACTTGCCCTCTCCACCGGGGAAGAGCCGCTGGAAAACCTCCCCGAAGGTACGTTCGACATCACGGTAGGCCGCCTCGAAGATCTCCTGCACCCTCCGGTCGACGTCGTCGATCAGCGCGAGAAGATCGGCCCGGGTCTGTTTCAGGTCGGCGAGTTGCTCGGCCAGGAAGGCGTGCCTGGTCTTCAACGCCTCGAACTCCTCCAGCGCCAGCGGATTGACCCGGCCCAAGGCCGCCAGCCCCCGCTCGGCGCGACGCAGGCGTTTCTCCTGCTCCGCGCGCACGTAGGCGACGGGCTCGGGAGCCTCATCGTCGGGGCCGAGGGCGGTGCCGTCGGGCCGGGTGATGACCGGGACCGGCTGATCCGGGCCATATTCTGCGACGAGCTGGTCTCCTTCCAGGCCCAGCTCGGTCAGGCTCTTCTCCTCCAGCTGTTCGATCCGCATTCGTCGTTCGATCCGGGCCAGTTCGTCCCGGTGGGCGCCCCGCATGAGCTCTTCGAGACGTTGGCCGGCGGCCCGGGAGGCCTGCCTGGCCCCCACCGTCGCAGCCTCGGCGGATCGCCTTCGGGCCTCCGCGGCGTCCCGGCTGGCCGCAGCCCGCCCCATGGTGGCATCGACCATCCCGGACAGCCGCTGGGCCGCGTCGTGCACCGCCCGGCCCACCGCGGCCTCGCGGCGAAGCTGCTCCGCCCGGGCGCGAGCCCTGGCACGTGACTGGCGTTCCGCGGCCGCTGCCCGCAGCAGACCGTCGGCCCTGCCCGCCAGCGAACGGGCCTGTTCCTCAGCCGTTCGCAGCAGCAGCCTGGCCTCCATCTCCGCTTGCCGGGCCAGCCTGGCAGTCACAGCCAGCTCGTCGCGGCTGGTGGGGTCGGGTTCGAGGATCTCTTCCCCGCTGGCCGCAGCGAGCCGGGCCTCCAGTTCGGCCAGCTGGGACTCGTGCCCGGCCCGGCCCTGGCGGGCGGCCTCGATGGCCGAAGCCAGCCGGTCGGCCTCGCGGGTCGCGGCTGCCTGCGCCTGCCGGTGGGCGCCGAGAGCATCTGAGATGGCCGTGAACTGGGCGTCGGATTCGTGCAGGGCTGCCAGGGCCGCTGCCTCCTCGTCGCGAGCCTTCTGCAGTGCGTTTCGTGCCACATCCAGGGCGAAACGCTGCCGGTCCACCTCGGCGGTGATCCTCGTCAGTTGTTCCTCGGTCTCCGCCAAGTCCGCGTTCAGGGCCAGCAACGAGGGCTTGGCGGTCGATCCGCCCTCGACCAGCCAGCCGGAGACCCGGTCCCCCGCCCGGGTGACGGCGGTCAGCGACGGATCAGCCCCGATCGCGTCCTTGGCCGCGGGCAGGTCCTCCACCGCCACGATCCCGGCCAGCAACCGGGACAACGCCCCCATCAGTTCCCGGGGCGCGGTGACGAGTTCCAGCAGCGGTGTCCTCTGCCCCGCCGCCATACCAGCGACCACCACGTGGGACCTTCCGAGGTCTTCCCCGGCCAAGTGCGCGACGGCCGAGAGGGCTTCGTCGAGTCCGTTGGCGACGACCGCCTCGGCCGCCGCCCCGAGGCCCGTGGCCACGGCCTGTTCCCAACCGGGGGCCACCTGGATGAGGTCACCCAGGCGTCCCAGCACTCCGGGACGCCCCAGCAGGTCGGTGGAACCGTCGCGCTGCCGGGTGGCCAGTCGCAACGCCTCCACCCGAGCGGTGAGGGCGGCCTTTTCCCTCGCGAGGCGGGTCCCCTCTTCGACGATCCGCTCCGCCTCGGTCTCGTGCCCTGTCACGGCGCTGTTCGCGGCCTCCCACAGGGCATCCAGGCTCGACTCGTCGGTTCCCAGCCCTGCGAGGGCATTCTCGGCCTGCCGGTACTGATCGGCGGCCTCCCGGGCCCGGATGAGGGCTTCCTCCCGCCGCGCGACCAAGCGCTCCTCCTCCCCCTGCCCGGCTTCCAGCCGGGAACGAACGGAGGCCACCTGCCCCTTGAGGCGGGCCAGTCCTTCCCTGCGGTCGGCCACCGTGCGCAGCGCGGCCGCGTAGGCCTGCTCGGCCTCGGCGTGCCGGTTCTCGGCCTCGTTTCGCCGCTCGGATGCGTCGTGGAGGGCGGACCGGGCCTGTTCGATGTCGTCGGCCAGGTCGGCCTCGCGTTGCCTGACCTCGCGCGCCTCGGCTTCCAGGGAGTCGGGATCCCGGCCGGAAAGATCGACTGCTGGCTGGGCGTCGCCGTGTCTCATGCGTTCGGCCGCCACCGACAGTGTCGAGGAGACCCGTTCTTTCAGGGCGGCCAACGCGTACCAGCGTTCCTGGCAGCGGTCGAAGTCCCGAGCAGCTTCCTTCAGCTCCACCTCGGCGGCCTCCTCCGCGGCCAGTGCGGCCCGGGCCTCGGCCTCAGCGCGTTCCTTCGCCTCGGCGGCCGCGGCTTCATCGGCGAGGTCGGCCGCCAGCGCCTCCCGTGCTGCGTGGAGGTCGTCGGCCAGCAGCCGGGCCTTCGCGTCACGCTGCTCCGCCTGGATGACGGCGGCGCGGCGAGCCGCCTCGGCCTGGCGTCCGAGCGGTTTGAGCTGGCGCTGCAACTCCCCGATGAGATCCTGGAGTCGCTCCAGGTTCGCCCTGGTGCCCTCCAGCTTCCGGACGGCCTTCTCCTTGCGTTTGCGATGCTTGAGCACCCCCGCCGCCTCCTCGATGAACCCCCGGCGGGACTCGGGGGTGGCCTGGAGGATCGCGTCGAGCTGGCCCTGGCCGACGATCACGTGCATCTCCCGCCCAATGCCGGAGTCGCTGAGCAGCTCCGTGACGTCCAGCAGGCGGGAGGGAACGCCGTTGATGGCGTACTCGGAGCCACCGCTGCGGAACATGGTGCGGGTGATCGTGACCTCCGAGTACTCGATGGGCAGTGCGCCGTCGGAGTTGTCGATGGTCAACTGCACCTCGGCCCGTCCCAGCGGGGCGCGTTTCGGGGTGCCCGCGAAGATGACGTCCTCCATCTTCCCGCCGCGCAGGCTCTTGGCTCCCTGCTCCCCCATGACCCAGCTCAGCGCATCCACGACGTTGGATTTCCCGGAGCCGTTGGGGCCGACGATGCAGGTGATGCCGGGCTCGAAGTTCAGGGTGGTGGCCGAGGCGAAGGATTTGAATCCTCTGAGGATCAGCTGTTTGAGGTACATGCAGGCTGTTCCCTCTGTTTCCCGGAGGGCTCACGGGCGGCCCGGAAGGTCCAGAACTTGTTCACCAGGAAGTTCACCGGGATGGTGCAGACGATGGAGATCAGGTTGGCCCAGTACTGGCGGCTCCGAAGGCCGGAGGATCCGTCGAAGACGGTGGCGGGCAGCGCGACCGGGGAATGAGGGTGCATCAGGGCCGTGATGATCACCTGGCCCACGGCCAGCGCGACCAGTCCGACGATCAGGAAGGGCCAGTACTCCCGGAACCAACCGGCCAGTTTGTGGGACTTGAAGGTCCACCAGCGGTTCAGCTGGAAGTTGAACAGGTTCGCCAGCAGGAACGCGATGGTGGACATGACGTGGTACCAGCGGATGTTGTACTCGGTGCCCGGGATGGCGAACCACACGCCCTCCCCCTCGGGAACGCCCGCGCTGGCCCAGAGCAGCGGGAACAGCTTCCGGCACGCGATGAGTACCCCCATGTTCACCAGAACACCGAAACCACCCACGAGACCGAACCGGATGAACTGCCACAGGGAGTCCTTGTTGTTCCGGAGCAATTGACCGATCGCGTTCATGCACCATCCTCACGGCTTGGGCAGCCGCTGGCATCTCGGGCACAGGAAGCTGCTTCGATTGGCGAATCGCCGGCGCACCACGGGTGTTGCGCAGCGTCGGCATGGTTGGTCCTCGCGCCCGTAGGCGTCGAGTCCACGTTCAAAATACCCCGATTCGCCGTTGACATTGACATACAGCGAATCGAAGGAAGTACCGCCGGCGGCCAGGGCCTCCGACATGACATCGCGGGCGTGCCCCAGCAGGGCGACGGCGCGGGCCTGGGCGAGGTGCTGCGTGGGGTGGTCGAAGTGCAGCTTCGCGCGCCACAGGGATTCGTCGGCGTAAATGTTCCCGATCCCGGAGATGAGTCCTTGGTCGAGGATGGCGCGCTTGACGGTGGTTCGTCTTCCCCGCATCCGCCGGGCCACCGCTGCGGGATCAAAATCGGGGTCGAAGGGATCGAGAGCGATGTGCTGGACCGGGCACTCGCCACCTCCGGGAACGTACTCGAGCCCTCCGAACATGCGCTGGTCGACGAAACGCAACTGGGTGCCGTCGTCGAGATCGAACAGGACCCGCGTGTTGCGCAGCCGGGGGTCCCGGGGCCGGTTAACCCGGAATTGTCCGCTCATCCCCAGGTGGGCGATCATGGCGTCGTCGCCCAGGACCAGCCAGAGATACTTGCCGCGGCGCGCGACGGCATCGACTGCCCGGCCCGTCAGATCGGAGACGAAACCCTCCGGGCCCGCAGGATGGGAACGCACGGGACGGGGATGGACAACGGTGACCGCTTCGATCTCGCGTCCTTTGAGGTGGTTCTCCAGGCCCCGGCGCACCACCTCGACCTCCGGGAGTTCAGGCATCCGGCAGCAGGCTCCGGCAGGCCTCGTGGGCGGCCAGCTGTTCGGCACGTTTCTTACTGGAGGCGACCCCCGAGCCGGCAGCTCTTCCGCCAACCATGGCGGTGGCGGTGAAGACACGCTGATGGTCGGGTCCTTCACCGATGATCTCGTAGCGGGGGGGCTCCAGGCCGTTGTGGGCGCAGTACTCCTGCAGGGCGGTCTTGTAGTCGGTGTAGTGCCCCTGCAACTCGCTGGAGGCGATTCGTTCATCGAGCAGGGCGTGCACGAAACCGGCGGAGGCCTCCGCACCGCAGGACAGGTGGATGGCGCCGATCACCGCTTCCATGGTGTCGGCCAGAATGGAGGTCTTGTCCGCTCCCCCGGTGTTTATCTCCCCTTGCCCCAGGCGGATCAGTTCCCCCAGGTCAAGTTCACGGGCCACCTCCGCCAGGGCGTGGGAGCTGACCACCGATGCGCGCAGCTTGGCGAGCTGTCCCTCGGCCAGATCGGGAAAGGACCTGAAGATGTGCTCGGTTACCACGATCTGCAACACCGCATCGCCCAGAAACTCCAGCCTCTCGTTGCTGGGGATGCGTCCGTGTTCGAAGGCGAAACTGCGGTGGGTGAAGGCAAGCTCAAACAGCTGGGTGTCCACCTGGACACCCAGCTCGTCGAGGAGGGCGGACAGCTTGTTCAGGCCTCGACGACCTGACGACGGGCGCCCTTGGCACCGTACTGGCCACACGAGGGGCAGGCGGTGTGGGACAGGTGCGGTTCACGGCAGGCCGGGTTCACGCAGGTGACGGTGGGGACGACGGAAGTCTTCCACTGCGCACGACGCGAACGGGTGTTGCTGCGCGACATCTTGCGCTTCGGAACGGCCACGATCTTCTCCTCGGACTTGTTGAATCCGCCGGTCCACCCAACCCCGCGGGGCTGCGCCGACCAGCGGCTCCCTGTTCTGGTCTCAGTTCTCGCTGCCGAATTCGAGCCCCGCCAGCTTTTCCCACCGCGGGTCAACCTTCTTCTCGTGCCCGTGATCCGGGTCGTCATTCAGGTTGAACCCGCATTCCTGGCACAGGCCGAGGCAGTCGGGATCACACAGGGGCGTGAACGGCAACTCCAGCACCACAGCGTCGCGCAGGGCCTCCTCGAGGTCGATGACGTCGTCAACCACGACGCTCTCGTCCTCGTCCACCTCGTTCCCGGGGTAGAAGTAGAGTTCCTGCAACTCGAAGGTCTTCTCGCCCTCGATTGCACTCAGGCATCGGGCGCACTCACCACGCAGCTGCGCGCGAGCCGTTCCCGTGACCAGCACTCCTTCGACGACCGCCTCAAGTTTGAGGTCGAGATCGACTTCGGAGTCCTGTGGCACTGAGATCACGTCGTAACCGAGATCGGCCGGAGCGGGGACGTCCACCCGAATTTCCTTCATCGCTCCCGGACGGCGTCCCAGCTCCAGCACGTCGAAAACGTAGGGAGAACGACGGTCCGGGTGGTGATGCACGGAGTTCATGGCTTGCATTCCCTTCGTCCGATCGACCACAACCACGTCATGACCGAGGAGCAATCCTACCGAGTCGGGGAAGATTCGCCAAACATCTCGACGAGACTCGGGTGATGTCCCCTGTGCTACGCGCGACTCAACCACGGGAGGTCGGCGAAAGCCGGGCCCCTGGTCGCCTGTTAATCCTGGCACCAGTTCGATATCCGAAGCATCAGGGAGGGAGGGAATCGTGGACCCGCACGACATGCCGTTCGACTACGTGGACCGCTTCCGTTCCCTCCTACCCCCGGGCGCCTGGCAGGGCCTCGCCCGGGACCTGGCCAAGAACGACGTGCTGGCCCTGCTGGCCGAGCGCTCGGCGGAGCGCAGACCCCGAACCGTCCGGCGCATCCCCATTGACTGAACCCCGCCATCGACCGGACAGACCCATCCCACATAGTTCGATTTTCGAATGATTCCCCAACGGAAGGAGCAGCCATGGAGCGACCGATCCTACTGACCGGGAAAGGAGGCGTCGGCAAGACATCGCTGGCGGCCGCCCACGCCGTCGCCTCGGCCGGGAGCGGAAAACGCACGCTCCTGGCGAGCATGGACGCCGCCCACAACCTCTCGGACCTGTTCGACTCCCCCCCCGGCGCCCGAACCCACCGAGGTGACCCCAAACCTGGAGATCACCGAGGTGGATGCGGGGCGTGTCGCCGAGGAGGAGTTCACGGTCAGGGTGCTGCGCCTCGGGAACCGAGACCGTTCCGCTCCCCGAGCGGCTCACGAACCACCAAGAAGTCGTGATCGCCATGGATCCGTCCACGGTCAAGGCCCCATTCGACCCGATCAAGGGCTTCGGTGAGTCGGGAGTGCTGCTCTTCAACAGCTCTCTTCTGACCGCGGATGAGAAGAACCAGATCGTCAACGACGTTGGCGACCGGCTACGAGACGAGCCCCGACGGCCTGGTGTGGACCTTCAAGATCCGCACGGACATCAAGTTCACCGATGGAACCGCCCTGACGGCCGAGGACGTCGCCTTCACCTACAACCAGGCGAAGGAGGCCGCCAAGGTCAGCCTGCCGGGATTCGACACCGCCGTGGCAACCGGAACCGACACCGTGGAGATCCGACTCACCACTCCCTCCTCCACCCTGCTGTACACGGCGGCGACGCTGGGCATCGTCCCGAGGAGCACCTACTCCGACGGTTTCGGGGACAACCCGGTCGGTTCGGGTCCGTGGAGGTTCGGCCACTACACCCAGGGCCAGCAGCTGATCCTGGAACGCAACGACGACTACCACGGAGCCAAGGCGAAGTTCGCCAAGGCCACCCTGTTGCTGATGGAATCCGACGCGGCGCTCGCGGCGGCCCAGTCGGGGCAGGTCGACCTCGCCTGCGTCTACCCGGCACTCTCCTCCCAGCAGGTCCCCGGTTTCTCGCTGACCAGCCTGCCCACCTTCGACCCCCGGGTGATCTCCCTGCCGTGCGTGACCCCCGGGGCCTACGAGGTGGAGGGGCAGAGCGTCGGCAATGCGGTCACCAGCGACCCGGTGATTCGTAAGGCGATGGCAACCGCCCTGAACCGGGAGCAGATCGTGAAGGACTGCCTGCTGGGTTACGGTGAGGTGGCCTTCGATATCTTCGATGCCTTCCCCTGGGGCATCAAACAGGAAGTAGCGAGTCTGAAGGACGGTGACGTCGCCGGGGCCGAGGCGATGCTGGACCAGGCGGGCTGGGCCAAGGGCGAGGGCGGAATCCGCGATGATCTTCGCGGTCAGCGTCATCACGTTCTTCCTGGCGAAGGCCGCCGGTTTCGACCCGGTCGACGCCTACTTCGGCAGCGAACTGACCGCCAGTCCCGAACAGAGGGCCGCCCTGGCCAGCAAGTGGGGGGTGGACCAGCCCACCGTTGTGCAGTTCGGCCTGTGGTGGTGGAACCTCTTGCACGGCGACCTGGGGACCTCGCTGGTTTTCGAGAGACCCGTGTCAGCGGTGATCGGGGACGCCCTGGCCAACTCGTCCATGTTGTTGTTCATCGCGTGGCTGGCCTCCGGGTTGCTGGGGGCCGGCCTCGGGATGGTCGCGGGAAAGAACCGGGGGCGTTTCCTCGACCGGGTCATCAGCACCGTCTGCTACGTGTTCGCAGCCATCCCCACCTTCTGGTTCGGGATAGTGCTGCTGCTGATCTTCGCCGTGTGGTTGAGGTGGTCCCCGATCGGTTTGTCGGCCCCCATCGGCAAAACCTTCTCCGAGACAACCCTCGCCGAGCGTCTCAACCATCTGGTGCTGCTGATAGACCGTTGCGGCCAGTCCCTGTCGACCCTGATCAATCCCCGGACCTCCCAGAGGTAGGCACAGATGTCGCTGCTCGAAATACGCAACCTGTACGTCGGTTTCGCGATGTACCACACCTTCTACCGACGCCGGATCGGCTACGGGGTGGAGAACCTGACCCTGACCGCCGAGCCGGGCGAGATCCTCGGGATAGTGGGGGCCTCCGGATCGGGCAAGAGCCTGCTGGCCCACGCGATCATGGACCTGCTACCGAGGAACGCCGTCAAACACGGCGAAATCCTCTTCAAGGGTGAACCCGTCGCTGGGAAACGTGTTCTCGAACTCAGGCGGAAGAGCTTCGCGCTCATTCCGCAGTCAATCAGTTTCCTCGACCCGCTGCTCAAGGTCAAACACCAGTTGCGGACGGGACCCACCCCTGACGAGGAGGAACTGGCACACATCGCCGAACGCCTCGACCTGTCGCCGCGCGATCTGGAGAAGTACCCCTTCCAGTTGTCGGGAGGCATGGCCCGCCGGATCCTCCTGGCAACCGCGATCCTCAGCCCCGCGGAGCTGATAATCGCCGACGAACCGACGCCGGGGCTGAGCGTGAAACTCGCGGAACAGCTGCTCGCGGATTTCAGGTCGCTCGCGGATCAGGGGCGCTGCGTGCTCATCATCTCCCACGATGTGGACCTGATCAGCGCGGTCGCCGACCGGGTGGCCGTCCTGAACCGGGGAAGGCTGGTGACCTGCATGCCGACCCGCGAGTTCACCCACCCCGACGACTTCGATCAGCCTCCCTACGTCAAGGCGTTGTGGAAGGCGTTGCCGCAGAACGAGTTCTGCACGGAAATCCCCGATTCCCGGGAGGAGCCGACACGTGCTGACAGCTGAACACATCACCTTCGGCTACCGTCACGGCCAGCCGATTCTGAACGACGTCTCGGCCCGGCTGGAACCCGGGCAAGTGCTGGGGTTGGTGGCGCCGTCAGGGTTCGGGAAGAGCACCCTGGGCAAGATCATGGCCGGGTGGATCAACCGGTTCCGGGGGACCGTCGCCCTGGGCGGGGCTACCGCGCATCCCGCAGCCGGGCGGCGGCCTCGGCCACGCACGGTGGCACGTGGAGTGAGACGTCGCCGCCGAGTTTGATCACCTCCCGGGTGATAGTGCTGGAGAGGGTGACGTGCTGGGCCGCCGCTGGCAGCAGGACCGTCTCCAGGCCCGTCAGCGAATGGTTCATGTTGGCCAGCTGAAGCTCGAAGTCAAAATCGGCGCCGAATCTCAGCCCCTTGACCACGGTGGTTATGCCGTGTTCCCTCGCGAAATCGACCAGCAACCCGTCCATCTCCTCCACGGTGACCCCGTCGAGGTGGGCGGTGGCTTCCCTCACCAGGCCGATGCGCTGCTCCCCGAACAGGTAACCGGCCTTCAGACTGTTGCGTCCCACGGCCACCAGCACCTCCCCGAACAGGTCACGGGCCCGGGTGATGATGTTCAGGTGGCCGTTGGTGATGGGGTCGAAGGAGCCGGGGCACAGCACCTTGGTCATGATTCTCCTGCCGGTTTCGTGGCTGCGAAGTAGAGGCTCGTCTCACCGTAGTCCCGGCGCCAGTCGTCGTCGAGGCCGCCCGGCCACACCGGAGGGAGGCACCGTTTCGAGCGCTCGACCACCACAAGGGCCTGCGGGTTCAGTATCCCGGGGAAAAACAAGGGGGCCAGGGCCCTGTCGAGGAGCGCCGAGTTCATCTCGTAGGGCGGATCCACGAAGACGAGATCCCAAGGGCCGGCAGGAATCCGCCCCTCGACTCTTCCGCCCCGCGCATCGATGCGCAGCCCGGCCCGGCGGGCGTTGCCCGCGATCAGGTTCGCGGTGTGGGAGTCGACGGCCACCACCCGGGAGGCTCCCCGGCTGGCGGCCTCCAGCGCGACCGCTCCGGTGCCTGCGTAGAGGTCCAGCACCGCGAGCCCCGCCAGGTGTTTCTCCGCCGGTTCCCCGACGGTACCGAACCACGTGACGAGGGTGGAGAACAGCGCCTCCCGAACCCTGTCGCTGGTGGGGCGGGTTCCGCAGCGGGGTGCTGTCAGCTGCGTTCCCTTCGCACGTCCCGCGATGATGCGTGTCATCCTTTCTCCAGCCATTCCCCGGCGGCGACCTGTTCTGCCTGGTCGATCATGTCGGCGAGCAGCGGATCCTCGGCGGCCCGGGGGTCGGAAAGCACCTCACCGGCCAGTTCCTTCGCCTGCTCGATGACCTTCCGGTCCCCCAGCACCCGGAGCAGCTTCAACGACGAGGCCCCGGACTGTGCCGCCCCCAGGACGTCTCCCTCGCGCCGCAGTTCCAGGTCCCGTTCCGCCAGCTCGAAACCGTCGGTGGAGGCCACCAGCGCGTGGAGCCTGTCGACGGCGGTGAGGGCATCCGGGGCGGGGGCAGCGAGCAGCAGGCACAGGCCGGGATGCCTGCCCCGCCCGATCCTTCCGCGGAGCTGGTGGAGCTGGGCGATTCCGAACCGGTCGGCGTCGAGAACGACCATCACGGAGGCGTTCGGGATGTCCACCCCCACCTCGATGACCGTGGTGGACACCAACACGTCCAGTTCCCCGGCGGTGAATGTCTGCATGGTCCGGTCCCGCTCGGCGGTGGCCTGCTTGCCGTGGACCATTCCGACGCGCAGCCCCTTCAGCGGGCCCTCGGCGAGCATAGGGGTGATCTCCGTCACCGCGCTCAACCCGGCCCCGGCCTCCAGGTCCCCCTCCGTTTTGTTGCCTGAGATGGCGGGGCAGACCACGAAGGCCTGGCGTCCCTGCGCCACCTCCTCGCGGATGCGTTCCCAGGCCCGGTCCACCCAGTGCGGGTTGCGAGCGGTGTCCACGAAGACGGTCTTTACCTCCGCGCGTCCTGCGGGGCGGTCCCGCAGCTCAATGGTTTCCAGGTCCCCGAAGACCGTCATGGCCACCGAGCGGGGAATGGGGGTGGCGGTCATCACCAGCGTGTGGGGTTGGTGCTCGGACTTCGCCGCCAGCGCGGCCCGCTGCTCCACTCCGAAGCGGTGTTGCTCATCCACCACCACGAAACCGAGATCCGCGAACCCGACGTCCTCCGACAACAATGCATGGGTGCCGATGACGATTCCCGCTTCCCCGGATGCGACGGCCTCCCGTGCCCGGCGGCGGTTGGCGGCGGTGAGACCTCCCGTCAGCAGCGCCACCTGCGTGGCGTGCGGGTGGGCCTCCAGGGTTCCAGCCGCCCCGAGCCCACCGAGCAGTGAGGTGATGGAGGCGTGATGCTGCTTGGCCAGCACCTCGGTGGGGGCCAGCAACGCCGCCTGACCTCCCGCGTCGACGACCGCGAGCATGGCACGCAGGGCGACGAGGGTCTTTCCCGAACCGACCTCCCCCTGCAGTAGGCGGTGCATCGGGCGTTCACCGGCCAGCTCCTCGAAAAGGGTCTCCCCCACTTCTTCCTGACCTGCGGTCAGCCGGTATGGCAGGGATGCGTCGAAGGCGGCGAGGATCCCGTCGTCACGGCGGGGCCTGGGGGTGGTGGTGCGGCCGGCCAGGGCAGCCCTGCGCGCGGCCATGGCCAGTTGCATCCCGAACGCCTCGTCGAACTTCAACCGGGCGATTCCGCGTTCAGCGTCGAACACGTTGACGGGTTCGTGAACCTCCCGCAGGGCGTCCGGGAGGCCGATCACCCGGGCGCGTTCCACCACCCAGCCGGGCAGCGTGTCTCCCAACGGCAGCACGTGGGGAAGAGCGAGCGCTATCGCGTCGGCGATCTTCCAGGTGACCATCTTCGCGGTGGCCGGGTAGAGGCCGACCAGCCGGGCTCGCTGGATCACCTTGACCATTGTGGCCTTTGCGTTGGCTTTGCGGCCCGTGATGGCACCGAACTCGTCGATGATGACGTAGTCGGGATGGGTGAGCTGAAGTTGCCCCCTGAACTCCCCAACCTTGCCGACGAAGATCCCGCGGGCGCCCGGAGTGAGTTGATTGGCCCAGTACTTCGCGTAATTCGGGCGTTTTTCGGGCACGAAGAACGCTGCCTGCAGCTCCCCGTGGCCGTCGGTCAGCACGGTCGCCACCCGGGTGGTGCGACCGTCCACGATCCTGGTGGCCACCACCCTGGCGACAACGGCGACGTCCTCACCGGGATGCAGGGTCCGGAAATCGCTCATCTCGGTGCCGGAGAGATACCGGCGCGGTACGTGTCTCAGGAGATCACCCAGGGTGAACAGTCCGAGTCTGGCCAGCTCCGAGGCGGAATCCGCGCCGACGACGTCCCGCAGTCCGCGGTTCAGCTCGCGATGGATCGGGGTCCGGAATCGGCTCATGGGGCGAGCCTACCGAGGGGCACCGACGAAAAACGGCTCGCGGCCCCAGCCGCGAGCCGTTGCCCGGACCCCTCGTTCAGCGGGTGACCTTGCCGGCCTTGAGGCAGGAGGTGCACACGTTGAGGCGCTTGGGGGTACCGTTGACGGTCGCACGGACACGCTGGATGTTCGGGCTCCAGCGACGATTGGTCTTCTTCTTCGACCAGGGCACGTTGTGACCGAAGCCGGGTCCCTTGGCGCAGATATCACAGACGGCAGCCACTGGAATCTCCTTGTTGCTTGGGCCAGACGCGCCACAGCAACGCCTGGTTCGATCATTGGGTTCACCCACCGAAGCGGGCAACCGGTAGATGATAACCCGATACGCCCCCAATCCTCAAACCGCTATTCCCGCAACGCATTCTCCCTCTCAGGTGGCAACCACCACGGGCACGATCATGGGGCGGCGCCGCAGCCTCCTGGACACCCAGGCGCCAATGGTGCGGCGGATCACCTGTTGCAGGCGGTAGACGTCGTCCACGCCGTCGTCCAGGGCCTGCCGCAGGTCGGTGAGGATCTGCTCTCGGACCGCGTCGAAAACCGATGGTTCCTCCGCGAAACCCCTCGCGTTGATGTCCAGGGTGCCGATGACGGACCTGGTGTGGAGATTGACCACGGCCACCACGGAGATGAAACCCTCCTCACCGAGGATGAGCCGGTCGCTGATCGATTCGGTGATGTCACCCACTGTGGAGCCGTCCACGAAGATGTAGGAGGCGTCGACGCGCCCGACCTTGCGCGCCCGGCCGTCCACCAGGTCCACCACGTCACCGTCCTCACACACCACGGCGTTCTCCGCCGGGACCCCGGTGGAGATAGCGAGCTTCGCGTTGGCGATCAGGTGCCGGATCTCGCCGTGGACCGGCATGACGTTGCGTGGTTTCAGGACGTTGTAGCAGTACAGCAGCTCACCGGCCGAGGCGTGACCGGAGACGTGGACGAAGGCGTTGCCCTTGTGCACCACCTGCGCCCCCAGTTTCGTCAACCCGTTGATGACCCGGTAGACGGAGTTCTCGTTCCCGGGGATCAGGGAACTCGCCAACAGCACGATGTCGCCGGGGCCCAGTTCAATGACAGGGTGTTCCCGATTCGCGATCCGGCTCAGCGCGGCGAGCGGCTCGCCCTGGGAACCGGTGGAGATGATGACCACCTCGTCGTCGCGGTATCTTTCGATGTCCTTCATCTCGATCAGGACGTTCGCCGGAACGTGCAGATAGCCCAGGTCCCGCGCGGTGGCCATGTTGCGCACCATGGAACGTCCCACGTAGGCCACCTTGCGGCCGTGCTTGACAGCCAGGTTGAGCACCTGCTGCACGCGGTGCACGTGGGAGGCGAAGCACGCGACAACCAGTTTCCTGTCCGCCTGATCGAAGACACGGGCGATGGAGGGCTCGATGTCCTTCTCCAGGGGCGTGAATCCCGGGGTCTCCGCGTTGGTGGAGTCGGGCATGAACAGGTCCACCCCCTCGTCCGCGAGACGCGCGAAACCACGCAGGTCGGTGATGCGCCCGTCGAGGGGAAGCTGATCCATCTTGAAATCCCCGGTGTGCAGGACCGTGCCCGCCGAGGTGCGCAGGGCAACCGCCAAACCGTCGGGAATGGAATGGTTGACCGCGAAGAACTCGAGCTCAAAATCCCCCACCCGGTGCTGTTCACCCTCCTTCACCTCTATCAACCGGTAACCGCGAATACGGTGCTCCTTCAGTTTGTTCGCCACCAGGGCGAGGGTCAGCTTGGAACCGTAAACAGGAATGTCGGCCCGCTGCTTGAGAAGGTACGGCACGGCGCCTATGTGGTCCTCGTGACCGTGGGTGAGCACCAGGGCGCGGATGTCGTCGAGACGATCCGACAGCAGGTCCAGGGCGGGCAGGATGAGGTCGACGCCGGGGTGGCGGTCCTCGGGAAAGAGCACGCCGCAGTCGACCAGGACCATTTCGCCGTCGATCTCGAAGGATGCGCTGTTCCGGCCCACATCACCGAGTCCTCCCAAGGGTGTGACACGAAGGGTTCCGGACTTCAGAGGCGGAGGCGTACGCAGTTCACTCACCCGCAAAAGGCTAGTGCAAACAGCCGCCATCACTACACTGACAGGCATGCCCATTCCCGACTCCGTGCGTCTCGCCATGCCCGCGGAGGCTGTCGACATCGCCAGGCTTCAGCGAAAGGCCTGGTCCCGGCAACCCGGCACTGCGGCGGCGCTCGCGGCCATCCCAGCGGATCAGGCGGTGCGCACCTGGCACGAGGCCATCGTCAAACCCCCGCTCGCCCACTGCCGGGTGCTGGTGGCCCTCTCCCAGGGGCAGGTGGTGGGTTTCGTGGTGACCGGGCCAAGCAACGACCCGGATGCCGAGGTGACCGACGGCATGGTCGCCGAGTTCGTCACCGATGGGGACAAACTGGACGACCACGCCTCGCGGCTGGTGAACGCCGCGATGGACACGCTGCGTGCCGACGGCTACGAAACCGCCACCTGGTGGATCCGCAGCGACAATGACGCCCTTCGTGGTTTCCTGATCGAGTGCGGCTGGGCCGCAGACGGCGCCCACCGCAGCCTCGGGACCGAGGACGGGACGGAGACCATCAAGCAGGTCAGGTTGATGACCCGGATCGCGGATCGGGGCCCCGCCCCGGACGCCGGCTGATCCGCGGGCCGCGTTCAGAGACCGATGATTGTTTCAATGCCCTCGGTCAGACCCGGATGATCGACCACCCACCGCACTCCTGCAAGCACACCCGGCATGAAACTGGCGCGATCGAAGCTGTCGTGCCGGATGGTGAGCGTCTCACCGTGGGTACCGAGCAGCACCTCCTGGTGGGCGACGAGCCCCTGCAGCCGCACCCCGTGGATGTGGATGCCCTCGACGATGGCACCACGGGCCCCGGCGTCGTGCACCGTCGCGTCCGGAACCGGCCCCATGCCGGCAGCTGCTCGGGCGGCCGCAATCTTCCCGGCCGTGGTCGCTGAGGTTCCCGACGGGGCGTCCGCCTTGTTCGGGTGGTGCAGTTCAACGATCTCGGTGCTCGGATAGAACGGGGCCGCCTTCGCGGCGAACTGCATCATGAGAACCGCTCCGATGGAGAAGTTCGAGGCGATCAGCACCCCCACCTCCGGGTTGGCAGCGCACAGCTCCCGGACCCGCCCGAGTCTCTCCTCGTTGAACCCGGTGGTGCCGATCACCATGTTGATTCCCCGCGGAACCGACCATTCGATGTTGTCCATCACCGCATCGGGATGGGTGAAGTCCACCACCACGGCAGCATCCCCGATCAGCTCCCGCGGTTCACCGAGATCGACTCCCCCGGTGACCTCCATGTCATCGGCGGCCGTCACCGCACGACGCACCTCGCTGCCCATTTTCCCGCCGATACCGAAGATACCAACCCCAAGAGTGCTCATCCTCAACTCCTTTTCGTCTTTGTCCATCAGTTCTACCCAATCGATGAAACCCGAAGGGGCCGACCCGCAGAACGGATCGGCCCCTTACCGGCTTCGTGGCTCAGGCCTCGCCGGCCTCGGCCTCCTCCTCGAGCACGGGGATCAGGCTCAGCTTGCCCCGGTCGTCGATCTCGGAGATCTCCACCTGGAGCTTCTGCCCCACGGAAACCACGTCCTCGACGTCCTCGACGCGTTTGCCGCCGGCCAGCGCCCGCAGCTTGCTGATGTGCAGCAGGCCGTCCTTGCCGGGCAGCAGGGAGACGAAGGCCCCGAAGGTGGTGATCTTCACGACGGTGCCGATGAAACGTTCGCCCTTCTCCGGCATGTGCGGGTTGGCGATGGCGTTGATGGCGGAAACCGCGGCCTCCGAGGCCTCCCCGGTCTCGGCGCCCACGTAGATGGTGCCGTCGTCCTCGATGGTGATGTTGGCCCCAGTGTCGTCCTGGATCTGGTTGATGACCTTGCCCTTGGGGCCGATGACCTCACCGATCTTGTCGACAGGGATACGCAGCGTGATGATCCGGGGAGCGTACGGGCTCATCTCGTCGGGAACGTCAATGGCCTCGCCCATCACCTCGAGCAGGGTGTGCCTGGCCTCGCGGGCCTGCAGCAGCGCCTTCTGCAACTCCACTGCGGGGATGCCATTCAGCTTGGTGTCGAGCTGGAGAGCCGTGACGAAATCACGGGTGCCGGCCACCTTGAAGTCCATGTCACCGAGGGCGTCCTCGGCCCCCAGGATGTCGGTGAGCGCCACGTAGCGGGTCTCACCGTCGATCTCCTCGCTCATCAGCCCCATAGCGATGCCCGCGACGGGGGCCTTCAGCGGCACGCCCGCGTTCAACAGGGCCAGGGTGGAGGCGCACACCGACCCCATCGAGGTGGAACCGTTGGAGCCGATGGCCTCGGAGACCTGGCGGATCGCGTAGGGGAACTCCTCCCGGGTGGGCAGCACCGGGACGATGGCGCGTTCCGCGAGCGCCCCGTGGCCGATCTCGCGGCGCTTCGGGGAACCGACACGCCCCGTCTCGCCGGTGGAGAACGGCGGGAAGTTGTAGTTGTGCATGTACCGCTTGGTCGACTCCGGGGAGAGGGTGTCAATCTTCTGCTCCATGTCCAGCATGTTCAGGGTGGAGACCCCCAGGATCTGGGTCTCGCCCCGCTGGAACAGCGCTGAACCGTGGACTCGCGGAACCACCGCAACCTCGGCGGACAGGGTGCGGATGTCGCGCGTGCCCCGGCCGTCGATGCGCACACCCTCGGTCAGGGTGCGGTGACGGACGATCTTCTTGGTCAGCGACTTCAGGGCGGCCGCGATCTCGTTACCGCGCCCCTCGAAACGCTCAGCGAGGGCTTCGGTGACGTCCTGGCGGATGGCGTGGGTGGCGTCATCGCGGTCTTGTTTGCCCGGGATCCGCATCGCCTCGGAAACCCGGCCGGTGGCCAGTTCCTCGACGGCGGCGTAGACGTCGTCCTCGTAGTCGCGGAAGACAGGGAAGTCGAAGGTTTCCTTGGGCAGCTTCGCCTTCAGCTCGGACTGGGCGTCGCACAGGGTCTTGATGAAGGGTTTCGCGGCTTCCAAGCCCTGGCCGACGACCTCCTCGGTGGGGGCGGTCCTGCCGGAACGCACGTTCTCCCACGTGGACTCAGTGCCGCCGGCCTCGACCATCATGATCGCGACGTCCCCGTCGGGTAGGACGCGCCCGGCGACAACCATCTGGAACGAGGCCCTGGCGACCTGCTCGACGGTCGGGAAACACACCCAGGTCTCGTCGATCAGGGCGACGCGGACACCGCCGATGGGCCCGGAGAACGGCAGCCCGGCCAGGGTGGTCGCCATGGATGCGGCGTTGATCGCGACCACGTCGTAGTAGTGAGTCGGGTTGAGGGAGAGGACGTCGACGATCACCTGCACCTCGTTGCGCAGCCCCTTGACGAAGGCCGGGCGCAGTGGACGGTCGATCAGCCGGGCGGCGAGGATGGCGCCCTCGCCGGGGCGTCCCTCACGGCGGAAGAAGGAACCGGGGATGCGTCCCGCGGCGTACATCCGTTCCTCGATGTCAACGGTGAGCGGGAAGAAGTCGATGGCGTCCCGGGGGGTTTTCGCCGCGGTGGTGGCGGCCAGCAGCATGGTGTCGCCGTCGAGATAGACCGCGGCCGAGCCGTCCGCCTGCTGGGCGAGGATGCCGGATTCGAAACGGATGGTGTGTCGGCCGTACTTGCCGTTGTCGATGACGGCTTCGGAGAATTCGAGACCAGGTCCTTCCATGGACAACGCTGGCTCCTTTCGGTGGGTTGGCTGCCCGCAGGGCGCGGCACGCCGCCAGTACCACCGGTCTTCGATCGAGACCCGCGGGGCTGCAACTACCCGAAGGTCACTACCGAGGACCAGGTGAGACCCCCTGGCAGGCAGAAAATACGGTGTGGTGATTGAGTTTTGCGCCAATCCTACCGGCTGGGGTCCGGACAGGCGCGGAGGACAGCCCCGCGTGTGCGGGGCTGTCCTCCTATCAGATCGTGTGAATGACGACGCCGGTCAGCGACGCAAACCGAGCCTCGCGATGAGCTCGCGGTAGTGCTCGATGTCCTGGCGGGCGACGTAGTTGAGCAGACGGCGGCGCTGGCCGACCATCAGCATCAGGCCGCGACGGCTGTGGTGATCCCCCTTGTGGACCTTGAGGTGCTCGGTCAGGTGGGCGATCCGCTTGGTCAGAAGAGCGATCTGCACATCCGGCGAACCGGTGTCGCCCGGCTTCGTGGCGTACTCTTCGATGATCCTTGTCTTCTCGGCAGCATCCATGTCTGGACTCCTTCCGGTTCGTTGCACGGCGCCCCGGTGGCGGGTGCGGTTGGGGCTCTTGGTGATCCGCGGCCGATCGACGGCAACTGTCGGACCTTACCATCGGCTCCGCAGGGAAACCAAACCCACCGGTTCCGGAATCAACTCCGCCGGGCAAGGACGCGGCGGCAGTCCTCGACGTCCTGGTTCATCTGGGCGACCAGCCCCTCGATGCCCTCGAAACGCACCTGTCCGCGCAGCCTCTCCACGAAGTCGACGTCAATCTGGACCCCGTACAGCTCCAGGTCGTTACGGTCCAGCACATGGGTCTCGACCCGCCGGTCCGCCCCCTCGAAGGTCGGGTTGGAGCCCACGGAGATGGCCGCGGGCATCGGTTCCCCTCCGGCCGGTGTCAGCCACCCCGCGTACACCCCGTCCGCGGGAACGGCCAGCTCCGCGGGAACGGCCAGGTTCGCGGTCGGGAACCCGAGTTCGCGTCCCCGCTGGTCCCCCACCACCACGACGCCGCTGAACCTGAAGTCGCGGCCGAGATGCTGCGAGGCCAACCGCACGTCACCACGGTCCAGGGCTTCTCGGATGAGGGTGGAGCACGTGGTCCGGGCATCGATGGCCGACAGTTCGAGCGTCCGTACATCGAAACGCCCAGCGGCCAGCTCCCTGAGGGTCCCGACGTCTCCAGATGCCCGACGCCCGAAACGGAAATTCTCCCCCACCACGACCACCCGCGGGGCGAGCGGCACGACGAAACGTTCGACGAAACCAGCAGGGCTCATGGCCGCCACCTTCTCATCGAAGCGCACCACCCGCACCTCGCGGGCCCCCGCTCGTTTGAGCAGGTCTATCCGGGTGGGCAGGTCGCTCAACAGGCGTGGGGCATGTTCCGGCGCCAGCACCGACAACGGATGGGGCCAGAAGGTGATGACCGCGAGTTCGCCATCGCCCCGCTCGGCTTGCAGCACGCGCTGATGCCCGCGATGCACTCCGTCGAAGTTGCCGATGGCCACTACCTTGGTTCCGCTGTTCACGACGGACAAGGTTAGCGACGGGTGGCGCGGCGCGCACCCGCCTGACGAGCGACCACCCGGCGCCGACCCCGGCGCCGACCCCGGTACCGGGTGGTCGTGTTCCTGGTCGTCAGTCCTCTTCGAGGATCACGAACAGCTTCCGGGGGCCGTGCACGCCCTCCACGCGAGACAGCTCGATGTCACTGGTCGCGGAGCCACCGCTGATCCAGGTTATGGGCCGTCCGGCCTGCACCGAGGCCTTGAGCCGGTGCACCGCCTCCGGCACGTCGGAGACGACGCTGTCGGCGGTGACCACGCACACGTGGCGGTCGGGCACCAAGGTCAGGGCACGCCGCCCCTGGTCCTCGGCGTGGTCCAGGCAGATGGTGCCCGTCTCGGCCATCGACACCCGCGACCCCGTGAGGACAGCGTCGATGGAGTTCAGCTGCTGGTGGCTGAGGTTCTCGTCACGAATCACCTCGAGACCACCCGCGGTCACCGCGTTCACCCAGGCCGTGGGCGCCCCGTCGGGCACGACCACGGTCTGCGCGCCGAGTTCCTTCAGGGCGGCGACGATCGCATCCCCGGTCGCGGTCGCCGGGGTACGCACGATCTTGGCCTTGTAGTCGAGAATGTTCTCCACGAAGGTGTCGAGCACGTCATCCAGTGGGGTGGGCTGGTTGTACACCCACGTGATGGGCACGTCCTTGGCGGGGTCCTTCTCCTGGATGTCCTCGGTTGCGGCCCGGACACGGGCCAGGATGTCATCGCGGGCGCTGCTCACTTGGAGCCCTCCTCTTTCTCTCGCTTGGCCCACCACTTCCGGAATGATTCCTTCGGCGGCACCGGCAGGTCACGGGACCGGCTCCAAGCGGACGCCGGGAACGGCATCGGACCGAAATGGCTGCGTTTCTTGAAGATCCGACCCGCCAAACGGGAGAAGAACTGCACGAACGCGAGGTTGCGGCCGCGGGCCATGACCCAACCCACCAACTTGAAGATGACGGACTCGATGGTGGGACGGTGGGCGGTCTTCTTCTGCACCACCTTGTTGCGCATGTGTACCAGGATGTCCGAGATCGGAATCTTGACGGGACACACGTCGTTGCAGGCCCCACAGAGACTGGAAGCGTAGGGCAGCGACTTGTCGACCTTCGATGCGACGCCCCGCAGCTGGGGGGTCAGAATGGCACCGATCGGCCCGGGGTAGACGGAGCCGTAGGTGTGGCCGCCGACCCGCTCATAGACGGGACACACGTTCATGCAGGCGGAACAGCGGATGCAGCGCAGCGCCTCGCGGCCAACCGGGTCGGACAGCACCTTGGAGCGCCCGTTGTCCAACAGGACGACGTGCAGGTCCTGAGGCCCGTCACCGGGGGTGACACCGGTCCAGATGGAGGTGTACGGGTTCATCCGCTCCCCTGTGGAGCTGCGGGGCAGCAACCGCAGGAAGACCTCGAGGTCCTCCCAGGTGGGCACCAGTTTCTCGATGCCGACCACGGAGATGAGAGTCTCGGGCAGGGTCAGGCACATACGTCCATTGCCCTCGGACTCGACGATCACGAGAGAACCGGTTTCCGCGACGATGAAGTTGCCTCCGGAGACCGCCACCTTGGAGCGCAGGAACTTCTCACGCAGGTGGACACGAGCAGCACCGGCGAGCTCCGGTGGGTTGTCGCTGATGCCATCGGGCGCGGGGGCTCCCCACAGTCCCATCTCTTCCTTGAAGATCTCCCGGACCTCCGAGCGGTTCCGGTGGATGGCAGGAACGAGGATGTGTGAGGGGCGGTCGTGGCCGAGCTGGACGATGAGCTCGGCTAGGTCGGTCTCCCACGCCGCGATCCCGGCGTCCTCGAGGGCCTCGTTGAGGTCGATCTCCTGGGTGGCCATCGACTTGATCTTCACGACCTCCTTGGTGCCCTTGGAACGGGCGAGGTCGATCACGATCTTGTTGGCCTCCTCGGCGTTCCGGGCCCAGTGGACGGTGATCCCGGCCGCGGTCATGGCCTTCTCCGCCTGGATGAGGTACTGGTCCAGGTGCCGCCCGAGACGGTTCTTGATCTGCTCGCCGGCGACCCGCAGTTCCTCCCAGTTCCTCACCTCGGAGGCCCGGATGGCCCGCTTGCCGCGGATCACGGTGGTGGCGTGGCGCAGGTTGCGGCGCAGCTGCTGGTTCTGCAGGGCTCCCTTGGCCGCCTTGGGGAAGGCGGGCATCCCAAGATAGGTGCCTGTGGGGGGAGCCGGGGTCAGGCGTTCGCGCGTTGCGGTCATGCTGTGGCCTCCTCGGTGTGGGCCAGGATTTCGGCCAGGTGGATGGTTTTCACGCCCATGTTCATGCGGTGCATGATTCCGCCGATGTGCATCAGACAGGCGTTGTCACCGGTGACGAGGTACTCGGCCCCGGTCGACATCACATTGCGGGCCTTGTCGGCTCCCATCGCCACGGACACGTCGGAGTTCTTCACGCAGAAGGTGCCTCCAAAACCGCAGCACTGGTCGGAGTCGGGCAACGGTACCAGGTCGATACCCCGCACGGCCTTCAGCAGCTTGTAGGGCCGGTCACCCACGTGCGCGACACGCACGGAGTGGCAGGTGGGGTGGTAGGTGACGCGATGCGGGAAGTAGGCCCCGACATCCGTCAGCCCCAGCACGTCAACGAGGAACTCGGTGAAATCGTAGGTGCGTTTCACCAGTTCCTCGGAGGCCGCCTTGAGGCCCTTGTCCCCGACGTGCTCGGCCAGCATCGGGTGCTGGTGCCGGACAGCCCCGATGCAGGAACCGGAGGGACCGACGATGTAGTCGTAGTCCTCGAAGGCACGCACGTAGCTCTTGACGGTCGGCACGGCCTCCTTGAAGTACCCAGTGTTGGTCAGCATCTGACCACAGCAGGTCTGCTCCTTGGGGAACACCACCTTGCAACCCAGCCGCTCCAGCACCTTGACCACCGCAATGGGTGTGCCGGGGAACATGGTGTCATTTATGCAGGTGGCGAACAACGCCACCGTCTTACCCGTTCCGGGTGCCATATCTCTCTCCTTCAAACAGATGAGGCATTCCTGTGGTTGGCCGACCCTGCCACCGAGCCGGCCAACCGTGATTCAATTGTCGTTTCTCAGCCCAGCATCGGTGAAATCAGCCAGTTAAGCACCGGGGTGGACATCAGGCCTGCGAGCAGGCAGAGCAGGAACAGCAGGATGAAGCTCCAGGCGATGATCCGGCGCAGGATGGCCGACTCGCTTCCCGCCAGGCCGATGGCGCTCGAGGCAATGGCCAGGGACTGGGGCGAGATCATCTTGCCCACGACGCCGCCGGCGGCATTGGAGCCGACCAGCAGCTGCCGCATGCTCTCCACAGTAAGCGTTGCGGTCCCGCCACCGATTTGCTGGCCGACGTTCGACTGGAGCCCGGAGAAGAGAATGTTGGCGGAGGTGTCCGAACCGGTCACGTAGGTGCCGATCCACCCGAGCACCGGGGCCAGGAAGGGGTAGATGGCGCCGGCTCCGGCGATGAACATGCCGAGCGCGAGGGTCTGGCCGGAGTCGCCCATGACGTAGGCCAGGGCGACCACCGCTCCAATGGTGAGCATGGCGAATTTCATCTTCTTGACGTTGACCCACAGCTCCTTGAAGGCGTCCTTCATGGATACCTTGTAGATGAGGGCGGTCAGGATGGCGACCAGCGCCAGCAGGATGCCCGGGGTGGAGGCCCACTGGAAGGTGTAGTTCTGGTGCGAAGACGCTTTCCCTGCCGTGTCCATCATCTCCGACAACCCGGGCCAAGCGAATTTGACGTCTCCCAGCTTCAGGAAGTTCTTGACGGCCTCAATGGCCGCTACTCCGAAGACCACTATGACCAGCAAATAGGGGACGAGGGCCATGAAGATCTTGTTACCGGTGAGGTTGGATGTGTCGGCTGCCTCCGTCTTGGCGGTCGCGGTCTCGAGCTCGGGATCGACCGGGCGGCCGATGCGGGCCACGATATCGGCGTCTCCCTTGGGCTTCCAGACCCGGGTGAAGGCGATGGCCACGGCGACACTGACCACCGCGGCGATGAGCTCGGTCAGGTTGAACAGCAAGGTGGCGGAGACGATCCACTTGACGATGCCGAAGGTCACGCCGACCACCAGCCCGAAGGGCCAGCACTCCTTGACGCCCTTCTTGCCGTCCATGACCGCGAGGAGCAGGAAGGGAACCACGAGGCACAGCATGGCGGTCAACCGCCCCGTGATCGGAGAAATGGAGAGCACGTTCTCAAATCCGCCCACCGCTGCAGCCTGGATGACGGGCAGCCCAACCGCACCGAAGGCCACGGGAACGGTGTTGGCGAGCAGGGCGATGAGCGCGGAACGAATCGGCGAGAAGCCGACCGCCACCAGCATGGCGGCCGCGATGGCGACCGGGGCGCCGAAACCGGCGAGGGCCTCAAGAAGGCCGCCGAAGCAGAAGGCGATCAGCAGGCCGAGCACGCGCGGATCGTCGCTGATCAGGAAGAAGGTGTTGCGCAGGTCCTCGAACCGGCCCGAGATCACGGTCACCTGGTACATCCAGATGGCCATCAGCAGGATCCACACGATCGGGAACAGGCCGTAGACGAATCCCTGAATGCTCGATGAAACGGCCATCGTGACAGGCATCTTGAAAGCCAGGATGGCCACGACGAAGGCCAGGGCCCAGGACACGGCCCCGGCGACGTGTGCCTTCCAACGCAGCGCTCCGAGGGTGACGAGCATGCACACGATGGGGATGACGGCCACCAGGGCCGAGAGCCACTGTGACCCGAGTGGATCAGCAGAAGGCTGAAATACCTCTAGGAGGGATGACATGTCGGGAACTCCATCGTCCAGTTTTCTGGGCCCGGGCGGGCCCGTGGTTGGTCCGACCATAGCACATTGTCGCGACGGGGTGTCCAGCGATTTTCGACCCGTTTTCAGGGGATAAATGCCCTCCGAGAAGCAGCGATTCCAGCGCCCCTCAGGGCAGCCGAGCGAACACCACCACGTCGTCGAACCAGCGGAAGATGTGGGTGGTCTCGACGAACCCCGCGGCCCGGAGTGCGCTCAGATGGAACTCCAGGCTGACCTTCACGGTCGGGGACTTGTCGGACCAGCGTTCCTCCCACTGCTTCGCCTCGGCCTCCCAGCCCGGCACGGAACGCGCCGCCTCCCACCAGGCCTCCCACGTCATGGCCCCGGATTCAAGGGCTGCCAGGCGGAACCTCTCCCGCTGCGCCTCCGCAACCCCCTTCAGGAAAGGCTCGGTGGCCCCGTCGAAGTAGAGGTGATCGGCATTCAGGAACACCGCGCCCGGGTTCAGCACCTGTGGCAGGGTCACGTACAACCCCGCCAGCTTGTCTGGGTTGAGCCAGTGCAGGGCCGTCGCACTGACCACGGCGTCGAAACGTTCCTGGCCCACCTCGTGGACCCAGCCCGGAGCGGCGAGGTCGAGATCGAGAAGTCTCATCCGTTCACCGTGCCGGTTGGTCTCCCGCCCCAGGCGCAGCAGGATCGGGTCGCGGTCGACGCCAACCACCTCGGCGTCGGGGAAGCGATCGGCTACGGCGTCGCAGAGGGAACCGGGACCGCATCCCAGGTCCAGGACCCGCAGGGACCGATCCCCGGGATGAACCGCGGCCAGCATCTCCAGCATTGCCCTGACGCGCTGGTCACGGAACTCTATGAAAGCGGTCTGCTGGACGTGCCAGGCGGCGAGCAGTTCCTCCGGGTTCATTCGTTCTCCTTCGGTTCGGTTTCGGGGCTGAAGATCAGGTGGGGAAGGTTCTCGTGCACGATGCGGTGCACCCGCAGGTGGTAGATGGGTTCGAGGATGCCGGGAGTCAACACTTCGTCCGGAGTGCCGCTGGCCACGACCTCCCCGTCGTTGATCACGAGCAGCCGGGTGCAGAATCGGGCCGCCAGGTTCAGGTCGTGCAGTACCATCACGACCGCGCAGCCGAGTTCCGTGACCAGTCCGAGCAGGGAGAACTGGTGGTGCAGGTCGAGGTGGTTGGTCGGCTCGTCCAGCAGCAGATGGCTGGCCCGCTGGGCGATGGCCCGGGCCACCAGCACCCTTTGGCGTTCACCACCGGAGAGCTGAGTGATGAGCCGGTCGGCCAAGTGGCTGGCCTCCACCTGTTCGAGGGCATCGTTGATGATCATCCTGTCGGAAGCATCTCCGTAGGCCATGAGAGTGCGACTCGCGAGCCGGCCGAGACCGACGGCGTCACGGACCTTCAGCGGCAGGGCCGTCTCGGTGTCCTGGGCGACCACGGCTATTCGGCGCGCGATCTCCCTACGTGGGAGCCGGGAGAGGTCGTCCCCGTCGATCACGACGGTGCCCCCGCTGGCGCGGAGGGCCCGGTTCAGGGCAAGAAGGAGAGTAGTCTTCCCCGAACCGTTCGGGCCCACCACCCCGACGACCTCACCCGGCTCAGCGGTCAGGTGGGCCCCCGCGAGCACCACCCGACCGCCACGGGCCACGCTGAGCTGATCGGCTTGAATCACTTGTTCGCCGTTTTCTTCGCCAGCGTGGCAGCGCCCTCGACAGAGAGCACGTTCGGTGGATCCGTCAGCACGAACGGGATCACGACGAGATGGTCATTGACCACCGCCTTGAGTTGCTCCGCCCCGCTGAAGGATTTGAAGGTCTGGATCGCCTCCTCATCGCTGGCCCCCGACGAGAGCAGCACGATCCAGTCGGGATTGCGGGCCAGGAGGTCCTCCATGGACCCGTCGAACACCCTGGTGGTGTTGTCACCGTAGACATTGGTGAGGCCGTTCGCATCGAGGATGGGCTGGCTCATCGACGAGCTTCCATAGGCGCTGAACCGGGTGGATCCCGCGGTGATGTAGAGCGCCGCTCCCGTTCCCCGGTCCGAGGGCGCATCGGCCTTCAGCTTGGCGGTCTTCGCGTGGATCTCCGCGATGACGGCGTTCGCCTTGTCCTCGGCCCCGAAGATCTTGGCCAGGTTGTTGATCTCGTTGTCGATCAGCTCCCAGGACGCCTTCTCGACGGAGTAGCTGGGGCAGTAGGCCTCGGGAGAGTAGAGCTGGACCCCGGCCTTGGCCACCTGCTCCCGTTCGACTCCCTTGTCGTAGCCGATCACCAGGTCCGCGTGCGAGTTCAGGATCGTCTCGGTAGCGATTTTCACCCCACCGGTATCGGTTTTGCCCGCCTCCACCGATTCGATGGCGTCGAACTTCGCCTGGAGTTCGGGGGCTGCCGAATTGAAATGGGCGTTTCCCGCCCGCAGGTTGATCTTGTCCATCAGCCCGAGGGCGTCCATGTTCGAAACACTGGTGTCCCCGAGCACCAACACCCTGGACGGCGGTGCGTCGAAGTGGAGCGTCTGCCCACAGCTGACGATGTCGACGGGATAGTTGCCACCTCCGGACGAGGCGGCGCTGTTGCTGGCGCTCTGGGCGGCGCGTTCGGCCGCCGAGGTGCCGCAGGCGGTCAGCAGGAGGGCCGCGGCACCCGCGAGAGCGATGATTCGTCTCATGGCATCCCTTTCAAGGCTGTACATTCGGTTGTTTGCCCCCATGCTGTGGCCGGATGCCCCACTATCCGGCCACAACGACTCACTGCCGATCCCGGATCAGCTACCCGCGATTTCCTGGGACAGCTGGGTTGCTCCCTTGACGGACAAGGTCGTCGGCGGGTCGGTCAGCGAGAACGGCAGCACCACCACCTGGTTGTTGGTCACCGCCTTGAGCCGATCAGCGCCGTTGAAACTCTTGAACGTCTCCAAGGTCTGCTCCTTCGTCGCCTCGAGGGAGAGCAGCACGATCCAGTCGGGATTCCGCTTCAGGATGTCCTCCATGGAACCGTCGAAGACGCGGGTGGTGTTGTCCTCGTATGAGTTCTTCAACCCGTTTGCCTCGAAGATCGGCTGGACCATCGAGGAGGTTCCGTAGGCGTAGAAGTTGCTCTGCCCAGGGGTGATGTAGAGTGCGATCCCGGTGGCGTCGGCGGCTTTGCCCTTCGCATCGAGGGCGTTGACATCCGTCTTACGTTTCTCGATCACGGACGTGGCTTTGTCCTGGACACCGAAAATCAAGGCGAGGTTGTTGACCTCGGTGTCGATGAGATCCCAGGTGGCGTGTTTGACCGAGTAGTTGGGGCAGAAGGCCGCCGGGGAGTACAGCTGTACCCCGGCCTTCTTCAGCGCCTCCCGGTCAACGCCCTCCTCATAGCCGATCACCAGGTCGACCTTGTTCTCCAGGACGACCTCGGTGGAGACCTTGACCCCACCGGTTTCGATCTCGCTGGAGGCGACCGCTTGAATTGCGTTGTACTTGTCCTGCAGTTCTTCCTGACCGGCCCCGAAGTTCTTGTCCCCGGCCCGCAGGGACAGTTTGTCCGCCACCCCGAGGGCGTCGAGATTCGGCAGACCGGTGCCATTGAGAATCAGGACCTTCTTCGGCGCGGCGTCGAAATGAAGCTTCTCCCCGCAGCTGTCCACCTCGGCGGGGAAACCACCCTGCTGGGCAGCGCCCGGAGACGTCGTGGCAGAGGCATTGGCGCTCTGAGAGGCCCGTTCGGCCGCGGAGGTGCCGCAGGCGGTCAGGGCGAGAGCCATCGCGGCGATTGGGACGAGAAGTTTTCTCATGAGTTTCCTGTCCTTTCCGGATTCACAGGCTGTGGCCCTGACGGCGAACCAGCAGCACGAGCCATGGAGCACCGACGAGCCCGGTGACCACACCAATCGGGACCTCGGCCGGGGCGAACGCGAGGCGCGCGAACGCATCGGCCCAGACGAGGAAGAGACCGGCCGCCAGCGCGGAACCGAGCACCAGGAGGCGGTGAGCGGGACCTATGAAGGACCTGACCAGGTGGGGTACCACGAGGCCGACGAAACCGATGCCGCCCGCGGTGGCGACAGCCAGGGCAATGGCTGCGGACACCGGGATCAGCAGCAGGATGCGGGCCCGGGCCGGCTCGATGCCCACGGCTTGGGCGGTGCGGTCGCCGCTGGCCAGGGCGTCGAGGATCGGGCCGCACAGCACCATCAGCATCGTGATCAGCAATGCCGCGATCGTGATGACGGGTACCGAATCCCAGCCGACCCGGGCCAGCGACCCGAGGGTCCAGAACATGACCGAGCGGGCGGTCTCCGGCGAGTCGGAGGAGAAGATAATGAGATTGGTCAGGGCCTGAAAACCGAACCCGACGCCCAATCCCCCGAGAATCAGTTGCAGCGGCGACTGGGTGCGTCCCGCGATTGCCAGGACCAGCAGGGTGGCCAGCAACGCCCCTGCGAAGGCCATCACCCCGACGGCGGTGGCAACGGAAGTGCCGACGATGATGATGGCGAAGGCGGCACCGGAGGACGCACCCGCGCTGACCCCCAGCACGTAGGGCTCGGCCAGGGCGTTGCGGACCACGGCCTGCAACACCACGCCCGATACCCCGAGGATCGCGGCGACCGCCACCCCGGCGATGATCCGGGGCAGCCGCGTGTCCCAGACGATTGCGTCGATGGAGCGATCCCAGGTGATCTGGACGTCGAGTCCCGGTATGTGGCTCGCCAGGACGCCGACTACCTCGTCCAAGGGCACGGCCGCTGCCCCGATGACAACCGTGAGGAGCGGTGTGAGCAACAGCGCCAGCGCTAACACGACGAGACGCAGTCCAACCCCGATACGAGACCGAAAGCGGACGGTGCGAGGCATTGGATGGCTTTCCGTTAAGGGCCGTTGCGCGCGGCCGGGTCGCTCGTCCCAGCCAGCATTCGGACTCGGGATTCCTCCCTCACCGTTGCGCGTCAGTCCCGGATTCCCACCGGCGTTCCCTGACTGAGACGAGTTGATCGTAACAGAGACCGTGAATGGTCGACACACCGGGGGCCTTGATCAGGCCTGTTGTCCGGCCCGATCGCCCGGGCGCCGCTCCGGTGAGACAATGTCTCCATGTTGCAGGGAGACGACCGCAAGGCGCATCGGATAGCGCTGGATCACATCGAGGCGTCGCTGCTCGGCGGGAAATACGAAGTAGGGGCGAAGCTGCCCCCGGAACGCGATCTGGCCAGAGAACTGGGCGTGAGCCGCGGGGCGGTCAGGGAGGCTATCCGAGTGCTGCAGGCCCAAGGAATCCTGGAGTCCCACCCGGGGCCGGGGCATGGCACCCGCATCATCGCCGGGCATACGGAGGCGCTGGGTCGCCTGTTCCGGCTGCACCTGGCGTTGTCATCCACATCCGCGATCGACCTGACCGACACCCGGGTTGCACTGGAGCGTTCGACGGCGACGCTCGCTTCCCGCCACTGGGACGACGAGGCGCTGAACAAGTTGGGAGACCTGGTGGACCGGATGGACCGGGAGACCACACTCGACGAGTTCAACACCTTGGACACCGACTTTCACGTGGAGATCGCCTTGACGGCCCACAACCCGTTCATCGGGGATCTCAGCTCCGCCATCCGGCAGGCCATGCGTGCCCCGATCCGGGACGCGTCCATGGCCGTTGACGACTGGCAGGCGCTCAGGAACACCCTGTGCAAGCAGCACCGGCAGATTTTCGAGGCCATCGAGAAACGCGACGGTGACCTGGCCGCCGCCCTGATGGAGGAACACATCCGAACCGCCTACCGGGCCCTCAAACTGGGAATCTGAAAGTTCACACCAGCACCGCCACGGGCCTCGCGCCGTCACCGTCGGGACGGTACAGGGCGAGCAGTTCGCCCGCCGGGGAGAGAATCCCGGTCACGTCGGTGGTTACGTTCAGGTCCAGGCGGCGTCCGAAACTCACGTCCGTGGCCATCCCGTGATCCACCGTGAGGCAGGGGAAGCTGCGCTTGGCAGCATCCGCCATGGACATCATCGTGGGGGAATCCTCGCCCAGTTCGACGGCCACTGACAGGTCGTAACTGCCGATCCGAGTGCGTCGGAGGGCGGTCAGGTGCCCACCGACCCCGAGGGACTTCCCCAAGTCGCGGGCGATGGCGCGCACATAGGTTCCGGAGGAACACTCCACGTCGATGTCCAAGTCCAGGACGCCCTCCTCCGGCCGGGATGCCAGCACGTCCAGGTGAGTCACCTCCACCTCTCGCGCCTTCAGCTTCACGTCCATCCCGCGCCTTGCCAGGTCGTAGGCGCGTTTACCGTTCACCTTGATCGCGGAGACCGCTGACGGCACCTGCTGGATCCTACCGCGCAGCGAGTCGAGCACCGGTTCCAGGTCATCCGGGGTGATTCCGGATGCGTCCGCCACCGCAGCGATCTCACCGTCGGCGTCATCGGTCGTGGAGCCCTGTCCGAGACGGACGGTCGCCAAGTAGCGCTTGTCGTGCAGGGCGAGGTACCCCAGCATCCGGGTAGCCCGGTTCACGCCCAGGATCAACACCCCGGTGGCCATGGGGTCGAGGGTCCCGGCGTGCCCGATCCTCCGGGTGCCGAGCAGCCGGCGGAGACGCCCCACCACCTGGTGGGAGGTCGCCCCCGCCGGTTTGTCGACCACGACGACGCCGGATTCGGTGTTCACTCGTCCTCGTCACCCGTGCGCGGCTTCCTGTAGGGATCAGCGTCACCCGCGAAGGACTTCCCCACCGCCTCGGCGGCGGCCTCGGTATCCCGGGCCTGTGCCTTGGCCAGCAGATCCTCGATGCTGCGGGCCGCCTCGGGGGTGGCGTCCAGCACGAAGGTGAGCGTCGGGGTGTGCCGAAGCTGGAGCTGCGACCCCACAGCCGTGCGCAGCATGCCCGTGGCCGACGCCAGAGCAGCCGCAGTTCCCGCCCTGGCCGATTCGTCACCCATGACCGTGTAGAACACGGTGGCCTCCCTGTTGTCGCCGGTGAGCCGCACGTCCGTGACGGTGACGAACCCCAGCCTGGGATCCTTGACCCTCCTTTCCAGGGTGGAGGCGAGAATCACCTTGATCTGATCCGCCAGCTTGGCATTCCTGGGATTAGGCATCTGTCAGCTCCTGTGTCAGGACCGCTCGCGCTCGACCATCTCGAAGGTCTCGATGACGTCGCCGATGCGGATGTCGTTGTAGTTGCTCAGCGTCATACCGCACTCGAAGCCCTCACGGACCTCCGTGACGTCGTCCTTCTCGCGCCGCAGCGACGCGATGGAGGTCTCCACCACCACGACACCGTCACGCAGCAATCGAGCCTTCTGATTCCGCTTGATGGAACCGTCGATGATCATGCAGCCCGCGATGTTGCCGAACTTGGAGGAACGGAAGATCTCGCGGATCTCGGCCTGCCCACGGGTCTCCTCGGCGAAGATCGGCTTGAGCATGCCCTTGAGAGCAGATTCGATCTCGTCGATGGCGGCGTAGATGACCGAGTGGTAACGGATATCCACGTTCTCGCGATCGGCGAGCTGCGCGGCGTGGGCCGTGGCACGGACATTGAAGCCAATGATGACGGCCTTCGACGCGGCTGCCAGCGACACGTTGGTCTCGGTGATGGCACCGACACCGCGGTCGATGACGCGCAGGCTGACCTCGTCGCCGACATCGATCTGCGAGAGCGCGTCCTCCAGGGCCTCGACGGAGCCGGCCCCGTCGCCCTTGAGGATGAGCAGCAGTTCCTGGGTCTCGCCCTTCTGCAGCTCGTCGAACAGCTGGTCGAGTGTCTTGCGGCGGCTGGTCTTCGCCTGCTGCGCGGCACGCATGCGCGCCTCGCGTTTGTCGGCGATCTGCCGGGCCATCCGGTCGTCCTCGACGACCAGGAAGTTGTCGCCGGCTCCGGGAACCGAGGTCAGTCCCAGCACCTGCACGGGCATCGACGGCAGCGCCTCGGTGACGTTGCCGCCCTGGTCGTCGATGAGGGCCCGGACACGTCCGTGCGCCGAACCGGCGACGATGGAATCCCCGATCCGGAGCGTCCCGCGATGCACCAACACAGTGGCGACCGGGCCGCGCCCCTTGTCGAGGTGCGCCTCGATGGCAACGCCCTGGGCGGGCATGTCCGGGTTGGCCCGCAGATCAAGGGCGGCATCGGCGGTCAGGATGATGGCTTCGAGAAGGTTGTCCAGGCCTTCATGAGTGACGGCGGAGACGTCGACGAACTGCGTCTCGCCACCGTACTCCTCGGGCACCAGCCCGAACTCGGAGAGCTGGCCGCGGACCCTCACCGGGTCGGCGGCGGGTTTGTCGATCTTGTTGACCGCCACCACGATGGGGACATCGGCCGCCTTGGCGTGGTTGAGGGCCTCGATGGTCTGCGGCATCACACCGTCATCGGCCGCGATGACCAACACCGCGATGTCGGTTGACTTGGCGCCCCGGGCACGCATGGCCGTGAACGCCTCGTGGCCGGGGGTGTCGATGAAGGTGATGGCGCGTTCCTCGTCGTCGACCTCGGTCTCAACCTGGTAGGCGCCGATGGCCTGCGTGATGCCACCGGCCTCGCCTGCCACCACATTGGTGTGGCGCAACGCGTCGAGCAGTTTCGTCTTGCCGTGGTCGACGTGACCCATGACGGTGACGACCGGCGGACGGGGTCTGAGTTCCTCCTCGCTGCCGATGTTCTCCCCGAACTCCAGATCGAAGGACTCGAGCAATTCACGGTCCTCATCCTCAGGCGAGACCACCTCGATGTTGTAGTCCAGCTCGGCGCCCAGCACCTCAAGGGTGTCATCGGCGACCGACTGGGTCGCGGTGACCATCTCCCCCAGATGGAACAGCACCTGCACCAAGGAGGCCGGCTCGACGCCGATCTTCTCGGCAAGGTCCGTCAGGGAAGCGCCACGGCGCAGCCGCACGATCTGGCCATCGCCCTTGCGGAGCCGCACGCCACCGATGGTGGGGGCCTCCATCTGGTCGAATTCTTGCCTGCGCTGTTTCTTGGACTTGCGTCCGCGCCTACCGCCAGCACCGCCACGACCGAAGGCTCCCTGTGTGCCGCCGCCACGACCACGACCTGACGTTCCTCAACCGCCGTCATAGTGCGGAGCAAGTCTTCGCCGCAGT
>ERZ772977.221-NODE-221-length-45135-cov-4.751176_pt1 | contig 45135 bp, 37 predicted proteins | sample MGYA00511131_ERZ772977 | MGnify/ENA primary metagenome ERZ772977 (study PRJEB29015, sample SAMEA2737935) | human oral metagenome | biome: human oral; feature: human-associated habitat; material: dental | place: China | collected 2151 ...
ACGACCCGGGGCCGGGACCGTCAGGGCCCGGCCCCGACACAGGGTTCCCGGATTCTTCTGCAGAGGGGCTCCTGTCGTGTGTTTCGTGGCCGCTGCGTCCTGGGTGGCCAGCACCCATCAGCAGATCGTCAGAACTTTCCTTCGTTGAGCGTCTTCTGCATTGTCTTGATGCAGGACGACCGCCTGGGGAAGCGCCCGCTCTGGGAAGCCCCGAAATGGGCCTGCATGGCGCTGATGGTCTTCGGACCGATCAACCCATCGGTCTCGGCCCCGACCTTCCCCTGAAGCGCACGGATCACCTCGGACCCACTCGCCGAACTGTCGGCAACCCACTGCCAGCCGGTGATCAGACCGGGATTCTTCGCTCGCCAGGACCGGAGCTGGCTCGAAATCACACCATCGACGGAAACCCCCAGCACCCCCTGAAGACGCCTCGTGGTGAGGGTGCCCCAGTAGCCGTCAATGACCAAGGAGTCGTCGTTGCCTCCGGTTCCGTTGTAGTCGAGTCCCGGGATGAGTCCACCGTTGGTCCATGGAGAACCCGGTTTGGTGTCGAAGTAGCCGACCGGGATGCTTTCGTTGCGGGCTTCGAAGGAGGTTTTGTTGTCGCCGCATGAGATGCCAATGTGCCCGCGGCGCCATAGGATCGCGCCCGGGGTCTTCCAAGCCTGTTCGAGGCTGATGGGCTGGCAGGCATTGAACTGCGGACCAGACATGCGCGGGAAGGAAATGCCGAGCTGCCCGAGCGACCAGTGGACCAAGCCGGAGCAGTCGAACACGTTGGGTCCCTTGGCCCCCAAGATGTAGCGGCAGCCCGCCCGGCCCTCCGCGGTTCGGAGGAAATCCCTGCCCGAGGGAGCTGCCGACGCCTGTCTTGCCCCGGCGAGGTTGATTGCTCCCAGAACCCCCATCGCGGGAACACCGATTGCGAGTGTGGACAGAATGCTTCTGCGGGACATCTGCGGTTGCGTGGTCATCATCGAAATTCGTTCCTCGTTCGTTCGTTGAGAGGATCAATGACGGATGGGCCCCTCCGCCAAAGGATCAAACACTTTATGCGTCGAAGGTCACGACGTGCCTTGACCCTAACACCCACGAGGGGCAGTTTCCTAAGAAAATCTTAGGTTTCAATTACCCTGCAGGCCGGGGACCGCGTGACGACATGAGAAAACCCCGAGCCAAAGATATTGGTCCCGCGTCCTGAAACAGCGGACCCACTCTGACTGAAATCGCGCTGACTAGGCATTTTGCTTCGAGCTTCGCGTCATCGTGGCTCGAACCGCGGCGTCAGACCACTCGACCCGGAGGGATGAATGACGTTCTGGCGAGCTTCCCGCGTCATCCGAAAGAATGACAGCCCGTCCTATCGGCTCCTCGCCCGGGTACAGACCGGAGGCACTCGGGATCGGCATGGGCGGTTCACACGTTGTGACTAGGGGCTTCATGACCTGCCCGCGGTTCTCGGCGTAGTCATCCGAAAGCCATGGCGGAGCCCCGGACGGATGGCCGGGCCGAGCCCCGGAATGCCCCACCAGCGTGGGCATCCCTCCGGCGGCAAAGCCGCTGAGCCCGAGCAGCACGGCATGAAACTCCGTTCCACCCCACCCGGGCACCGTCTTCGCAACACGGTCCCGACGCCACTTCCAACCCATCCCTGAGGATTCTCAGCTCACCCCCGAGGGCGGTAACGCCCCCGAATCTCCCCTGCTCCGCCGGCCGACCCTCTCACGGGTCACGTTTCTTGCCCTTCACAAGGGCATATTGCCCGCACTTCCGTTTGCGGTCGGGACAAGGAGGCGTTCAGGACAGGTCGGTGGTCGCCGGGCCGGAAACCGCCCAAGCATACGGAAACCCAATTATCTGAGAAATCACTGAGAAGTCTCAGGGGTTCCGGGAGTCCTCCCGGATCGCCCGATCAGGCTTTCGTCGCTCGTTCCGTCCTCCGTTTTGCAGAACCCCTGGTTCCGGTGCCACCGCTCGATCCCGGTGACACCAGGTCTTTCCGGAACCCCCCTGAGGTGACGGAGTCGACGGAACGCCTGCGGTCGCGGTCGGGTCGTGAGGCCCGTTCCCCTTTGGAACTCACGCGCCGCGGCAGCCGATCAGGCGACCCGGGCAGGGTTGGGGCTGTTTCCGGACCCCAACCCCGTCAGTTTGGAGACATCACCCGTTGTCATCCACGGGTGAGTCTCCTTGGACCTCCTGGAGCTCGACTCACCGCGCACCCCCTGCACGCGGCGATTGTCTCCGCGAAGTCCTCGTCCGGAATGATCGCGAACCGCCACCGCGCAGCCCAGGACAACCGGCTCCTCACCGATTGGCCCTGACCTCGAAGCAGAGCGCAGGACCGCGCGACCGTCAGATTCATGACCGTGGAACCGTGGCCGCCTCATGCGCTCTCATCTCCTTTCGCGGTGGGTGCGGATCGCCATCCATGCCGACGCACCGAGGCTAACACCCGGAGGAAGATTTTCTAAAAGATTCTCAGGCTTCTATCAGGCTCCGGCGCCGCCGCCGCTGCACCCGGGAAGCCACCTCCCCGAACCCCGAAACAGAACGAAACCCTTCCTCGCGAAGACATTGAATGCGTTTTGACTAGGTGTTTCACCGCATCCCGTCACGCACCGGAGGGCCGCGACAAACAGGGGCAGGAACACCTCGAGGGCCGCGAACCCGAGCGCTGGGCGAGTGCCTTGCCGACCAAAAGTATGACAGGCACATTCATCCGGCGTGTTGCCTGAGGCCCATCTGAGAGCTCCCTGAGACGTTTCGCCACCCCTTCCAGCAGTGATCCGGACGCCGAACCGTTGGGGCGGCACCCGGGGCTTCACGGCCAAAAAGATGAGTCCGATGGCCCACGTCGGCGCGGTCGCCGGGCGTGGTGGAGGAACGTGCTCCGGGCATCGGGGTGTCCTCCCCACCGACCTCAGGCGCGCGTGACCGCCACCCCCTCGGTGATCACCTCGCCGTCGCGATAGGGAATGACGGCGTGGAACTGGGGTCCGCCGTCGAAGACCAGGGGCAGGAAATGGCGGTCGCCCTCCCACATGGGCAGGTCGCCGAGCTCGCCGAGGGGAACCCAGCGCAGCGGGCCGTCGTCATTGCGCTCCGGGGGTTCGCCGCGGAAACCGTCGACGAGGAAGACCAGCCCGAACCAATCGCTGCCGTCCGAACCGAAACCCGGCCAGGCGATGCTGCCGCGCAGCCGCAGGGAGGTCGCATCGATCCCGGCCTCCTCGCGGAGTTCCCGCCTCAGGCAGGTGACGGCGTCCTCACCCGGTTCCAACTTGCCGCCGAGGCCGTTCCACTTGCCCCGGTGATCGTCGCCGACGCGCTGGCGGTGCACCAGCAGCACCCGGCCGTCGCGGACGACGTAACCGAGGGTGCCGATGACGGCCCGGAACACCGCCGGGCCTCAGGCCACGCGGCGCAGCCAGCCGTGCCGGTCCTCGGCGCGGCCGAACTGGATGTCCAGGAGGTGGGCGCGCAGTTCACGGGTGCGCGGGCCAGGCTCCCCGTCCCCGACGACCTGCGAGCCGTTTTCCGGGGAGTCGAAACCGACGATCGGGGTGATGACGGCAGCCGTGCCGCAGGCGAAGGTCTCGGCCACCCGGCCCGAGGCGACGCCGTCACGCAGCTCGTCGATGGAGATGGGCCGCTCGACGGGGGTGAGGCCGTGCTCGGGCGCGAGGGTGAGCAGCGAGTCGCGGGTGACGCCGTCCAGGATCGACCCGAGGGCGGGGGTGACGAGCTGGCCATCGTCGGTGACCATCATGAAGTTCATGGTTCCGCACTCCTCCAGCCAGCGGTGCTCGGCGCCGTCGAGGTAGAGCACCTGCCCGCAGCCGTGGGCGGCGGCCTCGTTGGCGGCGGCGAGGCTGGCTGCGTAGTTTCCGCCGCACTTCGCGGTGCCGGTGCCGCCGGGAGCGGCCCGCGTGTAGTTGGGGGTGATCCACAGCTTCACGGGGGCCGGGTAGTAGGCGCCGACGGGCGAGGCGAGCAGGCCGTAGCGGTAGTTCTTGGCCTCACGCACCCCGAGGTAGGGTTCGTCGGCGATCTGGAAGGGGCGCAGGTACAGGCTGCGCTCACCGTGGGGTTGCGGCACCCACGCCTGCTCCAGCGCGACCAGTTCGCCGAGGGATGCGAGGAACAGCTCCTCGGGGAGGGGCGCCATTTCGAGGCGTTCGGCGGAGGAGACGAAACGCCGTGCGTTCCTCTCGGGACGGAACAGCCACACCGAGGAGTCGGCGTGGCGATAGGCCTTCAGCCCCTCGAAGATCTCCTGCCCGTAGTGAAACACCGCGGCCGCGGGATGCAGTTGCCACTGGCCCGTCGGAATGATCCGGGCGCCGTGCCAGCCGAGGCCCTCGGTGTAGTCGGCGACGGCCATGTGGTCGGCGTAGAACTTCCCGAACACCGGATCCGACACGATGGCGGCACGCTCGGCCTCGGGCGTGGGATGATCGGTGCGGTGGAGTTCAAACAGTGACATGGCCGAAGACTAGTCCACCAGTGGGGACGAAACGGGCACCACACCCGTTCTCGGGACACCCCGGGAACACCCTCCGACCGGAAACCTGCCACCCGGTCCGCCTGCCGTCATCGCCCCGTATCACACAGTCTGAACAAAGTGAATGCACCGAGGTTCACCCCGACTCTCCCCTGAACTTGACTTCCTGAGAATCCTGAGAGACCCTGTCCCAGTCCGTATCCACTAACAGGAGATGCTGATGCGCAAACTTGTGATCTGGCTGACCGCGGCCGCGGTGGCCATCGCAGGGATTGTTCTAGCAGCATCGGCAACCGCCCAGGGCGAGAAGCCCACGGTCGGGCCTTCGGTGGTCGGCGTCCACGCCCCCTGTCCCGCTGCCCACCCCTGGCCGGGAGACAAGGCCCCGATCTCAGAGATCACCAAACAGCTGTCCGAGAACTTCGGTGTGACCCTGGCCGGTGACGGTTGGAACGACACGAACCGCACCCAGATCAGTGTCGTGTGGCAGGCCCTCGACGCCGTCTCCTGCACCGACTTCCTCGCCAACCTCAAGGCCAAGGTGTCCGGCACCATCGGGATCAACGCCGCGAGCATCAGCGGATTCGCCTGGGGTGACTGGTCGCTGACGAAACCCGGATACCTGACCTTCGACTTCACCAAGTGGAAAGAAGCCGTCGATCTCGGCGACATCGGACGTCTGTCACGCATCGTCATCCACGAGTTCACCCACATCTTCAACGCCGACCGGGACTCCAACCCCAAGTACTGGACCGAGTTCCAGAACCTCGCGGCCAAGCAGGGCGTCTTCACCTCCTACGCGGGCAGGAACAACCTGGAAACCCTCCCCGAAGTGGTCGGCTACTACGTGGCCCGCTGCGCCAAGGAAAACCCCTACGACACCGGCAAGTTCAACGACTACTACGAGTGGGTCAAAGCCAACATCTTCGCGGGCCGCGAGTTCGGGCCCGCCCCCGGGACCAAGGCCAGCTGTGACGTGACCCAGGACCAGATCCCCACTCCCACCCCCGACTGGGTGAAGGCGCTCAGCGGAGACTGACGTCAGGCCCCGGAAGTCGCTACGCTCCTGGGACATGAGCAAGACCACCATGCCCTCCGTGCAGGGCGCCAAGGGTTCCAAACCGACCCTCACCTTCCCCACCACTGACGCCCCCGAAGGCCTTCACGTGCAGCTGCTCGACGCAGGAACCGGCCCGGAGGTCAAGGCTGGCGACACCATCTCGGCCCACTACCTCGGACAGTCCTGGGGCGGCGCGGTCTTCGACAACTCCTACGACCGGGGCCAGCCGCTGAACTTCCGCGTCGGCATCGGCGAGGTGATCCGCGGCTGGGACGACGGCCTCGTGGGTCAGCGCGTCGGTTCCCGTGTCCTGCTGTCCATCCCCGCTGAACTCGGCTACGGAGACCACGGCGTCCCACAGGCCGGCATCAAGGGCGGAGCCACCCTGGTCTTCGTCACCGAGATCCTCGGCATCGCCTGAGGAGCCTCTCCCCAGCAAAGCCGATTGCGCCGGTGGCGCAGGCGTCAGCGAGCGGGCCGACCAACCGGTTACGAGGAAGATCCACCCGGAACCTCTACACTTTCCGCGGACGTGGCGGGAAAGGAGCGCGAGGTGACAAGGACCGGGCGGCTGGCCTGGATCGTGTGGGGGGTCGGCATCCTCGCCTACTGCGTTGCGATCATGCAGCGCACCAGCCTCGGGGTGCTGGGGATCCAGACCGCGAACCACTTCGGAACCAGCGTCGGCATCATCTCCACATTCGTGATGGTCCAGCTCGCGACCTATGCGCTGGCACAGCTACCCGCCGGGGTGCTGGTGGACCGCTACGGGTCGCGGGTGGTGATGATTGCGGGCTGCACGGTGATGGTCGCCGCGCAGGTGACCATGGCCTTCGCCGACTCCCTTCCGCTGGCCTTCGCCGCCCGCATCCTGCTGGGCATCGGCGACGCCTGCATGTACGGTTCGGTGCTGCGGCTCATCCCCGAGTGGTTCGCACCGTCGCGGGTGCCGGTCCTGACGCAGCTGGCGGGACTGCTGGGGCAGATGGGACAGGTGGCCTCCGCGACCGTCCTGCTTCCTTTGTTCAACGCCCACGGCTGGACGTGGGCCTTCCTGGGTGCGGCCCTCGCCTCCGTAGTCGCAGGGGTCATGAGCGCGGTCTGGGTTCGCGACGTGCCCCCCGGCCGGACCCGGCCAGCCCCGAGGGAGGAGAGGCTCTCCGACCTGCCCCGCGGCATCGCCGACGCCTGGCGGCATCCCGCGACCCGGCTCGGGTTCTGGGTGCACTTCACCAGCGGTTTCAGCGTCAACGTGTTCGCGATGATCTGGGGCATCCCGTGGCTGCAACGGGCGGAGGGACGTTCGGAGGCCGAAGCGGCCTTCCTGTTCAGCCTCACCGTCTACGGCGCCATCGTCTTCTCACCGCTGCTGGGCTGGTTGACCTCACGCCATCCGCTGCGTCGCAGCAACCTGGCTCTCACCGTCATCGGGATCAACGTGCTCGGATGGGCGGCGGCGCTGCTGTGGCCGGGAAGGGCTCCGTGGTGGCTGCTGATCCTCCTGGTGGTCGCGATGTCCGCGGGCGGGCCGGGCACCGGCATCGGATTCGACTATCCCCGCACCCTGCTGCCCCCGCACCGCCTCGGCGCCGCCAACGGCCTGGTCATCACCGGCTCCTTCACGGGAGCCGCCCTGAGCCTGCTGACCATCAGCGCCTTCCTGGGCTGGCTCAACCCCTCCGGCAACTACACCGCCGAACAGCTCAACCAGGCCATGACGTTGCAGTTCCCGTTCTTCGCCGTCGGCCTGATCGGCATCTTCGGCACCCGCCACCGGCTGCGCACCATGATGCGCCCCCACGGGGTGATCGTCCCGACCTGGCGGGAGGTCGCGGAAAGAATCCGCGCCAGCAGACGTCGCTGAAAAACCGCCCTGAAGCCGGCTCAGAACAGGCCCTCGGGCTCCTGGGGCTGGGCGTAGGCGGGGTCGACCCCGTTGAACAGTGTCGAGACCGAGTTGCCGCTGTGGATGCGGGCGATGGCCTCCGCGAACAGCGACGCGACGCTCAGCACCTTCAGGCCCGGGAAGTTCCCGGGGGCGGGCACGGTGTTGGTGGAGACCACCTCCGAGATGTGGGTGGCGGAGGTGAGGCGCTCCACCGCCGACCCTGCGAACAGGCCGTGGGTGCAGGCGATGGAGGCCTCGGCGCACCCGAAATCGGCCAGCCGGGAGACGATCTCGATGATCGACCCGCCCGTGGCGATCTCGTCGTCCAGCACGATGGCCTTCTTGCCCGCGACGTCACCGACCACCGACGAGATCACCACCTTGTCGTCGGCGAGGCGCTGTTTGTTGCCGGCCGCCACAGGCAGCCCGAGCAGACGCGCCAGCAGCGTCGCCTGTTTGGCGTTGCCCAGGTCCGGGGAGACGACGACGTGGTTGCTGAGGTCGCGGCCGCGGTAGTGGTCGGCGATGACGCCGAGCGCCGTGAGGTGATCCACCGGCACGGAGAAGAACCCGTGGACCTGCGGGGCGTGGAGATTCATCGTCAGCACCCGGTCGACGCCGGCGGTGACCAGCAGATCGGCGACGAGACGACCACCCAGGGAGATACGGGAGGCGTCCTTCTTGTCGGAACGGGCGTAGGCGTAGTGCGGGATCACCGCCGTGATCTGCGCCGCCGATGCACCGCGGGCGGCGTTGACCATCAGCAGCAGCTCCATCAGGTGCTCCTGGGTGGGCGGCATGAGAGGCTGCACGATGTAGACGTCGCGTTGCCGGCAGTTGGCGAGCAGCTGGGCCTGGAGGCAGTCGTTGCTGAACCGGGAGATCTTCACGTGGCTCCGGGGAACCTCCAGGTGGTCGCAGATCTCGTCAGCCAGCGCATGATGGGCGGAACCGGAGAAAACAACGATGCCCTTCACGGTCTCTCCTTGGTAGACGGCTGTATGTCACCACCCTAGTGGGGAGGCTCTCGCCAAGGCCGTCAAAAGGCGTCGCGACACGACGCCCATCACAACTCCTGTCATCGACCGCCCGCTCTCCCGTCAAACGCCAGCTCTCCCGTCGTTCGCTTGCTCTCCCGTCGTTCGCTTGCCCTACCGTCATCCGCCAGCCTTCCCGACGGAAACGCCACCCCAACCGTCAAACGCCAGCGCTACAGCGCAAGCAAACGACCACAAGACAAGCGAACCCCGCACCGACCCCACAAGGCAGGCAGACGCTATCTCCGACCCGCGAGGCGACGGCGCAGGGCGCGACCCATCCGGGTGAAGTCGTCGCCCAGTTCGTTGTCGGTGACGGTGTAGGCCCAGGTGGCGCTGGGGATGCGGCTTCCCAGCGACTCCAGGTCCAGCCGCCCGTCGACGACCGGGGCCTCCAGGAGGGCGGCGACGGCGTCGTCGAGGATGCGTCCGGAAAGGCCCTGGTAGGCCGCCCCCATCTCCTTCTCGAACTCGGTCAGCGGATCCTCGCGGGCCAGCACCCGCAGGTGGATACCCTCGCGCAGCTCGGCGGCGTGCCCGAGGTGTGCGCTCCAGGCGGCGTCGATGGCTGCGACCAGCGCCAGTCGCGCCCCTTCCTCGAGTTCGTCCTCCCCGACCCGCTCGCCCAGCCCCGCGACCTCCTCGGGCGCGTGCTCGGCGAGCCGGTCGAGGGCCGCTGGCCCTTCGAGACAGGTTTCGCGCACCTCGACGAGGTGGGCGCGTTGGCGACGCAGCAGTTCGCCGTAACGCCACGACAGCCACCTCAGGTTGCGCTGCTCGCCATCGCTGACCCGCTGCGCATGGTCCACGACCCCCAGGACGCGACGGTTCGCGCGACACTGTTCGACCTCACCGTCACCGTCCACGACCACGGGTTCGGGATGGTCGGGGTCGTTGTCGGTGACGAGGCGGTCCGCAAGGCTGGCGAAGAACACCGACTCCCCCGGATCGCCCTGCCGACCTGCGCGGCCGCGGAACTGGTCGTCGAGCCGGGCGCTGGGGAAACACCCCACCCCGACCACCAGCAGCCCGCCCGCGTCGACGGCCACGGGTGAGGGCACCACGTCGGTGCCGCGCCCGGCCATCTGCGTCGAGACCGTGACCCGGCCCGCCTCACCGGCCCGCGAGATGATCGCGGCCTCCTCAGTGGCGTTGCGGGCGTTCAGCAACACGCACTCGATGCCGAGGGCGCGCAACAGGCCCGCAATCCGCTCCGACTCCCGGACGCTCTGGGTGGCAACCAGTACGGGCCGGCCCCGGCCGGCTGCCTCCCCGACCAGGCTCGCGACAGCCACGTCACGCTGATCCGAGGTGGCGTGGAGCCGGGTGGGGTGGTCGGTGCGACGACACGGCAGGTGTGACGGGATGACCGCGACCTGCAGCCCGTACAGGGATTCGAGTTCCTCCTCGGCGGACCGCATGGTCGCGCTCATGCCGACGAGTTTGTCGTAGCCGCCGACCAGTTCCGCGATGACGAGCTGGTCGAGGACCTGGAGTCCGGGGGCGGTATCGAGGGCCTCCTTCGCCTCGACGGCGAGCTGCAGCCCGTCGGGCCAGCGTTGCAGCCGGTCCACCCTTCCCCGCGACCCGCTGACGAGCCACACGCGGTCGTCGGCGACGAGGTAGTCGACGTCGCGTTCCAGGGCGGCGTGGGCGTGGAGGGCGAGGTTCAGCGAGACGAGGAACTCGGAGTCGGTGCCGAACAGGTCGCGGCCGGGGTGGTCGTTCTCGACGCGGCGCAACCCGTCGTCGGTGAGGTGGACGGTGCGGCGATCGGGCGCGACGACGTAGTCGCGGCCCGCGTCGAGGCCCCGCACGTAGGCGGCGAGCACCAGGGCGTGTTCGTCGCGGTGTGGTTCGGCGTCGGCGGCGAGCACCAGGGGCACGCGGGCCTCGTCGAGCAGGACTGCGTCGGCCTCGTCGACGAGCACCACCTCGCGGCGGGCCCCGGTGCGGTCCCCGGACCGGGCGGCGAGGCGGTCGCGGAGCAGGTCGAAACCGGCTTCGGCCACCGAGGAATAGGTGATGTCGGCGGCGTAGGCGACCTGCCGGGCGGCGAGGTCCTGGTCGGCCTGCACCGCAGCGCAGGTCAGGCCGAGGCCGCGGTACAGCGGACCCATCCAGTCGGCGTCGCGGGCCGCGAGGTAGTCGTTGGCGGTCAGCACGTGGACGTGACGGCCCTCCAGGGCCCAACCGGCGGCGGCCATCGCACCCACGAGGGTCTTGCCCTCCCCGGTCGCCAGTTCGATGGAGAACCCCCGCAGCAGGGCGGCGGCGGCCAGGTACTGGTTGGGGAAGGGGTCGAGCCCCACCTCCCGCCCCGCCATCTCACCTGCGACCGCCAGGAAACCGGCCAGTTCGGCGTCGCTGGTTGCGTCGAGGGAGGTCGGGGCCTCGGGCGGGTTCTCCGGCATGGCGTCCACCACCCGCTGGAGGCGTTTGAGGCGCTTGTCGTTGGCGGAACGCCACATGGACTCGCGCAGACGGTCGGCAACGGATGTGAGGGGCACGATGACTCCTGGGTCGGGTGCCATCCAGCCTAGGGCGTGCTGCGGACGTGGTCGCGGAAGAACCCGGGGATCACTCCTCGGCTGCGGTAACCGGTTCGGAGCAGGCGAAGCGCTGAAGCCGGAACCCGTCGTATCGCGATATGCCCAGGCCACCCTGGACGCTCATCTCCGCGTTCGGCTGCCCTTGGGGAACCTCCTTGTCCGGGATGTGTCCGACGCAGAAACGCTCCGCCTCCCGTCCCAGCCCGGACGAGGAGATGAGATGACCCTCCTCCGATTCCCGCCCGGGGGAGACGTCAAACACTTTCTGCGCGGGAGTCACGTAATAGTTTTCGTTCCCGGGGACAGGTTCAAAAGCGATGACGAGGGATCTCCCTCCATGTACCCTGTCGGGCACCACGAGCGCTTTCCATTCAGGTACCCAGATCCGATCACCGGAACCATTTCTCACCCGGTAGGAATAACCACCACCTTCGCTTTTCTCAACCTCGACACTCACATCGGAGGAAGTCTTGTCGACCTCGACACTCACATCAGAAGAGGTCTTGTCGACCACCAAACGCTCCTCCCAGTCGCATCCCGTCAGGGCAGCGACCGTGAGCGCGAAAACCAGTCCCCAGGCGCCCGCGCCTCCTGCTCCGTAACGTCTCATTCGCAATGCCCCTCCAGTACGGCCCGTTCTCGTTTCTCCAGACCGACTTGTCAAAATCGTTTTCTCCGGTTCGCTGTGGACACAGGAAATCATCGACGCCGAATCGGCGAAACAACTGCGATTTGATCAATGCGGGGTGTCACTCCGGGGATGACCAATTCCTCGGGGAAGCGACAGGACACCCCCGGGACGCCTCGCCCATCTGCTCACCGGGACGACGGCGCCGGGACCACGCGACCCGCACGGAACGGGCCCCACGCGCGGGAGCTAGGATTCCCGCATGTTGGCCTCAGTGATCACGTGTTCGGACCGGGTCGCCGCCGGGGTCTACCCCGACCGTTCCGGCCCCCTGCTGCGGGAGGCCCTGAACGGGTTGGGGTTCGAGCCCCGGGGGCCGAGGGTGGTGCCCGACAATCTCGTCATGATCCGCGCCGCCATCCGGGAGGCTGTCGCGTCCGGGGCGCGGGTGGTGCTCACCACCGGCGGCACGGGCGTCGGGCCGCGCGACGTCACCGTCGAGGCCACCCTCGATCTGCTCGCCTGCGAGCTGCCCGGGATCATGGAGGCCATTCGCCGTCACGGCGCCGAGAAGAACCCCCATGCCTTGGTGTCGCGGGGCCTGGCGGGGGTGGTGGAGTGCGCCGGGACTCGCGCGATCATCATCAACGCGCCCGGCTCTGAGGGCGGCGCATCCGACACCATCGAGGTCGCCGGCCCGCTGCTGCAACATCTCGTCGAACAGCTCGACGGCGCCGATCACTGATCTCGCGTCGGGCGGGGAGGAAGTCCTGCGTGTTCCGAGCAGCGGACGAGACACTCAGGACTCCGAGCCCGCCGTCAATCTCCGGTATTGGGCAGCCCCGGCCGTAGTCTGGGCCCTGTTGGGTCAGGGCGTGCCGGAACCGTCGGATCTGGCAGGCCAGTGGGCACTGGAGTTGTCGGCGCTGGCACGGCGGTGGGTGACGGCAACACCGGCGGGACAGTGGCAGACGGCGATGGTTTCGGCTCGGAGCTGCTGGTTGGACTCGGGGCAGGTGGTCCTGTCACGGTTGGTGTCGCTGCCGCACTGGACGAAGTTTCCGTTGGTGAAGCACTTGGCTCCGCCGTGGATGTTGGCGATGGGACCACCGATGAGGAAGATGACGGCAGCACGGTGGGATCACTCGTTGCTGTTGGGCTCACCGAAGGAGTCGCACTGGCTGAGGTCGTGAATGATGGAGACGGACTGGGGGAGGGCGTAGCTGAAGGCGTTACCGAGGAACTCTCGCTTGGCATCGGCGAAGGACTACGGGTCGGCGATGGGGTGTGCGTACGAGCCTTGGAGCCATGCCAGTATAGGTTTCGGGAGCCCTGCACCCAACCCTACATCGGATGAGACATCCGGCGGCGTAGCCTGCCTGGCCACCCGAGGAATACCGATCTCTTTGGCAAGGGTTTCAGCAATTTCTTGATGCCCGATGATATTCGGATGATACCACTCCATGGGGTCGGTGGCATATATTCCACGAGTTTCTCCGCTAACGCTTCTGATTCCCGCAGTTTCAAAGAATTCATTTACCCAACGCACAGAATTCTTTAAGAGAACACTGGGGTTGGGTTCATGCCCGCGGAAATGTTCTGGAATTGACCCGATGTAACGAGGACGAGGCGTGGTTGAAGGGTAGGGTGGAAGCGATCGATTCCATTCCACGACCGCCTCCTTTTGAATCGCCGCCAACTCCCGTCCCGCCTTGAGGATTTCGGTTCCAGCATCGTAGAAAATCCATTCACCACACGCCGGTACCGAATCGTCGAAACGAGAGCACCCGAACAGCTTGTACCAGTCGCTATCAGGTAGCAACAGATTCGGATACCCAGCCAGAACAATGTCGACGTCATACCGTCCCATACTTCTCAATTTGGCGGAGATGGTCGTGAACAACCTTTTCGTCCGCACCTTCAAGCCGTTGGGGCCAAGGTCACTCACAATGGCCCGAGCGTTTTCGACCGCCTCCTTGCAACTCACAGGGTGTCGGAGCCCTCTGGCAAAACATTTCTCGACAACAGCACAAAACCTATATCATTTCCACCAACGGTGAGCATAACCATATCGACATCAGCGGAAATTCTATCGACCTGCTCGTTGATCAAATTCTCAGTAGTGTGACCGGAATGAGCGAGAACCGTTAGCCGGGCATCAATACTTTTACCCAAAAGCCATTCTCTATACCGATACCCCCGGTTATTTCTGCTGACATAAGCTTTCTCCGCACCTTCCTCTCCATTCGCTTCCCTTGAGTTGTGTTCATACTTGCCGGCACCATTGCCAGCCGAGTAGGAGTCCCCCAGCACCACCATGTTGAGTACTTTCGGAGGACGCGTCTCTAAGTCTGAACCTTCTTCAGCACGAGCAGAAGTCGGGGTGAGTAGAGTCGACATGCCCATCAGGAGAAAAGCAACAAGTAATCTTCTAGAAACGTGGAGCATTACATGTATCCTAACGTTATACGGAGCCCAAAATCTGGGTAGTCCTTGCAAGAACCTTCGAAGTCACTGACGATCAGACTGAAGCTGGAACCCGAAGTCGTCTTCTGAGCAACCGCGCCACCTTTGCGTTTTACAGAAAGATCCTCAATCCAGCCATGCTCTCCGGCAGTTGTCAAGACGGTGGCAATGGCCTTCTCCAAAGGAATATGAAGCTTGTAGCAACGGGTGATGCTTGGCGGCGGTGGCTTGGGGCTGTTGTTGGTTCCCTCAGCGTTCCCCAGAAGCTCCAGTCCCTCCCAGCTGGCCGAAGCCATCGGGTCCTCCCGCAGGGCCTGCATTCGGCGCTCCCATTCCGAGGCACACCCCGTCGCCAGCAGACATGTAGCCACCAGTACGGGCAGGACCGGCCGCCAGCGGCGCTTCATCGTCACCTCCATGGAGTACGAGGCCAGCCTATGCGCTCCCAGGCCCCTCGTCCAGAGGGCGACAAGACCCACGTGCGGCACCCACATGGGCTGCGCCATCCGTGCAGGCGGGTGGCCAGCCACCGCCAAGGACCGACCTCACTCCCCCATGGTCGGAGGCTGGTTGCCGTCGTCGCGCTGGGCGAGGAAGCGTTCCACCGCCGCTGCTATCTCGTCGGCGGAGGGCAGGTCGTCACCGGTGGGTTCGGTGTAGCGGTCGTACTGTTCCTCGAGCTGGCGCAGCAGCTCGCGGGCGGTCTCGTCGCCGCGGGTGTCGGCCTCGATGGACATCAGGTTGGCTTCGGCGGCCAGGTCCAGTTCGTCGGTCGGCAGGGCCAGTCCCGTCACTTCCACGTACTGGTGAAGGATGGCGGCCGCAGCCTGCGTGAAGGATGCGTTCGCGAGGTAGTGGGGAACGTGGGCGGCGGCGCCGAAGGCACTGATACCGAGAGTGCCCAGATGGTACTCGAGGTAGAACGCGAAGGAGGCCGGGATCTCAAGACGGTCGATCCAGCGGGGGTTCGCCTGCCTCAGCTCCGGGTCAGTGGAGTGTATCGCCAAGGGCGTGGGACGTGTGTGCGGGAAAGCCATGGGCATGCCGTAACCGGTCAGCAGCATCGAGACGTCGAGTTTTTCGATCAACCCGACCAGTTCGTCGCGGAACAGCTGCCACCGGTGGTCGGGTTCTGGACCGCGCATCACGAGGTACGGCTTGCCCTCGGCGTCGCGCGCCAGGTGCAGCTTCAGCGCGGGCTCCTCGAGCGAGGCCCAGTGGTCGCGATCGAAGACCATGGCGGGACGGCGGGCACGGTAGTCGTGGACGAGGTCCATGTTGAAGGACCCGAGCAGTTGGGGCTCGGAGTGTTCCAGGAGGGCCTCGATCAGCGTCGCTCCGACACGTCCCGAGTCGATGAAACCGTCGAAGAAGTAGAACAGCGGCGGTTCTGATCCCGCGACGGTGCCCCACAGGTCTTCGTTGATGGCAAACCAGTCGGACATGTCCCCCAGCCTAACCGCTGAACCCCTGTTTTGCGCCCCTGCCTGAGCCGGAGAGCCCTCCGGGGACGAGCGGCCGCACGAAACGGGCACCCGGGGAGGCGTTTCGTGCCGATTGAACCGGGCCGCGGTCATCCGCGGTGCATGACCTGCTGGGTCTCACGCACGGGAATCATGGCGACCAGCCCGGCGGCCAGCACCAGCGCGATCCCGAGGATGCCGAAGTGCGCCGCCGACTCGCCTGCCGGGACGAGGAACGATCCCAGCCACAGGGACAGCACCCACAACGACGACGCCAGGAAGGACACCGCCCGCCCGGTCGTCGCGTACAGCCCGAAAACCTCGCCCGAGTGGCCCTCGGGGATGAGGCGCGCCAGGAAGGACCGCGACGCCGACTGCGCCGGGCCGACGAACAGGGTCATGGCGATCCCGAAGACCCAGAACACCACCGGCCCCCGGTCGTGGAGCAGGAAGATGCACGAGCCCAGCCCCACCAGAGCGCCCAGCGAGATCAGGATCACACGTTTCGGCCCGACCCGGTCGTCCAGGTGCCCGAAGGCGATGGTCGCGAGCCCCGCGACCACATTGGCCACCACCCCGAAGACGATCACCTCGCCGGTGCTGAACCCGAACACCAGCTTCGCCAGCACCGCGCCGTAGGTGAACACCCCCGCCAGGCCGTCGCGGAACAGCGCGGAGGCCAGCAGGAACCAGGTCGTGTGCGGGGAGACGCGGTGGATGCGGATCACGGAACCTATGAGGTCGCGGTAGGCCCGCACCGGCGACTGGCGCGGCGGCGGGGAGGCCACGGGCCGGTCCTTGATGGCCACGAACAGTGGAATGGTGAACAGCACCGTCCACGCCCCGCACAGCAGCATCGAGTTGCGCACCCCGTCAGGACCGATGTCAGCACCCGCGACGGCAACGATCAACAGCAGGATCACGATCCCGCCGAGGTATCCCATGCCCCAGCCGTACCCGGAGACGCGGCCGACGTTACCGGGCGTGGCCACCTGGTCGATGGCGGCGTAGTAGTTGACATTGGCCACCTCGGAGACGATGTTGCCGATCCCGAGCAGCACCAGGCCCAGCCACAGGTACTGCTGCCCGGGCGCGACGAACCACAGCGCAGCCGAGACCGCCGCCAGCGCCCACGTCTGCCAGCGCAGGTGGAACATCCGCCTCCCGGAACGGTCGGCGCCCTGCCCCAGTACCGGCGCCAGCAGCGCGATGAGCACCCCCGCCACTGCCATCGCGATCCCCAGCATGAACGCTGGGGTGTCGTCGCCGGAACCGGTTCCGAACAGCGACCCGGAAGCGATGTAGGTGCTGAACACGAAGGTGGTGATGACGGTCGCGAAGGGCTGGGTTCCCCAATCCCACATGCACCAGCTGAGGATCTTTCCCCAGGAGGTGCGTCGTTCACGCAGGGCGGCGACGGGCGCCTGGGTCTGGGCTTCGGTCACGGGAACAACCTAGTGCCATCAGACCCGCGGCTGCTGCCACCCGTGCAACCGGAGCCCGTCACCCCGGACGACGTCCCAGCGCTGGTGGAACGCCCGACCCGGTGAGGAGACGCCGATCGGGTCACTCGTCCATGCGGTCGGGGTGGAGGCGTTCCGGCAACCCCAGCCCCGGCCATCGAAGGCGCCGCTCCTCGCTTCTCGGGAAGAACCCGAACACCTTCCGCGTGATCTCCACCCACGACTCGTAACGGAACCCGTCGAGACCGGTCCAGCCCCACACGTTGCGCAGCACGTGCCCGGTCTCCGCGACGATCACGGCCGCCTCCCGCTGCCCCGCGGGGCGGGGGAAGTCACGGCGCCACAGCCCGGCCCATTCGTCGGTGAGCCGCCACTGCCGGTCCCTGAGGCGTGGTTCGTCACCCGGGGAGTCGTTGCTGACCTCCACCGCCATCCGCTCCCCGACCCTGAGGAACTGCACCAGCCGTCCCCTGCCGCTGACGACGAGAACGGCCTCGCCGGGCAGTTCGACGAGCACCTGCGCGAGAGCGGCATCGAATTCGCGCCAATCGGTCATCGCACCTCCTCAACACCATTTCCGAGGACCCTCATCATCCCATCCCCGTCAACCGGAAATCCTTCCCATCGTTCACTCTGACCGCCCGGGTGGGTCCCGGGATTCGTCCCCAGGGGCCGTGGGAAAGTGGTCGACGTGAATGAGCGGGAAAAACGCCGAGCGGACGCGCTCGAACGGGCCGAACTGGCCGAGAGAGCCGCCGAACGCGAGGCCGACCGGGCGCAGGTCCTGATCGACCGGTTCGTCGCCGATGCCCTCGCCTCGGGGCCGGAACCGGTGTCGCTGAGAGCCAGGACCTTCGACGGGCACGTGGTGAGGACGGATCGCCGAGGCTGGTATCTGCGCCGCGACCGTTCGACGGCGATCGACACCGACGGCGGGTATCACGTCCTGAACGTCCCCGGTGGCCTGATGGCGCGTCTCAAGGGTGTGAAACTGAAGCCGGTGAGGCCGTCGCTGCGGGTGGGGCGGGGAGGTCGCGACGGGGAAACCGGCGATCTCGGGGAATTCCTGTCCTGGGTGCTGGAAGGAAAGACCCCACAAAATCCCTGATCCCTCACCCGCTCTCCCCATGTGGACGAAGGTGAAGAATCCACAGGAATCACGCTTTCCCACAAACGTTTGTGGAAAACTTTTGTGTGAAACCAACCCGGGGCGGGCCGGGCCGGGACCCGCTCGTCGACATCACGGGTTCGCCGAACCACCCCGGCCCGCTGGCCGAAAGTTGCCTATTTCCCGCTTCCCCTCCCGCCCGGCCCCGGGTGCCACTAGGCTTGATGCACCGGACGCCACAGGCGACGCCCGAAGAGATGAAAGGCATCATCATGGAGACCACGGAGGCAGTAAGCGAAACCAGAAGCGTGGCGGTCACCCGGGTGGCTCCCACCCAGTTGGAAGCCGTCTGGAGGGCCCTCATGACCCCCGCCGGAGCGCAGACACTGCTCGGCACAGGCGGGCAGCTCGGCAACAAGGGGGAGGCGTGGAAGGCCGACGACGGCACCTACGGCATCACCCGAAGCTTCCACCCGAAGGAACAGATCCGGTTCTCGTGGCACGCGACCGAAGGGGCACCGGCCACCCTCGTCGACCTCAGGATGCGTGTCGTCGACGGCGGTACAGAACTGACGATCGTCCACGACAACCTTCCCGAGAACACCAACCTCGAGGCGCTCCGCGCCCGCTGGGAGACCACCCTCGAAAACCTGATCGCCGCTTCCTGACGGCGGCGAGACCACCCCATGCGGGCGGTGTGGCCTGCGGCTTTCCGCCGGCCACACCGCCCGCATTTTCGCGGCACCCAATCTCTCTCGAAATCCCTCCCCAGCACCCTTCCGGGCCGCAGACCTCAGGCGTAAAGTGTGCCAAGACAGACTGGCGACGCAGCCAATACACAAATGATCGCTAGGGAGCATCATGACCGAGCTACCGCGCGAAGCGGTGACAGCACCAGAAGAGAAAGTCCTCCGCGCCGCGACGGACCCACGGCCCGTCCGGCGCAATCCCGCGAAAAACATCGGACTGCTCGGGGCCGCGGTCGGCGTACTCTGTCTCACCTCGTGCGGTTCCGGCGGCGGCCAGTCGGGAAGCCATGCGGGCGGGGAGGCGAACCTTCAGCTTCCCGACCTCGGCTCCGTTTCCTTCCTCGGCCTGCCGGGCAGCGTGCTGCTCGGCCTCGGGTTGATCGTGTGCGCACTCGGCCTGGGGTTCGGGATCATCACCTACTCACAGCTGAACCGCATGCCCGTGCACACGGCGATGCGCGAGGTCTCCGAGCTGATCTACACCACCTGCAAGACCTACCTGAAGCAACAGGGCCGGTTCCTGTTGCTGCTGTGGGCCTTCATCGCCGCCATCATCGTCATCTACTACTTGTTCCTCGTCAACTTCGGGGTGGGCAGGACGGCCGTGGTGATCCTGTTCTCGCTGATCGGCATGGGCGGCAGCTACGCGGTGGCCTGGTACGGCATCCGCGTCAACACCCTGGCGAACTCCCGCACCGCGCACGCCGCGATGTCCGGGCGCCCCTATCCTTGCCACGACATCCCGCTGCGCTCCGGAATGAGCATCGGCATGGTGCTGATCTCCGTCGAGCTGGCGATGATGCTGGTCATCATGGTGTTCCTGCCCGGCGAGATCGCGGGTTCCTGCTTCATCGGCTTCGCGATCGGTGAGTCGCTGGGCGCGTCGGCCCTGCGCATCGCGGGCGGGATCTTCACCAAGATCGCCGACATCGGCGCCGACCTGATGAAGATCGTCTTCCACATCAAGGAGGACGACGCCCGCAATCCCGGCGTGATCGCCGACTGCACGGGCGACAACGCCGGTGACTCCGTCGGCCCCTCTGCGGACGGTTTCGAGACCTACGGCGTGACCGGTGTGGCGCTGATCACGTTCATCCTCCTCGGCATCCAGGACCCGACGGTGCAGGTGCAGCTGCTGGTGTGGATCTTCGTGATCCGCGCGGTGATGGTGGTTGCCTCCGGGATCTCGTACTTCGTCAACGCCGCCATCACCCGCGCCCGCTATCGCGCCGCCGCAGAGATGGACTTCGAGGCGCCCCTGACGTCGCTGGTGTGGCTGACCTCGGTGCTGTGCATCGCGTGCACCTTCGGCACCTCCGCGGCGCTGATCGGTGGCCTGCCCGACGGGATGTGGTGGAAGCTGTCGCTGATCGTCAGCTGCGGCACCCTGGCCGGGGCACTGATCCCGGAGCTGGTGAAGGTCTTCACCTCCACCAACGCCCGCCACACCCGCGAGGTCGTGGTCTCCTCCAACCAGGGCGGGGCGTCGCTGAACATCCTCTCCGGCCTGGTGGCGGGCAACTTCTCCGGCTACTGGATCGGGTTGGCGATCACCGGGTTGATGGGGTTGAGCTTCATCATCTCGACCATGGGGCTGAACCAGATCATGATCGCCCCCGCGGTGTTCGCGTTCGGGCTGGTCGCGTTCGGCTTCCTGGGCATGGGACCCGTGACGATCGCCGTCGACTCCTACGGCCCCGTCACCGACAACGCCCAGTCGGTGTTCGAGCTGTCCACCATCGAGGAGATCCCCGGCATCGAGGAGGAGCTGGAACGCGACCACGGCATCCGCCCCGACTTCGAGCGCGCCAAGCACTTCCTCGAGGCCAATGACGGCGCGGGCAACACCTTCAAGGCAACGGCGAAACCGGTGCTGATCGGCACCGCCGTGGTGGGGGCCACCACCATGATCTTCTCCATCATGATGGGCCTGACCAACAAGCTCGCCGATAACCTGGAGAACCTGTCGCTGCTGCACGCCCCGTTCCTGCTGGGCCTGCTGCTGGGCGGCGCGGTGATCTACTGGTTCACGGGTGCCTCGATGCAGGCCGTCACCACGGGCGCCTACCGGGCCGTGGAGTTCATCAAACAGAACCTGCGACTCGACGGCGAGACGAAGGCCTCCGCCCAGGACTCCAACAAGGTGGTCGAGATCTGCACCCAGTACGCCCAGAAGGGCATGTTCAACATCTTCCTGGGTGTGTTCTTCGCCACTCTGGCGTTCGCCTTCGCCGAGCCGTTCCTGTTCATCGGGTTCCTCGTCGCGATGGCGCTGTTCGGGCTCTACCAGGCCATCTTCATGGCGAACGCGGGCGGCGCCTGGGACAACGCGAAGAAACTCGTCGAGGTGGATCTCGACGCGAAGAACACGCCGCTGCACGACGCCACCGTCGTGGGTGACACCGTCGGCGACCCCTACAAGGACACCTCGTCGGTGGCGCTCAACCCGGTGATCAAGTTCTCGACGCTGTTCGGACTGCTGGCCGTCGAACTGGCCACCGCGATCACCGCCCAGGGCCTGGGTGTGCTGGCCCACGTCCTGGCCGCGGTGTTCCTGCTCGTCTCCGCCTTCTTCTGCTACCGCTCCTTCTACGGCATGCGGATCGGCGAGAGGATCGAGGACATCAAGGCCTGAGGGCCCGCGACGGGTGGGGTCGGGAACCGACACCCCGACCCCACCCACCCTCCGCCCGTTCCGGGGCGGGGATGTGCAAGAGTGGTCGGTGATCGAGTGTGCCCGTGTGGAGAGGAACCATCATGAGCAGTCCGCAGTACCCGTACGGCGGCGACCAGCAGGGAAACGTGTGGGAGCAGTCGCAGCCCACCGGGAACGTCTGGGACCCGCAGGCCACGGACGCCTGGGGCCAGCAGGCGGTCTCCAACGCGTCCCCGCAGGGCCTGCCGCCCTCCCCCTCTCCGGGCGGACCCATGGGCCAGTCCGCACCCCCACCCCAGCAGCAGCCACCGCAGGTTCCACCGAGCCCGAACAACCTCTTCGCCGTGCTGTTCGATTTCGGTTTCAGGCACCGCATGAGTGCCGCGGCTATCAGGCTGGCCTATCTGCTCGGAACCGTCACGGCGGCCCTCCTGGCGGTCGCGATCCTCGCCGTGGGATTCACCAGCCAGAACGCGCTGCTCCTCGTCATCTCCCTGTTCCTGGCCCCTCTCGGTTTCCTTACCGCCCTGGCCGTCAATCGTGTGATACTGGAGACGTGGCGGGCCGTTGCAGGCGAGCCCGTTTGATGCCGGTTGAGCCGGGCCATACACGACAGAGACCTCGGTCCGGCTCAACCTCATTCCCCGGCCCATCCCCGGGGGAGCCCACGGACGTAACCACCACAGCCGGTAGGTTGTAGTCGTGAGCATCACCGTCAAGACGATCAGCGCCGACGAGCACCTGGCCTTCGTGGCGGCTCGTGGGCAGGCGAGTTTCCTACAACTTCCCGCGTGGGGGAAGGCGAAACCGGAGTGGCGTTCCGAATCCGTTGGTTTCTTCGACGGCGACACCCTCACCGGGGTGGGGCTCGTCCTGTACCGGCAGCTTCCGAAACTGCCCCGCTACCTGGCCTACCTGCCGGAGGGCCCCGTCCTCGACTGGGACCGCCCCGACGTCGACGCCCACCTGGAGGCGCTCGTCGCCCACGCCCGCCGCAACAAGGCGTTCGCCGTGCGGATCGGCCCGACCGTGGTGCATCACCGCTGGCTGGCGCCCACGGTGAAGGCCGCCATCGCCGACCCCGGGATCACCGCCCTGTCGCAGGCCACCCCCGACGAGACCACCTTGGTCGGTACCCGGGTGCTGCGGACCCTGGACCATCTCGGCTGGCAGCCCCAGGCGGAGGGTCACGGCTTCGCGGCCGGGCAGCCGAAGTTCAACTACCAGCTGCGCCTGACCGACGCAGAGGGCACGGTCCTGACCGACGAGCAGCTGCTGAAGGGCATGAACCAGCTGTGGCGCCGCAACATCAAGAAGGCCGACAAACTGGGGGTGACAGTCACCCGGGGAGAACGCGCCGACCTGGCCCGGTTCCACCGCATCTACCTGGAAACCGCCGAACGCGACCACTTCACCGGCCGCGGGCTGCCCTACTTCGAGGCCATGTGGGACGCCCTCAACGCCGAGGAACCAGACCGGATGCGCGTCTACCTGGCCGAGCACGAGGGTGACCTGGTGGCGGCCACCACCTTCATCCGCGTCGGCACCCACGCCTGGTACTCCTACGGCGCCTCCACCACCGCGAAACGCGAGGTCCGCGGCTCCAACGCCATCCAGTGGCGCATGATGCGCGACGCCCGCGACGCCGGGGCCACCATCTACGACCTGCGCGGCATCACCGAGGGGCTGGCGGCCGACGACCCGGAGCTGGGGCTCATCCAGTTCAAAGTGGGCACGGGAGGCGAGGCCGTCGCCTATCTCGGGGAATGGGACAAACCCATCAGCTCGTTCCTCCACTTCGCCTTCCAGCAGTACCTGAAGCGGCGGTGACATGACCCTCACACTGACCATCGACACCCGCGCCTGGCGCGACCACGTCAAGCACGTCCACGAGGAGTTCCCGGGGCTGGTGCCCGTCGCCAAGGGCAACGGCTACGGCCTCGGGCTGGACGTCCTGGCCCGCGAGGCCGAACGTCTCAACAACGACTGCCTGGCGGTCGGCACCGCCCACGAGGTCACGACCGTGCGGGAGGCGGGATGGTCGCGTGACGTGATCGTCCTGAGCCCGTGGCGGCCCTTCGATGAAACCGCCACGGCCCTGCTGGACGATCCCCGCGTCATCACCGTCGTCTCCCGCCTCACCGACCTCGACGAACTGCGCGCCACGCATCCGGGGGCCCGGGTGGTGGTGGAACTCATGACGTCGATGCGCAGGCACGGCATCACACCGCAGGAGGTCGCCTCGGTGGAGGTCGGGAAGCTGGGATTCGAGGGCTGGACCATGCATCTGCCGCTGAAGGGACAGCTGTCGGAAGCCAGGCAGCTCGCATCGGAGGCCGTGGCCCACCAGCGGGGCGCGGTGTGGGTTTCACATCTGGGCGTGAACGACTATCGCAGGCTCCGCACACAGCTGGGCGTACAGACCCGGATGCGGATGGGAACCCGGCTGTGGCTGGGGGCCCCGCAGACCCTGCGAACCACCGCCACCGTTCTCGACGTGCACCGCGTCACCCGCGGTGCCCGCTACGGCTACAACCAGTCGCGCGCGCCCCGGGACGGTTGGCTGGTGATCGTCAGCGGCGGCACCTCCCACGGGATCGCGCTGTCGGCGCCGTCGCCGGCCCGGTCGCTGCGGCAGCGGGGTGTGAGCCTGGCACAGGGCGTCCTGGACGCCGCCGGGATCTCGCGGTCGCCGTTCAGCATCGCGGGCCGCAAACGCCCCTTCGCGGAACCCCCGCACATGCACGCCTCCATGGTGTTCGTCGGGGGCGCGAGCCCCGGGGTCGAGGTCGGCGACGAGGTCCCCGTCACCACCCGCCAGACCACCACCACCTGCGACGAACTCGTCTGGAGCTGAGGGGCACCACCGCCGATCAGGCCGGCGGTGAAGGCCACTCACAAAGACCAAGGAATGGTGGATGCCACGATCTTTCCCTAACAAGGGGATCCATGACCACCGGGACGCACCAAGGAACGGATAGAGGCCGGGCCTGCGGCGTCGTTCAGTACCCCGCCGACCGGGTCGGCGGCCCGTGGGGTGCGCAGCGGATCGTGTCCCGGATCAGCGGCGTCGCGCAGACAGGAGACGAAGATCCAGACCTCCACGACGATCCGCAGGATGATGGCGGCGAAGTAGATGTTCGGGTTCGAGTTGAGATGCCCCGCCAGATACCCCCAGATCGCGGCCCAGTAGACCACTTGGGTGATGGTGAACGCCACCCATTCCGGGCGGCCGGGCCGCCCCACCAGCAACGCCAGCAGCAGCCACAGTGCGGCCTGGGGAGCGTAGGTAGCCCCGAACAGCGCCGTCGGGAACACGAACAACACCACCAGGGTGCCGACGCGCGGCCTGTGTCCCCGCAGATAGAGCCAGGCCGACACGACCAGCAGCAGCAGCGTCGTCAGCATCAACCCCAACGACCCCGCGGCCCGCACCTCCCAGCCGAACAGGTGCCCCAGATAGAACAGCGACCCGTAGGACAGGCTCTTCGTCGCCTCGCCCTGGTAGTACCCGGCCACCGCCTCCCAGTTCAGGATCAGAAACGGCAGGTGCAGCAGCGCGACGACGGTCGCCGCTGCTCCGAGGAATTTTCCTGCCTGCCCGATACGGGTGCGCAGCACGAAGGTCAGGGCAACGGCCAGCACCACCGCGATCGCCATCAGGCCCGCGCAGACCGCGAGCCCGAGCACGAGCCCCGACCACACCGGCCTTCCCTTGGAGAACAGCAGCAGCCCGAGGGCGGCCAATGAAACCGCGAACAGATCCCACGACACCAGCCCAGAGGCCAGGACCACGGGCGAGGCAGCCAGCCACATGGCGTCCCAGGAGCGGTACCGGCCTCCCTGCGAGTCGCGGCCCATGAAGGTCTGGCACAGCACCCACAGCAGGAAACACGCGAACAGCAGCACCATGCAGACGGCGTAGAACACCTGCGCCCCGTCGAGCTGGGCCTGCACCCCGAGCGACGTGCCGACGGGGGCCCCGAGCAGGCCGGAGATCCCGATCACGACGAACAACAGCAGGCCGAGCAGCGGCGGATACTGCATCTGCCCGCCGTCGAAGGGATGGGCGCCGAACGCGAACCCATTGCTCGTCCACGCCAGCGGCACATCCGAGTAGCAGAGCACGATGAACGCATTGACCCGGACGCTCTCGGAGGTCTGGATGCACGGTATCTGCCGCAGCGAACAGGCCACGAACAGCACCGTCGCCACCAGCAACGACCACGGCAGCGGATCAAACCACGGTCCCGAGCGCCGGGCGTAACGCCCGGCCGGCCCACCGAGCCCCTCCAGCAGCGCACTGTTCATGCGAACACCTTAGAGGCTCCGCGGGCAAGGGTCCGGGCGAGGAAGTGGAAAGTGGGAGGTTCCCACGGGATGCGTCAGCCGCCACTGCCCGAAGCGCCGTTGCTCTGCCGACCACCGCCGGAGCCTCGTTCATCATCGTTACCGGGAATACTCGGTTTGTCGCCGCCACCACCCGTCGGTTGCTGAGTGCCCCTGCCGCCGGTCGGCTGGCCGGTGGGCGCCTGCGACCTGCCGCGGGTCGGCTGCGTGGTTGGTGCGTACCGGCCCGAGTCCGTGGGTTCGGAGGTGGGCTGCTGGCCCTTGGACGACGGCTCCTGGGTGGGTTGCGTGCTCTGGGTGGGTTGCTGCGCACTCCGGGTGGGTTGCGCACTCCGGGTGGGAGCCTGCGTTGGCGCGGTCGACTTCCCTTGGATCGGTTTGGCCTTGTCGAACTGCTTGACCTCCTGCCCCTGGGTGGCGGTCTTCATGTACTCCACCCACGTCGTCAACGGATAGGTGGAGCCGAAGAAGGTCTTGTCACCGGGTTTCTTGTAGGCGTCGAGGTTGTCGTTGCCGGAGTCGCCCGCGACGTACATGACAGCCGTGGAGATCTGACGGGTGTAGCCGACGAACCACGCGGAGGTGATGGAGTCATCGACGCCGTTGGTTCCGGTCTTGCCTGCGACGGGACGGTTCAGCTCCGACGCCTTCGTTCCGGTGCCCTCCTCAACCACCGAGGTCAACGCGTTGGTGACGTTGGCCGCCACGTTCTCCTCAACAGCCTGGGTGGCCTCGTTCTTCGACTCGTAGACGGTGTTGCCGTCGCGGTCGATCACCTTCGCAACGAAGTGGACCCCCTTGCGTTTCCCGGAGTCGGCGAGGGTGGCGTAGGCGTTCGCCATGTTCAGCGGACTCACCTCCGCGGCCCCCAGGGCGATGCGGTTGTTGACGTCCCAGCCCGCCCCGGTCGGGGCGCCCGCGTCGTTGGCGGCCTGGATGACGGCGGGGGCGCCGTTCTTCATCGACTCGGTCATGTCCACGAAGGCCGTGTTGATGGATTCTGCAACCGCCCTGCGCAGCGTCACGTCACCGTACTGTTCGTTGAACTCGTTGCGGATCGGGACGCCGTCACCACGTGGGGTGAAGGTGTCCCCCTTGAGGGTGCTGTCCAGGGAGTAGCCGTTGCGCAGGCCCGCGACCGTCGCGAACGACTTGAACGTGGACGCCGCCGGACGCGGCGTCGTCGACCAGTTGCGGGAGTCCTTCGTGTAGTCGGGGCCACCGTACATCGCCAGGACACCACCGGTGGCGGTGTCGACCGACGAGATCGCAACGTGCAGCTTGGATGTGTCCTGCTGGGGTTTCGCCTTGGACGCGGCCTCCTCGGTGTATTTCTGCGCCGTGGAGACGGCGGCGTCCTGCATGTTCTTGTCGAGGGTGGTGATCACCTTCAGGCCGCCACCCTGCACCTCGGCGTCGCTGAAACCGAGGTTCGCCAGTTCCTGCTCCACCTGTGCGACCAGGAAGCCCTTCGGTCCGCCGTAGCGGTCGGAAACGGGCACCTCGGGAAACTCAGGAAGGGCGGGACGGGCCGCGTCGTGTTCGGCCTGGCTGATGTAGTTGTTCTCCAGCATCTGGTCGAGCACGTACTGGTAGCGGCCTAGGAGCCGTTCCTTGCTCTTCTCCCCCGCGGACGGATTGAAGCCGGCGGGATTGTTGAGAATGGCGGCGAGGGTCGCGGCCTCGGACAGGTTGAGCTCGGAGGCTGACTTCAGGAAGTACGACTTGGCGGCCGCCTCGATCCCATAAGCGCCCCGACCGAAGTAGATGGTGTTGAGGTAGCCCTCCAGGATCTTCTCCTTGGGCACCTCCCGGCCCATCTTGATGGCGAGGATCAGTTCCCGGATCTTGCGGTCCGCGGTGCGTTCGGAACTCAGGTAGAGGATCTTGATGTACTGCTGGGTGATGGTGGAACCGCCCTGCACGTCACCGCCGCGGGCGATGGTCCACAGACCGCGAAACATGCCGGGCAGGGAAAATCCCGGGTCGCTGAAGAAGGTGGAGTTCTCGGCCGCCACCACCGCGTTCTTCATCACCTGCGGCATCTTGTCGTAGTCGAGGGTGATGCGGTTCTGCACGGCGAGGGAGCCGAGCTGCTCCTGCTCGTCGTTGTAGTAGATGAACGTGGTGTTGGTGGTGAAATCACTGTTCGGGTCCGGCAGTTTGGTCGTCGCATACAGGTACAGGAAGGCACCCACCCCCGCCAGACTCGCGACGAGGAACAACACGAGCATCGCCAATCCGGTCCTCGCCACAATCTTCCGGACGCGGGATTTCGGACGTTTCGACCGTTTCGACGCGCGCTCGCGCTTCTCCTCCGGCTCGGGCGCCGGCTGTTGATCCTGCTGTTCCATGGGTTCCAGATTATGCGCTGAACCTGAGCAACTCATCCACTAGGGGCCCGTCACATAGCCCGAGGACTACGGGATCGACGCCGAATCTGGGTTCCGGCGGCGTCCGGCGGGCGCCGTCATGGCGATCAACGCACCCCACAGCAACGGGGAGGATCCCAGATCCGGTTTCTCCTGCCGGGCGCGACGCGATTCCCGCGCGTAGGTCGCACCACGACGCGAGGGCGGCCCACGACGTTCAGCAGTGGGCCATCGGCCTGGCCTCCCACATCACCCCGTAAAGGACGCACCTCCGTCCGTCGTCCAGTTGCTCTCGTGATGATTCCACCGGGTTCCTTCCTGTTCGCTTCTTCATGACGGACAACAGCACGTCATTGTCGCGTCCACCAGGAAGCCAGCAGACGGGCCCTTCGGAGACAGTCTTCACGATGTTCTGACCGGCTTCGAATGTGCCACGCGATCGGCCCTGCGCACGAAGTCCGGCTTGTGCCAGTTTCGCCCCTCCCTCACTTCATCGGCCAAGCCCACCCGCAGCGACGGCATTCCGCTCTGCGGCCGGCTGACCTTCCGGCACCTCACCAGACCAGACATGTCCCCCAAACTCGCTCGGCTCGTGGTTTCGCAAATGGATTTTCGTGAGTTCACGCCTTCATCCCGCACCTTTCCCGTCATCTGCTAGTTTTCCGACGAAAACGCCTGCCGTCGCGGGCGAACGCGAAACGCCCCACCCCGGGATGCCGGGATCGCCGGTCAGCAAGTATGTTGGCTACGACTCCAATCGTTCTGGGACAGCCCGGCACACGACCGCGAAGGATCGCCATGAAACCCGACCCCACCGCCCTGTTCAAGGTGCATAACCTGCTGCTCAAGATCGACAGCAACCTGCAGAAGGCCGACGAGAACACCTTCACCCTGCGGTACGGGTCGGCGCGGGCGTTCATCTGGGTCAACACCGAGGACGACGCCTCGTTCGTCACCATCGAGATTCCGGTGCTGAGGGACCTCAGACTCACTCCCGACCTGCTGAAGTTCGTCGCCTTCGACAACTCCTACGCGCTCGGGCACCTGTACCTGGAGGACCTCAACGGCTCCCTGGTCCTGGAGTTCCGACACACCCTGATGGTGAAGAACCTGACCACGGAGACGCTGACCTGGGCCGTCATCGGCATGCTCAGGTCCGCCGACAGCGACGGCCCCGGCCTCAAGAAACGTTTCGGCGGCACGCTCTCCCACGAGGGATGACCCCTGCCTCGTCGACCAGCCCGGGTGATGAAACGGACAGAAGCGGACCACACCAGCGCAGCTCGACCTGAAAGCCCTCCTCGACGAGCTGGAGCACATCGCCCCCGAGGTCTCCCGGGCCCTGTTGACACGACCCCCAGGGAGGTACCGTGGAATTCATTGGGCGCTTGACGTATCTGACGAACACACTTCTCTGCGCCGTGCTGGTCGGATACCTGACCAGCTACGCGATCACACTGGGTTCCTATTTCACCCACATGCTGAGAAACGACGGGGTGAAGGCACTCCAGGAAAGTTACGCGCCGTTTCGCGCCGGCTCGAACACGAAGGCTCTCTACGGAATCTGTTTCGTGCTCCAGATCGTGGTCGCCGCCGTCTCGCTGGCGCTGAACCACTCCGCTCACCCATTGCCCGCGCAGGTGTACGCACTGGCCATCCTCCCGATCTTCATGACGGTGCACGTCGTCACGGGCTTTGGAAGGGTCGAGGAGAAAATGGTGAGTGGAAAGGAACTGACGAGGCCAGAAATCGCCCTTTACACGAAACACAACCTGCCGCTGCACCTGGTCTATGCCGCCTTGTATTTGATCGGCGCCGCCTGGCTGGCAGCTGCGTTTTTCTGAAACAACCGGGCCAGGACCCCGCTGTTTGCGGCGCAGGGTGGGGCTGGACGTGAAGCTCCAGGTAGATGCTGCGGTAGTCCTGGCTCTGCGCCAGGGAAGGAGTTCGTTCTCGTCGAAGTCGTCGTTCGGCGCCCAGGAGTAGATGAGCCCCACCGTGATGCGACGCGCTTCGGGCAGTGTGCGCAACGCCTCGGAGAACGCGGCGTGGTACCTGCAGGCCGCATCCAGGGAGGCCGTGACGAACAAGGGTGGTGAATCCGTTCACCTGACGCGAGGCCCCGATTTCCTGGTTGCGGCGCGGATCCCGGGCGACCTCGGCGATGACGGTGCTCTCGGTTCCGATGGCGAGTGCCTCGTAGGTCCTGGCGCTTCTGGAAGACATGGGATCTTCTGCTCTGACGCTGTTCCAGTGCCCGTAGAGCGTAGCGCAACTTGTTGCGATTGGAGCAACTTGCTTTTAGGGTCGTTCCCATGGCTGTTGAGGAACGGGTGCGACAGTTGATCAAGGAATCGGGCCTGACCCAAACGGAGTTCGGAGCCCGAGTCGGCATCGAGAAGACCAAGCTGTCCAAGTCCCTCACGGGCAGCAGGAGGTTCACATCCCTGGAGCTGGCGCTCGTGGCGGAGCAGGGCGGCGTCACCGTCGACTGGCTACTGACGGGCGCCGAGGACGGTTTCGCCGCGGCGGCACGCACCGGGGAGGACGGGGTCAGCGCCGGTGCCGCACTCAGCCGCGTCCGCGAACTGACAAACCTGCGCGACGCCCTGGAGGGTTTCGGTTTCCCCCAGCAGATCCACTTCGAGGCCGGAGACCTGAAGGGCAATCGCTGGGTCTCGCAGGGCATCGGGCTGGCCAAGCGGCTGCGCCGCAGTTTCCACTCCCCTGTGGAGCAGGCAGCCAACCTGGCGGCGCTGATCGAGATGGACCTCGGCGTCGACGTGGCCATCCAGCCCCTCGGACAGCTCGACGGGCTCGCGGCGGCCACCGGTTCGGCCCGGCTGATCCTGGCCGCCACCTCCAGCGTCCCCGCCCGTCAGCGGTTCACCCTGGCCCACGAGCTGGGGCACCTGGCGGCCAGCGACGACCAGCAGCTCCACACCGACGAGAACGTCTACGCTCGCGACGGAGAAGGCGAGATGCGGGCCAACGCGTTCGCCGCGGAGTTGCTGATGCCGGAGGCGGCCCTGGCGGATCGCATCCACCGGGGATCGCGCTGGTTCAAGGAACTCGTCTGGGAGCTGCGGGTCTCGCCGACCGCGCTGGCCTACCGTCTGGGGAACCTGAAGCTGATCGACGAGGCCGAACGGAACCGGTTGCTGGCGGTGGAGATGGATCACGTCGTCGCGACCCTGGGCAAACAGCAGGACTACGCTGCCCGCGTGGCCGAGGCCTCCCAACCCCGCATCCCGACCCTCCTGCTGCGCGACCTGCTGGCCGCCCACCGCCAGGGGCACATCACGCTGCGGCCCGTGGCTGCGCTGATGGGGATGTCCACCAACGACCTGCGGGCACAGCTGGCCAAGAGCGAAGGCGAGTGATCCATGGCGCCGGTGGTCTTTCCCGACAACACCGTGTTCTGCACTTTCGCGGCTGTCGAGCGGATCGACCTGCTGATCACCCGGCTCCGCGGACGCGGTCGCTGGTGCGTCCAGCGTCGAGGACAACCGTAGCCACCCCCCCGACACAGGGGTCGCGGACCCGGCCCAATTGTCGGGAAGACACCGCGAGCGAGCAGGTCGCGCACCACTGATGGGCTTCTACGAGCTTGTGGGTGTCGCGACCTATGATGAAGTCAGGGAGTCGGATACAGACTGTCAAGTGACGTGGAGGAGGCGATTCGGATGACATGGGCGAGCGACGTGCTGCGCTACATGGAGAGCAGGCAGCACCTCGACGGACGCACCCAGAAGCACAAGCTGCTCTACTACGCACAGGCTTGGTCGCTGGCCTGGACGGGCAGGCCTCTGTTCGAGGACCGGATCGAGGCCTGGATCAATGGTCCGGTTGTCAGCGATGTCTGGCACGAGAAGTCCCACCCCGTCGGCGATCTGGACGCCGGCCAGAAGGCCATCACTGATGCGGTGCTGACGCACTACGGCGAGAAGACCGGTGAGGAACTCTCCGTGCTGAGTCATGCCGAACGGCCTTGGCGCGAGGCCCGGGGCGACCTTCCCGATGATGCCCGTGGTACCACCGAGATCACTCACGACTCCATGCGTCGCGAGTACACGCGTCAAAGCCTGGACGGCACCGGTCCGGTGCGTCCCTCAACGCCTCTGCAGGATGCGGATCCCGACCATGCCGTGGATCTTGCAGCCCACATGGGCCAGCGCTGGAGCCGCACCTTGGCTCTCCTGGCCGAGTGACGACGCGAATCGGCATTGATCTCTGCTTGAAAATCTACGGGCAAGAGGTCAATGCCGGGCCTCTTCGTGACCGAGAAAAGCTCGAAAGCGCACTGACGCAGCCTTTTCAATCATTCAGTGGCGCCGATCTGTATCCCACGCTCATCGAGAAGGTCGCGCGCCTGACCTTCGGCATCGCCGAGGCTCAGGCGTTCCAAGACGGCAACTTTCATCGGGTTGTATCCGTTGCTAACGGACGGAGCGGCCGTATTGCGAAATCCGCAACGACGCGGCGGACGAGGATCCCCACCATTTGTTCCGACCCGCCATGGTTCGGCGTTTTGACTGGTAGAAATCATGCGTTTTGACCAGTAGGAATCCTGCGTTTTGTATGGTAAAGCTCGCGTAGAGCCTTGGACGACCTCTTGGACGAGGTCTTCCCCGACGTGCCCGCCATCGCGATCGAGGGGGCCAAGGCAGTTGGCAAGACCGAGACCGCACGCCGTCGCGTGCAACGTGTCCTTGAACTCGACGACCCACACACCCTGGCAGCGCTGCGCGCCGACACGGATGCCCTGCTCGGCGCCGACGAAACGGTCCTCATTGATGAATGGCAGCACTATCCGCCGGTGTGGGATCGAATCCGCCACGCGGTGGACCGTCGCCGCGACCTGGCCGTCCTACTCACCGGCAGCGCCACCCCACGGCCCGGCACCACCAGCCATTCCGGCGCGGGACGCATCGCATCCCTCGTCATGCGACCGATGTCGCTCACCGAACGCGGTGTCGCCCCGGGCGGAATCGACGTCGCCAAACTCCTGACACGCGAAGCGACGATCGAGGGACACAGCCCGCTCAGACTGCCCGACTACGCCGAGGAAATATGCGCCTCCGGGCTGCCCGGCCTGCGCGGCATCCGTCCCGCCGCCCTGGGCCTCCAGCTCGACAGCTACCTCGCCCGCATCGTCGACCGCGACCTTCCCGAGGAGGGGATGCTGGTCCGCCGTCCCCAGGCCTTGATGACCTGGCTCACTGCCTACGCCGCCGCAATATCAACGACGGCCTCCTACACGGCAATCCTGGGGGCGGCAACCGCCGGCGAGACCGACAAACCCAGCCGCGCCGCAACCCAGACCTACCGCGACCTCCTCACCCGGATCTGGGTGCTCGACCCCGTCCCGGGCTGGACCACGTCGCTGACCCCACCGGCCAGGCTCAAAATCGGACCAAAGCATCAGCTGCTCGACCCGGCGCTGGCGGCCCGTCTCCTCGACATCACCCCCGCGAAACTGCTCAGCGGTGCCCCGGGCTCGGGGGAGATCCTGGGGCAGCTCTTCGAGTCCCTGGTCACCTTGTGCGTGAGGGCACGTGCCACGGCCGCCGGGCTGCGGACATCGCACCTGCGGACCCGCAACGGGGACCACGAGATCGACCTCATCGTCGAGAACACCGCGGGCAGGGTGGTGGCCATCGAGGTCACACTGGCCCGCGACCCCGACGACACCGATGTGCGGCACCTCCACTGGCTGGGCGATCGCATCGGCGGGCGCCTCGTCGACAAGGTGGTCGTCACCACCGGCGAATACGCCTACCGTCGCGACGACGGGGTCGCGGTCATTCCCCTCGGACTGCTGTCCTGAAGGACGAGAACCCACCTTTGCCTCACTCCACCTCGACACCCATCGCGTGCCGTCCCTGCGATTCCGGTTCGGGGGATGCGACGGTCAGGGCCGCGATGCCCGTCGTGATCGGGACGCTCAGCACCAGGCCGATGGCACTGCCGAGAGTGCGGACGATCTCGCCCGCGAACATTTCCGCGTTCAGCAGGGCGGTGGCTGGACGGTCGGTGAAGTAGAGCAGCAGCAGCACCGCCATGGAGCCGCCTGCGTAGGCGAAGACGATGGTGTAGATGGTGGACGCGATGTGGTCGCGACCGATCCGCATGCCGGCGGCGAACAGCTTCCCGCGAGCCATCTTCGGGGCCGCGGCGCGCAGCTCCCACACCGCCGAGCTCTGCGTGATGGTGACGTCGTTGAGCACACCGAGCCCGCCGACAATGATGCCCACCATCAACAGCTCCCGGAAGTTCATCCCGGGCAGGAGCTGCGCCAGGTCGTACTCGTTCTCGTCGGCGAAACCCGACAACCGGGCGAACTCCGCGGACAGCGCTCCCAGCCCGACCGTGATCGCCAGCCCGAGCAACGTGCCGGCGAGGGCCGTCGACGTCCGGATCGAGACGCCGTGCGCCACGTAGAGCACCACGAACATGATCGCCGTGCCCCCGACCAGCGCCACGGCGATACCCGGTTTGCCGGTGATGAGCGCCGGCAGCATGAATCCGACGAGCACCGCCCCGGCGAAACCGAGCCCCAGCAGCGCGAACAATCCCTTCCAACGCGCCACCGCCAACACCACAGCGACGAACAGCACGGCCAGCACCCCCAGCACTGGAAGTCGGTTGATCGACGAGTAGGACCAGCTGACCCCGTTGCCGGTGTCGATGCGGTTGACCTCCATCACGTCACCGACCCTCAAACCGGACTGCGCCTGCGGGCCGAGCAGTGCAATCTCCACCGACGTGCCCGCGTCCTCGCCGCTGTCGATGGTGACCGTCGCAGTCAAGCATTTCGCCTGCCCCACCTGCTGGGTGTCGCAACCGTCCTTGATGTCGGTGATGGTGGCGTTCTCGTGGGTTAGGTTCTGGGCGTCGTAGATCTTGTTCACCTTCGACGACAGATCCTGTCCCGACGGCCACAGCCAGATCAATCCGGCCACCGTGAGTACCCCGAGCACCGCCAGGAAACCGATCAGGACGTTGCGTGCCGTCCAGTTGACTCCGACGTGTTCCAGTCCTTCTGTTGAATGAGAATGCCCTGCTCCCATGGAAAGGCACGATACTCGGCGAGATCCTGGCCGGCCCGTTGCGCAACGGATCGGACCGATTTCCCCGGGACGGAGAACGGCGACGGGTAGCCTTGCGACCATGCTAGAGAGCGTCTGCTACCGGCATCCCGACCAGGCCACGGGGATCGTCTGCCAACGCTGCCACCGTCCCATCTGTCCCCGGTGCATGGTGGCGGGTTCCGTCGGGTTCCAGTGCCCAGACTGCGTCGCCACGGGTCGCAGGCAGACCCGCCAGGGGCAGCTGCCCTACGGCGGTTCCCACAGCACCCGGCCTGCGCTGACCTCGCAGGTGCTGATGGGGATCAATGCGGTGATCTGGTTGGCCATCCTGCTGACCGGAGGCGAGGAAAGCCCCCTGTTCAGGATGCTGGCGCTCCAGGCCCAGGGATTCTGTGTGACGGAGCGTTACGTCCTCGCGGTGGATTCCCCTGCCCAGTGCGCCGCCCTCGGGGCGACGTGGACGGAGGGCGTCGCATCCGGGGCCTGGTGGCAGGTGTTGACCAACGCCTTCACCCACCTCGACGTCATCCACATCGCCTTCAACATGGCGGCCCTCTACGTGCTAGGCCCGCAGCTCGAATCGGTGCTGGGTCGCGCCCGGTTCCTGGCGCTCTACCTGGTCTCGGCGTTGGCCGGATCGGCGGCGGTGGTGTGGTTCTCCGCTCCCTACACCACGACCATGGGTGCCTCCGGGGCAATCTTCGGGATGATGGGAGCGATGCTGCTGATCGTCTGGAAACGCCGCGGCGATGTGCGCACCATCCTCGTCTGGCTGGGCATGAACGTGGCCATCACCTTCGTGGGATCCAGCTTCATCTCCTGGCAGGGACACCTGGGCGGCCTGGTCGGCGGCATGGCCGTCACCGCTGCCCTGATCTGGCTTCCGCGGGAGCAGCAACGACTTTGGCAGTGGCCGCTGGTGGGTCTGGTCGCGGTGCTGGCCGTCGCCGCCATCGTGGCACGGGCGGTCACCACCGTGGGGTGAGAAGCCCTCCTTGAAGTCGATTGCCACCCCGAGCCGGCAGCACCGGTTCGACCACCTAGCTGAACATGGCCTTGATGAGCGGCCCGGCCGTCCCGGAACCCGACTGGCCGTCCTGGACGAAGGCCGCCACCGCGTACTGGTCGTTCCAGGCGATCATCCAGGCGTGAGCGGTGTCGGCGGCGGCGTTGCCGAACTCGGCGGTGCCGGTCTTGGCGCCGGTCATGACTCCCTGGAGGACGTTGCCCGAACCCTCCGCGACGACGGCCTTCATCAGCGTCTGGAGCTGCGAGGCCTCGTCCTGGCTGAGCGGCGTTGCCGTCGACTTCGCCTCGTGGCCCTTCACCAGCCACGGGATGCGCGTCTCACCGGAGGCGACGCTGGCCGAGACCGCCGCCATGCCCATCGGCGACATCTCGATGCCGCCCTGCCCGATCATGCTGAGGCTGAGGTCATACGGGGCGTCGGCGGACTGCACCTTCCCGAAGTTGGAGGCGAATCCGGCGTCGTAGTCGGTGCCCACCCCGAGGGTGGCGGCCGCCTGCTGCAGTTTCTCCTGCGAAACCTTGTCGGCGTTGGTCCCGAATGCGGTGTTGCAGGAGTTCGCGACCGCCTGGGTCAGGGTGATGCTGCCGGTCTTGTCGGCCGGGTAGCCGTCGTAGTTCTTCAGCGTGTGATCGTCGAACTGCATCGTGGCGGGGCACTGCACGACCGAGTCGGCGCGCAGGCCGGCGCGCAGCAGAGCCAGCGACGAGACGACCTTGAACGTCGAGCCGGGTGCGTACTTCCCGAAGGTGGCGTAGGGGTACTCACCCGAGCTCTTCGAGTTGGCGGCGGCGAGCACCCCGCCGTCCTTGACGTCCAGCACCACCAGGGACGCGATCCCGGAACTGACGTGGCTGTCGAGCACCGATTCCGCTTTCTCCTGCATGGCACGGTCCAGGGAGAGCTGGATGGGGCTGCCGACGCTGGCCTCCTGGGAGAACAACGGGACGGGATCGACGTTCTGGCCCGACCGTCCCACCACGTCGATGTTGATCTTCGGTGCCCCGCGCAGCTGTTCGTCGTAGCGCTGCTGGAGACCGCTGACCCCGACCATGTCCGAGGTCATCAGCGCACCACCCGACTTCTCCACCTGCTCCTTCGACGGGTTCCCGACCCTGCCGAGCAGCCCGACGGCAAATGTGTCCGACGGTGCAACGCTGGCGGCGGACTCCTTCACAAAGGCCCCGGGGATGCTGGAGACCGTGGAGGGAACCTGGTCCTGGGAGACGGTCTTGGCCACCACGAACTGTTTGGCGCCACCCGCCAGGACCTTCTGGGTGTACTCGGCGGCATCGATCCCGAGCAGCTGCGCCAGCTGCTCGGCGGCCGCCTGCCACGTGGACTCCTCGGACTTCGACTTGTCGATTCCCACCTGATAGACGGTGCGTTCCTCGACGAGCGCCACCCCGTCGCGATCGTTGATGGCGGCGCGTTTCGGCCAGCTGCGCTGGTGCCTGAGGCGCGTCGTGGCGGAGAGTTTCTCGTGCACCACCGTCGGCGACCACGTGGCCTGCCAGCTGCCGTCCGCGTTCTCCAGGGGAACGGTGGTGGCGTACTTCCAGCCCTCCTGACCGACGGGGAAGGCGTAATTGAGGTGCGCGGTGGCGGTCTTGCCGTCGGCCGCGTAGCGGATTCCCGCCGACTCCACCGTCGGCGTGATGTCGTCCATGCCGGCGAAGATGGTCTTCAGCTCGGTGGTGGCGTCGGCGGGCGGGGTGGACAGCGCCACACCCGTGAGATCCAGTTTCTGGATTCCCGCAGCGAGCCCCGCCACCACGTCGTCGGCAGCCGGCACCCCGTCGGGTGGGGTGTCGCGTTCCTGCCCGGAACCGCCGGAGGAACACCCTCCGAGCAGCAGGGCGGAGGCCAGCACGGCCGCCAGCAAGGCCCGGATCCTCCCGGCCCAGAAGGTCTTGGTGATCACGTCGGCTCCCTTCCACGGCGTCCTTGGAAGAGACTACCGGGACCCGCCGTCGAAACCGACGGGAGGTTCGCGGTGCGGGGTGGACGATGATTGTTGCCCCCGGCTGGGGCAGGTACCCTTGATGAGGTCGCCCAGATCGCTTTCCCGGATCGACTCGCGACTGCCCTTCGAATCTCTATCGAGGAGTGAACCGGTTGTCCGTCCCCCTCTGGATCTGGGTCCTGACCCTGCTGCTCATAGCGGGCCTGCTCGCCTTCGATTTCTTCGCCCACGTCCGCAGAGCGCACGCTCCCACCCTCAAGGAAGCCACCGTCTGGTCCATCATCTACGTGGGTCTGGCCATCCTCTTCGGGGTCGCGGTGACTGTCTTCGGCGGCGTCGAGATGGGCACCCAGTACTTCAACGGTTGGCTGCTGGAGAAAGCGCTGAGCGTCGACAACCTGTTCGTCTTCCTGGTGATCATGGGGTCGTTCGCGGTGCCCAGGCAGGATCAGCAGAAAGCGTTGCTGTTCGGGATCGTCTTCGCGTTGCTGACGAGGTCGGTGTTCATCGCACTGGGCAAGGCGATGCTGGAGGCGTGGAGCTGGACCTTCTACATCTTCGGTCTTGTCCTGATGATCACGGCCGGACGGATGCTGGCACCGGAAGACGGGGAGTCCGGCGACGCCGACAACTTCGTCATCCGCATTGCGAAGAAGTACCTGCGCACCACCGACCACTACGACGGCGACAAACTGTTCACCATCGAGAACGGCCGCAAGGTGCTGACCCCGATGCTGCTGGTGATGATCGCCATCGGCGGCACCGACCTGCTGTTCGCGCTGGACTCCGTTCCCGCCGTCTACGGCGTCACCACCAACGTATACCTGGTGTTCACGGCGACGGCGTTCTCGATGATGGGGTTGCGGCAGCTGTACTTCCTGATCGACGACCTCCTGGACCGCCTGATCTACCTCAAGTACGGGCTCACCGCGGTGCTCGGGTTCATTGGCGTCAAACTGATCCTCCACGCCCTCAACGAGAACAACGTGCCGTTCATCAACGGCGGGAAACACGTCGACGTGTGGGACATAGGGGACATCGACTCGCTGATCGTGATCCTCACCATCCTGACGATCACCGTCGCGGTCTCCCTGCTCAGCCGGAAGGGTCTCGTCGCCAGCGCCATCCGCAGCCTGGACCGCCGGGCCCACTCCTACCTGCACACCGAGTACCACAACACCGACGAGGAACGCGAGGCCCTGTACCAGGACATCGTCACCCGCGAGGCGGAACTGGAGAAGTACAACCCCAAGTACGTCGCTGACTACATGGACTCCAGCGGACTGGAGACGACCCTGGAGAAGGTTCACAAGATGCACGGTGACCTGGCCTGACCCCACCTTCCCCGCGGAAAGCAGCGCTCTTCGGGGAGGGATCAGTCCGAGTCGAAACCACTCCGTCCACCACAAACCGACCCATCGGTCAAACGTCGGTGCCGTGGCACAGGCTTGAGCCGTGAAAGCAGGCACACCTCAGCGAAACCCCTTGTCAAAGGCCATGTGCCATTCAACGACGCATCAATCGCCCCGGGAATCCGTAACTATATTCCACCAAGCTCCTTGCCGTCAGCTCTCCGCGTGACGTAGCGTTGCCAGCACCGAGCAAGGAGGCCGGCATGCAGCACCAAGACGGTCGTGGAAAATTCACTTCATCTTCGCCGCAGGAACCCCGGTGAGGCGGTTCCCAGATGAGTCACGACGAAAAACAGATCGTCATAAAAACCAAATACGTCAAGTACGGATGCATCACCATGGCAATCATGCTTCTGATTGCCGCGATAGGGACCGGCATCTGGTTATATCAGCAGCTCGACGCGCCGCACAAGTTCTGGCGCGAAACCATGAATGACCTCAAAGCACAGGACATCTTGAAAACATCTTGGCCCGGAATAGAACTACTGGCAACAGAGGAAACAAAAGATGTGGGTTTCGAGCCCGAACTTCCACGCATCACCAATTGCTACAGGCTGACGATTTCTGACGAAGAGGCCCGGCAGCTGGTACTGAGCACTGCTGTCAAGGACGGCTGGATCGAGAATCCGACCACCGATTCCTCTTACTCTCGCAGCGGATTCAAAAGACTCGACTCAAGATCGATCAACCTAACCATTTCCGAAAAGAGGAGCGATTGCAAAAAGTACCCTGAAGCATCATTTCAAGTCACCGTCTACTACTGAGTGGGCAAAAGAATCCGAGTTATTGTGATTCAAAGTAATTGCACGACACCGGAAAGGTGGTGATCGCAAAATTCCCGAGAAGCCGCCTGATTGCCGCAGGTCACGGATATGGATTGTTCGATCAGTTTGGAGGTTTCCAACCCATACCATCAACTCTCCGCGCAGCACATCGTTGTGGACTCCAACAAAAGGCTGACATGATCCATCAAAACAGTTGCGAAGAGTTCAATTTACCGTCACCAGAACAAGTCAGGTGAGGCGAGGTGACCCCAGATGAGTCACGACGAAAAACAGATCGTCATAAAAACCAAATACGTCAAGTACGGATGCATCACCATGGCAATCATGCTTCTGATTGCCGCGATAGGGACCGGCATCTGGTTGCACCAGCAGCTCAACGCGTCCAGCCGGGTCTGGCACAGCAGAATGCAAGCCCTCCGAGACCAAAGCATTATGAAAACCTCATGGCCCGGAATAGAGCTGCTGGCTACTGAAGAAACAAAATATGAAGGATTCGAACCTAAGCAACCAAACATCACGAACTTCTACAAGCTCACGATTCCCCCGGAAGATGCTCGTAGACTGATATTGGAGACAGCAGCCAAGGATGGCTGGACCGAGGATCCAACCATCGGTTCACCTCAGTCGACTGGAGCATCCAAAAGAATCGATTCACTATCAGTCACATTGATCATCTCCGAAACCAACACCTACAGCAAATATCCTGGGGCGTCTCTCTACACCAGCATCTTCCACCAATGAAAGAAAGAAGATGAGAAAGAATCACTTAAAGTCACTATTCATTCTGATCATTGCGTTTCTCCTCATGCTGGGCACCCTCCCCTCGGCCCGAGCTGACGACCCTACCCCACCCCTGCTCCCCCGCCCCCCAATTCAAGTCGCCAATGTGGTTCTGCTCGGCGACTCGTAATCGGCCGGCAACGGCGCCGGGGAATACGACACGGCAGCTCCGGGCCACTATCGAAGCAGAAACAATTGGGCCAGTCACTACGTGGACTGGCTCAGCAGCAAAAACAGATCTATACTCGCTACACGAACCTCGCAAAGTCGGGAGCAACGACAAGCATGGTTGTTGATGAACAAATCAAGGGGGAAAAGGAACCCCTGCCTTTGGATGCAGACCTAGTGATGTTCTCAGCCGGCGGGAATGATGGGGATTTCGGCAAGGTGGTAGAGACCTGCTTCGCGCTCTTTTATCGTTCCCCGAAAGCCTGTCAGCTGTCACTGAAACATTTCCAAGACTTCGTCAATGACCGAGGCGAGAACGGCTTGCGAGCCAGAACCACAGCAATATTTCAAGCCATCGCGGACAGGCTTCCTGACGACCATGCCCAGATCGTCCTCATGGGGTACCCGAATCTGCTGACCCCCAAGTCCAACTACGTTTTTCACCAGTGCGTTCAGAAAGACGCCTGGTCCTGCTCCTACCAGGAGTTCGCAGCGGGTGATGAAATTAGGAAAGTAGCGAATGAGATGGCCGCGGTTCAACGAAGGACTGTTGACGCATGGAATGCGGGGCACCCTCACAAAGTCCACTACATCGACTCAGTGCGCGAGGAGTTTGAAGGGCACGAGCCCGATCCCAGCGCGCTCAACAAGAATGACTATCGCTGGATAAACGAATTCTTCGAGACCGCGGGATACTTGGCCGAGTCGAGGAAAACTGAATCCCATACATCCTTCGAGAAGGAGAACTGGTGCCACCCCAACAAGATCGGGCACGAGAGAATGGGAAACATCCTGACCCGCAAGGTTGGCGTACCCTCCTCCGTGCGGACGATTCAGGGAGTGACACCCAATGATGACGTACCGAATCCTGAGATCCGTGAGACCGTCTCCGCGTGGATCCAAGGCCATTACGCCCACCAAATCGGGAAACCGCTGACCTTGAGGCTTATTCACAGTCATCGCCAAGTCCACTTGACTCCGGAACTTCGACGAGCGGTCTGAGATTGCACTTCAACGGCTTACACCCTCGTGTTCGATTAAACCTGTTTTCGTCACCACCTACGAGACATGTGATGGTTCGGGTAGTGTGTGGTCATGGATGAGCTACGGTGTGACCCGGGCTGGGTTGAGGAACTGATGGGGGCGTATTTCGGGTATCGGGGTGGCCCGTTGGGGGTGGGTGAGGCGGCTTCCCCGGAGGTGTTGGAGCGTTTCGAGGGAGTGTTTCCGGCTTCGATTCTGCAGATCTGGCGGACCGTTGGTTTCGATGGTTTCGCCAACGGCAGAAGCTGGATCACGAATCCTTTGGAGTGGGCGCCGGCGGTGGAGTCGTGGTTGGAGGGCCTGGACCTGCCCTTCCCGGATCAACGGTGGTGGTGCATCACCCGTACCCCCATGGGAAGCATGCGCTTGTGGGGGGAGGTCTCCGGACCCGCACTGAAGATCCACTCAGTGCTGGGGGTTTTACGTCCAAGTTTTGCTTCTCATCGGGACATGTTGGATCCGGTGATGCGGGAACGAATGGGCTGTAGTCGCCTACTGTCCGTGACGAAGGATGTTGCTCGGGATGATGTCTCGAGGCGGCGGCTGGCTGATGAGGGATTCAAAAAGTTCGGGTCTCTCGGCCCAGGCGAAGTGTTCGCCCTGGTACCGGCCTACTGCCTGACAGGCCGCCTCGACGCATCACTTCTCGCCAAGGAACCCGCAGTAGCGCATGTGGCGTTCCTGGGACAAAACACCGAACCAGAGATGCGACCCGATTTGATGGCTTCCTTTGGTGATGCGCTTGTTGAACACATCGTCACCCAGGACAACCAGCCTCCCACCGAGCCTGGGCAGTGATCAAGAGACACTGCCATGACCGACCCCCACACACAAGAACAAACACAGACACACAATCCGGAGCAGGAGCCGGGACAGGCACAGGGATGGGAGCAGGAACCAGTAGGGCTTGCTGGTGCGGCTCCCGGCACGACAGCAACTTCCGTGATACACGGAACCGGTCCGGGTTTGGTGGCCACCGATGGTTTCCATCCCGCCCTCACCGATGATGGAGACCACGAGCCTTATTCACGGCCTTCCTCAAGTGCACCCTGACTAGGGGCTTTGCTGGCCGACACGCCGTCTGTGAATAAACCTCCACGTCTCCGGTTTTGGTTTCTCTGTTCGGTTCTGTCTCTGGCCGGTAGTGTGTGGTCATGGATGAGTTACGGTGTGACCCGGGCTGGGTTGAGGAGCAGATGGGGGCGTATTTCGGGTATCGGGGTGGCCCACTGGGGGTGGGGGAAGCAGCATCCCCGGAGGTGTTGGAGTACTTCGAAGGAATATTCCCGGCCTCGATCCTCCAGATCTGGCGAACCGTCGGCTTCGACGGCATCGCCAACGGCAGAAGCTGGATCACAAACCCCCTGGAGTGGGCATCAGCGGTGGAGTCCTGGCTGGAGGGCCTGGACCTGCCCTTCCCGGATCAACGGTGGTGGTGTATCGCCCGTACCCCCATGGGCAGCATGCGGTTGTGGGGGGAGGTCTCCGGACCCGCACTGAAGATCATCTCAGTGTTCGGATTTTTGTATCCGGATTCCGCTTCTCATCGGAACATGCTGGATCCGGTCATGCGGGAACGAATGGGCTGTAGTCGCCTACTGTCCGTGACGAAGGACAGTGCCCGGGATGATGTCTCGAGGCGGCGGTTGGCTGATGAGGGTTTCAAGAAGTTCGGGTCTCTTGGCCCAGGCGAAGTGTTCGCCCTGGTACCGGCCTACTGCCTGACAGGCCGCCTCGACGCATCACTTCTCGCCAAGGAACCCGCAGTAGCGCATGTGGCGTTCCTGGGACAAAACACCGAACCAGAGATGCGACCCGATTTGATGGCTTCCTTTGGTGATGCGCTTGTTGAACACATCGTCACCCAGGACAACCAGCCTCCCACCGAGCCTGGGCAGTGATCAAGAGACACTGCCATGACCGACCCCCACACACAAGAACAAACACAGACACACAATCCGGAGCAGGAGCCGGGACAGGCACAGGGATGGGAGCAGGAACCAGTAGGGCTTGCTGCCGCGTCTCCCGGTACGGCCACACCATCCGTGCTCCATGGAACCGGTCCGGGTCTGGCGGTCGTCGATGCTGTCCGCCAGCCCTCACCTGTGACGGGCACCAGGTTCTGGTTGTGGTTTCCCTGTTCGGTTCTGTCTCTGGCCGGTAGTGTGTGGTCATGGACGAGTTACGGTGTGACCCGGGTTGGGTTGAGGAACAGCTTGAGGACTTCTTCAGGGTTGAGGGTGGCCCGTTGGGGGTGGGTGAGGCGGCTTCCCCGGAGGTGTTGGAACGTTTCGAGGGAGTGTTCCCGGCCTCGATTCTGCAGATCTGGCGAACCGTGGGTTTCGACGGTTTCGCTCATGGTAGGCATTGGATCACGAACCCCCTGGAGTGGGCGCCGGCAGTGGAGTCCTGGCTGGAGGACCTCGAGTTGCCGTTCCCAGAACAGCAGTGGTGGTGCATCGCCCGCACCCCCATGGGAAGCATGCAACTATGGGGAGAAACCTCCGGACCCGCACTGAACATCGTCTCAGTGTTCGGGTTTTTGTATCCGGATTCC
>ERZ772977.222-NODE-222-length-45088-cov-4.635445_pt1 | contig 45088 bp, 45 predicted proteins | sample MGYA00511131_ERZ772977 | MGnify/ENA primary metagenome ERZ772977 (study PRJEB29015, sample SAMEA2737935) | human oral metagenome | biome: human oral; feature: human-associated habitat; material: dental | place: China | collected 2151 ...
AGGCCATCTACGTGCCCGCCGACGACTACACCGACCCGGCCCCGGCGACGACTTTCGCCCACCTGGACGCGACGACGGAACTGAGCCGCGAGATCGCGTCCCGTGGCCTGTACCCGGCCGTGGATCCGCTGAGCTCTTCGTCGCGGATCCTCGATCCGCAGTACATTGGCCAGGAACACTACGACACGGCCGTGCGCGTCAAGCAGATCCTGCAGCGCAACAAGGAGCTCCAGGACATCATCGCCATTCTCGGCATCGACGAGCTGTCCGAGGAGGACAAGATCACGGTCAACCGGGCGCGCCGGATTCAACAGTTCCTCAGCCAGAACACCTACATGGCGGAGAAGTTCACGAACATACCGGGCTCCACCGTGCCGGTGGCGGATACCATCGAGGGCTTCTCGATGATCTGCCGTGGCGATGTCGATCACATCGCCGAGCAGGCCTTCTTCAACGTCGGTGGCATGGAGGACGTCTTCGCGAACTGGGACAAGATGCAGAAGGACTTGTGAGCGTGGAATATCAGCCGCTGAAGCTGGAGGTCGTCTCCGCGGACAAGATGGTCATGCAGTGCGATGCCGTCAACGTCATTGCCCGCACGGACGAGGGTGACATCGGCATCCTGCCGGGACACGAGCCACTCATGGCCGCTCTGGTGCCCTGCATGGTGGAGATCGTCGTGGCGGAGGGCCGGACGGAGATCCTCGCCATTGACGGCGGGTTGCTGGCCGTGGCCCAGGGGCACGTCCGGATCCTCAGCCACGAGGTCAAACTCGCCGAGGAAATCCTCCTGGAAGAGGCCCGCCTGGAAGCTCACGACCTGCGTCATCTCCGCAGCGAGGGTGGTGCGACGGATGAACAGGTGCACCGCCTGCACATCCTGAACGCTCAGATCCGGGCGGGGGAGAAATACCAGTCCAGTCACTGACGGTCATTTCGCGGCAGGCCGGGGCATTTCGCACACGTCTTGCGAGTGTCCCGGCTCGTCGTGCACAGGTGTTGGCGCTATGTTTTTGTGCATGGGGCTGACAGTGGTCGTGACAATCGTGGCGGTCACCTGCGTCTGTATTCTCCCTTTTGTCCTTCTCTACGCGCGTCGCCGCTGGCTCACTCGCCAAGGTGGTCTTTTTGACTGCGCCCATCGGATGCGCGACGGTGGACCCGGCGTCGGTTGGGTACTGGGTTTCGCCCGCTACCGCGGGGACAGGCTCGACTGGTATCGCGCCTTCTCGCTTGCGCTGCGGCCGAGTTGTTCCTTTTCCAGGGTAGGAACTAGCTGGCAGCGGCGCCGCGTCGCCACGGCCTTGGAGGAGGTCGTTCTATTCGACAATTCGTGGATCGTCACGATCAAGGATCGCTTTGCCGGGCACGAACACAACTTGGCCATGGACCTGGACAACGTTATGGGGTTGATGGCTTGGTTGGAGTCGGCTCCACCCGGAAGCCATTACCTGCCGGGTAGCGCCGACTCACCTTTGTGAGGGACTCTCATTCTTTTGTGCGTCCGCGGGATTTCTCGGGGGCTTGGCGATCTGTTCCCGGGACCCACAAGACGTCCCCCTCAGGGCCTGCCGCGGTCCGGCACATGTTGAACAGCAGATCGCTCAGCCGGTTCAGGTAGGTGATCGCCAGCAGGTTCACACCACCCTCACCGCGCTCCGCAGAGGGCTCGGTTCCGTGGGTCTGGGCGGCCCGCCAAGCAACCCGTTCAGCGCGTCGACACACCGTGCGTGCGACGTGCAGCTGGGCCGCGGCGGGGCTGCCACCGGCCAGGATGAACGAACGCAGGGCCGGCAGCTCTGCACCTAGCTCATCGCACCACTCTTCCAGTCGGTCGATGGAGGACTGCTCGATACGAAGCGGCGGATACTGGGGGCTGGGGTGCAAGGGGGTGCTGAGGTCTGCGCCGACATCGAAGAGTTCGTTGCGGATCAGGGCGAGCATCTCCACCACCCGCTCCGGTAGTCCACCGTGGGCCACCGCGAGCGCCAGGTTCGAGTTGGTCTCGTCGACTGCCCCGTAGGCCTCGACTCGCAGATCGGTCTTTGGCACCGCGGCATTGTCCGAGAGACGGGTGTTTCCGGCGTCGCCGGTGCGGGTGTATATGCGTGTCAGGTTCACCATGGGGCAACTTTATCTACAATGTCTGGGGTGGCATTCAAGGCTTTTGTTCCCTTGGTCGTTTCCGCTCTCGCCCTAACCGGGTGCAGTGATGCAAACCAGTCGAGCCCGGCTGACGAGGCCGGGCGGGCGGTCAGTTGCTCCTACCCGCCGGGTGGGGAACCGGCCAAGCCCGTGGATCCACCCAGTGGCGAGGACGTTCTGAACGCGGGAGAAACCAAGGCAACCTTTCACCTGACGGCGGGTGATGTGGAGATCACGATGGATCGTTCGGCCACCCCGTGTACCATCAACTCTTTCATGTCCCTGGCACAACAGGGCTGGTTCGACGAGACCAGGTGCCACCGGCTCACCGACTACGGCATCTTCGTGCTCCAGTGCGGTGACCCGACCGGAACCGGGACGGGCGGGCCCGGGTACACGATCCCTGATGAGTTGAGCCCCCGGACCACGGGGCTGGAGAAGGAGGGAGCCGTCGCCACCTACCCGAAGGGAACTGTCGCGATGGCGAACACCGGTAAACCCAACACCGCGGGGTCGCAGTTCTTCATTGTCTGGGAGGACAGCCAGCTCAGCCCCGACTACGCTGTTTTCGGCACCGCCGATGAGGGTGGGCTGGCCGTCGTGCAGGGGATTGCCGCGCAGGGGGTCGACGAAACAGATGGGACGAGCCCCATAGCGGAAGCCGTCATCAGCTCGGTCACGTTGAGCTGATGACGGCGGGTGAGCCCAGGAACTCGGTGCAGATCGAGGTGAAGGCCTCAGGCTCGTCGGCGTGCACCCAGTGGCCCGCGCGTTTGAGGGTCAGGGTGACGACCCGGGGAAACAACCGGCGCATTGGTTCGGCGTGCTCCGGGAGGACGTAGGGGGATCGTCCCCCGGCCACCCACCAGACGGGACCTTCATAGACCGTTTCCATTCTCGGCCAGCCGCCGATTACCCGGAGGGAATCACCGAGCAGATCAAGGTTGGCTTTCCAGGCCCAGTCCCCACCGAGCCGACGCAGGTTCTGAAGTAGGAAACCACGGACCTGCGGGTCGGGGATCGCATCGGCGAGCCGTCGGCTGGCCTCGGTACGGCTGGCCAAGTGCTCCAGGTCCAGGCCACGCATGGCCGCCACCAGAGGTGCGAATCCGGTCGGGCTATCGCTCGGGACGGGGGAGATGTCCGCAACCAGAAGGCGATCTACCAGGTCGGGATGGGTAAGAGCCAACCGCATCGCCAGTTTCCCACCCAGCGAGTGTCCCACCAAGGCTACGGGTTCGTCGAAGTTCTCCCGCAACCAGTGGGCTATGTGCTCGGACTGACCATCCAGGGTGAAACCTACTGTCCAGGACGAGGCGCCGTGATTGGGCAGGTCGAGCAGATGGCAGGTCGCTACCTCGGTCAGGGCGGTCGCTATTCGGGTGAAATTCTTGCCCTGACCGAACAGGCCGTGCAGGAACACCACCTGCGCCGGGCCCGATCCTACGGTGATTCCGTGGATCATCGGTTCAGCCTCCAACAGTGCGAATGCCAGTGGCGGCGTTGTTCCACCCCGGAGTCGAAACCGAATCCGGGTTCCTCGGGCCACGCCACCAGATGAGCCATTCCGACGGGGATCGGATTGTTGCATCCCGGACAGGTGTATCGCTTCAGAGCTCGGTCCTCGGGTACTTCCCGTACCAAGAAGGAACCTGCTGATGTGACCCGTCTGGACGTGTGGCGTGACGTGTCGAGGGGGCGTGGGGGCCGTAGGTGCTTCGAGGGTCGCCTTGCCATCAGAACAGCCGATCCTCGGAATTGTCCATCCCGCGCAGCGCGTCGTAGTCCAGCAACTGGCACGTGATGCCCCGGTCCGCGGCCAAGGTGGCGGCTTGGGGTTTGATCTGTTGAGCGGCGAAGATTCCCTTCACGGGGGCCAGCTGCGGGTCGCGGTTCATCAGGTCCAGGTACCGGGTCAGCTGCTCAACTCCGTCGATCTCGCCCCGCCTTTTCACCTCCACCGCGAAGTGCATCCCGTTCGTGTCGCGCAACAGAAGATCAACCGGGCCGATCGGGGTGTAGAACTCGCGTTTGACCACCTGCCAGCCCTCCCCGAAGGTGGTGGGATGCTCGGCCAGCAGAGCCTGCAGGTGTGCCTCGACTCCGTCCTTCTGAAGTCCTGGATCAACACCGAACCCGTGATTCACGTCCAGGAACACCTCGCCCAGGGCGATCCGAAGGGTGTCGCCGGATCCGGAACGGACCAGCCACAAGGAGTTCGCCCCGATCTTCTGAGCCGTTTCATCAGGTTCAGTGACGGTGAGGGTGCAGGGCGCGCTCATCCAGTTCAGGGGTTTGTACGCGCGGTCATCCGCGTGTACCGAGACAGATCCGTCGGCTTTCAACATGATCAATCGTTTGGCCATGGGAAGATGAGCGGTCAACCGACCCGTGTAGTCGACCTGGCACTGGGCAATGACGAGGCGCACGGGACAAATCCTAACTGGCGTCCAGGTGTGGCTGGAGCACCTCGCGGTAGAGCAGTAGCAGGGCGGCTGTCGTCGGGATGGCTATCAGGGCGCCGATCACTCCCAACAGGATGCCCCCGATCAGTGCGGATAGCACGACGAGCGCCCCGGGTACCTTCACTGTGCGTTTCATGACCGTGGGGTAGAGGATGTAGGCGTCGAACTGCTGGTAGATCAGGAAATAAATGATGGTGGCTATACCCGTGGTCGGTGAGGTGGCGAAACCCACCAGGGCAACCGCGAGCATGGCCAAGGAGGAACCCACCAAGGGAATGAAACAGAACAGGGCGACGATGAACGACAACGCCAGCGAGTACGCGCCGAGCCCGATGATGTTCATGAATATGAAGCTGCATCCCGAGGCCACCGTGACGATCATGAACATTCCGGTGATGTATCCGGAGACCCCGCGGAAGATCTCATCGGCCAGGTAGCGGGAACGTGCACGCCGGCTTGCCGGGGCCAGTTTGTAGATGACCTCCTTGATCGCTGGCAGTGAGGCCAGGAAATAGATGGTGAGCACCAGCGTCATGATCACTGAAAAGATCAGGTTGGCCACAAGTACACCGGCTCCCCAGATACCGCCGAACAGGTTCTGCACCAACCCGCCCGAGGCGAGATAGCGCTGGGCCGTTTCGAGCAGGTTGTACTGAGCATCCCAGCTGGCCACCTGCTCGTTCGTGGCCAGCATCGCTATCCAGTAAGGCACCCTGAAGGCGAGGGACTGCACCTGGCTCGTCATCAACGGAACCAGCGCGGTGACACCCAGCACGATGATTCCCAGGAGGGTTACCGTCACGAAGAACACCGCCAGCGGGCGGGGCACCCGGCGCCTGGTGAAGAACTCAACAGCGGGGTTGAGTCCCAGGGCCAGGAACAGAGAGAGCACCACCAGGATGAGGATGTTCTGCACCTGTGCCACGGCGATCATGAGGCTGATCGCGACCAGTACCCCGAGGGCACCGAAGAAGCCGATGGAGAACGGGGAGTGGTTCAGCAGCTTAGTCTCGTTCTGCACCACCACCGGCGGCACGGGAAGCACTGGCTCCTCAGGGGTGGGGGTCAGGAGCTGTTTCGCCCCCTTGCGGGCGTTGCCGAACAGGCTTCTGAAGAACTTCCTGAAACCACCCGACAGCACGGTACCCCTGAAAGGTCCAGATTTCTTTCCCTGCCTGGAATCCGTCGTGGGAATGATGGATGTTGATTCGGGTACCGGTTGCTCGGATTGCGGTGTGGGGGAGGATGGCTCCCCCACACCGATCTCGGGGACTGGTCCCGTGTCCTCGGGGATCGGGAGGTTGTCCTCCGCCCCGGGAGCGGGGGACGTCACTTCGCCTGCTTGCGTTCCCGTGGCTGCGGGGCCGTCACCTCGCCACCGCTGATGATCTCGGTGAGCTCCATGTCGGGCACGGCCTCCTCGGCCATGGCGCGCAGGTTCTGCATGGATGCGACGATGGAGGTTCGGCGTGCCATCAGGGCGGCTACTTCGCGTTCGAGCTGCTCCTTGCGCCAAGCCACCTGTTCCTCGAGCTCCTCCTGTTTCTGACGCACTTCCTCCCGCATCGCCGACAACGTCGCCTCTGCTTCGCGGGTTGCGGTGGTGCGAATCTGCTCGGCCTCCTCCACAGCGGACTCGCGGATCTTGATGGCCTCTGCGCGGGCCTCCTCGATTTGCTTGGTCGCGGCCTCGGACCGGGTTCTCGCCTCGGCCAGCTGGGAGCTGACGTTCTCCTCTGTCCGTCTGACCGTCTCCGCCTGTTTGGCCAGGGCGGTGGCGGTGGACTTCTCGGTGGCCAAGCGCGCAGCAGTGGCGTCTCGCTCGGCTTCTTGACGCATCCGGGCGGCATCGATCCGGGCGGCCTCCAGCTGAGCGTTGATGCGCTGTGAGGTTTCCTCCAGCAACGACTTCGACTGGGCCTCCGCGTCGGCACGGACCAGGTTCGCATCGCGCCGAGCGGCCTCCAGCACGGCCTGCCCTGCCTCGGCCTGCTCCTGCCGAAGTTTGCGCAGGCTGGCAAGCCCGGACAGGCGCACGTCGTCGGCTTCCTGCTGGGCGGCTTCCCTGGCCGCGGTCGCGGCCAGACGCGCCTCTTGCCGGAGACGATCGGATTCGGCTTCCGCCAGGCGGACCAGTTCGGCCGCCTGCGCTTCCGCGGCCTCCAGCAGGCCACGGGCATGAGCGCCTAGTTTGGCGAAGTCCGTGGTCCCGACCTGCGCTCGCACGAAGCTCGTCTCCCGACGTTGCTCCCGCAGCTGCACCTTCATCTCGAGCAGGCGTTGTTCGAGATCCTGGATGTAGGAATCCACCGCCTGTTTGTCATAGCCGAGCATGGCGTGGGGGAAACCCCCGACGGCGCTGGCCTTGTCCTCGAAGAGGTTGAGGCCGGTCTCCTCCTCGATCTCAGTACGAACATCGGTCATTGTTGTCTCCTGGCTTGGCACGTTCGGTACTGAGCCTACCCCGGAGTAGGCGTGGGAGTGCCGGCGGACGCGAGGGCGTCCGCCGGCGCTCCCGGAAAGACCTCAGTGCGAGGCATTCTTGGCGGGTTCCACCAGCTCCAGGAGGACGCCGCCGGCATCCTTCGGGTGGACGAAGTTGATGCGGGAATCGGCTGTACCCCGCTTGGCTTCCGGGAACAGCAGCCTGAGGCCGCGCTCGCGCAGGACGGCGCTCACGTGATCCAGATCGTGCACGCGGTAGGCGAGCTGCTGGATGCCGGGGCCGCCGTTGCGGTCCAGCCATTTGGCAATGGTGGAGTTCTCGTTGAGGGGGGCCAGGAGCTGGATCTTGGCGTTCTCCTCACCTTGGGTTCCCGTGCCGATCATGGCCTCCGCGACACCCTGCTCCTCGTTGACTTCGCGGTGCAGCTCGCGCCATCCGAAAACCTCGGAATGGAACTTGATGGCCTCGTCGAGGTCGCGAACGGCCAGACCGACGTGATCGATGCAGATGAAAAGATCTTGGTTCTCCATGTCGGCCATTCTTTCATCCGGCCGGTGAAACCGTGGCGCTGGGGTGGGAAGAAAACTGTGCGCAAGGTGACGGCGCGGCGTGAGCGGTTCGAGGCGGTCGAGGTGGGAGACTATGAAGTTCAACAGCGGCGCGTCAGGTTCCAACAACACTCCGGGTGATGCAGACTGGTAGGCGCTTGTGTGAGTCCCTTCCCCTTGAGACTTGGAGACATCATGGTTGGCTGGATCAAGAAGGTCCTGCTCGTGCTCGGCATCGCCTTCGTGGTCTTCTACCTGTTCACTCGCCCCGAGGCGGCAGCGGAGGCCATCAGGACGTTCTTCGGTGCCTTTGAATCGATAGCCCGGTTCTTCTCCCGCTTGGCCGGTTAGTTCGGTCGTGGGATTGCTCGCCCGCCTCCTCGAACCTGACATCCAGCGTCACCTGCTGGTGGAGGAGGACGAACGGGTCATCGACGAGGTACGCAAACACTGGGTGGTGTCCCTCCCCTGGATCGGCGTGATGTCCCTGAGCATTCCCGCGTTCGTCTTCATGATCGTGGCGCGCGGATTCTTCTGGATTCCGATGCTTGTCGGGCTCTGTCTGCTGGGGTTCGGCTTCTGGAAGGCCCATGTCGCACACATGGACCGGTTCGTCATAACCAACATGCGGGTGTTCCGGATCCACGGGGTGTTCAACACCCACTTGGCGACGATGCCCATGACCCGGATTCTGGACATCTCCTTGGAGCAGCCGATGCTCGGGAAGATCCTCGACTACGGACACCTGGTGTTCGAATCCGCAGCCCAAGCGCAGGGATTGCGGGACATCCGTTACGTCGCCCGCCCGGCGGAGCGAGACCTGACCATCCAGCGGGTGATTCAGCGTTCCGGTCTCCGCAAGAAAATGGTCATGGAAGACGAGGCCGACGGGGCGTGACCCGCCGGCCTCGTGGGGGAGTGGGCTCAGCCCCGGAGGGCGGCGTCGACCACTTCACGGGCCTCTGCCTGGATCTGCGCCAGGTGGTCCGCGTCGCGCAGTGATTCGGCGTAGATCTTGTACTTGTCCTCGGTCCCGGAGGGGCGGGCGGCGAACCAGCCGGAGTCGGTGGTCACCTTGATACCCCCGATGGGTGCCCCATTGCCAGGGGCGTTGGTCAGAACCGCGGTGATGGGCTGCCCTGCCAGTTCGTGGGCCCTGACGTCGTCGGGGGAGAGGGCAGCGAGCCGGGCCTTCTGCTCGCGGCTGGCCTCCGCGTCGACGCGGGCGTAGTAGGAGGTTCCGAAGGCCGATTCCATGCCGGCGTAGTGCTGACTGGGCGAGCGTCCCGTCACGGCCAGGATCTCGCTGGCGAGCAGGGCGAGGAGGATGCCGTCCTTGTCGGTGGTCCAGGTACGGCCCTCGAAATCGAGGAAACTCGCCCCCGCGGATTCCTCTCCGCCGAAACCGAGCGAGCCGTTGGTCAGGCCCGGGACGAACCACTTGAAGCCGACGGGCACCTCAACCAGTTTGCGTCCGAGCCGCGCCGCTACCTTGTCGATGATGGAGGAGGACACCAGAGTCTTGCCGACCCCCGTCGTCGCGGCCCAGCCGGGACGGTGGGAGAACAGGTAGTCGATCGCGACCGCGAGGAAGGCGTTGGGGTTCATCAACCCGGAGTCCGGGGTGACGATCCCGTGACGGTCCGAGTCGGCGTCGTTGCCCGTGGCGATGTCGTAGCGGTCGCGGTTGGCCACCAGGGAGGCCATCGAGTTCGGCGACGAGCAGTCCATGCGGATCTTGCCGTCGGTGTCCAGGGTCATGAACCTCCAGGTGGGATCCACCTTCGGATTCACCACGGTCAGGTCAAGGGGGCTTTGCTCGGCCAGGTATTCCCAGTACTGGACGGAGGCCCCGCCAAGCGGGTCCGCCCCGATGCGGACGCCCGCCGCCGCGATGGCGTCGAGGTCCAGAGCGGTTGCGAGCTCGGTGCAGTAGGGGGTGCGGTAGTCGAAGCGGGTCACGTCGGCGGCGGCCTGCTCGTAGGGCTTGCGGCGAATCCACGCGGGGGAGGCCATCAGGGTGTTGGCGCGGTCGGCGATCCACTTCGTGGCGTCGGTATCGGCCGGGCCGCCCGTCGGCGGGTTGTACTTGAATCCGCCGTCGCGCGGCGGATTGTGGGAAGGGGTCACGACGATACCGTCGGCGACCTGCTCCGGGTGTTCGCGGTTGTAACGGATTATGGCGCGGGAGACCGCGGGGGTCGGAGTGTACTCGTCCTCCCGCTCCGCGAAGACGGGGACATCATTTGCCACCAGCACCTCGACGGCGGTGCGCCACGCAGGCAGGGACAAAGCGTGGGTGTCCTTGCCGATGAACAAGGGGCCGTGAATCCCCTGTGCCGCCCGGTACTCCACGATGGCCTGCGTCGTGGCGGCGATGTGGAGATCGTTGAAGGCGATATCGAGGCTGGAGCCACGATGCCCTGAGGTGCCGAAGACCACCTTTTGATCGGGATTGCTGGGGTTGGGGGTCAGGTCGTAGTAGGCCGCAAGGACGGCGTCGACGTCGATGAGATCGGATTCCAAGGCCACCAGGCCAGCTCGCTCATGTGCCATGCACCCATCTTTTCACTTCCGGTTGTGGGAATTGACCCCGCCCGCAAAGATTGATGGCATGACGAATCCGAACTTCACGCGCCCCGGTGCCGTAGACCTGTCCACCCTCGCCACCGCCCAGCCCACCGACGGTGCCGGAGGAGGCGCCTACGTGACCGATATCACTGAGGCGGGTTTCCAGGATTTGGTCGGGCGTTCGATGCAGCATCCCGTGATCGTGGAGTTCCATTCGCCCCGCGACACGGGCGGCGCAGCGGTCTCCGCCGATCTGGCGGCGCTCGTCAACGCCGCCGAGGGGCGTTTCCTCCTGGCCCGCGTGAACGTGGATGCCGAACAGCGCCTGGCCCAGGCGCTCGGGGTGACCGCGGTGCCGATGGTCGTGGCGATCATCGGGGGGCAGGTTGCGCCGCTCTTTCAGGGAACACGCGACCGCGCGGACATCTCGGCCGTCTTGGACCAGGTGTCCCAGCTGGCCGTGGCGAACGGCATGACGGGGCGCGCCCAGCCCACCGGATCGGCCGCCCCGGAGAGCGCGGCGGAACCAGCCACGGACCCGCGTTTCGAGAAGGCCGATGCCGCGCTGGCCGCCGGGGACTTCGCCCGGGCAGTCGCCGAGTTCGACATCCTACTCGCCGCCACCCCCGGTGATCCCGAGGCAACCGCGGGCCGCGCCCAAGCAGCGCTCCTGGAGCGTTCTGCATCCTTCGACGGCGCCGCCGTGGTGAGAACCGCGGCCGAACACCCAGGCGACGTCGCCGCACAGCTGGATGCAGCCGATCTGGAGGTGATCCAAGGGGAATACGCATCCGCCTTCGACCGTCTCCTGGGGCTGGCCGCCGAAGTCGGTCCTGATGAGCGGGAGACCATCCGGGTTCGGCTGCTGGAACTCTTCGAGGTTGCCGGACGGACCTCACCAGAGGTACTGAAGGCCCGTCGCCGCCTGACGACCGTGCTGTTCTGAGAACCCCGGGCCGGGGATCGTTTTCGATTTTTCCTGTGGGAAGCGCGAATCCAGGCGGTCGCGGCCGGTGGGTCCCGTTACGTTGCTGCGCCTTTCTCCATGAGGTGACTGTTCAGGCGGTTCCGAAACGACGTTCACGGGTGGCGTACTGTTCCACGGCTCCCCAGAGGTCACATCGGTCGAAATCAGGCCACAGCCGGTCGAGGAAGATGAACTCCGCGTAGGCCGACTGCCAGAGCAGGAAGTTCGAGGTGCGCTGCTCGCCCGAGGAACGCAGGAACAGGTCGACGTCCGGGATCTCGGGCTCGTCGAGAAAGCGCCGGAAACGATCCTCGCTCAGGCGATCGGGATCCAGCTTTCCGGCCTTGGCGAGGCGGGCCACCTCCCGGGCGGCGTCCACGATCTCCGCCCTGCCTCCGTAGTTGACGCAGAACTGGAGGGTCAGTTTGGTGTTTCGGCGGCTCTGCGTCTCTGCCTGCTCCAGCTCCCGGATCACGGAACCCCAGAGCCGTGGCCTGCGCCCGGCCCAGCGGATCCTCACCCCCATCGCGTCCAGTTCATCCCGGCGGCGGTGGATCACCTCGCGGTTGAAACCCATCAGCCAGCGCACCTCCTCCGGGGAACGTTTCCAGTTCTCGGTGGAGAAGGCGTAGGCCGAGAGGTAGGGAATCCCGATCTCCAACGCCCCGTGGATGACATCCAGCAGGGCGGCCTCACCGCGGGCGTGCCCTTCGGTGCGTTTCAAGCCCCGTTGTTTTGCCCAGCGACCGTTGCCATCCATCACGATGGCCACGTGCCGGGGCAGCTTCGCCGCTGGAATCGCGGGCGGACGGGCACCGGAGGGATGGGGGGTGGGATTGCGGTAGGGCATTCTTGAAGCCTATCCGGCCAGGGTGGATAGCATGGCGAGGTGCGCACTTACCGAGACGAGGCCGTGGTTCTGCGTACCTGGAAGTTGGGAGAGGCGGACCGGATCATCAGCCTGTTCACCCGTGGCCACGGCAAGGTGAGGGCCGTGGCGAGGGGAATCCGTCGTACCGGCTCAAAATTTGGTGCCAGGCTGGAGTTGTTCAGCCATGTGGACGTGCAGCTGGCCGAAGGGCGCGGATCTCTGGAGACGATCATCCAGGTCGAGTCGCTGCATCCGCCTATGCTCGGGGCCGACTATGAACGTTTCTGCGCGGCCCAGGTCCTGGTGGAGGCCGCCGACCGGCTGGTCATCGAGGATGGGGTGCCGTCGCTGGCCCAGTACCGGCTGCTCCTCGGGGGGTTACTGGCCTTGGGGCGAGGTGAACTTCCCATGACCGCGGTTGTGGACTCCTACCTGCTACGTGGTCTGGCGTCCGCAGGTTGGGCTGCGATGACGGACACCTGTGTGAACTGCGGCACCACCGAACAACTGCGCTGGTTTTCCCCACAGCTGGGAGGTGCGGTGTGCCCCACCTGCCGACCTCCCGCATCGGCATCCGCGAGTCCGGAACTGCTCGTCCTGCTCGGGGCGCTGCTCGCCGGACGGTGGGAGGAGGTTCAGGTCGTCGAGGAATCGCTGCGCAGTCGGGCTCATGGGGTGGTGTCGGCCTATGCAACCTGGCATCTGGACCATTCTTTGAGGTCCCTGCCCTTCCTCAGGACGAATTGAGGCGAAGGACTGACCATGGCCCGTGTACGTTTCGGGGCTCTGTGTTTCCGGACGGCACCGTGATCAATCGGTCGCAGGTGGGGGCGGGGCGGTTTCAGGAGGAACAGCTGCGGCACAACCCGAAGATTTCCAGGTTGTGTCCCGCATCGGTGAAGCCGTGTTCGTTCGCCACTTGGTTCGCCCATGACTCGATGGCTTCGGCCGAAATTTCCACCGCCAAGCCGCAGGAACGGCACACCAGATGGTGGTGGTGGGTGTCGGAGCACATGCGATAGGCGGACTCCCCGTCCGGGGTGCGCAGCACGTCGAGGTCCCCTGACTCGCTCATCGTCTGGAGTGCTCGGTACACCGTGGCGAGTCCGACCTTGTCGCCCACTTGGCGAAGTTCGGAATGGATCTGGGCCGCGGTGCGGAACTCTTCCGTATTTGCCAGTAGGGCCCGCACGGCGGCACGTTGCCACGTGTTGCGGGTGCTAGTGCTCGTCATAGTGGTCTCCATGCAGGGCACGGCGATGATTTCCCACCACACGGTCGAGATGATCGCCATGCTGGATGAGGGCGACATTACCCGACGGGAGATCTGTTCCGGCAGGTTCATTGCGGGAAATGTGTATTTCCTTCCTGCGATCTGCGAGGCGTCGTCCCGGGGGCAGGAGGAATCCAGCCAAGGTGGCGACTCCCAGCAGGGCGATGGCTACCACGACGATGGTGGCCCCCGTCGCGGTGTTCCAGTGATAGGACCCGAACGTTCCTCCGAGCGCCGAGACGACACCGAATCCCATCGCGCCCAGCAGGGTGGCCCGGAAACCGATGAAGAGCTGCTGGGAGGTGGCGACCGGGATCACCATGAGCGCACTGATCAGAAGCAGACCGACCGTGCGCATCGAGAGGGTCACGGTCACGGAGGCGACAACCACGACGAGAAGGTTCAACAGTTTCACCCGGATACCGAGCACCCGGGCGAAATCCTCATCGGCACAGACCGCAAACAGCCGCGGCAACAATCCCAGCGAGAAGACCAACACCACCACCGCCAATGCTGTGATGATCCAGAGATCGGATTCACTCACCGAGGTGAGGGCGCCGAACAGGTAGGCGGACAGACCGGCCGGGCCCTGTCCAGCGATCCCGGCCATCATCACACCCGAGGCGATGCCACCGTAGAACAGCACGGCCAGCCCCAGATCTCCCGAGGTCTTGCCGGATTGCCGGAGCAACTCAACGGCGACGGAACCGGCCACGCAGGTGATCACGGCCATCGGCAGGGGAGCGGTTCCGGTCAACAGGGCCAACCCCACCCCCATGATGGCGACGTGTCCCAGTCCGTCGCCCAGCAACGACAGGCGTCGTTGCACGATGTACATGCCGATCGCCGGCGCCACCAGGCCGCTGAGGAGGGCCGCGAGCATCGCGCGTTGCATGAAGGGATACGAGAAGATGTTCATGAGTTATCCCCGAACGGGTCCTTGAGTCCGGAAGGAGTGGAGGGGAAAGAACGAGCGTGTGGGTTCTGCACGAGATCATCGGTGTGGGGCGCCACCTGCCCATCGCGCAGCCGGATGATCCGATCCAACACATTTGCCATGGCTTCGAGCTCATGGAGCACCAGGATCACCCCGAGGCCGTCGTCGCGGAGTTCGCCGAGTAGCCGGGCCAGAATCGCCTGGCCCTCGAGGTCGACGCCGGCCAGGGGCTCATCCATGATCAGTAGATCGGGTTGGGCAGCCAGGGCCCGCGCGATGAGCACCCGCTGCTTCTGCCCACCGGACAGCGGAGCGAAGGGCCACCGGGCCCGATCCGCCATGCCCACGCGCTCCAGGGCCTCAGCGACGATCGCCCGGTCGGTGCGGGTGAACCACCGAAACGCTCCACGATGCGCCAACCGGCCGGAAGTGACCACCTCCCGCACGGTGGCGTTCTGGACATTCAGTGTGGCGTGTTGTGGTACATATCCGACGCGGTGCCAGTCCCGGAATCGCCGGAGCGGGGTTCCAAACAATTCGATGGAACCTTGCTGGAACGGAGTCAGCGCTGCCAGGGTGCGAAGCAGGGTGGTCTTGCCGGAGCCGTTCGGACCGACGATGGCCACGGCCTCGCCGGCGTGGACATGCAGGTTGATGTCCCGGAGAATCGGCAGACCGCCGAGAAAGACGTCAACTCCCTCGGCGGTCACCAGCGGCTCGGCCTCAGGAACAGCCATTGGCCTGCTTTATGGCGTCGAGATTTGCCTTCATCACCGATGGATAGTCCTGCCCAGCGGATTCAGTGGTGATGCCCTCGATCGGGTCCAAGACGGCGGTCTTGAGCGTCAGGTCCCCAGCAATCGCCTTCGCCACCTCGTCAGAGGTCAGAGTCTCGAAGAAGATCGTGGTCACACCGTGTTCCTTGGCTTCTTCCTGAACCTTCGCGATGCGTGCTGGGGAAGGCTGCTCGTTCGGGGAGAGCCCACTGATGCCGATCTGCTCCAGGCCGTAACGCTCGGTCAGGTAGCCGAAGGCGGCGTGTGTGGTGATGATCGTCTTGACTTGGCAGTTCGTCAGGCTCGACTTGTATTCCTCGTCAAGGGCGGTCAGGTCATTGGTGACGTTCTTCGCGTTCGTCTCGTAGGTGCTCTTGTTGTCCGCGTTGATTTTCGATAGTTCGTTCGCGATGGCGTCGACCGCCTTGGCCTCCAGGGTGGGGTCCAGCCAGAAGTGGGGATCCGTGGTCCCGTGGTCGTGGTCCTCGGTCTCACCGGCATCGGAGTCGTGGTCGTGGTCCTCGGTTGCCGGGTGCAGCTGGATCACCTGGGAGAGATCGAGCTTGTTCTTGGCCCCGGACTGCTCGACCGCCTTGTCGACCGCGGGCTGAAAACCCTTGAGGTAGACCACCAGGTCGGCCTCCTCCAGGCTGGTGATCTGCTGTGGGGTCAGTTCCAGATCATGCGGTTCTTGGCCTGGCAGCGTCAGGTTTGTCACGTTCACCTTGTCGCCGCCTGCTTTGGTGGCAGCATACTCGAGGGGATAGAAGGCGACGGAGACCTTGGTGACGCCCGGGGCTGCAGCGCTGCCTGAACTGGTATTGGCGGCATCGGAGGCCGGGGTGTTGGTGGTCGGGGTGCCCGATGCGCAGGCGCTGAGCGCCAGCGTCGTGATGGCCATCAGTGCAAGGAATCGTGATCTCATGAGAGTCATTATCATTGTTTTCTCGGGGCAACATCAAATCCGGGTAGCCTTGGCCGGTGCTTGCGATCTCCCGGTTCCGTGAAGTCGACGAGGAACTCGCCGAGGGTTTGCGAACGGTAGCCGAGTTCTGGCGTTCCCGCCCGGGATGCCTCGGTGTGGATCTGGTGGCCAACCTGGACGAGCCCGACCTGTGGGCGCTGGTGAGCAGGTGGCGTGACGTCGGGAGCTACCGGCGAGCCTTGTCCGGCAACGAGACGAAGTTGCTGCTGACCCCCGTGCTGTTGCGCGCCGTGGACGAGCCCTCCGCGTATCTCGATCCCGACGAACTGATCGGGGATGAGGATCCGTGGCTCGGTGGTTCCTGAAAGGTTGGGGGAGGGCTACCCTTCAATAACTTCAATGTCGAAAATTATTAGGAGGGGATGTGCGCTCGCGAATCGTCCTTCGTTCCGCTGGGGTTGCGCTGCTGCTGACGGCCGGCCCGGACGGTATGCCCGAGGTGGTGCACTGGGGCGGTGATCCGGGGGAGGTCTCGGAGACCGGATTCGATGATCTACGGCTGGGAGCCGCCTGGATGATCCCCGGGAACTCCGTCGACCTTGGCCCACGACTGGGGATCATCCCCGAGGCTCGGTACGGCTGGACCGGGACGCCGGGCCTGATCGGCTCCCGGGAGGGCAGGGCCTGGAGCCCCGGCTGGCGGGTGAGCGAGGTGCGCGTCGATGGGAGACCCGCCGGGGGTTTCGTCTCCGCGGGATCCGCGACGGTTGAGTACGCGCTGGAGGCGGTTTCCGCCGGGCTGCGGATGCTGCTGACCGTCGAGCTGCTGCCAACCGGTTTGGTGAGGTCCCGCGCCACTTTGACCAACGCGGGGGAGGACGTCTTCGAACTGACGGAACTGACCCTGCGGATGCCGGTGCCCGGCCAGGCCCGCGAACTCATGGACTTCGGGGGGCGCTGGGCGGCCGAGCGGATGCCGCAGCGCCGCTCGTTCGCGATGGGGGCGCACCGCAGGGAGGGCCGCCACGGCAGGACCGGCGCTGATGCGGCATTCGTGCTCAGCCTGGGTGAGGAGGGGTTCGGATACCAGGACGGTGAGATCTGGGCCTGTCACGTGGCCTGGAGCGGGAACCACGTCCACATCGCCGAACGGGATTTCGTGGGGACCCAGCTCATCGGGGGCGGCGAACTGCTCCTGCCCGGGGAGGGGCGCTTGGCGGCGGGGGAGGGGTACACCTCACCCTGGGTCTATTTCAACCACGCCATCGGCCTGGACGCCCAGGCCGACCGTTTCCATTGGCACCTGCGCTCCTTGCCCGTGCACCCCGGCCCCGAGCGCCCGGTGAGCCTGAACGTTTGGGAGGCGGTCTACTTCGACCACGACCCCGCACGCCTGATCGACCTGGCGGAGCGCGCCGCCGCCCTCGGGGTGGAGCGTTACGTGCTCGACGACGGCTGGTTCGGTGCCCGCCGCGACGATCACGCCGGGCTCGGCGACTGGGTGGTCAGCCCCGAGGTGTGGCCGGACGGTTTGCACCCGCTGGTGAACCGGGTGACGGAGCTCGGCATGCAGTTCGGCCTCTGGTTCGAACCCGAGATGGTCAACCTTGACTCCGACGTGGCCCGAGCGCACCCGGAATGGCTGATGCAGCTCGACGACCGGCTGCCCTTGGAGGGTCGGTTCCAGCAGGTGCTCAACCTGTCGATTCCCGGCGCCTACGAGCACGTTCTGGGGCAGATGTCGACCATCCTGGAGGAGTACGCCATCTCCTACGTCAAGTGGGATCACAACCGCGACCTCAATGACGCAGGCACCGCTCCCGACGGGCGCCCGGCCGTCGCGGCGCAGACGCGCGCCTTCTACGCGCTGCTCGACGAACTGCGCCGGCGCTTCCCGCAGGTCGAGTTCGAGTCCTGCTCTTCGGGAGGTTCCCGGATCGACCTGGAAGTGATGGAACGCGCGGAACGCGTGTGGGTCTCCGACAACATCGACCCCGACGACCGGCAGCGGATGCTCTGGTGGACCTCCCAGCTGCTGCCCGCGGAATTGATGGGGTCGCACATCGCCTCGGGGCGCTCCCACGTCACGGGGCGTTGGCACGACCTCAACCATCGCGCCGCCACCGCGGTCTTCGGACACCTCGGGATCGAGTGGGACCTGGCCCGGGCCTCGGAGGAGGAAATCGCCGAGCTGGCCTGGTGGATCGCTTGGTACAAGGAACACCGCGAGCGGCTGCTGACCGGGCGGCTGGTGCGGGTGGCCATGCCGGACCCCGGGGTCTGGTTCAAGGGCGTGGTCAACGAGTTGGGGGGGATCTACTCCCTCTCGATGCTCGAGGCGACGCCCGCGGTGAACCTCGGTGTGCTGAGATTCCCGGGCCTGGAACCCGGGCCGCGCTACCGGATCCAGGTCATCGAGCGCCCCGCGCTGGCGCCGGCCCACCAGGTGCCCTGGCTCAACGCCGGGCATCCCCTTGAACTGACGGGGGCGCAGTTGAAGCGTGTCGGCCTGCGGGCCCCGGTGCTCCGGCCGGCCACAACCGTCCTGTTCGTCGTCACGAAGGTCTGAAAATCTGGCTCAGAGGGGCTTGCGCCACGATATATCTCTGTCTCAGAATTAAGTCATTCGTACCAATGGAGGTATGTCATGACCAGTCCAGAACTGCCAGTGTCCGGCCGGGTGGGCGCTGGCAAGAAAGGTAGGAGCGATCTGCTCCTCGCCGTGGCGGTGATTGCGCCCGCGTTCGTCTGGTTCATCGTTTTCCTGCTGTGGCCGACGCTGAACGGCATCTGGCTCAGTTTCGCCAACTACAACCTGCTGACGCAACCCGAGTTCGTCGGGTTCAAGAACTATCTCCGCATGCTGGAGGACCCAGTTTTCTGGAACGCGGTAGGCGTCACTGTCTACTACGTGGTGGTCAGAATCGGGGTTCAGACCATGCTGGCCCTGCTCATCGCGGTGTTGATGCACAGGCTCACCCAGTCCACCTGGGTGCGTTCCATCGTGCTGACCCCGTACCTGGTCTCCAACGTGGTGGCGGCGCTCGTGTTCATGTGGATCCTCGACACCCAGCTGGGAATCGGGAACCAGGTTCTCGCCTTGATGGGGTCGAACACGATCCCCTTCCTGTCCCAGGAGTCGACGGTCATTCCCACGATCGCGCTGATCAACGTGTGGCGGCACATGGATACACGGCGCTGCTGATTTTCGCGGGACTGCAGACCATCCCCGAATCCGCCTACGAGGCCGCGCGGGTGGACGGCGCCTCGGAATGGCGGAGGTTCTGGCGCATCACCATACCGCTGCTGCGCCCGGTCCTGGCCCTGGTGCTGATCATGACGATCATCGGCTCGTTCCAGGTCTTCGACACGGTGGCGATCGCCACCCAGGGTGGGCCCGTCAACTCGTCGCGGGTGCTCCAGCTTTACATCTACGACATGGCTTTCGGGAGGTTCCAGTTCGGCTATGCGTCCGCGCTCTCCGTGGCGTTGCTGCTGATTCTCGTGGTGATCACCTTCTTCCACTTCCAGTACCGGCTGACCCGCGCCGGCGAGACCGACCCGAACTGAGGAGCACGAGATGTCAACAGCAGCAATCACCGCCCCGGTCCGGGCCAATGAGCACCGTCGTCTCGCATGGGGAAGGATCCCCGCCTGGGTGGTGATGGGGGTCATCATGCTGACCACCCCGTTCCCCCTCTACTGGATCCTGCGCACCGCACTGTCCTCGAATTCCTCACTCTACGGCGGTGCCACATCGTGGCTGCCGACCGACTGAACTTCGTGCTCATCAAACAACTCGGCCTGATCGACACCCTGCTCGGCATCTCCTTGCCGACCATGCTCATGACACCGTTCGCGGTGTTCTTCCTGAGGCAGTTCTTCATGAACGTGCCCGTTGAGCTGAGGAGGCCGCCCTGCTCGACGGCTCCAGCAAGATCGGCAATTTCTTCCGCCTCATCCTCCCAGTGTCGGCGGCGCCGATAGCGACCATCTCCCTGCTGACCGCGGGAACACTGTTCATCAGTGGCTGCGCCGCGAAGGGTGGTGGCCCGGACGGGGTCATCGACGCAGCCGGTGTCCCCCGGGAACAGCTGACGAACATGAACTGGCATCTCGACGACGGGGCAGCTTCGAGAAGATCATCGCTCACCTGAGAGTGGACGCCAATGGTGTTCGCGGCGACGAACCGGGATTCGACAGGGACGACGTCGCGGTCTACGGACTCGCATCGGAAGGGGCCGGGGGCGAGAACCTGGGCCAGACCCAGTGGGGAGCCTACACTGGGTCCATCGGCTGGGAACCCCTGGACAAGAACCCCTGGGGAACCCACTTCAACCTGGATGGCCCCAACTTCCAGAAGACCGTGGCCTGGTACTTCGGCCTGGCGGACTCCGTGACCAGATTCGCCGAAGACAAGGAGGCGGCGGGGACGTGGGTGGCCTATCTGGGGTCCTCGGAGTGTCAGATGAAGATCGCCGACGCCGGGGTGGTTTTCCCCGCGAGACCCGAGGCGATGGAGCGTCGCATCCAGGCGCGCGACGCCTCTGGGCTGGACGTCACGGCCTTCACCTCGCACGTGAAGGAGGCCACCACCCAGAACCCGGCGGTGACCATGAACGCTGCCGACGTGGCTGCCCTGACCTCTCCCGGATTCGAGGCGGTTTTCATCGGACAGAAGGACGTGAGCTACCTGAGTGAGGTGAACCACCAAGTCAACCGGCTGTTGTCGCTAACATCGTAGTGACTACCACCCGAAGGAAAAGCCAGTGATTCTCAACTCCATTGATCCCACGTCGCGACTAGTGGTGCAGACGGTTCTGCGTCACGGCCCGATCGCCAGGGTCGGCGTCGCCCAACGAACCGGCCTGAGTTCCGGTTCGATGACCAGGTTGACCACTCCGCTGGTCGCGGCGGGGATCCTGAGGGAGCAGAGACCTGTGCCGGTGAAACAGCTCGGACGGCCCGCGCTCCCTCTGGTGGTGGTCGACGATGCCGCGAGATTCGTCGGGATCAAGGTGATACCAGGGGAGCTGCACGCGGTGGTCACCGGGCTGGCCGGTCACGTGCGGGCCACGGATGTCCGCTCTGCCGACACATCCACCCTCGAATCGACGGCGGACGCCGTTGCCCGGATCGTCGAGGACTTCGCCGATCACGAACCCAGCGCAGTTGGTGTGGCCCTGGCGGCTGCGGTGGATCTGCTCGGTGAGGTGCGTGCCTCGCCCCTGCTCGGCTGGGAGAACGGTAATCTGGCGGCGCTCGTGACCGAGGCCTGCGGGCTTCCCTGCAAGGCTGCCAACGATGTCGACGCCCTGACGCTCGCCGAGCACTGGGTGGGACACGGGCGCCGTACCCGCAATTTCGCCGTCATCACGGTCGGCGCAGGGGTCGGCGCCGGCGCGGTGATCGCTGATGAACTGCTCGTCGGGCACCAGGGCTCGACCGGCATGGTGGGGGAGGCGTGGACCACGTGGGGGCAGAAATTCCACGACGTCCTGGCCGACGAACCTCTCCGGCTGGCTGCGAGCGAGGCTGCGGGGCGGGAAGTTGCTCTGGCGGAGCTGCGCTTCACCGACGACCCCGCGGTCTCGGCAGTGCTGGACCGGGCGGCCACTGCCCTGGGTGAACTGGTCGTGCTGGCCAAACAGTTCTGGGGACCGGAGAAGATTCTCCTGACCGGTGAAGGCATCGTCCACTTCGAGAGCCGCATGGACCTGGTGCGGCGGGTTGTCGTCGACCGACGCTTCGAGGACATCGATCCGCCTGAAATCGTGGTAACGGAACAGGATTTCCACGCCTGGGCGCGCGGAGCGGCGGCCCTCGCGACCCGGTTGAGTCTCGCGTACTGAGGGCATCAACCGAGTTTGATACCTTTCCCGACGCGATGGGCCAGGCCATCGGCGATGAGGCTCGCGACGCAGCGGTCCAACTGAACGGGGTCGTGCCAGACAAGGTCGTGTGGCAGAATTTCTTGAGCGGACGCCCGCAAGGACGCCATGATTCGGCCCCTGCACTGACGGTCGGTTCCTGTCCATGGCTGGACGGGGCGAGTGGGACCGTTCCACACGGGACTGCCGTCAGCAACCCAACGGCAGTGTTCCCGGACCGGGCAGGTGCTGCACACGGGTGATCCGGTCACGCACACCAACGCCCCTAGCTCCATCACCGCTTGCGACCATGCCGCACATTCGGCATCGCCCTCGGGGAGCCATGCGGTGGCTCGGGCACGCTCGGACACTGTCTCGGTGGGGGCGGGACGGGCCTGACCGTCGGCCATGCGGGCAAGGACCCGGCGAACATTGACGTCCAGCACCAGCGAGCGCCGTCCGAAAGCGAAAGCCAGGATCGCTGCGGCGGTGTAACGGCCCACGCCGGGCAGCTCCAGTAGCTCCTGTTCGGTTTCCGGCACCTCGTTCCCACGTGCTGCCAGCTTCCGCGCAGCTTCAAGCAGGCGCAGGGCACGGCGCGGATATCCGAGCCGCCCCCACGCTCTCAGCACCTCGTCGGTTCCGGAACGGGCCAGATCCGCCGGGGTGGGCCAGCGTTTCATCCAGCGTCGCCAGGACCCCATCACTCTGGAAACCGGGGTTTGCTGGCTCATCACCTCACTTACCAATACACCCCAAGCGCTCACGCCGGGAGCGCGCCACGGCAAGGGCCGTGCGTTCGTGGCGTACCAGTTTATGACCAGACCGCGGACAGACTCCTTGAAGGCGACATCGGTGGATGCGGATGCCGCGGGTCGCCCCTGACTCTCCCCAGCCCCCACCTCAACCACAGTGGCCCCTCATGCTGCTCACCGCTGCTCGACGGGTAGGCCCTTGCGGCGCAGCAGGTGCGACACATCGGGGTCCGTCCGGCGGAAATTGCGCCACGCCCGCATGGGCTCGATGCTGCCGCCACGTCCCAGCAGCTCGCGACGAAAGTTTTCACCGGCGCTCCGGCACAGGCCGCCGTTTTCCGCGAACCAGGCGCAGGCATCGGCGTCCAGCACCTCGGCCCACAGGTATCCGTAGTAGGCGGCCGCGTATCCGCCGCCGAAGATGTGACTGAAATAGCAGGAGCGGTAGCGCGGGGGGACCAGCTCGTGGGCCACCCCGGCCCGTTCCAGCGCCGCGGTTTCGAAGGACTCGACCTCATCCACGGAGGTGGGCAGCTCCTCCAGTGTGGTGGTGTGCCAGGCCTGGTCCAGCAGCATTGCGGCCACCAGCTCCAAGGTGTGATGTCCCTCGCCCGTGGACCTGGAGTTCCGGAGCCTCGCCACCAGCTTGGCAGGCAACGGCTCGCCGGTTTCGTGGTGGACCGCGAACCGAGAGATCAGGTTCTCGTCCCACGCCCACAGCTCGTTGACCTGCGAGGGGAACTCCACGAAATCGCGGGGAACCGCGGTTCCGGCGCGCGAGGGGTACCTGACCTCGGAGAGCAGGCCGTGGAGGGCGTGGCCGAACTCGTGGAACATCGTGATCACGTTGTCCCAGGTCAGCAGGCAGGTGGCACCCTCGGTGGGACGGGTGAAATTACATGTGTTCGTCACCACGGGAAGGGCACCGGTCAGGTCCGACTGGTCCACCACCGATGTCATCCATGCCCCGCCACGCTTGGTGGGCCTGGTGAACGGATCGAGGATCACCGCGCCCAGCGGGGTGCCGTCGGCCTCGCGGACCTCGTACACCTCGGAGTCCGGGGTGAAGCCGCGTAGATCGGGTCGCGCGTGGAAGGTGATGGCGTAGAGGGCGGTCGCGGCGGCGAAAACGCCCTCGTGCAGCACCCGGTGATATTCCAGGTAGGGACGCAGCACGGCCGGGTCGACGGTCTCGGCGGCAGACTGCTTCGCGGCGTAGTGTTCCCAGTCCCAGGCGGCGAGTCTCGCCCCCGGGATGTCCCTATCCAAGGCCTTCTGCAGCTCGGCGGCCTCGCGGTCGGCGAGCTCAACGGCTCCCGGAGCCACTCGCCCGAGCAGGTCGAGAACGGCCTCGGTGGTGCGGGCACAGCCGTCGGCCGCCTCCCAGGCCGCGTGGTGTTCGTAGCCCAGGAGTTGGGCGCGTTCGGCGCGGCGTCGCGCGATGCCCAGCACCAGCGGCCGGGTGTCGTGTTCGCCCCCCAGCCCCCGCCCCAGGGAGGCCTCCAGGATGCGGCGGCGCAGGTCACGGTTCGTCAGGTTCTCCAACACCGGCTGGCCCGTGGTGTTGGTCAGCTCGATCAACCAACCCTCCTGCCCGTGGTCCCGGGCGGCCTGCTGGGCGGCGGCGATCCCGTCCTCGTCAAGCCCGGTCAGCTCCGCGGGGTCGGTGACCAGCACCGCTGCGGCGTTCCTTCCCTCCAACAGGGCCTGTTCGAATGCCACGGACAGCCCGGCCAGTTCCACGTTCAGCTCCCGCAGGCGCTGCTGTGCATCGGAGTCGAGCGAGATCCCGGAACGTTCGAACTCGCGGATGCGTTCGTCCAGCCAGTAACGATCCTGCTCATCCAAGCCCACCTCCGCCGCCTCGGCGCGGGCGCGGAGCGCCACCAGGCGGTCGTAGAGGCGCCGGTCAAGCAGGATAGCGTTGCCGTGCTCGGCCAGTTTCGGGGCCAGCGCGGTCTCGACGGCGGCGCGCTGTTCGTTGGCGTCGGCGGCCTTCACGACCCAGAACGCCGAACCAGCGCGCTCCAGCGTCGTCGAGCCGAGTTCCCAGGCCGCGATGGTGTTTTCCACGTCGGGTGCCTCGGGGTTTGTGGCGATCGCCTCCAGGGCGGCCCGTTGCTCGGCCAGGCCGACCTCCATTGCCTCCTTGAAGTGCGCGTCGGTCAGGTTGGCATAGTCGGGAAGTTGGAAGGGCAGCGTCGAGGCGGTCAGCAACGGATTCATGGCCCCATCCAACCATGCGTAGAATCGCCCGGTCCGAAACATGGAAGGGGAAACGAGTGGTCGAGCCGCTTCGCCTACATGCGCCCAGCCGGCGCGACGCCGTCGTGGTGGCGCTCCCGGTGGTGCTGGCCCCGATGGCAGGGATAACGAATGCCGCTTACAGGGCACTCTGCCTGGAACAGGGAGCCGGACTGTACGTCTGCGAGATGCTCACGTCGCGCGGAATCATCGCCGGAGATCACAAGACCTGTTCCATGTTGGCATTCGACCCGAGCGAAACCATCCGCTCGGTGCAGCTCTACGGCGTGGACCCGGAGGTCATGGCGCATGCGACGAAGATTCTGATCACCGAATACGGCGTTCACCACATCGACCTCAATTTCGGCTGCCCCGTTCCCAAGGTCACCAGGAAGGGTGGGGGAGGGGTGTTGCCCTACAAACGCGACCGGCTACGCGCCATCATCCGCGCCACAGTGCGTGCCGCCGACGAATTCGGGGTCCCGGTCACGGTCAAAACCCGGATCGGTATCGACGAGGCCCATGAAACCTTCCTTGACGCAGGTGTCATCGCCGAGGAGGAGGGAGCAGCCGCCATCGCGTTGCACGCCAGAACCGTGCAGCAGGCATATTCCGGCAGGGCCGACTGGTCCCGGATCGCGGAACTCAAACGGGCAGTGAGCATTCCCGTGCTGGGAAACGGAGATCTGTGGGAGGCCGAGGACGCGCTGCGGATGATGGCCGAAACCGGTTGCGACGGGGTGGTCATAGGACGTGGTTGTCTCGGCAGGCCGTGGTTGTTCGGCGACCTGGCGGCCGCCTTCGCCGGGGAACCCCAGCGTGCACGGCCCACGCTCGGGGCGGTCGGCGCCATGATCATCCGGCATGCAGAGCTGCTGACCGCCCTGAAGGGGGAACGTGGGGTGGTAGATCTGCGCAAGCACATGGCCTGGTATTTCAAGGGATATCCCGTCGGGGAGCTACGGCGGCGATTCGCCATGGTCGCATCGCTCGACGAGTTGCGTGCGCTGGTCGGCCTCCTCGACGCCGACCAGCCTTTCCCCGTCGGAGAACTCAGTACCCCGAGGGGGCGACAGGGGGGTCCCAGAGGAAAGGTCGTTCTTCCCCACGGCTGGTACGACGATCCGTGCGGTTGTGAACTCGACCTCTCCGACGCGGAGGATGGCATCAGCGGAGGGTAGCTGATCGGCTCCTTCACCATTTCGTAACAGGGGCGTCACACGGACCGGATACTGTGACCGGATCCCTGAGAAACGAAGGAGCCACGATGTCGGATACCGTGACCCTGATCGTCGATGGCATTCCCCACGAACTGCCTCTCGTCACGGGAACTGAGGGGGAAAGGGCGGTGGACATCTCGAAACTGCGGTCCACCACCGGCCTGATCACTTTGGACGACGCCTACAGCAACACCGGTTCCTGCAGCTCGGCCATCACCTTCATCGACGGTGAACGCGGCATCCTCCGATATCGCGGGGTTCCCATCGAGGACCTCGCCTCCCGGTCCTCCTTCATCGAGGTGGCGGAGCTGCTGATTTTCGGTGACCTACCCGATGACGATGAGCGCGACGAGTTCCGCCAACTGCTGACCGAGAACTCCTCCCTTCACCGCGACATGCGCAAACATTTCGACGGCTTTCCCGTCGACGCCCACCCCATGGCGATCCTCTCAGCGATGATCAACGCCATCCAGGCCTACGACCTGCCCGAGATCCACATCACGGAGGAAGCCGGGTTCCGCAGGGCCGCGGCGCTGCTGCTGGCCAAGACGCGCACCATCGCGGCGGCTTCCTACAAGAGCCATATCGGGCAGCCCATCGCCTATCCGCGCTACGACCTGCCCTATGCGGAGAACTTCCTTCACATGATGTTCACCGTCCCCTACCGGGACTATGAGGTCACCCCCGAGGCGGCTCACGCATTGAACATGTTCTTCGTCCTCCACGCCGATCACGAACAGAACTGCTCGACCTCCACCGTGCGAATGGTTGCTTCCAGTGGCGCGAACCTGTTCACCGCCGTGTCAGCGGGGGTCACAGCTCTTTGGGGACCTCTGCACGGCGGGGCGAACATGGGCGTGATCGAGATGCTGGAGCAGATCCGCGACGAGGGCATGTCGGTGGGCTCCTACTTGGCGAGGGCCAAGGACCGGAAATCCGGGATCCGGCTCATGGGGTTCGGCCACCGCGTCTACCGCAACTTCGATCCGCGCGCGAGGATCCTCAGGAAAGCCGCTCACGACCTCCTGGAGTCGATGCACATTGACGATCCGCTGCTCGACATCGCCCGGGATGTGGAGGAGGCGGCGCTGGCCGACGACTACTTCGCAGAGCGCCGGCTCTACCCCAACGTTGACTTCTACTCGGGCATCATCCTGCGGGCCATCGGGATTCCGCTCGACATGTTCACAGTGCTGTTCGCCATCGGGCGCACCGCGGGATGGATCGCTCACTGGAAGGAAGTCAACGACAACCCAGCCCAGCGCATTTGCCGGCCGCGCCAGCTCTACACCGGAAACGAGCTCACGAAGTGGCTGCCCCTCGACGAACGCTGAATTCGTCCGGACCGGCAAACGCCCGAGGCGCCGGTTCCCCGGACCTCGTAGGCTTTCCCGATGAACGAACTGCTCCCCAGAGCCCGCGAGTGGGCCAGGACCATGCACGGTCACGGCGACGACGTGGTGGTGGCCCACCGTGACTCGGCGGCGCGGGTGACACCCTACCCGCCCAGGCGCAGGAAGGAACGGGAGGAACTGGAAAGACTCAGTCTCAACCCGGCGGCAACCTTCGCCTCCGGCGCGGGGCAGAGGCAGCGGGAAGAGGAACCCTGCGAGTTCCGCACCTGTTTCGAGCGCGACCGGGACCGCATCGTCCACTCGGCCTCGTTCCGGAGACTGGCGGGCAAGACCCAGGTGGTCGTCTACCCAACCGACCACCAGCGCACCCGGCTGACCCACGCCATTGAGGTGGCGCAGTGCGCCGTCGCCATTGCCCGCGGGATCGGGGCGAACCCGGCCCTCACCGAGGCCATGGCGCTCGGCCACGACTGCGGACACGGCCCCGGCGGTCACGCCTCCGAGGACGCCTTCGACACCTTCCTCCCGGGGGGCTACGACCACGGCCCGTGGGGCGCCGACGTGGTGCTCAAGGGCTTGAACCTGACCTTCCAGACCCTCGACGGCATCCGCAACCACTCCTGGTCGCGGCCCGCACCCGTCACCTTGGAGGGGGAGATCGTCAGCTGGGCCGACCGGATAGCCTACTGTGCCCATGACCTGGAGGACGCCATCGCGGCGGGGATCGTCACCGCCGCCGAGCTGCCCCCGGCGGTGACCGAGGTGGTCGGCACTGCGCGTCGCGTCCAGCTGGCACGGTTCATCGGGGCCGTGATCGAGACCACCATGACCACTGGCACCGTCGGCATGGACCCGCTGACCGCCGAGGCCCTGGGGGAGCTCCGCCGTTTCAACTACGAACGCATCTACACCCGCCCCGAGTCGGTGGCACAGTCCCGCACGGTGGTGGATGTGCTGCGTGGGCTGGTCGAGTACTTCCTGGAACACCCCGGGCAACTGCCCGCCGAGTACCGCACCGAGGACGCTGTGCGCGGGACCGTGACCTATGTCGGGGGAATGACCGATCGGTTCGCCTTCGACCACGCCGAACGCCTGCTCGGCTGGGACCGGGTGCTGCTGCCCAGGGGTATCGGGCGGGGAGCCTGAACCCCTGTTCGCAGGACCGGGCGTGATATTTGTCATGCCGGATTCGTGATTGCCGCCCCGGGTCCGGGGCCCGGGCGGTGGCGATCCTGAGGACATGAACGCCATCGAGTTGCAGCAGCTGCGCAAGACCTTCCGCAGCCCCAGCGGCCTCGTCGAAGCCGTGTCCGGAATCGACGTGGTCATGGAACCGGGGGAGATCGTAGCCTTCCTCGGTCCCAACGGGGCCGGGAAAACCACCACCCTCGACATGGTGCTGGGATTGACCAGCCCCACCTCGGGAACGGTCCGGGTCTGCGATCTGAAACCCCGGGAGGCCATCCGGCGGGGAATGGTCGGGGCGGTGCTGCAGACGGGGGGTCTGCTGCGTGACATGAGCGTCGGCGAGACCATCCGGGCGATCGCCGCCCTGCAGGATGCCACCCCCAGGATCGGAGCGGTGATGTCGATCGCCGGCCTGGAGAGGATCGCCCCGAGACGCGTCTCCCGCTGCTCCGGCGGGGAACAGCAACGGATCAAATTCGCCCTGGCCCTGCTCACCGACCCCCGGGTGCTGATCCTCGACGAACCCACCGCGGGACTCGACGTCACCGCCCGGCGCGACTTCTGGGAGGCCATGCACCAGCAGGCGGAGAAGGGCCGCACCATCGTGTTCGCCACCCATTACCTGGAGGAGGCGCAGAACTTCGCCGACCGGATCGTACTCATCGCGAAGGGCCACATCATCGCCGACAGCACGGTCGATCAGATCCGCGCCCTGACCAGCCATCGCCGTGTCGCCGCCCTGCTGCCGGCGGATCGTGCGGATGCCCTGGTGGCGGAACTCCGGCCACTTCTCGGCAGGAACGCCACCCTGGAAGGATCCCGGCTCAGCGTGATGGTTCCCGATGCCGACGCCCTGGCGCTGGCCCTGCTGCAGCGGGGTGCCCACGACCTGGAGGTGGTCGCCCCCAGCCTGGAGGACGCCTTCCTCGCTCTCACGGAGACGAGGTGATCAACGTGAATCCCACCTACATCCGCATTGACCTGGTCCGTTGTTTCCGGGACGTCACCAACCTGCTGTTCACCTTCGCCATGCCGGTGTTCATGTACCTGTTGTTCGGCAGGGCCCAGTACTCCGGCGTCCAGTCGGGCCGGGGCACGGTCGGGTTCCACGTCATGTCGTCCATGGGGGCCTACGGCGCCGTCATCGCCGCCACCGCCGTCGCCGCCACGGCGGCCACCGAGTCGATGCTGGGCTGGGGCCGCCAGCTGGCCCTGACCAAGCAGCGGCCGCTGGGTTTCGTCGCGAACAAGGTCGCGGTCGCCATCGTGCTCGGGGCCCTCTCCTCGGGCCTGGTGTTCATCGTCGGGGCCCTCACCGGCGCCAAGGCCGATGCCTGGTGGGTCTGGGTGGCTTCCTGGGCCATCGGCATCCTCGGTGCGGGGTTGTTCGGGGTCTACGGGCTGGCGATGGGACTGCTGCTCAAATCCGAGAGCGCCGCCGGGGTGGCGTCGGGAACCGTGGTTTTCCTGGCCTTCTTCGGGAACATGTTCATGCCTCTGACCGGGGTGATGCTCGACATCGCCAGGTTCACCCCCATGTACGGCTATGTTGGCCTCGTGAGGTACCCGCAAGTCGAGGGCGAGATCCAGCAGACCGATCCGCTGCAGACCGACTCGATCTGGCTCCTCCTGGTCAACTGCCTCGCCTGGCTGCTGGTCTTCTCCGGGTTGGCGGTGCTCGGCCAGAGACGCTCCAGGAAACGCCAGTGAAACGTTTCAGGAACTGGCTGCTGGAGGTGGTCAAGGGCCCCCACGTCGGGGTCCTGATCGCCTCCGTCTGGCTGGTGTGCCTCGTTTTCCCGGTTCACTCTCTGCTGATTCTGGAGGACCGGGTCCGCTGCCTCGTGGGCCTGCTCGCGTTGGTCCTCTTCGTCCCCGTCTACCTCGCGGGTTTCCGGGACCTGGGGATCCAGCTCGACGCGGCCGGCAGGCGCTGGCAGCTGCTGCGGGGCGGTTCCGTGCTGGCGGCGATGGGTGTGCTCTGCTGGGCCATCGGCCTTGACGCGATCAGCCTGCTGCCCTTCCTGGTCACCTTCGCCAGCTACGGCCTGTGGCCCCCGGTCCGCCTGCCCGCCGTCGTCGTGCTGGTCGGTTCCGGATTCCTGATGCCGGTTCTGATGAACGAACCGGATGCCGACAACAACGCCATCATGTTCATCACCGCACTCGTCGCCGTTCTCGGTCTGCTCACGGTCAAGATGATCGAGAGCAGCATCGCCGTTTCCGAACAGGACCGGCGGCGCGCCGCCCTGGAGCAGCGAGAACGGATGGCCCGTGACGTCCACGACCTGCTCGGACACTCCCTGACCGTGGCGAACCTCCAGCTCCAGTTGGCGGAACGCCTGTTCGACTCCGACCCGGAACGTGCCCGCGCCGAGCTGGCCCGGACCCGGATCTTCCTGGCCGAGGCCCAGGAGGAACTGCGGCGCAGCGTCACCGATCAGCGCGGGCGGACCATCGCCGAGGAACTCGACGGTGTCCGTGACGTGCTGCTTTCGGGTGGTCTCGAGGTCGCCGTCACCGGGGATCCGCACGAGGTGACCGGACCCGTCGGGCTCGTGCTCGGCTGGGTGTTGCGGGAGGCGGCCACCAATGTGCTGCGGCACGCGCACGCCACACGCGTCGAGATCTCCTTCGCCCCCGGCAGGTTCTCGGTGGTCGACGACGGTGACGGATACGCGGGGGGAGAGGGCAACGGCCTTACCGGGATGCGGGAGCGAGTGGCCGCGGCCGGCGGCGAGTTCCGCTGCGGCACATCCCCGCTCGGGGGTTTCGAGGTGGTGGCGATGTGGTGATCAGGGTGCTGCTCGCCGATGACCAGGCTCTCGTCCGCGGGGCCATGGGGGCGCTGCTCGACCTCGAACCCGACATCGAGGTGGTTGCCCAGACCGGGCGGGGCGACGAGGTGGTGGCCGCGGCCCGGGAATCCGGGGCCGATGTGTGTCTGTTGGACATCCAGATGCCCGGTATCGACGGCGTGGAAGCGGCCCGGCAGGTCCGGGACCAGCTTCCCGGGCTGCGGGTGGTGATGGTGACCACCTTCGACCGCCCCGGCTACCTGAGACGCGCACTGGATGCGGGGGCCGTCGGTTTCGTGGTGAAAACCACCCCGGCGGCGCGGCTCGCCGAGGCGGTGCGGCGCGCCCACGCGGGTCTTCGTACCGTGGATCCGCAGCTCGCCAACGATCTGCTGTTCAGTGGCCCCAACCCCCTGACCGCCAGGGAACAGGAGGTGTTGCGTCTGGCCCGGGACGGGGAACCCGTAGCGAGGCTGGCCCGGAAACTGTTCCTGTCCCCGGGTACGGTGCGCAATCACCTGTCCAGCGCGATCGGCAAGACGGGCGCGGCCAACCGGGTTGAGGCGGCGCGGATCGCCACCGAACGCGGCTGGTTGTGAACCCGCACTACACTTCCCGCCATGGCAGGGCGGATCAACGACGAGGACATCGCACTGGTTCGGGAGCGCTGCCGGATAGATGACGTGGTCCGCGACTACGTCGCCCTGCGCTCCGCGGGCGGTGGGTCATGGAAGGGGCTGTGCCCGTTCCACGACGAAAAGACCCCGAGTTTCACCGTCACCCCGTCGCGTGGTTTCTTCTACTGCTTCGGGTGCGGTGAGGGCGGTGACGTCATCACCTTCCTGCAACGCCAGCAGAACCTCAGCTTCACCGAGGCCGTGCAGACCCTGGCGGACCGCGCCGGGATCACCCTGAGGATCACCGACGAGGGTCAGGGACCCGGCCAGCCGCCGGGACAGCGCAAACGCATCCTCGAGGCGAACGCCGCCGCCCAGGAGTTCTTCGCCACCCAGCTGGCCTCCCCGGAGGCCGTGACGGCGCGCCAGTTCCTCGACCAGCGGGGCTTCGACCGGGCCGTCGCGGAACAGTTCGTGCTCGGCTACGCCCCCCGTGGCGGGCACGCGCTGAGGCAGGCGCTCACCTCGCGGGGCTTCGACGAGGCCACGCTGAGGGCCGCGGGACTCGTGCGCGACGGCGGCCGTGACTTCTTCTCCGGAAGGCTGCTGTGGCCGATCCGCGACTCGGCCAGCTCCGTGCTGGGTTTCGGCGGTCGCCGGATCTTCGATGACGATCGGCTGCCTGCCAAGTACATCAACACCCCCGAGACCCCCGTCTACAAGAAATCCCATGTGCTCTACGGTCTGGACCTGGCCCGCAGGGCCATCGGGAAACGCGCGCAGGCTGTGGTGGTCGAGGGCTACACCGACGTGATGGCCGCCCACCTGTCCGGGGTCGACACCGCCGTGGCCAGCTGCGGCACCGCTTTCGGCGACGACCACGCCCGCATGCTCCAGCGGCTCCTCGGCACCCACGATGGGCTGCACGGTGAGGTGGTCTTCACCTTCGACGGCGACGCGGCGGGGCAGAAGGCCGCTTTGAAGGTGTTCCAAGGGGACCACAACTTCATGGTCCAGACCTATGTCGCGGTCGAACCGTCGGGGCTCGACCCCTGCGAACTCTGGCAGCGCGACGGGGAAGCCGCGGTCCGGGAACTCGTCGGCAGGCGGATACCGCTGTACCGGTTCGTGATGTCCAACGTCCTGAAGGGCTACGACCTGGAACGTGCCGACGGGCGACTGGGGGCGCTCCGCGAGGCCGCCGGGCTGCTGAGTGCGATCCGTGACCGATCCCTGGTGAACCAGTACCTGAGGGAACTGGCCGACATGCTCGGCATGGACCTGGAGGACGTGCGCCGGGAGGTCGCGAACCGGTCCCGCCGCGCCCCGGGCGGCAGCGCCGAGCGGGACTCGAACCCGCGTTCCGGCAGGACCGACGCGGACTGGCCCGACCCGGACGACCCTGCGCTGCGGCTGGAACGCGACACCCTGAAGCTGATGCTCCAGTACCCGTTCACCTTCGACCAGGCCTGGAACTCGGTTCGACCCGAGCAGTTCACCCACCCCGGCTATGCCGCGGTGTTCCGGGTGATCTCCGCAACCGAACCGGGGGACGGCTGGACGGAGGAGCTGCGACGACGCTGCCCCAACGAGCTGGTGCTCCAACTGCTCGTGATGCTGCTCGTCGAACCTCTCCTGCGACAGGCGGACGAGAACTATTCCCTGGCCCACACGAATAGGCTCCAGCTGGCCGATCTGTCCCGGCGGATAACCGGACTGAAATCCAGGCTCCAGCGAACCGATCCCGTCAAGGAACCGGAACCACACAAGGCGATGTTCGAGGAGCTGACCGGGCTCGAGCTGCGCCGCAAGCGGCTCCTGGAACAGAACCTTTCCTGAGGACCTCGACCCGGCAGCGTTCCGCGTCCAACAGTTGACGCGCCTCCCCAAGGGCGCGTTCCTCGATGCGTTTGACGCTCGTCGCCGACATTCCGAGCGCGGCCCCCGCCTGGTCGCGGGTGTGGCAGGCGGTTCCGATCCCGAAGCGCAGCCTCAGCACCAATCCGCCAACACCCAACAGGTCGAGAAAGTCCATGGAGGAGGACTCGACCGCGTCAAAACCGCCGTCGCAGGTCAGAAGATGGGCCGGTGCCTGGTCCAGTTCCGTGAACCGCACCGGGCTGCGCCTGCTGTTGGTGGGTCTCACCATGTCCAGCCTTCCGCACCGGGTGCGCACAGCGCGCCCCAAGGCCCGTGAAACGTATTCGTGGGCGAGGGTGCTGAAACGCGTGCCGCGCCCGTGGTCGAAGTGCCGGATGGCCTCACCCAGTGCCAGGCAACTCTCCTGGAACAGGTCGTCGAGGGGCAGGCCCGTGCGATTCGCGACCCGGCCCGCCAGTTTCATCACGAGCCGGAGATTCGTCCGGAAGAGGATCTCGCCGGCCCGGGAACCGTCCTCGACCACGCGTCTCAGCGCATCGTGGGGGTGGCGGTGGTCGCCGGTGGTGATCAGGTGCTCGGCGTAGAGCCCCGCCTCGATCCTCCTGGCCAAGTCCTTCTCCTCCTCGGCGCACAGCAGTGGGGCCGAGAGAACGAGTTTCGTGGTGTTCATGACCGGAACGCTGCCACCGCGCGGGCAACAGGGCCAGAGTCGCGGGGAGGATTGCCAACACCTCGTGGAGAAGTGACAACACCCGGCGCACCCGGGAAAACACCTCCCCGTCTCGCGGGCACAATTGGTGCATGCCGAACCGAACACGCCACATGCCCCATCGCTCGGAGGTGGAGGCGGTGACCGGAGCCCGGGGTCGCACGCTCGGGTGGGCCGATGGGCCGGGGGGAGTGGTGGTGGCCACCACGGGCATGCTCGTGGCCCGGCTCGAAGGCCGGTGGCGGGCCTGGGGATGGGAAGAGGTGCTTCGCGGGGGGTGGCGAGAGGAGGGCTCCGTGCTGTTCTGGGAAGCTGGTGGGGAACGCCTCGAATGCGTGCTCGACTCCCCGGGGGAGCTGTTGTCGATCTTCCGGGAACGGGTGCTCGCATCGACGGTGATGACCGTCAACCACGACCTGCCGCGCGGGGCCGTGCAGATCATCGCCCGCCGCAACCTCCTGGACGGGGACGTGATCTGGCTGGCCAGCGCCAGTGGTGGGGCCAGCCTGGAGGATCCCGGGACGGCAGCCTTCGTGGTGGCCGAGACCGACCGGCTGCGATCCGAGTACGGACTCTGAACGATAGGTTCTTCCCTCGTGGACGTCATCTTCATCAGGCACGCCGAATCCGCCAACAACAAGACGTGGACGGAGAAACGCGACGAGACGCTCAGGGTGCCCGATCCCGGGCTGACCGAGCTCGGACGGACCCAGGCCGAGGCGTTGGCCGGCTGGTTCCCGGGATTCGTTCCGCACCCGACCCACGTGTTCTCCTCACCGTTCATGCGGGCCCTGGAAACCTCGGCCCCCTTGGCGGAGAGCCTCGGCATGAGTGTGGTGGTCAGAGCCGACCTGATGGAACGCAGTGGGCCGTTCACCGGCCCGATCATGGATCACCGTCACCATCCGGGTTCGCCCCGTTCGGTGCTCCGGGAGGTCTCGCCCCGGCTCGTACTGCCGGAGGATGTCACGGAGGAGGGCTGGTGGAAGGGACCGTTCGAGACCCGTGAGCAGGCCGTTGAGCGTGCCAAGAACTTGGCGACGTGGCTGCGCCGGGACTTCGACCCCGACGACTGTGTGGTGCTCGTCAGCCACGGGGCCATCGGTTCCCTGCTCGCGACTGCCCTGTTCTGCCCGTCCGAGCTGATCCGGCGTTCCGACCAGATCGTGGGGGAGACCTCGAGCTGGTTCGCCCTCGACAACACCTCGGTCTCGTGGTTCCGGTTGTTCCCCGGCGATGACACGGAGTTGCGCTGCTTCAACCGCGTCGATCACCTCGTGCTGGCGGGCTTGGAGAGCGCAACCATGCTCCAGCCGAGCTGATTGGCGTTCCCCGGGAGAGCCTGCTAGAGTCTCTCCGCGTGGCCAGCAGGCCGCGACAATCCCTGGTAGCTCAATTGGCAGAGCATTCGACTGTTAATCGAAGGGTTACTGGTTCGAGTCCAGTCCGGGGAGCTGTGCTTTCCGCGCTTCGCTGGGTGAGGCATCACGTGCGGGGCGCTCATCGTTTCTGGTGCCACGTGCGATTCGTCCGCCGAGTACGCGAGAGCGGGCCAAAGTTTGGATTTTCCCCCACATGACCCGGATTTCCTCTAGGGTGGCGAGAACACGCAGTTTCAAGGCAGAGAGAACTTTGCAGTTCGTGAGGAGAACGATGAGGTTCAAAACTAGGGCAGTCGCATTTCTGGCGACCGCTACTCTGATTGCCCCGGGTTTGGCGGCGTGCTCGTCCGGATCGGGGGGAGGGACGACGTTGACATGGTTCATAAACCCCGACGGTGGTGGATCCTCCGCAACCGGGGGCGGGCAGGCTCAGCTGGCGGCTGAGTGCAGCGCGGCCTCCGGCGGCGAGTACACCATCAAGGTGGAGCAACTACCCAACGATGCGTCGGACCAGCGGCAACAGCTCATCCGGCGCCTGGCGGCTCACGACACCGGGGTCGACATCATGAGCCTGGATCCGGTGGTCGTACCGGAATTCGCCGAGGCCAATTACCTGGTGGACGTCCCGGAACAGTACAAACAGGACTTCACCGCGGACCGGGTGAAGGGCTCGTTGGACGCGTCCAACTGGAAGGGCAAGCTGGTGGCGGCGCCGTTCTGGGCCAACACCCAGCTGCTGTGGTATCGCAAGTCCGTGGCACAGCAGGCCGGGCTCGACATGACCCGGCCCGTCACCTTCGAGCAGCTTATAGGGGCCGCCAAGGCCACCGGCAAGGACATCGCGGTGCAGGGCAAGCGCTACGAGGGATACACCGTTCTCGTCAACGCCCTGGTTGCGGGAGCCGGCGGGAAGATCGTCGAGAACGAGGGAGCCACCGCCGAGGACACCAAGCTGGGGTTCGACACCCCGGCCGGCCAGCGGGCAGCGGCCCTGGTCTCGAAACTCTCCCACTCCGGGGTCGTCGGACCCGCCATGTCCTCGATGGACGAGACCATGTCACTCAACATGTTCCAGGCCGAGGACAGCTCGGGATTCATGCTGAACTGGCCCTATGTCTACGCTGCGATGAAGGCGAACGGGGTCTCCTTCATGGACGACGTCGCCTGGACCACCTATCCCCGGGTGGACACTGACAAGGAATCCGCGCCGCCTTTCGGCGGTATCGAGCTCGGGGTGAATTCGGCCTCCCAGAAACAGGACCTGGCCTGGAAGGCGATCAAGTGCATCACGAGTGAGCAACACCAGAAGGACTACATGCTGGGCACTGGTAACCCGGCCTCCAGGGCCGCGGTCTTCGGGGATGCTGAGATTCGTGAACAGTTCCCGATGGCCGACGCCATCAGGGAGTCGCTCAACGCCGCGGTCCAGCGGCCCCGTACCGCCTATTACGGGGATCTGTCGACCGCGGTCCAGCGCACCTGGTCGCCGCCTGATTCGGTGGATCCGGCGACCACACCGAAACAGTCCACCGAACTGATCATGAAGGTTCTCAAGGGGGAGGCATTGCTGTGAGCAAGTCCAGTTCCGGTGGGTCACGCATATCGGATCGCGCCAGGGAAGAACGCAGGCTCGGTTGGAAGCTCGCCGGCCCCGCCTTCGTGATCATGGTCCTGGTGACCTTCTACCCGATTGTCCAGGCCGTCTACAGTTCTCTGTTCAAACACCGTCTCACCGATCCAGGAGCACAGAAATTCGTGTTCCTGGAGAACTACCTGATGATCCTGCGCGATCCGCTCTGGTGGCAGGCCTTCGGGACCACGGCGTTCATCACCATCGTCACGGTGGTGGTTGAGCTCGTCCTCGGATTCCTGATCGCCTTGGCGATGGCGAAGATCATCCTCGGCCGCGGGCTGCTGCGCACCGTCGTGCTGATCCCGTACTCGATCATCACCGTGGTCTCGGCGTTTTCCTGGTTCTATGCCTTTTCCACCGACACCGGGTTCGTCGATCCCCTGCTGCACAGTTTGAGCTTCGGGGCCTTCCCCAAGGACTACGACTGGTTCGGCGGGTTCTGGACCTCCATGGTCCCGATCTGTGTCTCCGAGATCTGGAAGACGACTCCCTTCATGTCGCTGCTGCTGCTGGCGGGCCTCACCCAGATCGACTCGGCCATGGAGGAAGCCGCGATCGTCGATGGCGCCACGTGGGGCGAGCGGATGCGGCGCGTGGTGCTGCCCAACATGAAATCGGCGATCATGGTCGCGCTGCTGTTCCGCACCCTCGACGCCTTCCGCATCTTCGACAACATCTTCATCATGACCGCGGGCAGCCACGACACGGCCTCAGTGTCCCTGATCGCCTACAACCAGACCATCTCGCGCACGGAGGTCGGCCTCGGGTCCGCTGTCTCGGTGCTGCTGTTCCTGTGCGTGGTCATCATCGCAGTGATCTTCGTCAAAGGCTTCCGCGTGGACCTCGCCCGAGGAAGGAGGTGAGCGGACATGACTCGTGAACTCACCGCTGGCCAGAAGTTCTGGCAGATCGTCGCAACCATCGCGATCATCGTCTACACGATCATCCCGCTGATCTGGATCATCAACCTATCGCTCAAACCGAGTGCGGACCGTGCCGACGGCAATTTCTGGGCCGTGCATCCAACCCTCGAGAACTACGAACTGATCTTCACCGGTGGCGCCAAGGATCTGTTCCTTCCCGCTCTGCTCAATTCGCTTCTGGTGACTCTGATCGCGACGCTCATCGCCGTGATCCTCGCGACCTTCTGCGCCTACGCCATTGCCAGGCTCGATTTTCCGGGCAAACGGCTCATCCTCGGCACCGCGCTCACGGTGTCGTTCTTCCCCGTGATCTCGCTGGTCACCCCGCTTTTCGACCTGTGGCGTCAGATCCACCTGTTCGACACCATCCCGGGCCTGATCCTTCCCTACCTGGTGTTGACGCTGCCGCTGTCAATCTGGACTCTGTCTGCCTTCTTCCAGCAGATTCCTTGGGAGATGGAACAGGCCGCCCAGGTTGATGGTGCGAGCAGCTGGGAGGCGTTCCGCAAGGTGATCGTGCCCCTGGCAGCGCCCGGTGTGTTCACCACCGCGATCATCGTGTTCTTCACCGCGTGGAACGACTTCGTCTTCGCGATTTCGCTCACCAGCGACAAGGCACGCACCGTCCCGGCGGCGTTGGCCTTCTTCACCGGCGCCAGTCAGTTTGAGTCACCCACCGGCGCCATCTGCGCCGCGGGCGTCGTCGTGACAGTGCCCGTGGTCGTGCTCGTCCTCATCTTCCAGCGCCGGATCGTCTCCGGCCTCACCTCTGGCGCAGTCAAGGGCTGACCCCGACAAGGAGCAGAAAATTATGGCCCAAATCACCCTCAAGAACATCGTCAAGGAGTACGGGGACGGTTTCAAGGCCGTCAACGACATCAACCTGGACATCGCGGACGGCGAGTTCATGATCTTCGTCGGCCCGTCCGGCTGCGGCAAGTCGACGACCCTGCGCATGGTTGTCGGGTTGGAGGACATCACATCCGGAGACCTTCTGATCGACGGGAAAACCGTGAACGATCTGGCCCCCAAGGACCGCAACCTGGCCATGGTCTTCCAGAACTACGCCCTGTACCCCCACTTGACCGTCCGGGAGAACATCGCCTTCCCGCTGCGTCTCAACCGCAACAAACTCCAGGAACAGGAGATCCACCGCCGGGTGGATCAGGCGGCCGAGATGTTGGAACTGACGGAACACCTCGAGCGCAAACCCGCCAACCTGTCGGGTGGTCAGCGGCAGCGCGTCGCGATGGGGCGTGCGATCGTCCGGGAGGCCGACGCGTTCCTCTTCGACGAGCCGTTGAGCAATCTCGACGCCAAACTTCGTGGTCAGATGCGCACGGAGATCTCTCGGCTGCAGCGTCGGCTGGGCATCACCACCATCTATGTCACCCACGACCAGACCGAGGCCATGACGCTGGGGGACAGGGTCGCGGTGCTGAAACGCGGGGTGCTGCAGCAGTGCGCTTCCCCGCGGGAACTGTACGAGGAGCCGGTGAACCTGTTCGTCGCTGGCTTCATCGGGTCGCCTCCGATGAACTTTCTCCCCGCCACGGTCCAGGGGGATCATCTGAAACTTCCCATGGCCACCGTTCCCATTCCGGACAGCGCCCGTCAGGACCTGGCGGCCGACAAGAAGGTCGTCATCGTCGGGCTGCGTCCTGAGCACATCAAGGACGCCGATGTGGCCACACCCCCTGCGGGAGCCGTGGTCTTCGACTCGGTCGTCGATGTCACTGAATGGCTCGGTAATGAGCAGTATGCCTACATTCCGTTCCAGTCTGATCCCTCGGTGCAGAGCACTCTGGAGGAGTTGGACCGGGACCTCGATGGCGAGGGCATGCGCACCCAGTTCGTCGTCAACCTCGACCCCAGGTCCCAGGTACTGGAGGGCGAGGAGGCCAGGCTCTACTTCATGCCGGAGAACATGATGGTCTTTGACCCCGAATCCGGCCGTAACCTGACCCGGAACGAACAGAACGCCCAGCGTATCGCCGAGCGTTCCGAGGCTGCCCGGAAACGGGCCCTGGAACGGGCCAAGGTTCAGGAAAACTAGTCAAAGAAGTGCATCCGGCGCCTGCCCGTGGGGTTCTCGAGGGCCCCACGGACAGGCGATCTTCTCGCCGGGCCACGATCACCACCGAAGGAATCATCGGGATGGGATCATAGGGGGACACGGCCACAAGCTGCGCACAAACTGATCGCCCTACACCGTGCTCACCAGCGTTCTCTCCGGTGGAAAGGGAGCCATGTCCGCTGTCGGGGACATCACTTGGGCCGAAGACGTGAGATCCGAGGCGGTACGTCCCGGATCTCCCTCGCCCTCGGTGCCCTCCGGCCTTGGCGGCTTCGCCGAACTTGTTGGTTTTTCCCTCACTGATGAGCACACCGAGCCTCTCAGGTTCCCTGACCAGCCCCAGTGTTCGTCAGGCCTGGATGCCACGCACCGGTGGCTGAGGAATCGTGACGACGGGGTCCGCAGGAATTCAATTTCCTGCGGACCCCGTCATCTCGTGGGGCGTGCGGGGCTCGAACCCGCGACCCAGGGATTATGAGTCCCTTGCTCTGACCGGCTGAGCTAACGCCCCGGCTCGATGGCACAGTCTAGCGGGGCGATGCTCATGCCGCGCGCGAAGCGTCGCCACAGGCCCCACACAGGGCGGTTCACGAGGGTGTTCGGCATGACGAACTCACGACCCACCCCGCGCCTTTCCCGCCGAGCCATCATCACCGGCGCCGCCGGAGCCGTCGGGCTCGCGGCGGCAGGCGGCACGGCCTGGGCCCTCGACCGGTACCTGATCGAGCACACCGACGTCACCTCGGCGTCCGACTACCAGGGGCTGCCCGGCACCCAGGCCAGCGGCACCGCCACCGCCGGCGTCACTTCGGCTGGGGACGGGGTGGTCGAGGGCACGACCTACACCTCCAGCGATCGGCAGATCACCATCACCCCGCATTCCTCCGGTTCCGGGAACTCCGCCAAGGCCTGGTACGTGGCCGACGTGAAACTGAACGACGTCACCGCCCTGCGCAACGCCTTCGCGAAGAACAGTTTCGGAACCAACGTCATCGAGTACCCGACGACGATTGCGGAGAATGTCGGGGCCCTGTTCGCCATCAACGGCGACTACTACGGTTTCCGCGACACCGGGATCATCATCCGCGATGGCGTCGCATTCCGTGACGAACCGGCCCGCCAAGGCCTGGCGATCATGCGGGACGGGACCATGGTCAGCTACGACGAAACCGGTACCAACGCCGCGAAACTGATCTCCGACGGTGCCTGGCAGACCCTCTCCTTCGGTCCCACGCTCGTCAACGGCGGAGCCGTCATCGAAGGCATCGACACGCTCGAGATCGACACCAATTTCGGCAACCATTCCATCCAGGGCACCCAGCCCAGGACGGGACTGGGAATGATCGCCGCCAATCATTTCGTCTTCGTCGTGGTGGACGGCCGTTCCTCCGGGTACAGCAACGGCATCACCATGACCGATTTCGCGCAGCTCTTCGTGGACCTGGGGGCACGGGTCGCCTACAACCTCGACGGTGGTGGTTCCTCGCAGATGGTCTTCAACGGCTCCCTCGTCAACAACCCCCTCGGCAAGAATAAGGAACGTGGCACCAGCGACATCCTGTGGATCGGAAGGTGACATCATGCTCGTCCTCATTCCCGCCTACGAACCCGGCGACTCGCTCATCGCGCTGGTGCGTGAGCTACGGGCCCATCCCGCTTCTCCCAACGTCCTGGTCGTGGACGACGGTTCCGGCCCCGACCACGACGAGATCTTCGCCCTGGCACGCATCCACGGCGCCACCGTGCACCGCTACCCGGAGAACCGCGGGAAGGGCCACGCACTCAAGACCGGGTTCGCCATCGCCCGGCGGCACCACCCGGGTGAGGTGGTCGTCTGCGCCGACTCCGACGGCCAGCACAAGGTGCCCGACATCATGCGGGTGGCCCGCGAGGTTGACATCGACTCCCGCGAGATGGTGCTCGGGGGCCGTCGTCTCACCGGTCAGGTGCCGCTGCGCAGCGCTTTCGGGAACAAGGTGACCAGCTGGTTGTTCAAGACCCTGACCGCGATCAGGGTGGGCGACACCCAGACCGGGCTGCGCGCCTACCCACCGGGCCTGCTCGAATGGCTCGGAACCATCCCGGGGGAACGTTTCGAGTACGAGCTGTCCCTGCTGCTCCAGGCCAGGAAAGCCGGCATCAGCATCCGAGAGGTCGAGATCGAAACCGTCTACCTGCACGGCAACAAGAACTCCCACTTCCGTCCCATCCGGGATTCTTGGCGGGTCTACCGGCCACTGCTGGCCTTCGCCGGCTCGTCGCTGGCCGGGTTCGCAGTCGATTTCGTGGCCCTGCTGCTCCTGGCGGCCGCGACCTACAACCTGCTGTTCAGCGTGGTCGCCGCCCGGGCACTGTCCGCCACCGTCAACTACCTGCTCGACCGACACGCGGTATTCCGCGACGGCGACCGCAGCAGCCCGCTGAGGTACGCGCTCCTCGCGTGCGGAATTCTCGCGACCAATTACGTTCTGCTGCGGGCCCTGTCAATGGTCATGCCACTTCTGGTGGCGAAGCTGCTGACCGAGGTCATGCTCTTCGCGATCAGTTTCGCCGCCCAACGCGCCCTGGTGTTCACCCACAAGGAACTGAGCACCCGGAAAGGGCATCTCATCACCCGATAGGTTGGATTCATGCGCACATCCACTCCACTCGACGCCATCGCCGAGGCCCACGTAGACGCCCTCGCGGCCAACGACCCCCTCGCGGCAACGGGAATCGGTCTGCCGGGACACGACCACGAACTGCCCGACTACTCACCGGAGGGCACCGGCCGCTGGGCCGACGAGCTGCGGCGCACGCTCCGGCTGATCGAGGAAACCCCGAGAATGGACGCGGTCGATGAGGTCACAGCCGCGGCCATGACGGAACGGCTCGGCCTCGAACTGGAGAGTATCGAGGCAGGTGACCAGTTCGCCGCGGTCAACAACATCGACTCGCCCGTCCAGTGGTTGCGGGACGTCTTCGACCTGATGCCCACCGGAACCGACGAGGACTGGAGCAACATCGCATCCCGGCTGGCGGGTATGCCCCGCGCTGTCGGCGGCTACATCGAGACCCTGCGCGAGGGCATCGCCCGGGGCATCGTCCCGGCCCGCCGCACCGTGACCGACGTGGCGGCCCAGGCCGCCGCCCTGGCCGGGGAGAAATCGCGATTCCGCCAGCTGGCGTCCGAATCCGGGCGGGAGGGAACACTCGGCGCCGAGCTGCAACGAGCAGCGGAACTCGCCCGCAGCGCCTTCGATGACCTGGCCCGGTTCCTCACCCAGGACCTGGCCCCCGCAGCCCGGGAATCGGACGCGGTGGGGCGTGAACGCTACCAGCGGGCCTCCCGGGAGTTCCTGGGCGCCCGGATCGACCTCGATGAAACCTACGAATGGGGGGTCGAGTCGCTGGCCCGGATCACCGCCGAACAGGAGGCCATCGCCCGCGAGATCGCGGGACCCGGGGCCACCATCGCCGACGCGATCGCCATGCTGAACGCCGCCCCCGAGAACCAGCTGCACGGCACCGGGGCGCTGCGGGACCAGGCGACGGCGGCGCGCACATGGGTGCGGCTGGACTTCCACTGCATGTAGCTGATGTAGAGGGTGACGAGCGCGACGGGAATCAGGACGATGAGAAGAATGAGAGAGCCGGTGGCGGGGTCGTCGTCCATCCTGGAGAGGATCTGGATGCCCGCGGCCAGGAGGATCAGCGGTGTGACGACCTCTCGTATGAGGGGGAGGGCGGCGGGGCGGTGGAGGAAGGCGGTCGAGAGCATCTCGACGGCGGCCTCGGCCCTCCACGGGGCGCGCTCGGCCCGCTGGGCCGGGGTGGGGCCGTCGAGGTAGGGGGTGCTCAGGGGCGTGCCGCTGGGGCGGATGAAGCCGTTATCCGCGACAGTGGGCCGATCGACGTAGGGGCGGGGCGCGTCGTCAGCGGCGGTGCTGCTCATGTCGTCACGCTACTGGCCCGCCGACAACGTTGGCCCGGTCGCCGGGCCGCGTCGTGTCCGCAACCCGGTGAGCGCACTCAGAACGCCCGGGCCAGCCGGGACGGCCAGGCCGGGCGAGCCAGAACGAGAGCCGTCAGGAGGATCTGCAGGATGCTGTGTCTATGGCGGAGGCGGGAGTGAATCTGGATATGCGGCATGCTCTCGACCGTACGCGAGCGGTCTCGGAAAGGGAACGGGGAGGACTCCCCTGGTAGAGGAACTGGGAGGAGGCGGGCCGGCGGGGTGCTCGGCGCGGTGAGCCCGCTCGGTGGCCCGCCGGGCACTCGGCAACCCCGCTTGACGACTTCGCCGAGCGCTCGGCAGCGTGGCGCAGTGTCGGTCGATGTCGGCCTCCCGGGGTCCTGGGGCCTCCTGGGGTCTCGGAGAGTCCCGGCGGGGCTGGTGGAGGCCCACCGGCGGGTGCCCGCTGAGCCCCTTGAACCGATTCCGAGCCGGAGTACGACCGAGCTCGGTGAAGGAGGCCGCGAAGTGGGCGGAGGCTGCGAGTGGAGGCCGTGGACGGAGGCTGTGAGCGGAGG
>ERZ772977.224-NODE-224-length-44979-cov-3.629419_pt1 | contig 44979 bp, 33 predicted proteins | sample MGYA00511131_ERZ772977 | MGnify/ENA primary metagenome ERZ772977 (study PRJEB29015, sample SAMEA2737935) | human oral metagenome | biome: human oral; feature: human-associated habitat; material: dental | place: China | collected 2151 ...
AGAAGAGTTCTTCTGGGCTGGCGGCAGCGTCTAGGGCGGCTAGATTGGCAGGATCCAGGTGAATGAGGGCCTGGATTTGGTCTTGCGTATCCAAACCTAGCACGGCTAAACCGTCTTGGCTCCCTTCAAAGTCAAGCTGGGCTTGCCAACCGGCCTGGCTCATGTAGGTCATAAGCCTTTGGGACCAGTACTGACGACGGGCCAAGTAGCGCTCGACTTCTTGCCGGGGAATCCAGTAATTGTCAATCAGCACAGTGGTTGCTAGGCGAAATCCCTTGGTAAGCTTGGGGTTAGGCATGGATATGGCTCCTTTTCGGGGTGTACTTTCATAGTATAGCTAATAATTGCGAAGATTTTGTGAAGATAGCTAAAATTACTAGCGGGGATTGTTATTTTTCGGCTCAGATGGTATAACAATAGAGGAAAATGATAAGAGAAGGGAGGGGGCGCTATGTCCCTGCCATTACGCACTGCTAAATATACCCTGGCTGTCTTAGCGGCGGCGCTGACGGCTCAGGCGCTGGGACTCTTGAATCCGATGACAGCGGGGGTTATTGCCCTTTTGAGCTTGTCGGATACGCGCCGGACCACACTCAAGTTAGCTCAAGAGCGTCTAGTGTCCATGGTGTTGGCCTTGGCCCTGGCTTGGTTGCTCTTTGCTAGTCTGGGCTTTAATATGCTTAGTCTAGCCCTCTTCCTGGTCATCTATGTGCCTCTCAGCTATCGGCTTCAGCTCATGTCAGGGCTAGTGGCTAGCACGGTCCTAGTGACCCAACTCTTAGGTTGGCAGTCGCTAGCAGTCTCTTATTGGCTCAATCAAATCGGTCTTTTTGCCATTGGGGCAGGGCTGGCCCTAGCCTTTAATAGCTATATGCCGTCCAAAGAAGATCTGATTCTGGCCCACAGAGCGCGTATCGAAGACCAGCTACGGCAGTTGCTTTTGACTATTCATGATTCCTTACGCCAGCCCCAAGCCAGACGGGGCGCGGACTTAGCTGCCATAGCGACCCTTAATCAGGAACTAGAAGCAGCCCTGACCACGGTCTTGGCTGAGCGAGATAACCGACTCTTCAGACAGACCAATTATGATGTCCACTATGTCGAAATGCGTCAGGCTCAGGCCCAGCTTTTGGAGCAGATGATGACTACCTTGCCTGACTGCTTCTTAGAGAGCGAAGAAAGCAAGGTCTTGGCCGGCATTTTCTATCTGACGGCTAGTCAGCTAGAGACGGCCAATCCAGGCACCTATCTTATGGCCGATATTCAGGCCTTGCTAGCTTATTATCGGGAGCGGCCCTTGCCAGTCAGTCGGCAGGAGTTCGAAAATCGGGCCCGACTCTTCCAACTCTTGAATGACCTGAGTCGCTTTATCGCGCTTAAGGTAGCCTTCTACCAGACCTATGCCCAAGATTGGCAAATCGACCGGGACTAGGGCTTGAATTCTTCAAGCAAAAGTGGTATAACATATCTAGAATCTTAATCGAGAGTGAAGCCATGAGTGGCTAGTCGCGTGCACAAGAGAGGGATGGGTTGGTGCAACATCCTGGCGCTATAGTTGCTTACCTCTTCACTGATTCTTGGCCTAAGGGCAATCACTCGCCTGTTAAGTCAAGACGGTCGCTCCCGTTACTAGCACCAAGAGGCTTTTGCCAGTGGCAGAAGCAAATTTGGGTGGAACCACGTTTATCAACGTCCCATTGACTCTGTGTCGCAATACCAGAGTCAATGGGATTTTTTATTTCCAATGATTAAGACTGTCGACCAAGCACTATTATCCAATGAGGAGGAACTACTATGTCTCAAATCGCCTTAACTTTCCCAGACGGCAGTGTCCGTCACTATGACAAGGGCGTCACTGTCGATCAAGTTGCCGCTAGCATCGGCTCTTCTTTAGCCAAAGCAACCCTAGCCGGTAAATTCCAAGGTCAATTAGTTGACCACGACCGGCCTTTGGAAGCTGACGGGACCATTGAAATCATCACTGACAAGAGCCCGGAAGCCTTAGAAATCATGCGCCACTCAACCGCGCACTTGATGGCTCACGCCTTAACTCGCCTCTATCCTGGTATTCATTTTGGGGTGGGGCCTGCTATTGAATCAGGTTTCTACTACGATACTGACAAGGAAGTTCAATTAACTGAAGACGACCTACCTGCAGTTGAGAAAGAAATGAAGAAAATCATCAGCCAGAACTACCCAATTGTAAGACGGGAAGTATCTCGTGCTGAAGCCTTGGAACTCTTCAAGCACGACCCTTATAAGGTCGAATTGATTACCGACCTACCAGAAGATGAAGTCATTAGCGTCTACCAACAAGAAGACTTTACTGACCTCTGCCGTGGGATCCATGTGCCATCAACAGGCAAGATTAAGGTCTTCAAGCTGCTAAGCTTGGCTGGAGCTTACTGGCGTGGCAACTCTGACAACAAGATGATGCAACGGGTTTACGGGACTGCCTTCTTCAAGCAAGCTGACTTAGATGAATTCTTGCGTCTACGCCAAGAAGCTAAGGAACGCGACCACCGTAAATTAGGGAAAGAACTGGGTATCTTCATGGTGTCCAAGGAAGTAGGTTCTGGTTTACCATTCTGGTTACCAAAAGGGGCAACCATCCGTCGCGTGATCGAACGTTATATCATGGACAAGGAAATCAGCCTGGGCTATGACCATGTTTATACCCCAATCATGGCTAAGGTAGACCTCTATCAAACATCTGGACACTGGGCTCACTACAAGGACGACATGTTCCCACCAATGGACATGGGCGATGGCGAAATGCTAGTCTTGCGACCAATGAACTGCCCACACCACATGATGATTTATAAGAATGACATCCATTCCTACCGCGAATTGCCAATCCGGATTGCGGAATTAGGCATGATGCACCGTTATGAGAAATCAGGTGCCCTATCTGGTCTGCAACGGGTTCGTGAAATGACCCTGAACGACGCTCATATCTTCGTGCGTCCTGACCAAATCAAGGAAGAATTCATCCGCGTGCTAGACTTGATTAAGGCGGTTTACCATGACTTTGGGATTACAGACTACCGCTTCCGTCTCAGCTACCGTGATCCAGAAAACAAAGAGAAGTACTTTGACGATGATGCCATGTGGGAAAAGGCGCAAGCTATGCTTAAGGAAGCCATGGATGAGTTGGGCTTAGACTACTTCGAAGCCATCGGGGAAGCTGCCTTCTACGGTCCTAAGTTGGACATCCAGTTCAAGACTGCCATTGGCTTGGAAGAAACCATGTCTACCATTCAGTTAGACTTCCTCTTACCAGAACGCTTCGACCTGACTTATGTTGGGGAAGATGGACAAGATAACCACCGCCCAGTGGTCATCCACCGTGGGGTTGTGTCTACCATGGAACGTTTTGTGGCTTACTTAATTGAAGAGTACAAGGGAGCCTTCCCAACTTGGTTGGCGCCCGTTCAAGTGGCCCTCTTGCCAGTTAGCCTAGAGGCTCACAGCGACCGCGTTCAAGAAATCTATGAAGACTTGAAGGCCAAAGGGTTCCGTGTGGATATGGACTTACGTAATGAGAAGTTGGGTTATAAGATTCGTTCCGCTCAAACAGCTAAGATTCCTTACCAAATTGTTATTGGGGACCAAGAAGTGTCTGAAGGCACGGTTAACGTCCGCCACTACGGTTCTGCCAAGTCAGAAAGCTACAGCTATGACGACTTTGTCCGCCTCTTAAGCGAGGACGTTGCTAACAAGAGCCGTCTTAACTAATAGGAATGAATAAATAGAAAAGGCTAGATCCTGCCTGTCGTCCTTGGGGACCAGGCAGAATCTAGCCTTTTGGCTTTTATCACAGGAAAGCCAAACACAACTTGTGTCTGATAGAGCACGTAAATTTGCTGGCTCATACCCTATCTATCAATAGATAGATTGATAGATAGGGTGGCAGATGCAACTAGAAGAGACCATGCTAAAGACAGACTTTGCTTATGGGATGATTGGAAATTTCCGGCCAAATAGGGTAAAATAAGAAGGTAATAATTGACCCTGATCAACGAGGAGTAGCTTATATGGAAACTACTGAAAGCAAGCAGGCGACACGGCCAACGTTCCGCGATCTAATGTCGCAGCCTGCACTCATTATGACTTATGTAAGTATCTTAATTCTTTTTCCTTTTTATATTAGTGTGCCAGCGGCGGTAATAGCCGTGGGTTTGATTTTCTGGAAGTACCGGCGACGTTTATGGAAGATTGCCCTAGGAACAGGCTGGTTCGGTGCGGGCGCGATTTTTAGCTTTATCATAGCCTTTGCCAACCGTAACCAGTACGGCATCTGGGCAGCCATTGGCTTTATCCTGGTTTGGACCTTCTTTCGGATTTATCGTAGTTTTGTAACACCAGACCTACTGATAAAAATGCTCAATATCATTGGCTTGGGTAGTATCGGAACTAGCCTCTATGCTATCTATCACTACCAAGTCTTTATTGCTAGTCATGGTCTTCCCCTGGACTATATTGTGCGGGATCCTAACCCCCAACACCGGGCCATGTCAACCCTTTTTAATGCCAACTATTATGGGCTCTTCTGTATTTTTGCCCTCTTGGTGGGGGCCTACCTCTTTGTCAAGGCAGGCACTAAGAAGGCCAAGGTTTGGTATGGTCTCAGCATGGTCTTGAATGTGGTCGGCATCTTGCTGACAGCCTCCCGCATGGCCTTGCCGGCCCTGGTAGTGGGAACCATCACCTTTGTTTTCTTCATTAATCGGCGCCTGGTCCTGTGGCTAGGTGGGGTTGGCTTAGCAGGGGCCTGCCTAGTCTTCTTCTTCCCAGAACTCTTGGCGCGCTTTACCTCGGCTTCCTTCTCTCATAGCTTAGAAGAGCGGGAAATGATTTGGCGGGCGGCTTGGGGCATCTTCACCGATTATCCTTTAACAGGGCGGGGACCTATGTCCTACTTCAGTTTCTTCTATCTCTATGGTGGTAAGGGACAACCTCACGCCCATCAGATTTTCCTAGAGTTCCTCTCTTCTTATGGACTCTATGGGACGGCAATCTACTTGATTGGGACGGTTGGCTACTTCCGTGAGCGGGTGGCTCTCTGGTTCAAACCAGAAGTTCAAGCTGAGATTGGGCTAGTGACCGCCATGATTGTCACCGTCTTGGTCCATGGCCTCAGTGACGTTGCCGTTATGTGGTTACAGACTGGCTATATCTTCCTTTTCATTGTGACTTGTCCAGTGGCAGTTTGGGAAGCCTTAGCTTCTTATCGCTCAGAAGATGGCTATCTAAAAATTAAATCATAAGTTTCAAAAAGCAAGTGCCTATCACTTGCTTTTTTGACTATTTTAGACTATTATAAAAGAGTGGTTAGCACTTGAAGTGTTTGAGTGCTAAGTTTCAGAATGAATGGAGGAAATCCCATGTTAAAACCATTAGGCAAACGACTGGTAATTGAAGTAGCCCCAGCAGAAGAAAAAAGCGTAGGAGGCTTGATTTTATCTAGCGCCGCCCAAGAAAAACAAGAGACCGGGACGGTCCTAGCAATCAGCAAGGAAGTAGCAAGCGCTGGCGAAGTAGCAGTCGGCGACCGTGTTGTCTTTGAATCTTATGCAGGCGTGACCGTTAAGCAAGACGGCCAAGAATATTTAGTAATTGAATTAGACCATGTCTTGGCCGTTTTAGGCTAAGAACAAGACAGAGAATAGAAAAGGAGTGACTCTTAATGGCAAAAGAATTGAAATTCTCAGAAGACGCTCGCGCAGCTCTCTTGCGCGGGGTAGACATTTTAGCAAACACAGTCAAAACAACCTTAGGGCCTAAGGGCCGTAATGTGGTCTTAGACAAGACCTTTGGCTCCCCTTTGATTACCAATGATGGGGTAACCATCGCACGTGAAATCGAATTAGAAGACCGTTTCGAAAACATGGGGGCGCAATTGGTGCTGGAAGTGGCTAGCAAGACCAATGATGTAGCGGGTGACGGAACCACGACTGCAACTGTCTTGACCCAAGCCATTGCTAATGAAGGGATGAAGAACGTGACGGCTGGGGCTAACCCAGTTGGCATCCGTCGCGGGATTGACAAGGCTACTAAGGCAGCAGTTGAAGCTTTACAAGCCTTATCTCAACCAGTTTTATCCAAAGAAGCCATTGCCCAAGTAGCCGCAGTCTCTTCTGGCGACCCAGCCATTGGTGACTTGATTGCGGACGCTATGGAACGTGTCGGCAACGACGGTGTGATTACCATTGAAGAATCTAAGTCTATCGAGACGGAATTATCAGTAGTCGAAGGGATGCAATTTGATCGGGGTTATCTCTCTCAATACATGGTAACCGATAATGAGAAGATGGTTGCTGAATTGGAAAATCCTGTTATCTTCGTGACCGACCGCAAGATTGCCAACATCCAAGATGTTTTGCCACTCTTGGAAGGTATTATGCAATCTGGTCGCCCGCTCCTTATTATTGCGGAAGATGTAGACGGTGAAGCCTTGCCAACCTTAGTCCTCAACAAGTTACGTGGGACTTTGAACGTGGTGGCCGTTAAGGCACCTGGCTTTGGTGACCGTCGTAAGGCCATGTTGGAAGACATCGCAGTCTTGACTGGGGCAACCGTTGTTTCAGAAGAATTAGGTTTTGAACTTAAGGATGCGACCGTAGAACATCTAGGTCATGCCGGTAAAGTAACGGTAACTAAGGACTCTACCACTATCGTAGAAGGGGCAGGCAACAAGCAAGCCATCGCAGACCGTATTGCGGTCATTCGTGCCCAAGCAGAAGAAAGCACCTCAAGCTTCGACAAGGAAAAACTCCAAGAACGTTTAGCTAAATTGTCAGGCGGGGTAGCCGTTATTAAAGTAGGGGCAGCCACTGAAACTGAGCAAAAAGAACGCAAACTCCGCATCGAAGACGCCCTCAACGCGACCCGTGCGGCCGTGGAAGAAGGAATCGTGCCTGGTGGGGGTACTGCCTTGGTTAACGTTCAAGAAATCGTGGCAGCAGTAGAAGCTGAAGGCGACGAAGCAACTGGGGTTAAGATTGTAGCTCGTGCTTTGGAAGAACCAGTTCGTCAGATTGCAGCTAACGCTGGTAAAGAAGGCTCTGTCATTGTGGACACCCTCCGCCGCTCTGAAAAAGGTGTAGGTTATAACGCCGCAACTGATGTCTTTGAGAACATGATTGAAGCAGGGATTGTGGACCCAACCAAGGTAACCCGTTCTGCCCTTCAAAATGCAGCCTCTGTAGCAGCCTTGCTCTTAACGACAGAAGCCGTTGTAGCAGACATTCCAAAGGAAAGCCCTGATATGCCAGCCGGAATGGGCGGCATGCCAGGTATGATGTAATAAATTTGGCTGAGACCTTGGTCTCAGCCTTTTTGTTATCTAAAAGAAAGAGGGTGTGCTAGACTGAGAGTAACAAGTGTGGAGGAGGGATTTTGATGACCTTAGTACAGGTTTCATTTTTGGCAGGCCTTTTTGGGGCTCTGGCCTGGTTGGTGGGCGATATATTTCTAGTAGGTTTTGCGCCGGTGACGCAAGAAGACTTGGTCCGCTACCAAGCAGGGGGTGTGACCAATTTACGCCTGGCTCTTTATATGAGATCAGGGGCAGACCGTCGTTTGCGCTGGGGTGTTTGGCTAGCTCAATTTTCCATTTGGTTGCCTCTCCTTAGTCTCTATGGCCTCTGGCATATGGCCCAACCAGTAAGGGGCTTGGCCTGGGCCGGACTACTCTGCCTCCTCATCGGCTTCAGCCTGTCCCCTTTGGCTCATGGGGCTTTCTATGTGCTAGCCATTCTGGGCAAGGCTTATTGTGGGGATTACGCAGAAGCAGGCAAGGCCAATAAATTTTTGGTAGAAGCGCTTAATCAGGCCAATCACTTACTCAATGTGACCTGGCTGTCGGCCCTTGTAATAACCTACTTGGGTTGGGCTCTGTATGGCTTGGCCATTGTGACCGGCCAGACCCAGTGGCCGACTTACTTCTTACTAGCCACTCCGCTGGTGACCACGCTAATCTGGCTAGGCCTTAGCCATTATGTCATCCGCCGGTGGACGCCCCTCTTTAATGGCGCTGCCCTTAACTTAGCCTGGGTTAGTTTTTATGTCCTGGCTTTATGGCTAGTCACTTAAAATCATAGCATGCAAAAAGGACTGAGCTTAGGCTCAGTCCTTTTGTTTGCTTAGATAGGCAATAATCCGTTCAGCCAATTCAGCCCTTACACCAAGCTTGGCGTAGTCCTCAATAGAGGCTTCTTTCATAGCCTTGAGGGACTTGAAGTGCTTGAGCAACTTGGTGCGGGTTACCTTACCCACACCAGGAATAGCGTCTAACTTAGAAGCGAACTGTTGCTTGCTCCGTACTTGGCGGTGGTAGGAAATAGCGTAGCGGTGAACTTCTTCTTGGATTCGCTGGATATAGTGGAAGACAGGCGACTGGCGGTCTAGTTCTACTAGCTCCTCGCTATAGCCATTCATGAGAGAAGCGGTCCGGTGTTTGTCGTCTTTGACCATGCCGGCGACAGGAATAGAGAGACCTAGTTCCTCTTCAATCACCTGGCGGGCTGCCCGGACCTGGACCTTGCCCCCGTCCATCAAAATCAGATGAGGCAGGGGCTGTTCCTCACGCAGTAAGCGCGAATAGCGGCGGCGAATGACTTCTTGGGTGTGGGCAAATTCATTGGTTTGGTTAGATTCCTTGATTTTGAACTTGCGGTAACTCTTGCGGTCTGGTTTGCCTTCTTTGTAAACTACCATACCCGACACCAGGCCAGTCCCTGAAATGTTGGAGTGGTCGAAGGCTTCGATATGGTAGGCCAAAGGAATCCCCAGGGCCGCCGCCAAGTCCTCACTGACGCCCCGGGTCTGCTGGGCTTGAATATCGAGCAGGTTGAGGCGCTCGTTGAGAGCCAGCTGGCTGTTCTTAGCGCAAAGGTCCAACATGGACTTTTTCTTGCCTCGCTGTGGCGTACTGATAGGGACTGAAATCACTTGCGATAACAAGTCCTTGTCTACATCCTCAGGGACCAAGATAGCTTTAGGAAGTAAGTGGTTTTCTTCCTGATAGAAGCGGGCGATAAAGGTCGTCAACTCCTCATCAGGATCCGTATAAGCTGGGTAAATGGCGGCCTCACGTTTGAGAATACTACCTTGTCTGAGCATGAAGACCTGGATAGAAATCCAACCCCGTTGGAAGTCATAGGCGAAGACATCTGTATTGTCGTAATCCTGGCTCATGATAATCTGACGCTCGATAGTGGTCTCAATGTATTGGAGTTGGTCCCGGTAATCGGCGGCCTGTTCGAAGTCCAGGCGCTCGGCGGCGGCCTGCATCTTGTCCTTGAGCTGAGTCATAATGGGTTGAATATCACCGTTGAAGAATTGCTTAATCTTCTGAATCTGTTGCTGGTACATGTTCTTGGTGACTTCATGGTCACAAGGGCCAATGCACTGACCTAGATGATAATAGAAGCAAGCCCGTTTCTCATTTTTGCCACAACGACGTAGGGGATAGACCCGATGCAAGAGTTGTTGGGTCTGGGTGGCCGCTCCTACATTAGGGAAGGGGCCAAAATAGAGACCGCCGTCCTTGGTCACATTGGATGTGATGATGAGCTGGGGATGACGCTCCTTGGTGATTTTAAGGTAGGGATACATGGTCCCTTCCTTGAGTCGAATATTAAAAGGAGGCTTATACTGCTGAATCAGATTGATTTCCAGCAAAAGTGCTTCCTTATTACTATTGGTGATGATGGTCTCGAAATGGTCGATTTCGGACACTAATTTGGTGGTTTTGGTATCGTGGGCGCCACGGAAATAGGAGCGCACCCGGTTTTTAAGGTTCTTGGCCTTGCCGACATAGAGAATCTGATCGGCTGCATCTTTCATGAGATAGCAGCCAGGTAAATCTGGCAAGAGCTTGAGCTTGGCTTCAATCCGTTCTTGAACCTTGGCCCGTTCTTGGGCAGTCTGGGACTGGGCATCCGTCATGGGGGTCCTCCTTCCTTTAATCTAGGGGCAGGGAGCCCCGTCTACTCTACACATTATACGCGTTTTTAGGACTTGGGACAAATGTCCTGTTCAAATCTTAAGAAAGGGTAAATCTCAGTCATCAAGATTGAAATCTCTGTCAGAATTGCCTAAGATGGTAGAAGAAGGAGACTGACCATGAAAAAACGATCTACGACCCCTTTGAAGTTAGTGGCGATTATTGTCGTCCTCTGCCTGGCCCTCTTTGCCAGACGGGATATGATTCAGGCTGTCTGGCAGGACAATAGCCTCAGCCGCCCGCAAGCCATGCTGACTATCGCCCAAAAATTATTGAATATTCCACAAAATAAGCCTCAGGATAATCAGTCCCATGTCATTCAATCTGGGGCCAACCAAGAACCCCATCAAGTAGCAGCCAATGTGACGGCTAGTCCTATATATCAGAAGGCCGCCCGCACAGCTCAAGCCTTCAATCAGGGTTTGGATTTGAATGGGCTGAATCAGGCCTTTGTCAATCAAGTTAACCAACACCGGAGCCAACTCGGTTGGCCCGAGATTCAGGTTGGCCATCAGTTAGCTGCAGGGAGTCAAACCCGGGTTCGTCAATTATCTGATTACTATTACTTGAGTAGCCGGACCTTAGAGGGACAAGATTTTCGGACGGCGCATCCAGCTATTGAAGATGCCAATTCCAGATTAGGGGAATCCACCTTTGAGCTCTACATTGCGGCGGATGACGTCCACCTAGATACCTGGCGCCAGCACCCTGATATTCTGGCTGATTATCTCTATAAGGCCTTTGCCAAAATGGAAGGCCAGGAGACCAGCGCCTATATTGCCAGTCAATATGTGACCCTCTACGCTCAGCCTAGTGATCAATTGGTCGGCGATGTGGCCTACGTGCGTTTGGTGGCTGTTGTCACCTCCGATACACTTACTAGTCCTTAATTCAACTTGAAGGAGCCCCACCATGACCTCACCTTTTGCTTATCTATTGCCCAGTCTAGTTGGCCTGGGGCTAGCGACTTGGACCTATGGCCAGGTCTACCAGCGTCGACATGGCCTCAAGCCAAGTAATGACCGCGAGCAAGTCTTTGACGTCGACAGCTGGCAGGCTCAGGCTAGCACTCAGCATGCCTGGCTATCGCAAGCACAGTTCGACCAAGAAATGACAGATTTGGTTCAGCCTTATCTGGCCCAACTTGGTCAGTCAGAGACGATTACCTTAGAAGATGGCCAGACCTTAGCCTTTGATTTCTATCCTCATGCTGAGGCTCAGGCTACTCTCCTAATCATCCATGGTCTCAATGAGTTCAAGGAAAAATTCCGGGAGTTAACCTATTACTGGCATCAAGAAGGCTGTCAGGTCATTGCAGTGGACCTAAGAGGGCATGGCAACAGTGGTCCCTATGGTCCCAAATCCAGCGTTCATAGCCAAAGTTTTGATCAATATGCTGAGGACCTAGCTAGCCTTTTGGACCATTTAGGTAAGCAAGGAAAACTACAAGGCCCCTTAGTCCTCTACGGCCACTCCATGGGTGGAGCGGTCGCGACTCGCCTCTGCCAACTATATCCCGGCTTAGCTCAGGGCCTCATCCTTTCCTCGCCCATGCTAGCAATCGATACGGACAAGATTCCTTTTGCCTATGCCCATCTACTGAGTCGAGCCGTCACTTGTTTAGGCGGTGGCAAAGCTTATGCTCCACGTCAGGGCGCCTTTGATCCTGAACGTCATAGCCAGTATCCCCGCCAGAATCGCTGGACGACTCAATATGAACGTGGACATTATTTCCATCATTGGCACCTAGCCAACCATCCGCTTCCTAGCTGGGGCGCTACTTGGTCTTGGTTAGCAACCAGTCTAGCTAGCTCGCGCAATATTTTGTCTCGCCAAGGCCTTGACCAGCTCACTTTGCCAGTCCTAGTCTGGCGGGCGGAGCTTGACGACCATGTTTTATCTAGTGGCATTCATGGCTTGACGTCGAGTCTAGCTCAAGCCCAAGCCTACTGTGTGCCTGGACGTAAGCATGAATTGTATTTGGAGGATGATGCCTTCATACAAGCTTATGTCACATGCATTCGTCATTTTATTGCCAGTCTTGCGCCAGCAAGCGACCATTGATTTAATCCTTCGTTGAATTTTGAACTAAAGGGAGTTACTTATGACACGCGTATATATTACAGAAGTTAAGCGCTCGGCCATTGGTCGCTATCTTGGCGCCTTATCCAATCTCAGTCCGCTAGACTTGGGCAGCCAAGTTCTCCGGGCAGTGCTAGAATCAGACCAGGTACCAGTGGAAGCCATTGAAGAAGTGATCGTTGGGAATGTCTTATCGGCTGGCCATGGTCAAAACCTGGCCCGTCAAATTGCGCTAGAGGCAGGACTAGCGATGTCGATCCCAGCCTACACCGTCAATATGGTCTGTGGCAGTGGCTTAAAGGCAGTCTATGAAGGCTATACCAAGATCAAAGCCGGCGAGAACCAAGCCCTGATCGTTGGGGGCGTGGAAAGTATGAGCCAGGCCGCCTTCGTCTTAGATGGCAAATCTCGCAAGGGCATAGCTTATGGTGGCAGTCCTCTAGTGGATACCCTCTATCGGGATGGCTTATCAGATGCCTTTGGGGGCTATGCTATGGGTGTGACGGCTGAGAATTTAGCTCAGCAATATGACATTAGTCGCCAAGCTCAAGATGCTTATGCTTATCAATCTCAAGTCAAGGCTCAAGCTGCTCAACAAGCAGGCCTATTTGACCAAGAAATTGTGGCTGTGGCAGAAGTCGACCGCAAGGGCAATCGTCAAGTGATTGATCGAGATGAGTATATTAACTATAAAACCAGTCCTGAGAAATTAGCTAGTTTGCGTCCTGCCTTCCAGGCGGAGGGGACAGTAACAGCCGGTAATGCGTCAGGCATTAACGACGGCGCAGCCTTTCTCTGCCTAGTGAGCCAAGACATCCTAGACCGCTACCAGCTGACGCCACTGGCTGAAGTTCTAGGTTTTGGTCAGGCAGGAGTAGACCCTAGCATTATGGGGATTGGGCCTGTAGGGGCTATCGAGCAGGTTTTAGAGCGCACTGGTGTACCTTTTGAAGCAATTGACCGCTTTGAACTCAATGAGGCTTTTGCGGTTCAAGCGCTGGCTGTCTCACATGATTTAATCGCCCATCACGGGGTGTCGACTGATTGGTTGGCTGAGCGCACCAATGTTCATGGTGGCGCCATTGCCTTAGGCCATCCTATTGGGGCTTCAGGAGTCCGAGTCTTAGCGACTCTCTGCCATGAGTTAGTTCGCTCTGAGAGTCAATATGGCCTTGCTTCCCTTTGCATTGGTGGAGGTATGGGGATTGCTGCTCTTGTTAAACGATATCAAGCTTAGTTACTTATAGAGAGGCTGGAAAGTGCTAGCCCCTAAACATCCTAAAATAAAAAAGAGGCCCACGCGTGATTTTGTTTGCAAGTTGCCGTGGGCTTTTATATACTTAGGGAGAAGACAGAGGGAGGAATTACCTATGAAATGGAAGTTAGTAGCCGATTCAGGTGCGACTATCTCGCCGGACCTGTTTGCAGGGACGGATGTCGCTTTTGAATTAGTACCTTTAATGATTAATATTGGCACTCAGGTATATGTGGATGATGCCAACTTAGATATGGCAACTTTTGTAAAGGATATGCAAGACAGCAAGGAGGCCTCTTCGACTGCTTGTCCGTCTCCTCAAGCTTATGCCAATGCCTTCGAGGGGGCAGAAAATGTTATCTGTTTTACACTATCTAGCGGCTTATCAGGTTCTTATAATAGTGCCCAACTGGGTCGCAATATGGCTTTGGAAGAAAATCCATTGGCCAATATCTATGTCTTTGACTGCTTGTCTGCTGGGACAGAGAATGACCTCTTAATTGCAAAGGGTTTGGAGTTAGTACAAGCTGGCCTGGATTTTGACCAAGTGGTAGCTAGCCTAAAGGATTATCATCAAAAGACGGATGTCGTCTTCATCTTAGAGTCAGTAGATAACTTGGTCAAAGCAGGCCGTGTCAATCGTCTAGTCGGCGGTATGATTGGTCTATTAGGCATTCGCCTGATTGGGGTTCGTACACCTGAAGGTAAGATTGAGATTGGAACTAAGTCTAAGGGGAGCAAGCGGGCTGTGAAAGCAACCGTAGAAGAAATGCTCAAGCATGGCTACCAAGGTGGTAAGGTGGCGATTTCTCATAGCGACAATCCAGAAGTGGTTGAAGCGGTGAGTGCTCTCCTCAAGGAGCACTATCCAGAAGCCCAAATCGACGTGGTCGACTTCAACGGGCTCTGCACCTTCTACGCGCAGTACCACGGTCTCATTATCGGCTTCGAGAAAGCCTAAGAAGTGTAAAAATTTAAAAGAAAGCAGGGTGTCGGTATGTTTATTGGGAAGTTGCACCGCTCCAATGTGGTGTTATTAGCAGGTTTGTTTTTTGCAGCGACAGGGATCGGGTTCGCCTTTCATCGTGAACTACAGTATGCCCTAGTTTCTTTAATGATTGCTGCCATTATTGATTTCTTTGTAGGCAGTGTGATGAGACAGTTTCAATCGTCAGTGGCTGAGGCTGCCTTTGGTAAGGAATTGAAGACCTTAAGTAATTTCTTGATTTATGGTGTTCTACCAGCGGTTTATATGATGGCAGTCGCTCAGGCCGGGGGCTTTAGCTTAATCGTTTTTGCCTTCTATATCTTGGCAGTAGGGACACGTTTGGCCTATTTTAACCAATCTGCTCAGTTCCAAGAACCTCAGGAAAAAGCCTTCACTACTGGCTTGCCACTAGAGGTAGGGACTATTGCCATTCCAGTCGTGTCGCTCTTGGGCTTCCTCTTGCCCCTGAATATCTTCCAGATTTTCTTAATGCTAATTTACCTTGTGCTGGGGTTTGCCTATGTCTATAAGGTTAAAATTCCACGCTTACCTAAGCAGTGGCTTATCTACCTAGTAGCACTTGAGGTCCTACTCTGTGTAGCTTGGCTCTTCCTAGGCAAGTTCGGGGCTTAATTATAAGCAAACAAAAGCGGAACCTTCACTTGAAGGTTCCGCTTTTTATATGCCCTAGAAGCAATAAGCACAGGCATACAAGATACTAATCAGCAAGTAACTAGTGCTGAGATAGTTGAGTTTATTTTGGTTTTGGTTATGTTGTCGAGTTTGGACCAAGAGAGGGGCTAAGGTCAAGACGCTCCCGGCGATAAAGAGGAGTTGGAGCATGAAATAAGATTTGGATGGGAAACTTAAGTAGGTCCCAGCAGCCACAGCTACTAGGCTCAAGATGAGCACTAGACTTGTTTTTAAGCCATGTGGCATAACGGAAGGGTGTCCCGTTAGCTGACTAACTAGACTATTGCCTTCAGCTTGAAAGGCCAGTTGTAAGGCTGCCAGGGGCAGGAGGCTGATGAGGAAGCCGGTCGTGATGGTCCCTGTCTGGCTGAAGTAGGCTAGGTTGTTGACGATGAAGGCCTGGAAGAAGACATTTAGAATCAACTGGTAGAGGCTGTTGGTCAGATTATAAGGATAGTGCTGAATGTGGGTATAGGCGATATAGAGGAGGAGTAAGAGGTTAGCCCCCCAATGATGCTGCCACATAAAGCCCACGGTTGCTGCCCAGAGCAGGATTTCCATGGCGTATAGGATTACTGGCGAGCTGGCGTTGGCCGTGCGGGTATTGAAGCGAACGAAAAAATAGTGGTCAATCAACTGACTGCTGACTAAAATCAGGTAGAGATAGCCCAAGGCTAACCAGTTGATTTCGGTAGTGTGGTACATCCCTACGATTAAACCATATATCCCAAAGCCTAGTGGCGCTAGGAAGATTCGAATGAGGGGATGTCTTAGAAAGTGTGCAAAGTGTTTCATAGCTAATCCTCTTTTTTCGACATTTTTTACTATCTATATCTACTATACTAATGTATAATGGAGTCAGTTACAACAATAAATTCCCGATGGGATTCATTTTCTTAATGAAGTTGCCTTGTAACCAATCTACAAAATGGGGGAAATTACTATGGAAAGAAAGTTGTTTACATCTGAATCGGTGACGGAAGGACACCCAGATAAAGTTGCCGATCAAATTAGTGATGCCATCTTAGATGCCATCCTGACACAAGACCCACTAGCCCGGGTGGCCTGCGAGACCGCAGTCAACACTGGCCTGGTATTGGTCTTCGGGGAAGTCAGCACGACTGCCTATGTCGATATCCAACAAATTGTACGCGAAACGATTAAGGGCATTGGCTATGATTCAAGTGATTATGGCTTTGATGGCGATAATGTGGCCGTCTTGGTCGCGCTTGACGAACAATCGCCTGATATTGCCCAAGGGGTAGATGCGGCCATTGAAACCCGGGACGAAGCAACCGATCAATTGATTGGGGCAGGTGACCAAGGGCTCATGTTCGGTTATGCCTGTGATGAAACGGAAGAATTCATGCCATTGCCAATCGCGCTTAGCCATCGCCTAGCTAAACGTCTGAGCGAGGTGCGCAAGTCTGGTCAATTGGCTTACCTGAGACCAGATGGTAAGTCCCAAGTAACCGTTGAGTACGGAGAAGACGGTCAAGCCCTACGGGTGGATACAGTCGTCATTTCGACTCAGCATGCCCCTGAAGTAACCTTAGAAACTGTGCGTCAAGACGTGATTGAACAAGTAGTCAAGCCTGTGATTCCGGCCCATTTATTAGATGACCAAACCCGTTTCTTAATCAATCCAACCGGTCGTTTTGTCATCGGTGGGCCTAAAGGAGACTCCGGTTTGACAGGCCGTAAGATTATTGTCGACACCTATGGGGGCTATGCTCGCCACGGTGGCGGTGCCTTCTCTGGTAAGGATGCGACTAAAGTGGACCGGTCAGCTAGTTACATGGCTCGCTACATTGCCAAGAATATCGTGGCAGCTGGCTTAGCTAAGCGTTGTGAAGTACAATTAGCATATGCAATTGGGGTAGCACAACCAGTATCTATTCGGATTGAAACCTTTGAAACTGGCATCGTTTCTGAGAGTCGCCTAGTTCAAGCAGTGCGTCAACTCTTTGATTTAACACCAGATGGGATTATCCGCACCTTGGCCTTGCGTCGCCCAATCTATAAGCAGACAGCAGCCTATGGTCACTTTGGTCGTCAAGACGTGGTCTTACCATGGGAGCAGGTCAATAAAGTGGATGAACTTAAGGCCGTGATTGCTGAATAAGACAAAATGAAAAGCTGAGACTTAGGTCTCAGCTTTTTTACTTACTTGATACGTTCGATGATGAGGAGTTGTGGTGGATTATTCCGTTGGTTGATGAAGCCATAGTGAAGGACTTGGAATTCTTCTTGGGGCCAGCTGGCTAAGGCTTGGAAGAGGGCATCCTTTTCCTTGGCACCTTCAGGATGACCACTGTAAATCACCAAGATAATTTGCCCACCAACCCGAAGTTTGGCTCGAACCTGGTCTAAAGAGGCCAGGGTTGAAGTCTCTTGGGTTGTAATTTGGTGGTCGCCACCTGGAAGATAACCCAGATTGTAAATGGCACCACTGAATTGGGCGACCTCAGCTAAAAGTGTATGGATTTGGTCGTGAGAAGCCAGAAAAAGCTGGGCAGACTCCCGATTTGGAATATCAGCCAGTCGTTCCTGGGTCCAAGCCAAGGCCTGATCTTGGATATCAAAGCCCATGACCTGGCCACAAAAGCCTGGTTGGCTGAGAATGAAGGCCGTGTCGTGTCCTTTGCCTAGGGTGCCATCAATATAAACACCATCAGGAAAACGTTGGATTAAGGCAGCTAAGAGGGTGTGACTGTAGTGTAGAGCGCGTTGCATAGACAAACTCCTTTGTATTACGTGAAAGTTACACAATCGTTAAAAGTAGACGAAAAGGGGGCTAGGCCCCTTTTTTTAGCGAGTGGCTTTCTATATAATGGTATTGTATCATAAAATGGCAGAATGGGGGAATATACGTGAAATTAACGCGTCAAGCGGTGATTAATCGTCGTAAACAAGCACAGCGCCACGAATCAAATAAGAAAATTGCCAAAGTGGTTAATGCAGGCTTAGTCTTATTCGCTTCTGCATCTACTTTAAGCACGCTCACTGCACCAAAGGTGACCGTACAAGCTCAAACAGCTACCCAACAAAACTTCTTATCAACTATTGGAGGGTATGCACGCGATATCGCTAAGAATAATGACTTGTATGCCTCTGTAATGATTGCGCAAGCAATTTTAGAATCAGGTTGGGGCCAAAGTGGATTAGCATCAGCACCTAACTATAACTTATTCGGGATCAAGGGTGATTACAACGGTAATTCCGTTCGTATGGACACCTTAGAAGACGACGGTAGTGGTAACTACTATGCTGCTAAGGAACCTTTCCGTAAGTATAGCAACTATGGTGAATCCCTGAATGACTATGCTTCGCTCTTAACCGGGGACAACAATCCTAATAGTTGGCGCTATAAATTCTATTATGGGGCGCGCGTGAGTGCTACCAACTCTTATCAAGACGCAACACAACACTTAACGGGTCGTTATGCGACAGATACTCGTTATGCGTCTAAGCTTAACCAATTAATTCAAACCTATGGCTTGACCCAATATGATGCGGGTGGTTCTAGCACTGCTAGCCCAGCTCGTCCACAAGCCCCAGCGACTGGTGGCGGTTCTTATACGGTTCAAGCAGGCGATAGCTACTGGCGTATTGCTAACAAGTATGGGATTTCGATTCAAGAACTCCAACGCTTGAACGGTACATCTGACTACACGCTCCATCCAGGCCAAAGCATTAAGGTGCCAGGGTCAGGGACTAATGCGTCAGCTTCATCAAATGGCTCTTCTGCTTCAACCAGCACAACAAGTGCAGCCCCAGCAGCAGGCGGTTCATACACAGTCCAAGCTGGTGACAGCTACTGGCGTATTGCTAATAAGTACGGGATTTCGATTTCAGAACTCCAACGTTTGAACGGCACATCTGACTACAACCTCTACCCAGGTCAAAGTCTTAAGGTCCCAGGTTCATCTTCAAACGCCACTGCTTCATCAAACAGTTCTTCTACTTCAACAAGTACAACGACTACAGCGCCAGCAGCGGGCGGTTCATATACCGTCCAAGCCGGTGATAGCTACTGGAGAATTGCTAACAAGTACGGGATTTCGATTTCAGAACTCCAACGCTTGAATGGGACTTCAAACTACTTCTTGTACCCAGGTCAAAGTATCAAGGTACCAGGTGGTGGCGCCGCTGCTGAAACACCAGCCCCAGCACCAGTTAGCCAAACACCAGCTCCTGCAGAGAGCCCAGCGCCAGCGGCTGCTGAAACACCAGCCCCAGCTGCAAACAACGCTAGCCAAGCAAGTGGCGGTTCATATACTGTCCAAGCAGGTGACACCTTGTACTCAATCGCTCGTCGTAATGGGGTAGATGTTTACAAATTGATCGCTAACAATGGGGGCTCCCATTTCATCCAAGTAGGTCAAGTCATCTCATTGAACTAGTCGTTAGTATTTGATATACTAGACTCAATAGTAATTCAATATTGGAATTAGTAGGCGGTACAACTGCTATAGAGAGCTTATGGGTGGTGGAAATAAGCCGGGAGTGCTACTGAACTCATCCAATTGAAGCTAGTCTGAATCTTCAGTAAGACTAGACGTCCGCCGCGTTAAGGCTAGAGATAAGCTATTCTAGCTTAAATTAGGTGGTACCGCGAAAATTTCGCCCTATGTGAACTGTGTTTAACACGGTTTATGTAGGGCTTTTTTTATCAGAAATGCAAGGAGGTTATGTGATGACCTATAATCACAAAGCAATCGAAGAAAAATGGCAAAACTATTGGCGCCAAAACCAAACCTTTAAAACTCAGGAGCGTCCTGGACATCCTAAGTTCTATGCGCTGGATATGTTCCCTTATCCATCTGGTCAGGGCTTGCACGTAGGACACCCAGAAGGCTATACAGCAACCGATGCCGTGGCTCGTATGAAACGGGCACAAGGCTATGATGTCTTGCATCCAATGGGTTGGGATGCCTTTGGTTTGCCTGCTGAACAATACGCTTTGGATACGGGGAATGACCCAGCTGATTTTACTGCTGCCAATATCGAAACTTTCCGCCGTCAAATCAATTCACTTGGTTTCAGCTATGACTGGGAGCGAGAAGTTAATACGACCGATCCTAACTATTATAAATGGACCCAATGGATCTTCTCTAAAATGTATGAAAAAGGCTTGGCCTATGAAGCAGAAGTAGCCGTTAACTGGTGCCCAGCCTTGGGAACCGTCTTGGCTAACGAAGAAGTCATTGATGGTAAATCCGAGCGTGGGGGCCATCCTGTTTACCGTAAGCCAATGAAACAATGGATGCTCAAGATTACAGCCTATGCAGAGCGTCTTCTGGAAGATTTAGATCTCCTAGACTGGCCTGAAAGCCTTAAGGAAATGCAACGCAACTGGATTGGTAAATCCGAAGGGGCCTTGATTAACTTTGATATTGTGGGTCACGCCGACCAAGTGCAAGTCTTTACTTCACGCGCGGATACTCTTTTTGGGTCTTCTTATGTGGTCTTAGCGCCTGAACATGAATTAGTAGCGAAAGTCACCAGCCCTGAACAAGAAGCCGCGGTAAAAGCCTATGTTGACGCAGTCGCAACGAAGAGCGATATGGACCGGACCTCACTTAATAAAGACAAATCCGGCGTCTTCACCGGGGGCTATGTCAAGCATCCTGTAACGGGCGAATCCTTGCCAATTTGGATTGCTGACTATGTCTTGGCTTCTTATGGAACCGGGGCGGTCATGGGGGTTCCGGCCCACGATGAACGGGACTTCGAATTTGCTAGCAAGTACGAATTGCCAATTGTATCTGTAATCGAACACAATGAATCGGGTTGCTATGAAGGTGACGGATTCCACATTAATTCTGACTTCTTGAACGGCCTTTATAATGCGGAAGCCATCACTACCATGATTGATTGGTTAGAAGCTCATGGCAAAGGCCAACGCCAGGTCAACTACCGCTTGCGTGACTGGCTCTTCTCTCGTCAACGTTATTGGGGTGAGCCAATCCCAGTGATTCATTGGGAAGATGGCAGTATGAGTCTAGTGCCTGAAGATCAATTACCACTTCGTCTGCCTGTGACCGATAAGATTCAACCAAGTGGTACGGGCGAATCACCATTGGCTGCTATTGAAGAGTGGGTCAACGTGGTGGATCCAGAAACAGGCCGTAAAGGTCGTCGTGAGACTAACACCATGCCACAATGGGCGGGTAGTTCTTGGTACTATCTCCGTTATATCGACCCACAGAATTCAGAGCGCCTAGCAGATCCAAACAAGTTAGCCAAGTGGCTGCCAGTTGACCTCTACATTGGGGGCGCGGAACATGCCGTCTTGCACTTGCTTTACGCCCGTTTCTGGCATAAATTCCTCTACGACTTAGGTGTAGTACCAACTAAGGAACCTTTCATGAAGCTTTTCAACCAAGGCATGATCCTGGGGACGGACGGCAATAAGATGTCTAAGTCCAAGGGAAATGTTGTCAATCCAGACCATGTGGTAGAACAATACGGTGCAGATACCCTACGTGTCTATGAAATGTTCATGGGCCCATTGGATGCTTCTATTGCTTGGAGTGAGAATGGTTTGGAATCAACTCGTCGCTTCCTTGATCGAATCTGGCGTCTCTATGTGGCAGAGGACGGTAGCCTCAGTGAGCGAATCCAAGATGCTGAAAACCCTGCCCTAGAACGTGTCTACCATCAAACAGTCAAGAAGGTAACGGAAGACTATGAAATCCTCCACTTCAATACCGCAATTTCGCAAATGATGATTTTCCTCAATGCTACGAAAGACCAGGCCATCATTCCAAAAGCTTATGCTAAAGGCCTGATTCAATTGTTGGCGCCATTGGCTCCACATATTAGTGAGGAAATCTGGCAAAAGCTAGGTCACCAAGACAGCATTTCGCATGTCGCTTGGCCAAGCTATGAGGAAGCTTTGACCATTGAAGATCAGGTAGAAGTTGTAGTTCAAATTAATGGTAAGATTAAGGCTAAGGTCATGGTAGAAGCCAATATGGCAGCAGATGCTTTAGGTGATTTAGCTCTTAACTTGCCAGAGATTCAAGCACAACTTAAAGGCAAGACCCTACGCAAAGTGGTAGCAATTCCTAACCGATTAGTCAATATCGTAGCAAATTAAGGAGACGATGCAGATGACAGAAAGAGACAAGCGCGATTTAGAGCGCGGCACACCAAGCCCGGATTTACAGGCTTTGTTGGCCGAAGAACAAAACTTGCATGAGACCGTCATCTTTTCCAAAGAAGACATGAAGAAACTACGTCGGCCTAATGTGCAACCAGAAGATGGCGATTACTTTAACCTTAATCTGCCGGCAGACTTGGACCTAGAATTAGACGATGATCAATTTGATGTAGACCCCATCTTCCAAGCAGATGCCGAGCCAACTCCTAGTGAACCAGCAAAGGATAAGGCAGACTGGGTAGTCAATGACTTACCAGCCTGGGAGGAAGAGGCTGAGTCAACGGAGCAAGCTGAAGTTGAGGAAGAACAAGGCCAGCTAGATGCTGATCTTCCAGAGTTAGAGCTAGAGAGAGCTGAAAGCAGCTCAGTAAGCAATCTTGATTTAGAAGGACAAGACGATCCAAACTACAATCCTTTTATCTATCGTCCAAAACATCCGAAACCTCAGCCGACAGAAGCCAAAGCATCAAAATCGCTTAAGCTACCTCGCTTAGATTTAGACGCTGTCTATGAAGCTCACTATAGCTTAGATCACTTAGACGATTTGGACGCTTATGACCAATTTGGGGCACCAGAATTGACCCCAACCAAGATTGAGCGGCTGATGCAAAACTGGTGGCAAGGCATCACGCAAAGAGTCAATAGCCTCAAACCTAAGGAAGAGGCAGTTGCTCCAGAAGATAAATTAGCTGAAGAGTCTGTAGTGGCGGAAGTTAATGACGAGTTTGCTCCGACTGAAAGTCAAGCAGAGCCAGAACTTGAGCTGACTGATGCAAAAGTTGAATTAGCTGAGGCAGAAGTTGAACTTACTGAGCAAGTTGAAGCAAACTTGGATAGTGTTGAGACTTCTGAAGGAACTGAAAGTTCAGCGCCAAGTCAAGAAGACAAAATAGAGCAAGTCCAAGAGGAGCTGGAAGAAGGTGCAGAGCCTGATTTGCTAGCGCCTGTTGAATTGGAAGAAGAAGCTGAGTCAGTTTTACAAGAGGACAAGAGTGACGATGACAATCAATGGACGCCAGTATCTGTCTTAGATATAGAGGAGCAAGATGCTGAGGCAGAAGTTAACTCCGAGCCAGTAGCTGATGAAAGCTTAGTCTCAGATCAAGTGATTGAGCAAGAGCCTCAAGAAGAGGAAGCAGCTGAGCCAAAACTTAACCTTTGGCAACGTCTAGTACGTTGGATTCAAGAAGGCGAACCTAAGGAAGAAGATGAGTCCGAGCCAGAAGCAACTACTCAGGAGGATTCCCAAACAAGTCAACCTTCTGATGAGTCAGATTCTGACCATGATGAAGATGATAGTCAAGGTGGTGCCAGTCTAACAGCTCGGGAGCAAGAAGTAGAGCCAGAGGCTGAACATGATGCCTCAGAACTTGAAACTGACTCTGATACCTCCCTTAGTTCAGATTTTGATTTGGAGCTAGAAGATGAGGCGGTGGCCGGCCACCCGGAGCCTCAAGCGGCGCGTCCGACGGAAAGACCTCAGACCGCCAGTCCTGAAAGTTCATCTCTAGGTCAACAACTAGCCTTTGACTTAACTGATACCCAGGCTATCACGCCAGAAGCCATTCAGGCCTACAGTGATCATGTTAGCCAAGCTACTCAGGTCTTCACTGAGCCTATTCTGACGGACCAAGTCCTAGAAGAATACCTGAATGAAGATGACATCACCATTGAGGCTGAACTTAATGAAAAGCAAACTATCGTTAAAGGGGCGACTTGGCTGACTTTCGGGAATATCTTCTCCCGGATTTTAGGCGCCATCTATGTTATTCCATGGGCGGCTTGGCTAGGGGCTGACTACCTCAATGCCAATACCCTATATAGTGCAGGTTACCAGCCTTATGCGCTTTTCCTAGCTATTGGGACGGCAGGTTTCCCAAGTGCCATTGCCAAACAGATGGCTTACTATCACTCCAAAAAGCAATACCGTTTTGCAGACCAACTCTTTAAGGCAAGTATGATTGTCATGAGTTTGATGGGCTTGGTTACGGCCACGGCGCTCTTCTTCGTAGCGCCAGCCTTAGCGGCAGCTACTCCAACTATTGACCATGCAGCAGCCACCTTGGTTATTCGCTCCTTGGTGCCACCGCTAGTGATCTTGCCAGTCATGAGTCTCTTGCGGGGGTATTTCCAAGGCTACAATAACATGGTGCCAACGGCTGTATCCCAAATTTTGGAACAAATTGCTCGCGTCTTCTATATGTTGGCAGCGACTTACGCTGTCATGAAGCTCTTCAATGGGGCAGCGACAACAGCGGTTATCCATTCGACTTTTGCAGCCTTTATCGGGGCGGCGGTGTCACTGGTCTACTTGATTTTCGTCTATCTTCGTCGTCTTCCGATGATTAAGGCTTTAATCGCAACGGATCAATCCCGTGATGAATTCGATTTAATGAAGACCCTGCGGATTATGCTTATAGACTCTGTTCCTTTCATCCTGGTAGGATCCGGTATTATTATCGCACAAAACATTGATACCTATACCTTCGGTCAGATTATGGGCTACACTTCTAGTCTCTTGCGTAGCGAAATCGCGGAACTCTATGGGGTGCTAAGTCTAGACGTTAACAAGCTGATTATGATTATCATCTCCTTGGCCATTGGGATTTCCCTGTCTTCTCTGCCGGCTATCACCAAACGTTTTGCCGAGCAGGACAAGGAAGGAACGGGTGACTTAATTCAGCACGTTATCTTGCTCTTCAGCTTTGTGATGTTGCCAGCCGCAGTTGGTATGGCAAGCATTCCTACTGAAGTTTACCAACTCTTCTATGCTAATGGGAGTCAATCGGGGCCAGGCCTTCTAGTGACGGCCTCCTACATGTCGATTATCTTGGGGCTCTACACCATTCTATCGACCATTCTCCAAGCCATGAACTTCCGCCGTCTCTCCATCTGGCATCTCTTGATTGGTTTAGTCGTCAAAGTGGTCCTGCAATTCCCACTTGTGGCGATTTTCCAAGCGCAAGGGACCTTCCTTTCCACAGGTCTTGCCTTCTTGGTGTCTTCCTTGCTCATGTGGCGGACCATTCACAAGTCGGTACCTTTACGCTATAGCGAGATGACACCAAAACTTGTTAAGATGCTAGTCGGGACAGCGCTGATGGGCGTTAGCACCAGCATCTGGGCCCAAGTCTTGAACGGCCTCATGGGGCCAGTTGGACGAGGCATGACTTTCATCAAGGTAATCTTGGTTGTCTTGGTAGGTGTCTTCGTCTACATGACAGTGATGGCCTTATTTGGTCTCTTACCAATCCTCTTCGGTTCGCGTAAGAAAGACCTGCAAGATAAGATGAGGTTCTTCTCATGAGAATTGAGAAATATTTGGCGGATACGGGCTGGGGCAGTCGGAAAGACATTAAGCAATTGCTAGCCCAAAAAATCGTCACCATAAATGATCAGGTTTGCAGCAAGGGCGGCACGCAAGTGACGCCCGGCAGCGACCGCGTTGCTGTAGGGGGCCAAGTGGTCCCCTATCAGCGATATCACTATTATTTACTTAACAAACCGGCGGGTATTTTGTCTGCCACAGAAGATGCGCGCCATCAGACCGTTATTGACTGGCTAGGGGAGGGCTACCGGTATCTGGACCTCTTCCCTGTGGGACGTTTGGATATTGATACAACGGGGCTTTTGTTGCTTACCAATAATGGACAGCTAGCTCACCAACTCTTATCGCCTAAGAAGAAAGTTAATAAAACTTACACCGCCACCATCCGAGGTTTGGTGGACCAGGCGGATATCGCGGCCTTTGAGGCGGGGCTGGACTTGGGTGATTTTACTAGCTTGCCAGCTGAGTTGACGGTTTTAAGTCAAGATGTGGATCAAGGCACCAGTCAAATTCAAGTCATTATCCAGGAAGGTAAATTCCATCAAGTGAAGCGCATGTTCCAAGCCGTCGGCAAGGAGGTTCTGAGCCTCCACCGTTTGGCTATGGGACCCTTGCGCTTAGATTCAGATTTAGCCCTTGGCCAGTGGCGCTCTTTGACTGAGCAAGAAGCACAAGCGCTAGAGCCGTATGGCTATGTGGCAGAATAAGTATTTAGGAGGTAGACTATGACAAAGATTAATTGGTTACAAGAAGTCGAAGCGCGTAAAGAGGCGCTCTTCGCAGATTTATTCCGTTTATTGAAGGTGCCATCTGTTCGTGAAGACGATAAGGCAACACCAGAGGCGCCAGTAGGGCCAGGACCTAAGGCGGCCTTGGAAGAATTTCTCAACATGGCACAAGAAGATGGCTTTGAGACTAAGCAGTTTGGCCCTTGGGCTGGACGTGTAGAAGTTGGATCAGGTGATCAGCTAGTTGGTATTCTGGGCCACGTCGATGTGGTGCCAGTAGGAACTGGCTGGGATACCGATCCTTTTGAACCAGTAGTGAAAGATGGCCGTATCTATGCCCGTGGCTCTAGCGATGACAAGGGGCCAACAGTGGCAGCTTACTTCGCGCTCAAACTCTTACGTGAATTAGGGCTAGAACTTAACCAACGTCTCCACTTAATTGTCGGGACCGACGAAGAGAGTGGCTGGCAATGTATGGATTACTACTTCAAGCATGCTGAAATGCCGGACTATGGCTTCTCACCAGACGCTATCTTCCCAATCATTAACGGGGAGAAAGGCAACGTGTCAGCGACTTTTAATTTCCAAGCAGGGGCTGAGGTGGCTGGAGCTAACCACTTAGTTAGTTTTGAAGCAGGCTTGCGTGAAAACATGGTGCCTCAAGATGCGACGGCTGTTGTTGAAAGTGCTAATTTAGCAGAGCTAGTGGTGGACTTTGAGTCCTTCCTTTTAGAACATCAATTAGGTGGCCAAGTGCAACTGCAAGGCAACCAAGCGACCTTCTCCTTGATTGGGAAGGCAGCCCACGGTTCGACGCCAAGCAAAGGGGTCAATGCGGCAACCTTCTTGGCTAAGTACCTACACCGTTTTGAATTTGATCAAGCAGGTGCAGAGAGCTTCCTTCATCTTTTAGCGGACCATCTGCACCAAGACTTTGAAGGGGTAAACTTAGGCGTGGCTCACCGTGATCCCGTCATGCAAGAATTGACCATGAACGTGGGCTTGGTTAACTACCGAGATGACAAAGGTGGTAGCATTGTAGCCAACTTCCGTTATCCAAAAGGCACTGATCCAGAAAAAATGGCTGCTCAAACTGCTCAACGTTTGGCTGGCCATGAATTAAGTATCGAGTGGGGTGAGTTCAAGGAGCCACACTATGTGTCAGTTGATGACCCAATGGTCAAGGAATTGCTAGCAGTCTATGAAGAACAAACTGGCCTTGAAGGGCATGAAATGACCATCGGTGGCGGCACCTATGGCCGCCTGATGCCACGTGGGGTAGCCTACGGTGCTTTGTTCCCAGATTCGATTGACACTATGCACCAAGCCAATGAATTTATCGCGATTGATGACTTACTTAAGGCAACAGCTATTTATGCTGAAGCTATCTACCGTATTGCACGCTAGGTCTTGCCATGGAAGTTATTCAGTCCAAGCAAAATCCCAAAATTAAGGCCTGGAAGAAACTAGCTACTTCCAAGGGGCGCCAGAAGGCGGGGCAGTACCTGATTGAGGGGACTCATCTGGTAGAAGAGGCCCTTAAGTCAGGTCAAAATGTCCGTCATTTGGTGGCTACACCGGATTATGATTTAAGTCAGTTGCCAAATCAGGCCCTTAGTTTACCACTTCTTCTGGTTAGTCCTGAGCTCTTGAAGGACCTGAGCGAGACGCCTACGCCCCAAGAAATTATGGCGATTATCGACTTGCCGTCATCGCCCCTTGGTTGGCAACCTTCTGGCCAACGTTATCTGATTTTGGATGCGGTGCAAGACCCAGGTAACCTGGGAACTCTGATTCGCACAGCAGATGCGGCAGCTTATGATGGCGTCATTCTAGGCAAAGGCACAGTAGATGTCTACAATGACAAAGTCCTAAGAGCGAGCCAAGGTTCACTTTGGCACCTGGAGGTCGTCAGTTTGGACCTCTTACAGGAAGCCCGTCCAGCCTTTGAAGCCGCTGGTATTCCTTGGCTGGTTACGGCCCTTCACCAAGAGGCCAAAGCCTATACAGATGTGCCGACTGATCAGGCGCTAGCCTTAGTGCTGGGCAATGAGGGTCAAGGGGTCTCAGAAGAGCTTATTCAAGTAGCTGACCAGACCATCTACATTCCAATGCCAGGACAGGCTGAGTCACTCAATGTGGCAGTTGCTGGTGGCATTCTAATGTTTTATTTTCAAGCGTAAAAAGCAGGCCTAGGCCTGCTTTTTTTGAGTAAAAACTAGGGTGAAACTTATCTGTTTTGTTTTTTTAAATGATACCTATTGCAGATGATGCAGAGAGTGATAGAATAATGTTTGTGGATGATTATACTATTTAATAGTAAGAATTGTTCTGTGTTGCGTGAAAAAATGAGAGGGAAGTGTGTGCAATGAAAAAGTCAGTCTATATTAGCGCATCGTTTCTATTGTTATGCGCCGGTAGCACTCTAAGTGCAGATGTATCCGCTAAGGTTAGTCAAGACAGTTTGGGATATAAAGTTTTGGCTCAGCAAACGGGAGACAGAAAAGTCACCAAAGTAAAGTCTATTGAGGCCTTAGAAGGTGACTTAATCAAGGTGACTCTCCCTGATGATTCAAGTTATGAAGCGCATTTAGCTATGATCAATGCGCCCGAAATGAAAGGTAATAAACCTTTCGCCAAAGAAGCAAAAGAACGCTTAAACAGTTTGCTTGAGGAGGCTGACACACTCAATGTAGAAGAGTCGGGAGGAGCAGAACAAAAAATTGACGGTAAAGCCACACTCTTTCTATGGGCGGATGATGTTTTGCTTCAGGAAGCTCTAGTTACGGAAGGATTAGCGCGAGTGGACTATATTCAGTCAGCGAATGAACCTTACCTTAAAGTCATGCGGGAATCTGAAGACTATGCTAAGCAATCCGCTAGCAAAATCTGGTCTCAGAGCGGGGTGTTTTCCGATGATCCAGTTCGCAAGGACTTGAGTGCTAGTCAGGCTCAAGCGCCGGCTTCTGCTCCTACTCAGCCTTCAGTTTTCTATAAGAACTGTAAGGAAGTCAAGGCTGCTGGTGCTGCACCTATCCGGCCAGGTGATCCAGGATGGGATCCGAAGTTTGATCGTGATGGAGACGGTATCGGTTGTGAACGATGAGACGGGCACTGTTTATACTTCTATTAGCATTAGTGACTATCTGTTTAGGTGGCCGACCAGTAGGAGTGATAGCTCAAGCTGCACCTAACCTACAGGCTAAGCCAATAAATCCCAAATTACTTGAAGCAGTAAATGCATACCAGGTAGTCGACGGAGATACTGCCTATTTTGACCTAGGCTCCGGTAAGTCGATTAAAGCGCGCTTGTTACTGATAGATACTCCCGAGCTACATCATCCTCGATTGGGGCAACAGCCATATGGACTTGAGGCCAAACAGAGATTTCAGCACTTGCTTCAACAGGCTCACAAAATTGAAGTTGAATATGATATTGGAATGCACAAAGATAAGTATCAACGTGATTTAATTTATGTTTGGATTGATGGGCAACTTGTCCAAGAAATCTTAGTGAGTGAGGGTCTAGCTCAAGTTGCTTATGTTTACCCACCTAATACGCGTTATTTGAATTATTTAGAGGCATCGCAAAAAGAAGCCAAAGAAGCTAAAGTTGGTCTATGGTCATTGTATGGGTCTGAAAGGTGATGGGCGTAGTGCGTGTGAGTTTAAGTTAAAAACTAATTGGTAATTAATTTATAGGAAAAGACTGGAGCTTGTTTCCAGTCTTTTCGTCTTGCATAGGAATTTGGGCAAGTTAACGAAAATTCAAAGACAAATTGAATGATACTTGAAAACGCTACATTTCATGGTAAGATTAAGAAGTAAGAGGTGATACTATGAAAGATGCTAATCAATTCTCAGCCAAAGCGACCATGAAAGATGTGGCGGAGCGGGCTGGCGTTGGTCTAGGGACGGTTTCTCGTGTGGTCAATGGCTTTCGAGTTAAGGATTCAACCTATGAGAAGGTCCAGACGGCAATACGCGAATTAAACTATCAGCCCGATGAATATGCCCGTGGGCTCAAAACCAATCGCAGCAATATTGTGGCACTGATTGTGCCAACCATTTGGCATCCATTTTTCTCGCAGTTCGCCTATCATGTAGAGAAGGAGTTGCAGCAGCATCACTATAAGCTCCTGATTTGTAATGCAGATGGTGATGCGAGTAATGAGATCGAGTACATTGAAATGCTAAAGAAGAACAAGGTGGATGGCATTATTGGCATTACTTACTCTGATATCGATAAGTATATTTTGTCTTCTCTTCCTTTTGTTAGCATCGACCGGCACTTCTCCGAGAATGTCTATTATGTCACCGCAGAAAACTATGAGGGTGGGCAACTGGCGGCCAAGGAGCTTCTAGAACGAGGCGCTAAGCAGCTTGCTTATATTGGCGGTACCAATATCCATGAGAATGAGACAGTATTGCGCAAGGCGGGTTTCTATGATTACGCTGCTAAGCAAGGTTACTGCGTTGCTAAGCTAGATATGCCAGAACCTATTGAAGATGTGGAAAGACTTATCCGGGCTTTTGTCGAAGAAAATACCGAATTAGATGGTTTCTTTACCGTTAATGATTTTATGGCCCTTCATGTGATGAAGGTCATGCAGGCATTTGGTAAGTCTTGTCCAGAGGATTATCAGCTGATTGGTTTTGATGGACTGAAGACGGCAGAAGGTCAAGACTATCTCCTCTCAACCATTGCCCAGCCTATTGATCAGATGGCCATTGCTGCGGTGGAACTCTTGATGACCCTGATTAAAGGTCAAGTTCAACCTAGTAGTCATCGCGTTATCTTGCCAGTACATTTTCGTGAAGGAGGCACCACGCGAAAAAAATTGGATTGAATTTCTAAAAATCTCTTGACAAGCCGTGAAAGCGGTATTATTATTAAGGTATAAATTGAAACGTTTCAAATCCCGAGCCCCAGCTAGACCCATTATCCTACCGTGGGCTTGACTTTTAAAAAAAGAATTGAAACGTTTCAAAAAGGAGGAAACAACATGAAAAAAGGATTCATCTTATCGGCTCTGACCACTTTATCGATGAGCTTCTTAGCAGGAGCAATGGCGCCAACCCCCGTAGCCCATGCTGCCGGCCAAGACATCAAGGTTTGGGTACAATTTTCAGATGAGACCGCAGAAGGGAAGGCTTGGGCAAAAGTCGTAGAAAACTTCAACAAGAAGTACGATGGAAAGTACCAAGTAACAACAGAATACATTCCACGTAGTGGTTCTGGTGGTGGTTATGAAGACAAGGTCAACGCGGGTATTACCACCAACACCTTGCCAGATGTCATTACTTTAGACGGACCAAACACAGCAGCCTATGCTAAAGCTAAGGTAATTGCGCCATTGGATGACTATCTAGCTGACGCTAATATGGATGATGTACTTGATTCCATCAAGCAACAAGGGACCTATGATGGCAAATTCTATGCCTTTGGCTTCTCTGAATCCAACGTTGGGATTTATTACAACAAGAAAATGTTCAAGGAAGCAGGCATTGAAGATTCAGAACTTCCAACCCTTCAAAAACCTTGGACCTGGGACGAATTTAAGGCGATTAGCAAGAAGTTGACAGACCACTTCAAACAACCAGCAATTGACTTCCGCCTCAATTCTATGGACGAAATGCTGCCATATGCATATATGCCATTACTCTGGTCAAATGGTGGGACTGTTGTGAATGAAGACGGGACTAAGGCACAAGGTTACTTCAACAGTAAGGAAAGTGTTGAGGCCGTTCAATTCATTCAAGATTTAGTCAAAGAAGGTTACACCACGATTAGCCCAGTTGAAAAAGGCTTTGAAACAGGCGTTTACCCAATGGTCTTAAGCGGATCTTGGACCATTAATGACTTAAATGAAAACTATAAAGACATTGAATATGGTATCTTGCCTTACCCAGTATCTAATACGACTAAGAAATTAGTTTCCCCATCTGGTAGCTGGCAATTAGCTGTGACGGAAAAGTCAGAACAAAAAGAAGGGGCAGCTGAATTCATTAAGTTTGCAACCAACACCGAGTCTAGTGAAATCATTAGCCTAGGCAACAGCGTTCTACCAATCCGTAAGACCACCATTGCGAATATCAAAGACAAGGTATCTGAGCCAATGCGCTTCTTGATGGAACAAAATGCTGCGACCGCCCACGCTCGTCCAGTAGTGGTCGCTTACCCACAAGTATCTCGTGCTTTCCAACAAGCTATGCAAGATATTAGTTACTATGAAGAAAATCCGGACGTGCAACAAGTCTTGGATCAACGTGCAGAAGAAATGCAAATTGCGATTGACGAAGCGCTCAATCAATAAGACCTTGGGCAGGTAGTTCCGCTAGGGGCTATCTGCCTTCTTTGAAGAAAGAGGAGTCTGACATGAACAAGAAAAAGAAATTCAAAGAAAACCTTCTAGGCTACGGGTTTCTGTCACCGGCCTTAATACTGCTATTTATCTTTCTAATTATCCCAGTGGGAATGGTGATATATTACGCTTTTACGGATTACTATATGTTAGCACCGGATGAACGTAAATTTATTGGGCTAGATAATTTCTTCCGTTTGGCTAAGGATAAAACCTTTATCAAGAGTTTCTGGAATACAGTGCAATTCGTAGTCTGGATTATTCCAGTTCAATTAGGTGCAGCGTTAGGAATGGCCCTCATTGTAAATAAGAAACGCAAGGGGAATATGTTCTTTAAGGTTGCCTTCTTCGCGCCAGTGGTCATGTCACTTGTAGTTATTTCCATCTTATGGCTCTACCTCCTGAATCCCAACAATGGTCTTTTGAATGCTATCTTGGAAAAAGTAGGGATTGCCAAGCAACCTTTCCTTACTAGCCCAAAACAGGCCATGCTAGCTATTGTCTTTGTCTCCGCTTGGCAAGGAGCAGGCTACCAAATGCTCCTATTCTTGGGAGGGTTACAAAATATTCCACAAGATGTCTATGAAGCAGCTGATATCGATGGCATTAGCAAATGGAATCAATTCCGTTACATTACCTTGCCACTTCTCAAGCCTACAGCCTTGTTCGTGCTCTTGACGACCTTAATTTCTGCATTTAAGTTACTCGTTCAACCAATGGTTATGACTCAAGGTGGGCCAGCCAACTCAACGATTACTATGGTTTATTATATTTACCGTAAGGGTTTCACCGATCGTTTGGTAGGCTATTCTAGCTCTATTGCCCTCGTCTTTACAACCTTAATTGGGGTTATTTCTCTGGTGCAACGCCGGGTCTTGAAGGAGGATGAATAGGATGAAACGCTTCAAACCAAGTAGCTTGTTAGAGTATATTCTACTGATTTTGTTGGCCTGTCTTTTCCTCTTCCCGATGATTTGGATGGTCGTGTCTTCGATGAAGCCAGAGGCCGATGTCTACAAGAATCTGAGAGGGTGGGAAGCCTTTTTACCAAGTCTTAATCCAGCCAACTGGTTTAAGACTTATGAAGAAGTTCTTCAACGCTTCAGTATTGTCACTTATATGGCTAACAGTGTTTTCTATGCTGTGACCTTTGCGGCTGGCTCTATCTTAATCAATTCCTTGGCTGGCTTTGCCTTTGCCCGTATTAATTTCACAGGTAAGAAGTGGCTTTTCGGATTTCTTCTGGCCTTACTCATTATTCCTGGCGAAATGATGTTGATTCCGCAGTTCACCATTATTAATGCCCTAGGACTCGTGAATAGCCGTTTGGCGGTCATCATTCCAGGTCTAGCGAGCGTCTTCAATATCTATCTCTTCCGCAACTTTTTCATCGCTATTCCGGAGGAAATTATTGAGTCTGCGCGGATAGACGGGGCAGGGATTGTTCGGATTTTCTTCCGCATCATGTTGCCAATGTCTAAGCCAGCGATCGCAACAGTCGGCGTGCTGTCCTTTATCTCTAGCTGGAACGACTATATCTGGCCTCTGATGGTCTTAACAGATTCTTCCAAGTTTTCAATGCAGGTGGCGATTACGACCATTAATACCACGCAACCTGTTTATATTAACCAAGTGATGGCCGTACTGACCATCTCAACGATTCCTCTGATTCTCGTCTATATTGTAGCTCAAAAATATATTCTTCAAGGCCTGGGTGGTTCCGGGACTGGGATTAAATAGTAAGTAGGTGACCACATGCAAGAACAAATCTCACGGGCAAATTCCTACATTGCCCAGCAAGCACCCCAGGTAAATCCGCGCTTTCGTCACGGCTATCATCTTATGCCTCCTGTAGGCTGGATGAATGACCCCAATGGTTTTATCTATTACGAAGGTTACTATCATCTCTTCTATCAGTTTTATCCCTATGATAGTGTCTGGGGACCTATGCATTGGGGGCACGCACGCAGTAAAGATTTGATTCATTGGGAAGAGCTGCCCGTTGCCTTGGCACCGAGTGAGCCATATGATCAATCAGGATGTTTCTCTGGCAGTGCCTTAGTTATTGAGGATCAGCTAGTCTTAATGTATACCGGCCATGTCGATATAGCTGGCCAGGTGACTCAAACTCAGTGCTTGGCGGTGTCGAATGATGGGATTACTTTCCGCAAATACGAGGCTAATCCAGTCATTGCTCATGCCCATATTAAAGGGATTGCGGATATTGCAGATTGCCGGGACCCTAAAATCTTAAAGCACGATGGCCGATATTATTCAGTCGTCGCTTCGAAGACGGTGGATAATCGTGGCCAGATCCTACTCTTCCAATCTGCAAATGGATTTGATTGGGACTTTAAGTCTGTTTTACTTGAAGGGCAGGCCGGACATGGCGTCATGTGGGAATGTCCAGATCTTTTCCCGCTAGACGGAAAATGGGTACTCATTATGTCACCTATTGAGCGCGAGCGAGAAGGCAATGCCTATTGGAATCTGAATTCCACTGTGGCCTATATCGGTCAAATGGACTGGAATACTGGCCGCTTCCAGGTAGAAAATCAGCATGAAATCGATGGCGGCTTAGACTTCTATGCACCTCAAACTTGTCTGAACTCAGAAAATGAGCGCATCATGGTAGCGTGGATGCAGATGTGGCAACGCAATATTCCTTCTCATGAACTTGGTGATGGTTGGGCTGGAGCGATGAGCTTGCCAAGACAGGTGCGAGTTATGGATAATCGATTGTGTCAGTCAATTCCAAGCTCTGTACTAGCGCAATTTAGCGAGGATAAGACCTGGCAAGGACAATTAGAGCCTGGCCAAGAGTTCTACCTATCCGATTGGGTTAAGTCCCAACAAGTCTTAAAATTGAATTTAGAAGCCGTTCCTGGTGCCGTCTTCCAACTGCATTATGGTGGTAAACCCGATCATCCGGAAGGCCTCAGCTTAACTTGGCAAGCAGATCAAGCTCTCTTGACTGTCAAACGAGATGGGGTAGGCCATCAAATTATCGGTAAAGAAGAGCCTTATCCAGATAGTCGTCTGCTTGATATTTGGAGCGTTACCCCTTATCGCCTGGAACTGGAAATTGTTCGCGACACTTCGTCCATTGAGGTTTTTGTTAACAAAAAACAAGTCATGTCTTTCACTTTTTATGCTGAGGGGCTTGGAACAGGCATAGGCTTAGTGTCAAGTCAGCTAGTAAAAGTTGAGAATTTGACCAACTATAGTCTCATATAAAACTATAAGAAAAGGCTGGAAATGTGTAAGTTCCAGCCTTTTGCATGTCTTGAGGGAAGGCCCCCAAAAAAATAGGGAAATCCTCATAGGTAGAGTGAATCAAATTCCGTCTGTTTTTTACGACGCTAGCAGGCAATTTAGGCCCCCCTTATTCTTGTAATCAAAATGTAACCAGACATAAGAGTAGGTGTGATATAATAATTCCATAGCAAAATTATAGGGGGTTATTTTTATGTCATTAAATGCATTAAAAGTCTTAAAAGGCATTTCTAAAGTACCGAGTGTTTTTCTAAGTGGCGTCGCTTTTGGGACGCTTGGACTCAAATTGTTGACAAGCAAAGAAGCTAAAAAAGGTTATGCGACTGTCTTAGCCAAAACCTACAAGGCTAAAGACGGTATCGACAACATGGTTTCTGCCGTCAAGCAACATGCGGACGACATAGTAGCTGACGCTAAGGATCTCTATCAAGCAGAGAAAACAGCAGATCAACTCGCATCATTAGAGGGTGAATAACGTGCAATTTCAAGTGTTGCATCAGTCAAGTGGCCGGGTTCGACTTCGCGCCACTTTTCCTTTTACTGAAGATGTAAAATACTATCTTGAGGGCTTAACTTCGGACTTCCCCGACATTCTAAGATTGGACTTTTATGAAGATCCTTATGTGGTAGCTATCCATGTGATGCCTGGTCGTCAGGCCGTTGTAGCTCAATTATGGCACTTAATTCAGAAGGATAAATTAGAAGAACTTTATCGTCATCCCCAGCATCACGCAGCTTCAAGCCCTTATGCCTTGGTATCCTCAGCTGTGGGGCGTCACTACCTCTTCAAGTGGTTCATGCCAGTGCCTGTACGTTTGGCTAGAACCCTGTGGAAAGCTCTAGGCTACTTCCGTGATGCTTGGCGTGTTCTGCGACAGGGTAAGTTAACCATGGAAATTTTGGACTGTTCCGCCATTCTAGTGTCGCTCGCGATGAAACAGACCGATACGGCTAGCGCCATCATGTTTATCCTAGAATTAGGGGAGACACTCAACTATTGGACCCAAAAACGCTCCCTAGAAGATCTTGAAGCCAGCATCGCTGGTCAAGGCCGCCAAGTATGGTTACTCAAGGGAGACCACTTGCTACAAATCGATAGCCAAGAAGTCCAAGTAGGTGATGTGCTTGTCTTCTATGAAGGCAGTGAGCTGCTCTTTGATGGGATTGTCTTGAATGGTCGAGCTAGTGTCAATGAGAGCTCCTTGACTGGTGAATCCTTCCCAGTAATCAAGGCTGTGGGGGATGAAGTCTACTCTAACACGGTCTTAACCAGTGGAGAACTACACGTTCGTGTAGAAAATCCAACCGCTAACTACCGTATACAAGAGCTAGTTAAGCTCATGCAAGAAGCGGCACAGCAGGAAGGAACCTACCAGTATAAGTACACCTCCATTGCTGATCGCATCGTCAAGTATAATTTCTTGGGAGCAGTGTTGACCTATATCCTAACAGGATCCTTTACCAAGGCGATTTCCTTCCTGTTGGTCGATTACTCCTGTGCCCTTAAATTATCGACTCCTATGGTGTACCTCTCCGCTATCAAGCAATTGATGCATCAGCAAGTTGTTGTGAAGAATTCGACAGTTCTGGACCAATTTGATGAAGTTGATACCTTAGTCTTTGATAAGACGGGGACCATTACCACTTCTCGTCCAGTTATTGAAGAAGTCATTCCTTTTCATGGCTATAGTGCAGAAGATGTCATAATGATTGGCGCCTGTTTAGAAGAGCATATTTACCATCCAATCGCTCATGCCTTGGTGGATAAGGCGGCTCGAGAAGGCATCATTCATGAAGAAATGCATACCGAGCTCAACCACATAGCTTCCAAGGGCATTCGTTCTGAAATCGATGGTAATGTCGTAGTGATTGGGAGCTTAGGTTTAATGGAAGAATCAGGGATTGAGATTGAAGCCGATCAGAGTCACTTGATTCGTCAGAAAGAAACACACTATAATTTACTCTACCTAGGTTATCGCCAGAAACTGATTGCGATGTTCTGCGTGGCGATTCCAGTTCGCCATGAGACGCAAAGTGTTCTACACGCTCTAAAAGGCTTGGGCAAGCATTTAGTTCTCTTAACAGGCGATACAGCGGCCAGAACCAATCGCTTAGTAGCAGACTTGCCTTTTGATGAAGTTCATACCAGTATGACGCCAGTGACTAAATTTGATTATGTCCAAAGGATGCAAGCGCAAGGCCACCGCGTCCTGATGATAGGGGATGGTCTCAATGATTCGGCTGCCCTATCTGCCAGTGATGTGGGCGTGGTGATGGGCGAAGGGGCGGAGGTTTCTAAGCAGATTAGTGACATTATGCTGCCATCCAATAATTTAGCCTCGCTCTTAACCTTGCATCAAGTCTCTGTCAATCTCAAGCAAGAAATTCAGGGAAATGTGCGGGATACTATTGCCATTAATTCAGGCCTTATCGGCTTGGGGGTACTGAATTGGCTTAAACCAAGTAGTTTGGCAATCTTGCATAACATGACGACCTTTGGGATTCTTTGCCGTAGCTATCTGAAGGGCAATGTAAGGCTAGAGAGTGCGGCAGAGGAGAAGTAATGACTTTGTTTAAAATACTTATCGAATGTGGAGGCATACGGTGGAAACGGCCACGATCAACATAGTAAAAGCAAAAGGCCCCCATGACTTAGAATGTTAAGTCGTGGGGGTCTCTTCTACATTTTCTAAGGGGTGTGGAAGCTAATTCGGATTGGAGCCATCTATTTTTGTTTGGGACAGCGCAATTAGCCCTAGTAAGGTGAAGAGTATGGAGAGGACCTGAGAGCTAACACTTGATAGATCACCAGTCTCAGGGAGTTTAGCTGAAATCTGCTTACTTCCTTCTGCTCCACCAATTAGCTGTTGGTTTTCAGAGGAGCTAAACAATTCGTTCGAGCTGGTCTCTGCTGCCAAAGTGCTGGGTTCATTCTGGCTTGTTTCTAGTTCTGGACGGTTAAATTGTTGATTTTCCGCCATCAAATCGCCTAATTGGAGCAGGTAACGGTCATTTCCTATGGCAGCATTAAACTGAATGCCTAAAGGAAGGCCAGATTTGGTGACTAAAGTAGGGAGACTTAGGGCAGGCTCACCTGTCAAATTGGCGAATTGTGTGTAAGGCGTAAGGGCCAGAGATGGGAGCCAGTGATCATAAATCAGTTGCATCTTGGCCTCATGGCTCAAATTTTCCGAATTCTTAATCAGTTCAAGGTCTTGGTCAGACACTAGAGCTTGATTAATGCGCGGAGCGGTGTAGGCCGTTGTAGGTGTTAAGAAAAGAGGATAGCGTTGGTGGAAATCAGCCATGGTTTGACGGACTTGCTGGATGCGAGCCCAGGCCTGATTTACTTCTTCCTTGGTCATGGTCTTGCTTGCCTGGTAGAGTAGCCAGCTAGTAGGGTCTACATCATCATAGCGTAGCTCTCGTTTGAGCTTGGTCTTGGCTAGATAACCTACTACACCCATTTGGCTAGCATTGATTGTATAGTAATCCTTCATTAATTGGACACCATCAAAGGGCCAATTTACTTCTTCCAAACGGAAACCTTTGCCTCGCAAAAAGGCTACGGTTCGCTCAACTGCCAGTTGAGCTTCGGGGCTGACTTGAGTTCCAACGGGAGACAAGCTGGTATAGCCAATCGCTAGTCGTTTTAACTCTGCTTCGGTCAAGGCTTGAGCCAAGGAAGCATCCGGTTTCTTCATCGCTTTAAACAAGCTCTTGGTATCTTCCATGGTTTTGGTCATCATAAAATGTGCCACTGTATTTTTGTCGATGGAGGCATTGCCCACTATGACGCCACGACTGGGCTTAAGGCCAATAAGGCCATTCCAGGAAGCCGGAATACGTATGGAGCCACCCGCATCACTACCGGTTGCAGTTGGGGTCATGCCAGCTGCTGTAGCTGCACCAGAGCCACCGCTGGAACCGCCTGCCTGATAGTCAGGGTTCCAGGGGCTGCCAGTAGGACCATAGAGCTTAGAGTCTGTAATGTTCTTTAGTCCCATTTCAGGATAATTGGTCTGGCCAATGAGGATAAAGCCTAAGTCTTGCAAGGACTTAACGAAGGGACTTGTAGAGCCAGCTTTTTGGTTGGCTAAGAAGGTCAGGCCATTGGAGTTGGGCATGCCCTTAATGGTGTGACCTAATCCTTTTACCAATAATGGGACGCCTAAGAAGGGTTGGCCTTGATCTTTAATTTGCTTAGCTTCAGTCAAGGCTTCTTCAGCTCTTAGGCTAATAACTGCATGCAGGGCAGGGTCTTTTTCCTTGATAGTGGTTAGAGCAAAATTTACCAATTCTTCACTTGTGACTTTACCAGAGCGGACCCATTCAGCTTGTTGACTAGCATCAGCCGCTTGATAGGCAGCAAGGTCTATCTTAGATTCGACTTGATCGTTAGTTTGATTGGCTGATTCATCGTCTCTTGAGGATACTTGACCGCTTTCGATGTCTGAACTTGAAACGTCTTGCGCCCAGGCAATCGGATGGCCAGCGCTTGTTAGCAACCATAGGGATAATAGGGCCAGTAAGCACGTCTTAATTTTCTGTTTTAGCATTTTCTACACATCCTTTCATAACTTGCCAGTTTATTATACACTTCATCTTAAGCGCTTCCTATACCCTTGGTCATTTAAGCCACTAAAAAAACATCATCATTCGCCATTTGACTCCAGGAGGGGAGAACAAAGGAAAGAAAAGTGAACATTTGCGAATAATATGACTTGAAGCCACACCTAACTATCTATCCTCTGTTGACTATGCATTTGCTTTAAGCTATACTAGTAGCTATCACAGATGATACATAAAGCAATGAGGAAATCCGTTAAGTTCGCACAAGTCAGGGAGGCACTTCACCGACTGCAAGGGTGCCAAAGGTAAGCCGAACTTAGCCTTCAATTTCTTAGCCTGACCGTTAAGTTTTTAGTCAATAGAAATGAACAGGTCACCGCCCGCCACGGTTAAGGGCGTCAAGTGCTCGAAGGGCCAGTCCCTTCGAGAACGAGGGTGGTACCACGGTAGCTCGTCCCTTATAGGGGCGGGCTATTTTTATTACCTCGTTTCATCTGAAATAATGATAAAGGAGTCTTGCACCATGTCAGATATCAATACGCACATTGAGGCTTTAGAAGCCTTGCGTCAACAAGCGATTCCGCAATTAGAAGCAACTGAATCCATCAAGGATTTAGAGAAAGTTTGTCTAGATTACCTAGGTAAGAAAGGCCGTTTTGCGGCTGTTGCGCAAGCGATGCGCAACCTGTCAGCAGAAGACCGGCCTAAATTAGGTCAGGTAATGAACCAAGTGAAGTCAGCTTTCGAAGAAATGTTGGAAAGTCGTCGCCACAAGCTAGAAGAAATGGCCCTGGAAGCTAAATTAGCTCTGGAGACAGTGGATGTGACCTTGCCAGGTCGCAAGCCAGCTGGGGGCGCCCGCCATATCATTACCCAAACCATGGAGGAGATTGAAGACCTCTTTATCGGCATGGGTTATCAGGTCGTGGAAGGTCCGGAAGTGGAGTTGGACCACTACAACTTCGAAATGATGAACCTGCCTAAGACCCACCCAGCACGCGATATGCAGGATACATTCTATATTGATAGCGAAGTCTTGTTGCGGACCCACACTTCGCCAGTTCAAGCCCGGACCATGGAAAAACATGATTTCAGTCAAGGACCATTGAAGATGATTTCGCCGGGTAAGGTTTTCCGTCGCGATAGTGATGATGCGACCCACTCCCACCAATTCCACCAAATTGAAGGGTTAGTGGTAGACAAACATGTGACCATGGCCGACCTCAAGGGGACGCTTCAAGCCTTTGCTCGTACACTTTTTGGGGCGGAACGTGAAATCCGTCTTCGCCCATCCTACTTCCCATTCACCGAGCCATCAGTTGAAGTAGACGTAAGCTGCTTCAAGTGTGGCGGGGATGGCTGTAATGTCTGCAAACATACTGGCTGGATTGAAATTCTAGGGGCTGGTATGGTCCATCCAAATGTCTTGGAAATGGCCGGCATTGATTCAAGCGTTTATTCCGGCTTTGCCTTCGGTTTAGGCCCTGACCGGGTAGCGATGTTGAAGTATAACATTGACGATATTCGTCACTTCTATCAAAATGACTTGCGCTTCTTAAGCCAGTTCAAAGGAGGTCAGAATTAATGTATTTATCATTCGAATGGCTCAATGATTATTTAGACTTAACAGGCTTGACAGGAGAAGCCCTAGCAGATCGTATGTCCCGGACCGGGATTGAAATCGAAGCAGTTGAAAACTATGGGGCTGAATTATCTGGTTTAGTGGTCGGGCAAGTTTTGTCAGTAGAAGACCATGCTGATAGTGACCATCTCCATGTCTGCCAAGTGACGGTAGGCGATCAGGAGCCCCTGCAAATTGTCTGTGGGGCACCCAATGTGGTGGCTGGCGCTAAAGTGATTGTAGCCACTATTGGGGCTCGTTTAGCTGGTGGATTGAAGATTAAGAAGGGCAAATTACGTGGGGTCGAATCTCATGGGATGTTGTGTGCCCTCCAGGAACTAGGCTTCCCTGACAGCGTGGTGCCAAAAGTCTATGCAGAGGGTCTCTTCCTCTTGCCAGCAGATGCGCCGATTGGAGCAGATGTGGTGGACTATCTCAAGTTAGATGATCCAATCTTAGAACTCTCGATTACGCCTAATCGGGCAGATGCGCTCTCTATGCGTGGGGCAGCCTATGAAGTAGGAGCTATTATCGATCAGGTACCTAACTTCGATAATATTCATCGCCAAGCGACACAAGCAGCAGATGCATCTCTCTTGTCTGATGTGACGATAAAAATTTCAGATAGCGATTTGTCTGCTTGCTATCAAGCTCGAGTGATTGACCAAGTGGAGATTAAGGAAAGCCCACTTTGGTTGCAAACGCGTCTGATGAAAGCAGGGGTTCGTCCACATAACAATATCGTGGACATCACCAACTACTTCCTCATGCTATACGGCCAACCACTTCATGCCTTTGACTATGATACCTTAGAGCACAAGGCCTTAGGTGTTCGCCCAGCTCGTGAGGGCGAGGTGCTTGTGACCCTAGACGGTAGTGAGCGCCACTTGTCAGTAAGTGACATTGTCATCACCGACCAAGACCGGGCGGTTGCGCTTGCCGGGGTAATGGGGGGCCTAGATACAGAAGTGACCGACAAGACCCGTCGTGTCCTCTTAGAATCAGCCGTCTTTAATCCAATTGCTATTCGTCAAACTTCGAAGAAATTCAACCTTCGTTCTGAATCTAGCATGCGTTTTGAAAAAGGTATTAACCAAGCGACTATCAGCGAAGCGGGCCAGGAAGCCGCTAACTGGATGGCCTACTATAGTGGGGGCCAGGTGGTGCCTGGTTTAGTCGAAGAGAATCATTTGGACCTAAAGCCAATTGAGGTCACTGTACCTTATCGCGCTATTCAAGATAAGATTGGGATTGACTTGAGCCATGAAGAGCTGAGTCATATCTTCCGTCGTCTTGACTTTGACTTAGCCTTAGGGGAAAATAGCTTCACCGTGACCGTCCCTAAACGTCGTTGGGATATCAGCATTGAAGCCGATATTTTAGAAGAAGTAGCTCGGATTTATGGCTATGATAACCTGCCAACGACCTTGCCGGTAGTACCAAGTACACCAGGTCATCTCAATGCCAAACAAAAACTGGTGCGCCAGACTCGCAGTATCTTGGAAGGACTGGGGCTCAACCAAGTCATCAGCTATGTACTGACCTCACCTAAGCAAGCTGACTTGATGAAATCGTCAGACTACCCAGTAGTCGCTTTGGACTTCCCAATGAGTGAAGATCGTTCTGTTTTGCGTCAGAGCCTCTTCCCAGCTCTCTTAGAAATCGCCAAGTACAATGCTGCGCGTCAGAATCCAAGTTTAGCCTTTTATGAGACTGGTAAAGTCTTCTATGGGCAAGGCAGCAATGTTCAACCACTCGAACAAGAGCGTCTAGCCATTCTCTTATCAGGGGTTAAGGAAAGTAAATCCTGGTATGGGCCAGCTCAATCCTATGATTTCTTTGATCTCAAAGGTGCTCTTGAAGGCTACTTGGCAGCCATTCGCTTGGATAAGCAAGTCAGCTTCCAGGCTGTCTCTACCTACCCTGAGCTCCATCCTGGTCGGACTGCCCAAGTTCTCCTTGGTGACCAAGTGATTGGTGTTATGGGACAAATCCATCCAGTCTTAGCTAAGTCTTACGACTTGGATGAAGCTAGCTTCTTCGCTGAATTAGACTTTGATGCTATTTTAGCGGTTCAACGTCCAGCCTTAGTTCAACGTCCAATTCCTAAGTATCCTTCTACCTCACGTGACCTAGCCCTCTTAGTAGATTTAGAGCAAGACCAAGCAGGCCTAGCTCAGCTTATGAAGGCCCATGGTGGGGAAAACTTAGTCTCGGTTGACCTCTTCGACTTATTTATTAACCTTGACCTCTTCCGAGGTAAGAAGTCGTTAGCCTACCGTTTGATCTTCCAAAATCCAGATAAGACCTTAACAGATGAGGATGTTCAATCCGCTATGGATCGGATTAGAGCAGCGCTTGAGGCAGTGTCAGGTTTAGAAATTCGCTAAGCCCATGAGAGACTAGAAGTAGCTTCTAGTCTCTTTGTTTTGGCCTGGGCTTTTCATTTAGCAAGTGAGAAGGTATACTGTAGCTATGAACAAATGAGGATTAGGAGGCCGTGTGGCATGAGACGAGAGCGGGTATTAAGAGCGTTTGGGGTAGGTTTGTTGCCCCTAGTAGGACTAGCCGTCTTACTGGAAAAGCCCCTTTGGTGGGGGAGTCTGGCCTTATTTGTCGCGCTTCTAGCCTTGGCCGTCTTTCTCTTCCGGCAATCGAATCAGCTTGCCACATCAAGTCAAGAAATCATCGCGGCTTCCATCAGTAACTGGTTTCTGATTTTAGCGGCCTTCTATCTGAGCCCAGACAACTGGCTACTAGCGGGGCATAGTATTAGTCGTATTTGGGGTTTGGTCCTCGTGGCCCTAGTCCATCTGGGCGTCTTGGTCCTACACGTGACCAGTCGTCAAGTTAGTCGCCAAACCGCTGGTCAAGTCATGGTAATTAGC
>ERZ772977.229-NODE-229-length-44199-cov-8.064765_pt1 | contig 44199 bp, 42 predicted proteins | sample MGYA00511131_ERZ772977 | MGnify/ENA primary metagenome ERZ772977 (study PRJEB29015, sample SAMEA2737935) | human oral metagenome | biome: human oral; feature: human-associated habitat; material: dental | place: China | collected 2151 ...
CGCGCCGACGCGGCGCACCGACGGGTCGACGAAGAGGGCGGCGCAGCCGGTGCGGGCGAGGACGCGCGCCCACCCGGCCCCCGAGGAGTGGCCGTCGGGCGCCCCGGACGAGGCGCCTTCCGCCGCGTCGAGGACCTCCACCTGGCCGAGGGGGGCGGTGGCGATCAGTTCGTCGCGGTGGCGGTCCATCCACGCGGCCATGCCCTCCAGGCACTGGACCTGCTGGTCCGGCAGGGAGCCGTCGGCGCGGGGCCCGACGTTGAGCAGCAGGCGCCCGCCCCGGGAGACCACGTCGATGAGGTGGCGCAGTGCGGCGGCGGCGCTGAGGTACTGGTCGGGGCCCTCGGCGCGGTTGTACCCGAAGGACAGGCCCACGCCCCGGCAGTTCTCCCACACGGCGCCCCCCTCCGCCTCGCCCATGTGCTGGTACTCGGAGGTGAGGAAGTCGGCGTGGACCCCGCCGTAGCGGTCGTTGGTGACGCCCTCGGGGCGCGTGGCGTAGAAGTGCTCCAGCAGGCGGCCCAGCCCGTGCTCGCCGAAGTCCTTGCCCTCGTCGGGCCAGTCGATGTCGTTCCACAGGACGTCGGGGCGGTAGCGGTCGATGAGGTCGCGGGCGTGCTCGTAGCAGTAGCGCGCGTAGTCGGCGTCCTTGGGGCGGCACACGTCCTTGCAGTCCTCCTCGGAGAGGATGGGCGGGTGGGGCCGGTAGTGCCAGTCGAGGCCCCCGGAGTAGTACAGGCCCACGCGCAGGCCCGCGTCGCGCACGGCGTCGGCGAATCCGGCGACGAGGTCGCGCCTCGGCCCGCGCCGGACGGTGTTGCGGCTGCCGGTCCCGGGGGCGTCCCACAGGGTGACGCCGTCGTGGTGCTTGGTGGTGAGCACCGCGTAGTGCCCCCCTGCGCGTTTGAACAGGTCCGCCCACGAGGCGGGGTCGAAGGCGCTGGGGTCCCACATGTCGAGGAACGCTTCGTAGTCGAGGGACCCGTAGAGGCTGCGGTGGCGCTCGGCGGCGGGCGAGCCGGGGATGCGGATGGTGTTGTAGTACCACTCGGCGTAGGAGTTGTGGGTGAACCAGGCCCTCCAGTCGTCCTCGGCGCCGAGCTCCCCGTGGTCCTCGGCCCACGCGGGCACCGAGTAGGGGCCCCAGTGGACGAAGAACCCCAGGGGGGCGTCGCGGTACCACTGCGGGGTGGGGCGGCGCAGGTCCTCCCAGGTCCGGGCGCGCGCGGCGGGGGCGGGTCGCGGGTCCATCAGCGGCCCCCGAACGCGCCCAGTGCGACGCCTTTTTCGAGTTGTTTCTGCAAGAAGACGACGATGATGATCGAGGGGATCGTCGTCATGGCGACGGCGGCCATCATGGGCCCCCAGTCGGTCCCCCTCTCGCCGGAGAACATCTGCAGGCCCAGGGGGATGGTCGCCATATTGCGGTCGTTGATGGCGATGAGCGGCCACAGGAAGGTCGACCAGTAGTCGATGAAGGCGAAGACGCCGACCACTAGGATCGGGGCTTTGAGCAGCGGCAGCAGGATGCGGGTGAGGATCTGGAAGTCGCCGCACCCGTCGATGCGCGCGGCCTCCTCGAACTCGTGGGGCAGGCTCATGAGGAACTGGCGGATCAGGAAGGCCCCGAACGCCCCGAAGGCGAAGGGCACGATGAGCGCGAAGTAGGAGTTGATCAGGCCCATGCGCTGCATCCCGATGTACAGGGGGATGACGAGGACCTCCTGGGGCAGCACGAGCGTGCCCAGGAAGAGCAGGAAAAGGTGGTCGCGGAACTTGAACTTCAGGCGCGCGAAGGCGTAGGCGGACAGGACGGACACGGTCATGACCAGCAGCGACCCCACCAGGGAGACGATGAAGGAGTTGAGGATGACGCGCCCGAAGGGGATGGTGGTGAGGGCCGAGGAGTAGTTCGACCAGGCGACTTCGCTGCCCACGGGCGAGATGCCCGAGGTGAAGACCTCGGTGGTGGGTTTGAGCGAGGTCGCGATCATCCACGCGAAGGGGAAGAGGAAGGCGACGGCGATGACGGCCATGGCCACCGCGGACGCGGCCCGGCCGATCCTGCGGGACAGCGGCTTGCGCTTGGCGGCGGGGGTCTCAGGCATCGTAGTTCACCCATTTCTTCTGCTGGCTGAATTGGAGGGCGGTGAGGACCATGACGATGACGAAGAGGATCCACGCCATCGCCGAGGCGTACCCGAGCTTGTCGAAGGAGAAGCCGTTGCGGTACAGGGCGAGCACGATGGTGTTGGTGGCCTCGCCGGGGCCGCCCTTGGTGAGCATGTAGGGCTGGGCGAAGACTTTGAAGGCGCCGATGACGGTCATGATGGTGCAGAAGAACACGGTCGGGGAGATCATCGGGAAGACGACTTTGAAGAAGCGCTGCCAGCCGGTGGTGCCGTCGATCTTGGCGGCCTCGAGCACGGAGGTGTTGAGGCCGTTGAGCCCGGCGGTGAGGACGACGATGTTGTAGCCCAGTCCCTGCCACAGGCTCATCATGAGCAGGGAGCCCATGGCGAGCACCGGGTGGTTGAGCCACGGCACGGGGCCGAGGCCGGCTTTGCCGAGGGCGGAGTTGACGACCCCCTGGTCGTCGAGCAGCAGCCTCCAGATGAGGGCGTTGCCCGCCATGGGCGTGACGACGGGGATGAAGAAGATGACGCGCAGCAGGCGCGACCAGAAGTCCGACAGGTGCTGGAGCCAGTAGGACAGCCCGAGCGAGATCACCAGGTTGAGGATGGTGTAGCTGATGGCGAAGACGACGGTGTTGCGCAGGATCGTCCAGAAGGCGGGGTCCTCGCCGCTGAGCATGCGTTGGTAGTTGCCGGCTCCCACGAATTTCGCCTGGCCGAACAGGGACCAGTCGAAGAAGGAGATGACCAGGGAGGCGACCAGGGGGATGAGGATGAACAGCAGGAAGCCGCTCATCCCCGGGGCCAGGTAGGCGAGCGCGCGGAGGCCGTCGCCCCGTTTGCGCGCGCGCTTGGGGGGTGCCTGAGTAGCGGCAGCGGTACTCATTGTTGTCCTTACGGGTGGGGTACGAGGCGGGGGCCGGGCCGCGTTGGGGCGGCGGCCGTGGGGCGCTGGCACCGGAGGGCCGGGCGGCCAGCGCGGTGGCCGGGCGGTGCGCCCTGGGGTACGAGGCGGGGGCCGTGGGGATCAGGGCCCCCGCCTCGTCGGTCGTGTGGTGTCAGCCGGCGGTCTTGGCGAGGTCGCCCAGGATGTCGGCCGCTGTGCGCGTTCCGCGGAATCCTTCGGGCGAGTACTGCTCGAAGGAGGTGTTGATCTGGTTCCACGTGTTGGTGGTCACCAGGGGCGTGCCGTTGTCCAGGAGGGTCTTGACGGCGGCGACGTTGCCCTCGGGCTTGTTGGCCGCCCACTTGTCCAGGGCGGACTCGACGGAGGGGACGGTCCCCTGCTTCTCGGCGACCGCGCCGATGACCTCGGGGGTGACCAGCTGCTTGAGGACGTTGAAGGCGGCCTTCTTGTCGGGGCAGCTCTTGGAGATGCCGAAGCCGGAGCCCTGGATGACGGCGCGGGGCTGGCCGGTGGGCGTGGGCAGGACCGCGACGCCGAGGTCCTCGCCGAGGGCCTTCTCGAAGGTGCCGTACATCCAGGGGCCGTCGACGATCATGGCGGCGGTGCCGTTCTGGAAGGCGCCCTGCGAGGGCCCGTCGGCGTCGGCGGCGTTGGGGGCGGCGGCGACGCCCTCCTTGGCGACCAGGTCGAAGGCGAATTGCATGCCGTCGACGAACTTCTGCTCGGTGATGGTGACCTGCCCGTCGCGCGAGACGTCGCCGCCGAAGGCGATGGCGAAGTCGCCGGCCGCGTTGGCCATCAGGGACGCCTTGACGGCCAGGCCGTACTTGCCGTCACCGGTGAGGGCCTTGGCGTCGCTGAGGAACTGCTCGGTGGTGTAGGCGGTGGTGGGCTCGTCCAGGCCGGCCGCTTTGAAGGACGCCTTGTTGTAGAAGAGGACGTCGGGCTCGGCGTCGTAGGGCAGGGCCAGGACGTGGCCGTCGACGGTCATGCCCTGCATCATGGCGGCGTTGTAGTCGCCGGCCTGGATGCCGGCCTCCTTCATGTACTCGTCGAGGGGCTCGAGGATGCCGGAGAGCTCCTGGGCGCGGGCGGCCTGGGTGGTGAGGATGCAGGGCGCGTCGGAGGCGACCATGCGGGTCTTCACCTTGGTCCAGTAGTCGTTGAAGGAGGGGCCGTCGAAGGTGAGGGTGAAGTTGGGGTCCTTCTCCTTGGCGGCATCGACGAACGCCTGCCACTGGGCGCGGTCGTTCTCGGTGGAGACCCACGTGTACATCTGGGTGGTTTGGGCGCCGCCCGAGCCGGACTGGGCGGTTCCCGAGGAGCAGGCGGTGATGGCGAGGGGCGCCAGCAGCGCCACGGCGGCCAGTGCGGCCACTCGGGCGGGGCGGGGGGGGTGGGGACGCATTGTGGTTCCTCTCGGTGGGGGAACGCAGCGGGTTCGGCACCGGTGGCATCGTGGTGCTCCGGCGCCTGGTCGGCCGCGATTCGTCGTTGAACGTGACTGTTGGAAGGTAGCACGTGTTACCAGGTCATGACAATAGGATATTCAGACTTTGTCGATGGACGTCCTCCCATCCGTCGTGGACGCATTCTCCGTTGGGATTCCAACGGTTCGCGCCCTCGCCGATCGGCGCCGGAACGATAGTTCCCGAACATACCGACTCGAACAGCATCGTTAACGCTACCAAAGTATGGCGCAGATCATACCGCAAGTCCAGCGGGACCGGGGCGGTCATGGCGGAGGCGCGGCGGCGCCCGCATCGAACACCGTGCGCTCCCAAAGGGAGATCATCGCCTCATTGTCGACAGCCTCGACGATATCGACCGGGACTCCATCGGGGCACTCGACGAGCTTCCCGTCATCGCGCACATCGACCCGGTGCTGGCTGGAGTCCACCAACTCCGGATGCGCGAGGGCGACCAGGGCGACCAGGTCATGCACCCACATCCCATCGACTGGGCGCGTCGCCTCCGAGTAGGACAACCAGGGACTGACCCACGCGTCGAAGGCGGAGGCCGTGGCGACAGCCATCGGCCCCTTCTCCGCCGCACGCCGGATGATCGCCCGCCAGCGGTCACGAGTCAGGCACGTCGTGCGGGTCGTGTCCAGGGGAACGATCGTGACAGGGATTCCGAAGCGGACGACGACCCGGGCGGCGCGCGGGTCGACCGCGAAATTCGTGTCCACCATCGTGCCGAAAGCCAGCGCCCCTCCCATGACGACGATGCGGTCGACGCGCCCCGGCGCCGCGCCCCACCCAGTCAGCACACGTGCGATATTGGTCAGGGGGCCGATCCCCACGAGCGTGGTCTGCTCCGGACAGCGCAAGTCGTCGACGAGGTCGTCCAGACGGGCAGGCGGGACCTCTCCTGCCGTGTCCTCGTCCGCCTCCTCCCGGACGGAGGCCCGCTCCGGTCGCCGCCCCCACGCGGCGAGCCCGGCTGGGGACGAGGCGAACTCGCGCCTTTGCCGGAGCCAGCGCTGGGGATCGCCCGATGCCGGCTGGAACGGGCCGCAGCGCAGCACCGGCGATGAGGATGGGCCCCCGCCCGCCCCACTGCCCCCAGCCCCGACGACACGGATCACCTCGGACGCGCAGCGGTAACCCAGATCGGGCGGCGTGTTACCGAATACCGTCCACACGGCCCCCACGTCGACCAGGGGCGATCGGAGGGCGTAGGCCAGTGCGAGGGCGTCATCGACGTTCGCCCCGGGGACGCCGTTACCGGGATCGCAGTCGAGGATGATTCTACGGGGCGCCATCTTCAATCCGTTCCGATGCGTCTCCGCATCCGCAACTGGCCCGGGCGACCACGTACGGGGCGATGGCGGCGCCACCGGCGTCCCCCTCGCCGTTCAAAGCGCGTGCGATGCGGTCGGCAACGGCGGGGGCGGGGATTTCCACCATCGACAGCGACGGGGAGGCGTACTCAGCGAGGGGCGTGCCGTTGATGCCGATGACGGCGATGTCTTCCGGGACTCTCACGCCGCGCAGGTGAAGGCCGTTGAGCAACCCGATCGCCTGCATCTCGTTGGAGGCGACGACTGCGTCCGCCCCCAGTTCCAGCACGTGATCGACGCTGGCCCGGCCGCCTTCGCGGGTGAAGGGAACGTGGATGGGCGCGGAGGAGGGCAAGTCGGCGCGGCGGAGCGCCTTCTCCCACCCGCGGACCCGTTCGCGCGCATTACGGCGACCGTTCGGACCCGCGACGATGGCGATCGTCCTGCGCCCGTGGTCGACGAGGTGCTCGGTAGCGAGGCGCCCCTCGAGGCGCTCGTCGGCGCTCACCGACCATATCCCCGGTCGACCGGAAAGGCCGACGGCGCGGGAACCGTTCTGCGGTGGATCGGTCGGCTGATTGAGCAGGACCGCAGGAACGTGCGACTCCTCCAGCAGGTCGAGGGGGAGCGGCTGGTTCACCCCGTACCAAACCAGGCCCGCGATCTGCTGGCGCAGGAACGCCTCGAGGATCAGAGTCTCCCTGTCGGGGTCGTCGTGGGAGTCGCCGACCAGGAGCACTTTCCCGCGCGCGAAGAACTCGTGCTCGAGGGCCTGGGCGAGTGCCGCGAGGTAAGGGTTCGCCAAGTCGGGGACTAGAAGCGCGTAAAGGTCCGTGCGCCCATGGGAAAGGGATTTGGCGAGGGCGTTGGGCCGGTACCCAAGTTCCCCGATCGCCCGGAGAACGCGCTGCCGCGTCTCCTCGCGCACGCGCCTGGGACCGCCGTTGACAACGTAGCTGACCACGGCCGTGGAAGTCCCAGCCAGCCGGGCGACGTCGTCGCGGGTGGGTTTTCTGCTCATCGTGGTCCCAGTCTAGGTCCGTCGCGTCCAAGGGCGCAGGCGCTCGGCGGTCAAATCGCGTCCTCCATCAGGGCGAGGTCGCGCCCCCTCGTCTCCGGGGCGACGAAGGTCGTGGCAAAGCCGATGAGAGCCGTGGCGGCGAAGTACGCCGCCAGGGGGATCCACGAGTCGAAGGCCGCGAGCAGAGCGGACGCGACCATGGGCGCTGTTCCACCGGAGAGAATCGATCCGAGTTCTTTCGCGACGGCCATGCGCGAGTAGCGGTGCTGCACTCCGAACAGTTCCACTCCGTACGCGGCTTGGACGCCGAAAATGCCGAGGGATCCCAATCCCATGCCGACGACGATGACCGTTCCCACCACCCAAGGATCACGAGTCTGGAGCAAGGCGAACGCGGGGAACGCGTACGCGACCAGAAGGGCGCAGAACACCCGGTAGGTGATACGGCGCCCGAACCTGTCGGAGAGCCAGCCCGACAAGGGGATGATCGCGAACCCCAGCACCGATGCGACCATCACCGCGGTGGTGGGCACCGACTTCGACATCTGAAGGGCTTTGACGACGTACCCGACAAGGAACGACTGCGCGATGTACGAGGGGCCGTTCTCCCCGATCCTCAGGCCGAGCATGACGAAGAACGCCTTCCAGCCGCCCTTCTTCGCGTCGAGACCACTCCGGCCGACCGCCTCCTGCTCTTCGGCCTTCTTCTGCTGGAACGCGCGGAACACGGGGCTCTCCTGCATAGAGCGCCGCAGGAAGATGGCGAAGAGCGCGATGAGCACCGAGACCAGGAAGGGGATCCGCCAGCCCCACACCACGAGGTCGTCCTTGGGGATCATCAGCACCAGGAGCCACACACTCGATGCCAGCAGCGTTCCAGTGTTCGAACCAACGCCGATGAGCGAGGACACCACTCCGCGGTGCTTGACCGGCGAGAACTCCGCGAGCATGACGGCTCCACCCGACAGTTCCGCGCCCGCTCCGAATCCTTGGCAGAGGCGGAGGAACACTAGCAACGCGGGCGCCACCCAGCCGACTTGGTGGTACGTGGGAAGCAAACCGAGGGCGGTGGTCGAAACGCCCATGAGCCCTACCGTGATCACCATGATGGTCTTGCGTCCGCGCCGGTCGCCGACATGGCCGAGGACGATGGCGCCGAGTGGTCGGGCCAGGAAGCCCACGGCGTAGGTCGCGAAGGACGACAGCAGGGAGATGATCGGGGTTTGCTCGGGGAAGAACACGTCCCCGAAGACCAGGCCGGCCGCCAACCCGTAGAGCGCGAAATCGACGTACTCCATCGTGGTGCCGAGCCAGACCGAGACGATGTTGATCCAGAAGCTCCGCCGCCCCTCCGGTGTGCGAAAGCTCAGGTCCGAGGCCTGCAGGTCCTCGTTCTGCGTTGTCATGTGCTGCCTCCTCGCAGTGCTCCGATGACGGACAGCGTTGATTCTACGCGTGTAGATTCTTGTGCCGCAAGGATTCGGCGCATCATCTTCAGCCGTGTTCAACGAAACGGAACCGCCATGGACAGCATCCAGAAACTTCTAGTTCGGGCAGAATTCGAAGTTCCTGGACGTCCGGCGGCCCCCGCCCCGCAGGAACCGCGTCACGCACCCCTCGCGCTCGCGCCCGCAGACCCCACGGACCACGAGGCCAACGCCCCTATGAAGAAGAGCAACGCCGCGATGGCGACCGAGACTACAACGCCCATCGTGGCCCCGGCAATGGCGTAGACCGCTCCCATGGCCGCAGTACCGCACACTGTTCCCAGTTGCCGGGCTGTGTTGATGACTCCACTGGCCATCCCTTTTCGGCGTTCTGCGACGCTGCCGATGGCCTCCGCCGAGACCGGGGGCATGGCGAACGCCATTCCGAAACTCGCCAGGAAGCTCAGCGGGGCGAGGACGGCCTGCGATCCGGTGAGGGGGAACAGGGCGATCCCGAGGAACCCGATCCCGCCTGCGGTCAAACCGACGGCGGTCGCCCGCCGCCCGCCCCAGGCGGCGGCCGCCCTGCCGCCGAGTGGCGCGGCTATCAGCGCCGAGCAGGTCTGTGGGAATATCACCAGTCCGGCATGGGCGCTGGAGTACCCGAGGCCCTGCTGCAGGTACATCGACAGCACGAACAGCTCTCCGAACAATGCGAAGTTCAGGATCCATCCGATCGCGCAATTCGTTGCGAAAGCTGGAACACGGAACAGAGCCGTCTCCAGGAACGCCTTCGCGCTCCGGCTCTCGTATCGAAGGAAAGCCCACCAGCTAGCGGCGGCCGCCGCGCACCCCGCGCTCCCCAGGATCCGTGTGGAGCTGCTGCCGAGTTCGATCACGGAGAACGAAGTCAAACCAATAGCGAGAATGGACAGCAGTTGACCCGCCCCATCGGATGGTGCTGCTCTCCTCCTGCTGCGGCCAGCGCGGCGCGAACCGCTGCCAGTGAGGACCAAGCGGATCAGGACGCAGATGGGGACATTGACCCAGAAAACGCACCGCCATCCCAGCGTTGAAACCAGGCAACCACCGAGGACGGGCCCCATTGCCGCAGCGAGGCCACCGGCAGAACCCCACCAACCCAGTGCAACGGAACGCCCCTCAGGAGTCCGGCAACCGTCGGCCGCCAGGACCATGCTGGTCGGGATCAGGGACGCTCCGGCCACCCCCTGCGCGAATCGAGACGCCAGAAGAACCCATAGCTCTGGACTGAGCGCGCATCCCAAGGACGCGATGGCGAACAGCAGGAGGCTGGCCTCGTACACTCGCCGTGTCCCGAACCTGTCGGCCATGCCGCCTGCGCCGAGCAGTAGGGCGGCCAGGGCGATGGCGTACGCGTTAACGACCCATTGCAATCCTTGGAAGGACGCGTGGAGCCCAGCACCGATAGAGGGCAGGGCGACATTGACGATCGTGGTGTCCAGCATGACCACGAAGAATCCCGCTGAAGCCCCTACCAGGGACCTGCGCGCTCGGCGCTCATCGGGGCCCGTTCGCGGATCCGTCATGGTGCGACCTCGCCGAGCGGGGCAGAACCGCGGTTCGCGTTCATCCAGTGGAGTCGGCTCGCACAGCCGATGGGCGGCGTTCCAGCCACGGTGTTCACTCCTTGTCCGTGAAGAGCTTGCGGATGGTGGAAGGGTAGGACCGCGACGGTTCGACGGGTGCCGAACTGTGGAACGATTAGAACCGTTCAGGAGAGGAGCGGGAGCGTGACGTTCAGAACCCTTCCAGTGGCGATGCCTGATATTTCAAAGATCAGCAGCGCTTTCGCGGATCGCACCAGAGCAGCGGTGTGCGGCGCCCTAATGGACGGAGCCGCCTGGACCCCCACCGAGCTGGCGGGGTTCTGCTCGGTGTCCAAATCGACGATGAGTGAGCATCTGGCGGTGCTCAAGGCAGAGGGCGTCGTCGGGGAAGTCAGGCAAGGGCGCCACCGCTACGTCCGCCTCGCAGGACCGGAGGTGGCGTCCGTCATCGAGAGCCTTGCCGCTATCGCCGGCGCCAACTTCCCAAGTCCGAAGAACTACAACGCCCATCGGGCGAACACGGAGTTCGCAGCGGGCAGAACGTGCTACAACCATCTTGCCGGCGAGCTCGGTGTCCGGCTCCTCCAGGAACTCAGCGCGCACGGTTACATCTCAGCGCACCTCCAGGTGACTGAGGACGGCGACGAGCTGCTCCGCTCATGGGGGATCCCACATCCAGAACGCCTTGAGGGCAAACCCTGCCTGGACACGACCCACCGCGTGTTCCACCTGGCGGGCGGGCTGGGGTCCACGATCTGTGCTCGACTACTCGCGCTGTCGTGGATTGAGCGAACCCACTCCAACCGGTGTGTGCGCCTCGTCCCAGAAGGACGGGCAGCCCTCGGGGCCGCAGGACTCTCCTTGCCCTGACCGTGTCGGCCCCGTCCCACACGTCCGTCACTCCATCCACCCACCCCCGCCTTTCCGGGCCACAGCATCCAGCGGACGCGGTCCGACTTCCATTAACTTCTAATTCTGTCTAAATTAGAAGTTGCAAGATGTTACAAGTGCGCGAGCTCAAGGACCAGGCGCTGACTCCCCGAATGGTCCTCGACATCCACGCCGTCGTCACCGAGGGGACCCTGGACGACCCCGCCGACGCGGGCAGGATCCAGCGGCCCGGCGAGGAGCGCATCCGGGTCTACGGCGATGAGACGCACGACCAGGTGCTCCACGTGCCCCCGCCCGCCGAACAACTGCCGGAGCGCATGCGGCGCCTCTGCGATTTCGCCAATGGGGTGGGCGACTTCGCCGACCAGTACGTCCCCCCGCTGGTCCGGTCGGTCATCGTGCATTTCATGATGGGGTACGACCACTACTTCGTGGACGGCAACGGCCGGACCGCGCGCGCCCTCTTCCAGTGGTCGATGCTCCGCCAGGGCTTCTTCCTGGCCGAGTTCTTGTCGATCTCGCGCCTGCTGTGCCAGGCCCCCGACCGTTACGCCCGCAGTTTCCTGCGCGTCGAGCAGGACGAGGGGGACCTCACCCACTTCCTGCTGGCACAGGCGCGGGTGATCTCGCGCGCCATCACCGACTTGCACGAGTACCTCGCCAGGAAGTCGTCGGAGTTGGGGCGGGCGGCGGCCCTATTGCGCCGGACGCCGCTGAACAACCGGCAGATCGCCGTCATCGAGTCGTTCCTGCGCGATCCCAGTGGTTCTGTTTCCGCAGTCGACCACCAGAGCACCCACCGAGTGTCGGCCCAGACCGCCCACAACGACCTGCGCGGCCTCGAGGAGGCGGGGTTCCTCGCCCATACCAAGCGGGGCCGACGCATCGTGTGGTTCCCGGCCCCCGACATGGAGGAACGGGTGCGCGGCGCCCACTGACCCCGGGCACCTGCCCGGGGGTTGGGCGGGTCCGCTCACCGCGCGATTGGCGCACGGCGCGCTCCAACCCGGGTCCCTGCCCGGTCCGCATCCGCCCCCTCCGCCGCGCGCGCTGGCCCCAGGGCTCCTCCCCTGCCCGCCTCGGGCGCTGGCCCTGGGCCACCACCGGCGGACGAGGCGGGGACCGGGGAGCGGTTCACGCCCTCACCGTGGTGCGCTCATCTGCGCGCACTGGCGGACGGAACAGTGGCTGCGCTCACGCCTCGAGCGCCGCCACGGGGATAACGAGCACCCCGTCGGAGCGCCTGTACGCGATGTCGCCTTTGCCGACCAGGAGGGCGAGGAACTCGGGGGGCCGCGTCTGCGCCAACGGGTTGCGCGTGGTCTTCTGGCGGAAGGCCACGAGCTTGTCGGCGGCCGCGTCATCCGCTTTCGCGTCGGAGAGTTTCGCCTTGAACGCCCCCCACCTGCCGTCGGAGAGCTCGACGACGAAGTCGACCTCCAGCCCTTTTTCGTCACGGTAGTAGTGGATCCGGTTCGCCGCGCCCGGCATCGCGGAGAGGTACACGCTCAGGTCCCTGAAACAGAGGGTTTCGAAGAGTCCTCCGAGCGTCTGGGTGTCACGGAGCAGCGCCACCGGATCAGTCCCGATCAATGCCGCGGGCAGCGAGGGGTCGACGAAGTAGCGCTTGGGTTTGACCCGGATCCTGTTCTTGCCCCGGGGCTGCGGCGACCAACCGGGCAGGGGCTCGATGATGTACAGGTCCTCGAGCATCTCCAGGTAGGAGGTGACCGTTTGACGGGCGAGGCCCGGATCCCCGCCCTCCCCCATGTCCGAGGCGAGGGTCCTGTGGGTCGGCGCCTGGCCGAGGTTGAACGCCAGGGCGCGCATGAGGGCGAGTGAGGTCGCCTGGGACTTCCCCAGCCGCGGGACGTTGACCTCGTTGACGTTGCGGATGTATTCGGCGGGCGTTTCCAGGGCGAACTCGTCATCGAGGGCGATCAATGAGGGCCATCCTCCCCGGCAGCACCACCGCGCGATGTCGGCGATACTCGTGGGGCGGCGCACTCCCGCCTCGAAACCGCCGTCGAAGAGGCGTGAGAAGCTCACCCCTCCCCCGCTGTCACCGGATTCGCTCAGCGCCATCGGCCTCATCCGCACGCGCGCGATACGCCCGGTTCCGCTGTGGCGGATGGCCCCCATGTCCTTCGGGGCGGAGGATCCCGTGAGAATGAGTTGGCCGCGCCTGTTCGCGTTCGCGTCGATCCGGTTCCTCGAGGCGTCCCAGATCTGGGGGACCTCCTGCCACTCGTCGACGAGGTGGGGCTCGGCGCCCTCGAGCACAAGTGCCGGGTCGGTGCGCGCGGCAGCGAGGGTCGCAGGATCCATGAGCGTGTCGGCGCTGCGGGAGTGGGCGAGCGCCGTCCAGGTCTTCCCGCACCACTTCGGCCCCGTGATCTCTACGCCGCCGAAGGCCCGGAGCATCTTCTCCACGCGCGCATCGACAACGCGGGCCCGGTAGCCGTCGGGCCGCAGATTCCGCGTGTTCGCAGGCATTCCCGCTCCCCTCGCATGCTGAGATTGTACATTTTACGCTGATGACAGCTTACATTTTACGCTCATTTCATTTAACATTTTACGCCGATGTTGATGAATGCTCAACGCGCTCTCCGTGCTCAAGGGCGCGGGGCACACCGTACGGAGCGCGCCCCCGCCTGAACTCGAGGTGCGCCGCGCGCGTGCGCGGCCCACGGCTCTCCGCCGCGCACGAAGGCGCGCGGCGGACGAGCGTTTTCGCCGACTCCCGCCGCAGGCAGGACTGGACACAGGTTTCCGAGTAAAGACACGCCCCAGTTGGCCCCCGGCGACACCACGAGCCCCGTACTATAGATAGGTACCTATCTACAGTCGAGGAGACGATGCCGACGATGCTGCCGCGATCAAGGAGATTCAAATCGTCGCCGCGCCAGCGAATCGACTTGAGTTCAACGTTAAGATGCGAAAGAGATCGAGAAGGATTAACAAATAATGGCAAAAAATAAAACTATGGACCTGACGCTCGAACAGACACTGTGGGAAACTGCAGAGTCGATGTGGGCGAAGGGGAACCAGGAGGCCTCTGAATACAAGCACGTTGTGCTCGGGCTCGTGTTCCTCAAGTACGTCTCGGACAAATTCGCGGAGCGCCGCGAGGAACTGCAACAGGAGCTCGTTGGGGAGGGCTTCGATGAGACGCAGATTGAGTCGTTCCTGGAGGACAGGGACGAGTACTCTGGTCACAACGTCTTTTGGATTCCCGGCGGCGCGCGTTGGGATCAGCTCCAAGCAGCGGCGAAACTCCCCGGAATCGGCCAGCGAATCGACGGGGCCATGCGGTTGATTGAGCGGGCGAACCCGTCACTCATGGGCGTGCTGCCGCGCAACTACGGACGCGCGGACCTCAAGGAGGAGATGCTCGGTGAACTCATCGACCTCATCGGCTCCATCGGATTCGGCGCTGACGACGATCACAATGCCGACGACATCCTCGGCAGAGTCTACGAGTATTTCCTCGGGATGTTCGCCGGCGCGGAGAAGGGCAAGGACGGCGGCGAATTTTACACGCCAAGGAGCGTCGTCAACCTCCTTGTGGAGATGCTCCAGCCTTTTTCAGGCCGCGTGTACGAGGCTTTCAGCCCGACTTGGATACAAAATGGCGGCACAGTCGCGCTCGCGGCGTGAGTGGTTCAAATAGGAGGTCGTTGGTTCATGCCCTTGCCAGACATCATCCGCCGCTCAGGGACTCGGATGGTCACCCTCATTCGTGAACCGGGTCCAACCGAGCAGCGCTCCGAAGTAGAAGCCTCGATCCTGAACGACCAAGGGACCGACAAGGCCTACGTGGCGACGGAAACTCCTGTCTATGAAGGAGACATCATCGAGTTGCCCGCCAGTCGGACGTGGGCTTGAAGGTCGGCGCGTCGTGGAGGGCACGCCGCAGCTTCCACTCGGCCAGGGCGTGTGCGACGGTGCCCTGCTCGGCCGCCGCCGACGTCGAGTCCGGCTCAAGAGATTCGAGTACTGCGCTGGGTGGGCAGTTTAGCCACCGGTGCGCACCCGACGCCGAGAGCAGCGCATGCTGGTCAGGCATCGGACAGCTCCTTCGCCTTGGCGAGCAGCCACCCGAACTTCGCCGGGTTAACCGCCGACAGCTTGTCCGCGCCGGTGGACACGATCAGCTCACGCACCTGCTCGGTCAGGCCTTGGCTGGAGAGCCCGGCGAGGACTCCACGCACCTGCGCCAGCGACACCGGCTTCGGCTCAGGTGTCGGTTCGGGTGCCTGTCGGTGGGTGGCCTCGTACTCAGCGGCGGCCTGCTCTAGGTCGGGTTGTACCAGTTGGGCGGCGGCGATCGGACGAGCGCCGGGCATCCCGGCGTGATCCTCGAACCCCTCCCACGCGGTCTCCTCAATCGCGGCGGCGAGCGTGGTGACGCCTTCGGCGATCCGGTTCAACGCCAAGATGTGCTTGTTCGAGTCGGTGACGTTCACGCCGCATCACCGTCCTTGCGGGTGACTTCGGCCGCGTCGGCCAACGCCATCAGGTCGTCGTCGGTGTCGGCGACACGCACCTCGATGGTGGAGGCTTCGGAGCCGGGCAGGAGCACGGCCATGCGGTGCTGGGGTCGGCTGGTGCCGAAGATGGCGCGCAGCATTCGCCTGCTGGGGCGGATTTCTTTTGCAGCGAGTGCGGCGGCCGGGCTGGGATGCTTGGCGATCTTGATCTTGAGCTTGGTGGGCATCCGGGTTTCCTTCCATGTGGGTGGTGGTGCGCCCCATCACCGGGCTGGTGAAGGGAGTGCCTTGCATCTGTCAGGCATGGGACGCACCGAAACCGGACGGCCTACGACTCGGTGAGTGTTTTGCGCAGTTGGGCCAGGCCGCGCGAGACGGCTTTCCGCACGGCATCGGCACTGGTCGGCTGGCCTGCGCCGGTCTTGTCGGCGGCGATCTCGGTGAACCGGTCGCCGTGGAGCACATGCAGCTCGATGTACTCGCGCTGCGTCGCGGTCAGCGGACTCAGCAGTTCGACCACCGCGAGGTTGGCCTCGACCTGCTCGGTGAAGTCCGGATCGTCCGAGGCGAAGTAATCCGCGCCCAGCCCGCCACGCTCGTCGTTATCACCGTGGCCGGGTTGGTCGACGGAGATGTCGGAGCGGCGGCGATTGTCCAGCTCGCGGTACTCGGCGTACACGTCGTCGAGGTAGGCGCGAGCCCACTTCGGACGCGAAGCCGGGTCGCGCAGCTGTGCACGCAGTTCCTCGCTGTCGGGCAGGTCAGGGACGGGTAGGTCGATGGTGTAGCCCCTGGGGGTCAGGTACGGGACGGTGAATTGGTTGTTGAATGCCACGTGAGGGCTTCCCTTCTTGCGAAGGGAGACCCCGTTGAGGGCAACCGATGAGAGACCGTGGTGTTGAGCGGAAACAGTGACGGGCACCAACCCGACCCGGGGTGAACCCGGATACAGGTGGTGCCCGTCAAGCGCTCAACGGAGGTCTCCCGAATACGGTTGAAAAACGCATGCGGGTGTAGGAGGAAGGCGGCCGGCCGGTGACCGGTACGGCTTTGACCGCCACAGCGGTTGGGCTGTCCTGCCGGATGACGTCTGGCCAGCAGGACAGCCGTGAGGGCTACTTGCCCTTACGCGGCTTGGCCTGAGCCAGCGCCGAGGCTGCGACCGACTTCGTCTTGGCCGAGGTGCGACCGTCGCGCAGCAGTGCGGACGCCTTCTTGGCGACCGGTCGAGACGTCTGCTTCGTGTTTCGTGTACCCATGTCCCTGTTCACCTCCTGCCTCAGTTCGCTCCGACACGGTTACGCGTTCGTGAAGATGAACGCGACAAGAGTGAAGCGGCCTTGTAAGATCGAAGGAACATAGGTTCGCTGTTCGCCCTTGTGGTTCTAGGTTCCTCGATGACGGTTTTCTGATCGGCTGGGAAGCGATGGGCAGCGATGGGTCGCGATGGAAAGGCGGTGCGGTGGATTACAAGTCGAGCTTCCACGCCGTCTTGGCGACGGTGCGCCCGCTGATGAAAGGCACCCGTAACCTTGGCGAGTTCACTGCAGGTCTCATCGACATGGGACTCGTGCCTCGCGGAACCGTCGACGGCGAGAAGACCGCGCTTGAGATGCGCAAGTCGGCGACGTGGAAGGGGTACGCCAACGGGTCTGACCAGCTGCCTACTGTGTTAGCGAGCGAGCTGGCTGGGCGATGGGATCAGTTTCGGTTCGCCGGCAACGTCTCCCAGGCATACGAGGAGTCGGCACTCAATGACCTAGCCGACCGGCTCCACGACCTTGACGAGTCGATCAACAAGGGCAATGTCACCGAAGGTCTAGGCCATCTGTTCTACAAGGTGTTCACCGAAGCTGCCGGTGAGACCGCTGCCGTAACGGAGCCCTTGACTTTGGCAGACAAGGCCGACCGATCTGGCATCCCGTACATTGACGAGAAGACGAATCGCCTCAGGCTTGGCGACCGCTCGGTCGCGTTACCGCCGAAGCATCCCACACCGGACACAGTTCAGCCTGCTGAGCTGGTGTATGTTTCGGCGCTCCTGGCCGCGTATTGCGAAGACAAAGCCCGTACCGGAGTTGAGGTGCAGCTGGACGACATCCCGTCGCGTCTGGTTCAACACTTCCAAGAACAGCGCCAAGCGTTCTACCGTGCCGAATGGGTACGAGAAACATCGTGGAACTGCATCCACGATGGGCGGCCATTGTTTGACGAGTTCCTGGAAACGATGCACGCGGGAGTCTCCGACACCAACTTGCGTCAGTACCCCAACGGACTCGAACGCCTCCTCGCGACACTGGCTCAAGCAGCCGCAGTCCAACTCGACGGTGTCCGGCTCGACCAGATCATTGACCTGATCGACGTCTGGAGCCGGAAAGGTTCCTGCCACGAACTCGTCGCCCGGAATTGGCTGGGATGGGTAGATTGATGCGCGCCACGTCCCTAGACACAAGTTTCGAAGCCGAACTGCGCGGGCTCATCTTGCTGTTCCTACTCGGAGATGCAGCGGATGCCGACTACCTGGGTGCCCTAGACACCATCACCGTCAACGCCCACACCTTCGGGGTCGGGGCAGCAAATCTCAACGGCACCCACCGACTGGCCAGCGGGGAACTCCACACGCGCACAGTCCTGATGACCCAAGCTCTCCAGCATTTGGCGATCCAAGGATTCGTGAAACTACAGCCAGATCGTTCTCCGGCGGCCTTCACGATTACCGCCGAGGGTGAATCAGTCGTCAACCATTTCCGCTCCCGATACGCCGGTCAGTTGTTCGACACCGCGTTGGAGACGATCGAGCGGGTTGGCGACCTGAGCACGAGCGAGCTGGCTCAGATCATCAGGTCAGCGACCCCGGAAGGAGAAACGCGATGACACCAGGCTTCTGGATCAGCAGCATCACCGTGGCCGGGCACCCCACTCGGCGGGACTCCAGCGTCGGTTTCGAATCTGGACTCAACGTCATCTACGGACCGTCTAACTCCGGCAAGTCCTGGGTGCTTCAGTGCATCGACTACGTGTTCGGGCTGAAAGCTGACGAGTTCGTCCTAGACGAAAGCTCCGGCTACACCGAGGTGCGTATGGGGGTGCGCACCGCGCAGGGCTCACTCACGTTATCGCGCCCCATCGGTGAGGGAGCCAATAACATCGAGGTCTCCAGCACAGACCCACGAATTGAGTCTGGAACCTACAAACGTCAATCGTCTGGCCGTTCCCCGCTACTCAGCTCGGTGTGGCTCAAACTCATCGGCTACGACGCCCCTGAAAACCTGAAAATCATCAAGAATCAAAACCTTGAAACCCAGGCGTTGACGTGGCGCACCTTCTGGCATGCGCTGTACGCGGATGAAGACCGGATCAGCACCAAGAAACCAATCCTTCTCCCTCTTCAGACCACCGCACAGCCCGCGTTCAAATGCGCCCTCGCGTCACTGATCACCGGCAAGGACTATGCCGCCTACGCTCGTGATGAGTCTGTCGAAACGAGGAAATTGCGTAACAACGCGATCATCGACTACCTCGAGCCGCTACCCAAACAGCTTGAAGAACGAATCGAGTTGATCGACAAAGCACTCGGTAGCAGCGACCCAGCAGAGATCCAGCAGCGCATCGATGAGCTGACCGCAGAACTGGAACGTGTCCAGCAACGCATCACACACGCCACCGTGCAGGGGCAAGACGTCGTCGCACGCCTCCAACAGGTGCGTGACTCGCTGGCGGAATCCCGCAGTCTGCGGAACCGATACGAGGAACTTGCCGCCTCCTACCGTGCCCGCATCGAGCGGTTCGATTTCGTCGAGGAAGGCCACGCCCTCACCGCACACAGGGAACCGGCAACAACCTGCCCCGTATGCACGCAGGCACTACCACCGGAAGCGCGATCCGCAGTTCCAGAGCCCGATCCGCGTGAACGCCACGACCTAGCTGCCCGACTCAACGATCTTCGTCAAACGATCCATCAGATGGATCTTGAACAGGCACCACTGCAAGAACAAGAGCAGGATCTCGCCGCAGAAGCCGAGCGCATCGCCCGGCGCATCAGCGGCGAGTTAGAGCCGCAACTGCAAGCCCTCTCGACTTCGCTTGCCAGCCACAACGCGATCATCGCCATGCAGGCAGAAAGAGAACAGCACCTCGAACGCAAACAAGCCATCGAAAACGAACTCAAAGAACGCAAGAATCGCACATTCCCCAAGGGCAACTTCAATCCGCTCGACGAATACCCGAAAACGTTCTGGCCGCAGATGGGCACCAACCTGCTCGACATCCTTGGAGCCTGCGCGTTCCCCAGACTCAAAGATGCCCGATTCTCGCGTGAACTGTTCGATGCTGTCATCAACGGCAAAACCAAAGCGAAGGAAGGGCAGGGCTACCGGTCGTTCGTCAACACCGCTGTCATGCTCGCCCTCCGGGAATACCTCGCCTCCGAGGACGCCACACACAACCCCGGCCTGCTTATCATCGACACCCCGCTACTGGGGCTCGACGATCCACAGCTCGACCCCGAGCTTCAAGAAGCCCGTGAAACCATCCCCGCTGCCCTGTACGACTACCTCGCCCTCGAACAAGACGGCGGTCAGATGATCATCGCTGACAACACCAAGTTCATGCCCGACATAGAACCACTAAAGGACCGATGCAAACTCATCGTATTCACGAAACGCGAAGGAGAAGGACGCTACGGCTTCCTGCTCGATGCCCAGGACGAAGACCTAATCGATCTTGAGGAAACAGATGACAACTAACCGCGCCTTCAGCTACAAGCCCCTCTGGAAACTCCTCATCGACCGCGACATGAACAAAACTCAACTTCAAGAACGTGCAGGCATCAGTCCAGCCACCCTGTCCAAACTCGGACGCGGCGGCAACGTCACCACCGACGTCCTTGCCCGCATCTGCGAAGCTCTCGACTGCGACATTGCCGACATCTGCGAGGTCGTCCCCACTGACACGAAGGGAGAAACCGACTAGATGACCGCTCAACGCCTGCAGCTCACCTGGTACAACAAAGACAAGGCCCTCATCCCCACCGAGACCGGCAAGTACGGCTACACGTGGGTTGACCCCTCAGACCCGCGTTACTGCGAAACCCATACCCTCGTGCTGGACGACTACGTGCAAGGCAGCCAAACACCAAAGTCTGACGAGTTCGCCTACTCCGAACGCGCCGACCTTGAGCCCCAGGACGACAACCTGCTCATCCTCGGCGAATCCGGCGATGTCCTCGAAGCCCTCACCCGCGTACCCGAACTCGCCGAGAAATATGTCGGTCAGGTCAAGCTCATCTACATCGATCCACCGTTTAACACCGCACAGACATTCGCCTCCTACGAGGACAACCTGGAACACTCCATCTGGCTGACCATGATGCGCGACCGGCTGCTGCACATGAAGAAGCTGCTCACTAACGACGGCTCCATCTGGGTGCACCTTGACTACGCCGAGAACCACCGTATGCGGTTGTTACTGGATGAAGTCTTCGGCGGTGGATCATTCGTTGCTGAAGTCGTGTGGCAAAAGGCCGATTCACCTCGTTCTGATGGCGATGGGCTATCAGTAGACCAAGACGTGATCCTTGTCTACAAAAAAAGTAGCGAGTTTTCAGCGAATCGGTTGCCGCGGTTGGCCAGTAGAGATGCTCTCTATGGGTCACCTGATGGTGATCCGCGCGCTTGGATTTCTGGCGACCCAGCAGCTCCCGGAGCAGATCGTGGCGCTTTTCAACACCGGGGTGTTTATGGAATTCAGAATCCCGTGACGGGGGAACTGGTCTATCCCGCTCGGGGGCGCGTATGGAGCAATGCCCAGAAGTCAGTACTCGAGTTTCTATCAGAAACTGCTTCGTACAAGGCAGTTAGTCCTGACCTCATCAATCGAGAACGGGCGACGGGAATTCCTATGTCCCGTTTACGTGAAGACGTGCTCGACCTTGTCCTCGATGAGCCACTTCGTGAATCATCGGACATTTATGCCGGTCGCCCACTTCCGCGCTTGTACTTCACCCGTGGTGGGGCTGGGAACCTGAAAATGAAGAAGTACCTTGACGAAATCGCCTCAGATCGTGCTGCACAGACGTGGTGGATAAAGGAAGAAGTGGGGCACAACCGAGGGGCGAAAAAGGAGATCACCTCACTATTTCCGGGGTTGAACGCCTTCTCTACGCCGAAGCCGGAGCGTCTCCTCGAACGCATCATTCACATCGGCTCGAACCCTGGCGACATTGTGCTGGATGTGTTTGCTGGGTCAGGGACGACGGCTGCGGTGGCGCAGAAGATGGGTCGGCGATGGGTGACGTGTGAGCTGCTCGAATCGACGTTCACCACGTTCACGCGCCCGCGCTTGGAGAAGGTCGTCAATGACCAAGACCCGGGCGGGATCACGCGGACGAAGGGCGAACGTGTCGACGCGACCAAGGACGGGCTGCCCGAAGGCGTCTCGCCGGACGATGCCGCGAAGTTCACGAGCGTGCTCAACAAGCTGATCGCCGACGATCCCAAGGCCAAGAAAGATGCCCGGGTGAAGGCGTTGAAGGCGGCGGCGAAGACTTCGCGTACCAAGGAGGTCGTCAACTGGCGTGGTGGCGGTGGCTTCCAGGTGGCGCATCTGTCGCCTGCTTGTTTCGACTACGATCCCGCACTGGATCGAGTGATGCTGACGGCGGCCGCGACCGGCGAGACCTTGATCGAGTCGGTGGCCGCGAATCTCGGTTTCACGCTGCTGCACCCGGATGATGACTACGTGTTCGACGCCCGCCGTGGCAACGCCCTACTCAAGGTGGTCGAAGGGGTCGCCACGGTCGAGATCGTTGACTGGCTTGCCTCCCAGATCCAGCCCGGGGAGACGATCGTGCTAGCGGCCACCACTGTGATGGACGGCGTCCGCCAGCATCTACGCAAACTGGTGAAGGGGTCGCGGGTGGTTGCCCTGCCCGATGATGTGTTCCGTTACAGCGAGGGTGGTGACCAGCGATGAGGCTCAACATCAGTTTTGATTCGGACATGCTGGAGTCGATCAGTGCCGAGTTCGACCTGCGTGCTCCGAACAAGGAAGCACTGCGCCAGCTGGTCTTCACTCTCGACGGTGACTATGACCCGGACGTGATGCAGGTGCTGAACCTCGCTACGGGCGTGGGCAAGACCTATTTGATGGCGGCGTTTGTGGAGTATCTGCGCCGCCAAGGAGTTGGCAACGTCGTGATCGTCACCCCGGGCAAGACGGTGCAGGCGAAAACGGTGCAGAACTTCACGCCGGGCTCTCCCCGCTACATCACGGGGTCTGCTGTGCCACCTGAAGTGGTGACCCCACAGGACTACTCTGCTTGGGTGGCCCGTCAAAACGGCCCGGCTCGGCTCGCGTTCGGCCGTGAAGTGCCAATGCTGGCGTTTATCTTCAACATTCAGCAGCTCATCGCGCCGAAGGAGGCCGAGGGTGACACCCACGGCGCTACGCAGGATGCGATGCGCCGTAAGCCCCGCCGGTTCGATGAGAACGCCGGCGTGCTCTTCGACTACCTCAAGGGTCTCGATGATCTGGTTGTGATCGCCGACGAATCTCACCTGTACGGGTCCAGCGCGGTGGCGTTCAATGCAGCGTTGAAGGAACTCGATCCAGCAGCGGCGATCGGGTTGACCGCGTCGGTGGACAAGGCCACCGATCACGTCATTTACGAGTACCCGCTCTACCGCGCCATCCAGGACAAGTATGTGAAGGCCCCGGTGTTGGCGTTCCGCAAGACTGGATATGGGACCGATGAAGCCTCTGAGGAGCAGCAGTTGCGGGACGCGCTGCAGCTACGTGCGCTCAAGCAGGCCTACTACGACTCGTACGCGGCTTCCCAGAACTGCGATCATGTGAACGCGGTCGCTTTCGTTGTCTGCTCCGATGTTGAGCATGCCACCCAGGTCGCTGAGCTGCTGCGCACCCCGGAGTACCTCGGCCGGGAATCGGCGGTGCTGCAGGTGGACTCCAAGCACGAGGATGAGTTGACCCAGCGTCGCCTCGACGAATTGGATCGGCCCGAATCGCCTGTACTGGCAGTGGTCAGTGTCAACAAACTCAAGGAGGGCTGGGATGTCAAAAACATCGCGGTCGTCGTGACACTACGGGCGATGGCCTCCGAAGTGCTTACCCAGCAGACCATGGGGCGTGGCCTGCGTTTGCCGTTCGGGAAGTACACGGGCGTGTGGCAGATCGACCAACTCGACATCATCGCCCACCAATCCTTCACCGAATTGTTGAACGCCGAGAACGTGCTGCAGCAGTTCGGATTGGACGAAGCCGTCCCCGAACCCGACAAGGTCAAGGTGGAGGAGGCGATCCGCAAAGCCGCCGAAGAGTCCGGCACGGATACAGTCACAGACTCGACCGGCGGTCAAGCATCGACTACGACTATGCCAGGGCCTGGTGCTGGTACCAGTGGTGAGGGGACCGGTGGCGTAGAACCGCAGCCGGGCACCGTTCCCGTCAACGGTGGTGACGAAGGTCTGGGTTTGCCCGGTGTCGGGGTTCGCGCCATCACCGAGCAGGAGGATCAGCCCACCTGGGAGTTGGTTTCGATCGGACGGAACCCGAGCTTTGCTGACGTGTCCTACCGATTCCCGGTGACGACGATGACTGTGCAGCAGCCGCCCATTGACCTGTCCGAAATCAGTGACACCGAGATTGAGCAAGCGGCCCGCCGGGTCACCTCTGCTGGGGACGTGCTGCTGCGCAAAGAGATCATCGCCGCCCTAGGCAAGAAACTCCGGGCAGAGGATCGAGAAAGCGCCGAAGTCGACTCCGTCCACGTCGACGATGCCGACGCCAAGGAGGCGCTGGTCAAACTGGTGATCAACATGTCGCTGGTGCCCAAAACCGAACAGACCGCCCGCTACGTCGCCACGTTCCTGGTCCCGAAGTTCATGCGCGCCGTGACGTTCACCGGCTGGACCGTCAAATCCCTCGAATCCGCCCGCGCCGAACTCCTAGCGCTGATCAAGAACTACACAACCGAGACACTGCGAGCCACCCGCGAGGTGCCGACCATACACCCCAAGCCGATGCCAGGCACCGGCTACACGCTCCCGTTGGGTGAGAAAGTGCATAACCAGATCGAAAGTCGTGACCAGTTCGTGCGAGGCCGGGTCTACGGCGGCTGGTTCAAGTCGCTATTCGCCGAGGAATCCTTCGACTCCTTCACCGGCGAATACCAGCTTGCTCGCCTGCTCAACACGTCGCCGGGGATCGTGTGGTGGCATCGCCTGCATCCGCAAGACCAGGCGTTCGTGTACTACAACGCGAAAGACCGCTACTTCCCCGACTTCGTGGCCTTGGACACCAACGGAGTGCATTGGATCATCGAGGGCAAGGACGAGCGCGGCCGCGATGACGCCAGGGTGCAGGCCAAGCGTCAGGCTGCCGAGGCGTTGGTGCGCCGGTTGGTTGCTGAGGATGCCTACGCTGGTCAGCACTGGGGCTATCTGATCGCCTACGAGCAAGACACCGCCCGTGCCGACTCGTGGGAAGACCTGAAAGCCTTCGCCAGCCCGGTCAGCAACGCCCTGTAGCTGCGAGTTCGCCTGGGCGCATCACGGGGCTCCAGCGTTGCGGGAGGTCGAGGGTGACGGCCTCGCCGGTGATGAACACGAAACCGAGCCTGCCATCGGTGAGCATGCACCCGCCCTCCAGCACGGCAAGGAAGTCCGGGATGTGGAATGCAAGCTGCGTCGGCGATTCGGTCAGGAGCTTGTCGATCGCCGTGTGGAGCGTCGATGGACGTCGCCGCGCACCCATGGCGCGCAGGCTGTCCACGGCCTGGTCGACCGCCGCGCGGTTGCGCCCAGCGAGCACCTGCAACGCTTCGGCCATTTTCACCAGCAGCACTTCCTGGTAGAGGTGGCTGGTAGAGCACGTGCCGCGCTTGACGTAGTTCGTGGGACACTCCCACACGTCGACCCGGTTCGGGGTACCAGAGTGCCAAGTCTTGTGCCCGAACGGACTGCCGCAGTCGCCGCAGACGATTTTGCGGGACATGCGCCGACCGAAAGACTTGTGGCCACGCGGGTCGACGCGAGTGGCGAGCCAAGGCAACTCGCGGTCTGCGATGCCGAGGGTCTCGGCGATGTGGCGTTGGGCGCGAAATGCGTCCATCCACTCGACGGTGTGCCCGGCGGCGAGATTTTCAAGGAGGAAGCTGGTCAGCCGGTAGGTCAGGCGAGCTTGTACTGTTGCGAGTTCGGGGTAATGCATGGTGGCGGCTCCTGTCTGTGCGTAACGTACATACACGCTCTGATCAGGGCTAATAGCAAGTCGTAACCAGCACTACTATTTGGCGCTTGCCGCACCTTTTGGCGCTCCACTGTCAGCCACACCCGTCGTGGTTCACGATGCCCGGCTCCGCCTCCCGATCGCGGCAGACGCCGAAGCCGCACTGCCCGAATATGCGGCTCGACGGTCAACACCACGGCGCGTTTGCCTAGTGGCGGGTTGGTTTCACCCCCGTCATCCGCAACTTCGCTGAACGATTGGAGAACGCTTGATGTGCATCATCGACACCAATGTCCTCATCGAAGCGAAGAACCGCTACTACGCTTTCAACCTGGCACCGGGATTCTGGGAGTGGCTCGACCTGCATCACCATGAAGGCACACTGGCGAGTATTGAGCAAGTTAAGTCCGAGATCATCCAGGGGAATGACAAGCTCAGCGAATGGGCAAAAGAGCATCCCGATTTCTTCCTCCCATTCGACGCACGCGCAGTCGAAGCGCTTCGGAACGTCACTTCCTGGGCGATGGAGGAGTACCCGGAATCCGCTGCCGATGAGTTCCTCCGGGCGGCGGATTCAGCCCTCGTCGCCTACGGAGCCGCACACGGACACACAGTCGTCACACAGGAAGTCGGTCGATCAAGGTCGAAGAAACGCATCAAAATCCCCGATGCATGCGACTCTTTCAATGTTGATCACATGAACAACTTCACCATGCTGAACAAGGTAGGCATCCGCCTAGTACTCTGAGGGTCGTTGAAGGCCAAAGAGGTTCGCTCCTCCCGGGCCGTCACAGCATCTCCCATGTCCACAAGCGGCGCCACACCTGCCGACACCACGCTTCCCGCCAACGGAAACGATCATGTCATAGTTGTAGTGGTCAGCGCCGTGCCAAACACATACGCCCTGCTTTACTGAACTATCCGGAATTTCCGGATAGTTGCCACTCGTGGGCACCACTGAGGTCAGCGCTGCCATCACATCTCCCACCATCGCATACGACTACCGCCGCGCCGGTGACTCCGGTTATCGACACCGCTGGCACAGTCGCTGATTGTTTCACGTGAAACATCCCGAACCCGCAGAACGCCCGTTGTTTCACGTGAAACAACGGGCGTTTTCACGACCCCCGAGCCGGTGGCACAGACCCTTCAGTGGCCGATGGGCCCGCGCAGCCGCTCGTTAGCAACGACGCCAACAGTGCGCTCGACAACCGGCCAGCCCCGGCTCACAACCTGAGCACGAAAGAGTGTCCACCAACGAGCGATGTCCACCAACGAAGCGCCAACAATGTTCAACAACCGCCCCCGCCTCATGACCCGGATCCGGAGGAGCGTCCACCAATAAAATGCACTCACCTACGAAGAGCGTCCACCATCCAGGGGCCCCACCAACGAAAGACACCCATCACCGAAGACGCTCACCAACAGGGACTCCCACCAGCAAACCCACTCCCCCGCCGAACCCATCAACCGCGAGCGGCGGACAGCCCCCGGGACGCTCCCCGCCTCGCGGCCCTGGCCCTCGCGAGCGCGCCGTGGCGGGGGGCGAACACCCAGGCGAGGGCGAAGAAAGCGATGAGCACCAGGACGATCGTCGCACCGGTGGGAACATCGATGGACCATGAGAGGTAGAGGCCGACGATCCCGGCCAGCGCCCCCAGGGCGGGCGACAGCCACATCATGGTGAAGAGACGGTCGGTGAGCAGGCGCGCGACCGAGGCGGGCGCGACCAGCAGGGCGAGCACGAGCACATTCCCAATGGTCTGCACGGAGACCACCACCGCCAGGGCGACGGCCGTGTACAGCACCAGGTCCGTGACGAGGATCCTCACCCCCGCCACGCGCGCGGTCTCGCGGTCCAGGGTGACGGCCACGATCCACCTGTGGAAAACGCACAGCAGGGCGAGCACCACCACTCCCCCGCCGATGGCGACTGGCACGTCCGACGCGGGAACGCCGGTGATCGACCCGAAGAGGAAGTCCTGCAGGCTGCCCGCGTAACCCGGGGCGCGCGCGATGATGACGACCCCCAGGGCGAAGGCGCCGACGAAGAGCACGCCGATGATCGAGTCCTCCTTGAGGCGCCGGCTGTGCGAGAGCAGGGCGACCAGGACGGCCGTGGCCACTCCCGCTATCGCACCGCCGAGCACCAGGGACCCCGACGTGAGGAAGGCGATGGCCAGCCCGGGGAACACGGAGTGCGCCACCGCGTCGCCGATGAACGCCATTCCGCGCAGCACCACGTGCACGCCGACAGCTCCGCACACCACAGCGGCCAGGACCGCCATGAGGAGCGCGCGCGGCAGGAACGCGAGAACCGGATTCGTCAGGTCCCGCAGGAAATCGACGGGGCTGAGGAACTCGGCGGCGCGCGCGATCACCGCCCCGTTCACGCGACCACCCCCAGGGCGCTCAGCAGGGGGTTGTCCTCGCGCACCTCGAAGGTCCGCACCCACACGTCGGCGTCGCGCAGTTGATCGGGCGCGCCCGATCCGATGACGGTTCCGTTGATCAGGCAGAGGCGGTCGCACTGGGCGCGCGCCCCCACCAGGTCGTGCGTGGTCATGAGGACCGCGCAGCCCGATGCCGCCAAGGAGGCGAAGAGGTCCATGAGCAGTTCCTGCGTGGGCATGTCCAATCCGGTGAAGGGCTCGTCGAGCAGCAGGACGGAGGGCTTCAACGCGAGGGCGCGGGCGACGAGCACCCTTTGCCGCTGTCCGCCGGAGAGCTCCGCGACCGGCCGGTCGGCCAGTTCCCTCATTCCAACTTTCACCAGGGCGCGCTCAACGGCCCTGTGGTGGGCGAGGCGGGGGCGCGCGAGGAGTCCGAGCCTGACGCTCACGGCGCCCAGGACCGCGTCGCGGACACTGATGGGGAAGTCCCACGCGAACTCGTGCCGCTGCGGCACGTACCCGACGGCGGCGGCGCATTCGATGCTGCCCGCGGCGGCGGGGACCAGCCCGAGGACAGCGCGGATGAGGGTCGTCTTGCCAGCGCCGTTGGGGCCGATGAGCCCGACCAGCTCCCCCGCCGACACCGTCAGGTCGACGCCGCGCAGCACGGGCCGCCCGCCCAGGTTCACGCTGAGGCCGCGCACGACCAGCGGGCTGTCCGCCTCCTCCGTCGGGCCCCCTGTCGGGCGGGCGCCTCCCCTGTGCGACTGTTTCACCGCGTTCCCTCCTTCGACGAGGCGGGGGCCGGGTCCGCTCCCCCAAGTCCAGCTGCCCGGTCAGTCCCCCCGGCTGCGTTCGCTCCAGCTGCTCCGTCCATCCCCTCAGCCCCGTCGGCCTCCGCGATGGCTTTGCGGCGCTCGGCGGCGATGCTCCTCGACCGCATGATGAGGACGGCTCCGAGGGCCACGGTGATGGATGCGGCGACGACGAGGGCGATGATAAGCATCACCTGGTCGGAGAGCCCGGTCCCGTCCGCGGATGATCCGGTGGGCACCCGCGCCTCGTTCGCCGACACGCCGTCGTCGGCCAGGGCGCTGTCCCCTGCGCGGCCGGCGCCGACCGCCGAACCCCCTCCACCCGCAGAATCCGCAGAACCCGCGGACCCCGCGGCGCCCGCCTCGGCGGCCGCAGCCGGAGCAGCGGCGAAGGCCTCGTCGGCGGAGGTCTGCGACCCGACTGCGAAACGCAGGGTCGTTGAGGCACTGAGCTGCTGCCCGTCGGTGGTCCGAGCGGAGAAGGTGAGGGCGGCCGTGTAGACGCCGGGCGCGGTGAACACCCAGTTGGCGTGGACGTGGGTGGAGGCGTCGACCCACACGTCCTGGGCCTGCCCGCTCTGCCCGTCGACCAGGAGCCGGGGCTTGCCGAAGGTGCCGTCCTGGAGGAATATCCACGTCCGCCCGGGGCCGGCGACGGATCCGATGCTCATGGTGGCCCCGCGGTCGATGGCGGAGACGACCCCGGGGTCCTGCGTGTTCCAGCCGAGCCACACGACATCCGGGTTCTGCGTCTGCGGCACGACGTAGTACTGCTCGCCCGCTTGGGCGCCCATGAAGGCGTAATCGGAGCCGGTGGGGGCCGCCATGAGGGCGGCGTCGCTGACACGCAGCACCGTCCGGTCGGGGTCCCGCCACACGGGGTGGGCGCCGGAGTCGTCGCGCAGGGCGACGCTCCACTGCCCGTCCACCATGCGGGGGCCGATGTCCACGTGCCCGGTGTCGATGACCGCGGACTCGGTCGATGCCTCCTCGTCGGCACTGACCGTCTGGTCCAGGGCCGGGTCGTCCGCGGCCCGGGTGGGGGCGGTCCCCAATGCCAGTGCGATGATCCCCACCGCCAGGGAGGCGACCGCGCCTCGTGTGCGGAGTCTCATGGTGTCTCCTCTTCTGTGTCCCCCAGGCACGTCGCCAGGGAGTGCGCGTTGAAGCGCATCATGTCGATGTAGGTCGGGGCGTTCGCGTCCAGGGTGTCCCCGTAGAGCGGGCACACGCGCACCCCCGCGTCCTCGGCGGCCGTGCGCAGGGTTGACCGGGTCCGCGCCAGGTTGGGCTCCAGGAACACGGCGGGGATGCGCAGGTCGGTGAGCGTCGCCTGGAGCCTCACCCTGTCGGCCACGGAGGGCTCCACCCCCGGGTTGGGGGCCACGAAACCGGAGACCTCGAGGCCGTAGGCCCGTGCGAGGTACCCGAAAGCGTCGTTGGTGGTGACGAGGCGCCGGCGCTCGGGCGGTATCCGTGCGATCTCGGCCTGCACCTCGGCGTCGAGGCCATCGAGCCGCGCGAGGTAGGCCGCTGCGTTGCGCTGGTACTCGTCTGCGGAGGCCGGATCCGCCTCCGCAAGGGCGTCGCGGATGACGCGCACGTAGGCGGCGGCGTTGTGGGCGTCGTGCCACAGGTGCGGGTCGATCTCCCCGTGGACGTGTTTGCCGAGGACGGCTTGGGGCAGCATGTACACGTCGGAGCCGGGTTCGCCGACGAACCGGTACCCGGTGCCCGGCACTTGGGTGAGGGTCCGCGTGGGCACGTCGATGACGACGTCGTCGAGGCTGTAGGACTCCATGGTGGACAGCCCTGTTCCCCCGGTCGGGCCTGCTCCCCCGCCTTCCCCAGTGGACGGCGGGGCCGCCGCGGGGAGCGGTGTGGCGCCCTCCCCCACTGCGCCCTTGTCGGCGGCGAGGGTCAGCATCCCACGGTCGAGGTCCGCGGTGATGTCGGCGTGCCCGGCGGCCAGTACGGCGCGGCCCTGCTGGGCGGCGACCTCGTCCGCCCCGACGCCCACCGCGAACACAGTGGTCCCGGAGCCGAGCGGGGTGGGCGCTGCGCCGGGGCTCGTGCGCAGGCGGGCCTCGAAGTGGATGTGGTACACGCCGGGCTGTGTGAACGCCCAGCTCATGTGCTGGTGGGCGTCGGCGGGCAGCACGGAGGTGTCCGCCTGGTAGCCCGACGCCTCGTCGAAGCCGTCGGAGGAGGCGAATCCGACCTGGGGCTCGCCGAAGGAGGTCGTCAGGTAGGCCGACGCCGCGCCCGGTCCCTTGACCCCCGTGGCGACCAGGTCGACCTCGGATGAGCGGTCCGCCCCCAGGGAGCGGCCGCTGCCGATCACGCGCATGCCGAGCCAGACGGTGTCCAGGCTCCGATCCTCCACGAGGGGCAGCACCGTTGCCCCCTGTTTGGCGGCCTCCTCAGCGACGGACACGGACTTCGCGTTCGCCGGCAGGTTGGCGTCCATGGCCCGGATGATCGCGTGCTCCTCCAGCAGCAGGTAGTTCGACAGGGCCACGTCCGCGTAGGCGACATCGCGGATGGTGCGCAGAGAGGGCTCCCACGAGTGGGGGTCGGCGCCATCGGGCACCATCTGCGTGACGCTCGCGCGGTCGCCGGCGACGTTGCGCGCCAGGTCCGCCAGGATCCCCGTTGTGGCGACGACGCGGATGCGGTGGTTCTGCTGGGCGTCCGCCCCTGCGGCGGTGCTGGAGCACGCGGAGGCGGACAGGGCGGCTGCGAGCAGCAGGCCGGCCGCGCGACGCCTAGTGGGCACTGCGGTTCCCCACTCTGTCCTGCGCGCCCCTGCGCCGGGACGCTCCCACGGCCACGCAGCCGCTGAACACCAGTGCTGTGGCGAGGAGGAGGATCCGTTGCGCGTCGGCACCGGTCGTCGCCAGCGTGAGGTCGCATTCGTCGCCCGAGGCGGTTCGTCCCACGACTTCTGAGACGACGGGGCGCCCATTTGCCCCGGTCGCGCCGGTGGGCGTCAGGCGCGTCGTGGTGCCGCCGCCGGTGCCCGCCAGGTCGGCGCCCGTCGGCGTGACCCGCATGGAGAGGGTGAGGGTGTAGGTCCCGGGCTCGGTGAAGAGCCAGTTCTGGTGCGCGTGGGTGTTGGGCGGCAGGGTGTAGGTGCTGCCGGCTCCGTCGAAGACGTGCTCGCCGACCCCTCCCCCGAGGCTTCCGGAGTTGAAGACCGCGACGCGCCCGGGACCGTCGACGGAGTCAAGGGTGAAGTTCACCCCGCCTGTGGTGCCGTTGACGATCTCGTCCCTCTGGGAGTTCATGCCCAACCAGGGGACGCCCGGCACCTGGGTGGAGGAGATCAGCCACACCTGCGACCCGGGGGTGGCGACGAAGGAAGTCTCGTCGGGCGCCGTGATACGGGCGGCGTCACCGAGGGCGAAAGTGAGGGAAGCGGGATCCACCCATTGCGCGGGCGCACTGCGGTCGTCCTTCACGCGCGCAACCAGTTGCCCGTTCTCTATCGCGGGCCCCAGGTCGAAGTGCCCTTCCGTCGCATTCCCCGAGGCCCCTGGACCGACACTGAAAGTGAGGGTCGTGCGCGCCGTGTTCGGCGAGGCATGGTTTGAGGTGAGCGACGCCTGTTCCTCAGCGGTCGCCTCGCGGGTGATCGTGGTGGCCACGCACTTCTCGCCGCTCGACGAGGCGCGGGCCGTACCGCGCGCGTCCGACTGTCCGCTCGTCCTCCCGTCGCCCTGTGCGCTCGGCGAGGCGGCCGCATTACTGGCCGGGGCACTCTGCTGTTGCGCGGTGGCGGGCTGCGATGGCGTATTCGATGCGGGAACGCCAGCGGGGGCGAGGGCATTCGCGATCGCCTCGGATCCCACGGCGACGCGCAGCGCGAGTGTGGCCGGTGACTGGACGACTGCGTCGGTCGTACTGCTCCACGCGGTGATCGTCATATTCAGTGAGTACTCACCCGGAGCCGTGAACATCCACGACAGCGTTCCCTCGGTCTGCTCCCCCAATGGGAGGATCGAGTAGGTCTCCGTGTCCGCGTCGGCGATATTGAAGGACCCGCCGTGGAGGACTGCGGTCGCCTTCCCGTTCGGATCCCTCCTGTACACGAGGACTTGGGAACCCTCGGGACCCGAGGCCGTGACATTGATCTGCGCACGGTCGTATCCGGCCTCCCTGAGTGCGCCCAGGGACCAGCCGAGCGCGTCCGTTCCATCGCCGGGCGCCTGGCCCATCTCGTAGCCCTCTGTGGACATGGTCGCATTCGCGCCTTTCAGTAGCGCGGAGTCATCCACTCCTAGCACCGCGTGTTGCGCATCCACCGCCAGCCCGTCCAGCGCAAGGCCGAGGCTCAATGTTTCACGTGAAACAGTCGCGACGACACGGAAGTCCCGACCGGCGGTTGCAGGAGCCTGGGAGCCGCCGCTCATGGGAGCGCCCCCATCGGAGGGCACTACAGGTCCAGAAGAGGAGTGCGCACCGGGAGAGTCGACCACCGCAGAGTCGACCGCCACCACTGGGGAGGGAGCCGCCTCACCATCCCCTTCGGATGCCCGTGCCCCTCCTTGCGCGAGGGGAACGAGGAGCGCCGCGCCCGCCAATGAGGCAACGATCGTTCGTCGGAGCCACTGGATCCTGCTGGCCGGGGCCAACGGACGGGAGCGGCGATTAGTGATGGCCATAGAATCCAACCTTTGACTGCAACTTACACTGAATGAGAATCGTTATCATTATAGGCTCCGGGTTCCCGAAACGCGCAATCGATGCGACAACGTTCTGAAACCCCGGGCTCCGGGCACACTGCCCGCGGCTCGGCCCGGCCGTTCCCCGCATCCTGGACACCTCGCGTGCCCCTCGCGCAGCCACGTACCCGTCACCCCATCTGCGTCCTTCGGGCCCAGGCGCGTCTTGACGATCAGCAGTCCGGCGACACTGGGCAATGCCCCTCCCCCACGCGCCTGGCGCGCCTGGCGCGCCTCGGGACGGTGGGCCTTTCCCCATGCGCCTGGTGCGCCTTCCGGCCACCGGAGCCATCCGATCCGGGCAAAACGGATCGCGGACGCGCGCAGCGGGGATACCATGAAGTAGCTGACTGAGGAGGCGGAGTGGACGAGATACTCATTCGGCAGCGCGAGAAGACGCTGCGCCAGTTCAAGGCCAAGGGCCAACCGGTCCATGAGTCCGAGGAGTTCATGGACAACGCGTTGCAGTACATGGACGCCCACATGCAACAGGCGTCCTCCAAAGTGGAACTCGCATTCCTCGCGGCCGAGTACTCCCAGAACCAAGCGGGCCGCACCTGCATCCCCTCCGTCGGGGGCACCAAGTTCCGCCCATGGAACTTCAACCTCCTCTCAGTCGACGAAAGCGTCGAGAACCTGCACTTCGTCGCGGTGCGGGCGAAGGACTGGGCATTCGCGCAGGTTTCCACCTCGGATGGGAGGAACCTCGCCCAAGGCACACCCGAGTACCTCAACCATATCGCGACTGTGGATCCTGATTTCATCCAACTGCTGCGCGAGAACCCCGACCTCTTCGACGGCATCGCCTCCGGGCGGATCCGTCTGCACAACGATATGTGCTGGGTCGATGACACGGGCCTCGACTCCATCCAGTACCGGTCGCAGCCCTTCGCCTTCACGCCCGAAACCTTGGCGGTCCTGAGAGAGAGGATCCACTCATGACCGAGTTCATCGCTCTGCGCCCCGAGCGCGTCGACCAGATCATCACCGCGTGGGCCGCGGTGCGATGGCCCCTCAAGGAACGCCACGCCGCCCGCCTGTTCGCCCAGACCGGCTTCATGCCCGACAGGCACGGCACCCACGCCTTCCGCTCGGAGCTGTGCCCTGTGGCGGACTCCTTCTTCACCTCGAATGGGAAACACGTCCAGAGCGCGCACGTCGCCCTATCGACTATCGCCACTCCTGACCAGTACGGACCCTCCGCTCCGCTCACCCAATCCGTGTACCTCACCTACGCCCAGATCATCGACGCCCGTACCGGCGCCAAGCGCGAGGCCGAGGACGACGGAACAGGACTGCAGGCGCGGTGGCGCCTGGCCAATGGATCGAACATCGTTCTTGGAGCCAATCAAGCGCTGGTGGATCTGACAGTCAACTCCCCCGAGCAGACGGCGATCCTCGATTGGCAGATCCTCTGGGAACTCCAAGGGCGGCCCGAGTAACGACCCGACGAGGGGAACGGAAGCAAGATCCCTCCCCGCCCCGCCAACAATGCCACGCCCTCCTGCACCAGCGCAGCCCCAGCACGCGATGCCCGCCAAGGACGACGGAAGCGACGAGCCAGCGGATGTTCAGAAGGCTGACGGCATGAACGCGGGCGCAAGCACAGTCTCCCCGCGCAGAGCGCCGACGAACCCACTCCCCCCGGGAACAGAGCCCGATTCGCGGAGCACCCGCCCCGCACCATCAGTTGGTAGCCCCAGGGCCGGGAGTCGGGACCCACCCCGTTAGCGAACGCCTCCGGGGCTAGGAGTCGGGGCCCATCCCTTCACCCCCGGGTGGGATGCCGGGAACGGATCCCACCTCGTGAACCGATCGCGATCACAGCGCCATGATCACCGCACGCCGCGCGGCGCGGGACACCCGCCCCACAGCGCGGCAGGACCCACAGCCCCACTCCGGAAGCATTCGATTGTTTCACGTGAAACAATCGAATCGCGCCCACTGGGACACCCCTTCCCGGCCTGCGGTACCCGCCCGCACCGGAGCCGAAAAAGTGGCACACTTGACCTATCCGCGCCCCGAACGAAGGGCGCGTCAGAACAAAGGAAGACACGCGTGAGCACGCCCACCCCCTCCCCGCAGGGAAAGAAATCCCACCACGGCACCCGCCTCGACCCTTGGTTCGATGCCTACGCCGAGCGAGCTCACAACCTGCGCGCATCCGAGATCCGCGCTCTGTTCTCCGTCGTGTCACGGCCCGAAGTCGTTTCCCTGGCCGGCGGAATGCCCAATCTCAAGGATCTGCCGCTCGACCAGCTCGCCGCCTCCGCCGAGCGCCTCATCACCAGGCACGGAGCGCAGGCCATGCAGTACGGGAGCGGGCAGGGCTGGGAGGTCCTGCGCGAACGGATCACCGAGGTCATGACCTACGACGGCATCGTCGGCGCCGATCCCGACAACGTCGTTGTCACCACGGGGAGCCAGCAGGCGCTCGACCTGGTCACCGAGCTCTTCGTCGACCCAGGCGACGTCGTCCTCGCCGAGGCCCCCTCTTACGTGGGCGCCCTCGGCGTCTTCCGCGCGCGCCAAGCCGACGTCATCCACGTCCCCATGGATGAGCACGGCCTGATTCCCGAGGCGCTCGTCGAAACGATCCGCAATGCGCGCGCCGCGGGGAAGACCATCAAGTTCATCTACATCGTCCCGAACTACCACAATCCCGCTGGGGTCACCCTCTCCCTGGAACGGCGCCCGGTCATCGCCGAGATCTGTATGCGCGAGCGCATCCTCATCGTGGAGGACAATCCCTACGGCCTACTGGGCTTCCACTCCGACCCCCTGCCCGCTCTCAAGTCCTTCTCCCCCGATGGCGTCGTCTACCTGGGCTCCTTCTCCAAGATGTTCGCACCCGGGTTCCGCATCGGATGGGCGTACGCCCCCCACGCGATCCGGGCAAAGCTGGTGCTCGCCTCGGAATCCGCCATCCTGTGCCCCTCCATGGTCGGCCAAATGGCCATCGCGGACTACCTCGGCGACTACGACTGGTACGGGCAGGTGAAGTCCTTCCGCGCGATGTACGCCGAGAGGTGCAAGGCGATGCTGGACTCCCTGGCCGAGTACATGCCCGACTGCCGGTGGACCGTTCCCGAGGGCGGCTTCTACACATGGGTGACCCTGCCCGACGGCCTCGACGCGAAGGCCATGCTCCCCCGTGCTGTACGCGCGCGGGTCGCCTATGTCGCCGGAACGGCCTTCTACTACGACGGCCAGGGGAACGACCACATGCGCCTGTCCTTCTGCTACCCCACACCCGAGCGGATCCGCGAGGGAGTCCGCCGCCTTTCCACCGTCGTCAACGCGGAGAAGGACATCGTCGACATGTTCGGAACAGGTGACAACCCGTCGTCCCGCTGACCGCCGACCCACATCTAGGAGCACCCCATGGCAACCCCCACCAAAGTCCTCATCATCGCCGGCGGGCTCACCCACGAGCGCGACGTCTCCGTCCGCTCGGGGCGCCGGGTGGCGAATATCCTCACCCGTGCAGGATTCGTGGTCCGCATCACTGATGTCAATGACACGCTCGTGTCCACTATCGCCTCATTCCAGCCCAATGTCGTATGGCCCCTGGTCCACGGCTCCATCGGCGAGGACGGATCCCTGCAGACGCTACTGGAATCCCTCGGCATCCCCTTCGTCGGATCCGCGAGCGTCCAATCCATGCTCGCCTCGAACAAGCCGACGGCGAAGGCGCTCCTGGCCTCGGCGGGAATGCCGACACCTGGATGGTTCTCACTCCCCCAGGCCCTTTTCCGCCAGGTCGGCGCCACCAACGTCCTCAGCGCCATCGAGCACGGCGTGAGCTTCCCCGTCGTCATCAAACCCACCGACGGCGGTAGCGCCCTGGGGCTGTCCACGGCCCACAACGCGGAAGAACTACGCACCGCCATGGTCGACGCCTTCGCCTACGGGCAGAAACTCATGGTCGAGCAGCGCATCGACGGCCGCGATGTCGCGGTCTCCGTCGTCGACCTGGGCGACGGCCCCATCGCCCTGCCGCCTGTGGAGATCTCCACCGACGGGGGCCGCTACGACTACGACGCCAGGTACACGACTGACGAGACCGAGTACTTCGTGCCCGCCCGCCTCGAATCGAATGCGCTCGCCGATCTGCGCGCGGCAGCCATCGAAGCCCACACCGCGTTGGGACTCCGCCACTTGTCCCGCATCGACTTCGTCATCGACGAGGACGGGACGTGCTGGTTCATCGATGCCAATGTCGCACCCGGAATGACGGACACGTCGTTGCTCCCCCAGGCGGCGGAGGCAGCCGACGACTATTCCTTCGCCGCGTTCTGCAAGGAGGTCGTCGACTTCGTCGCATCAACCGGCGGGAACTCCACAAGCGAGTAGTCCCGGCCCCGGTGCCAAAGGCGACCAGAGCCCCAGATCCTCCAGGATCCGGGGCTCGTTCCCCGCTCAGAGCAGGTAACCGAACTCTCTGAGGCGCTGACGCGCGTCCAACGGATTCGTCCACAGGATCCCGCCCATGCCCATGAGTTCGGCCGCCCGCACGTTGACCTTGCGGTCATCGACGAAGACAACGTCGTGGACGTTCGATCCCGACTGGACGAGGGCGTCCCTGTAGATCCCGCGTTGCGGTTTGCACACCCCGTAGTCGCAGGAGAACACGAAGAAGTCGAAACAGCTCCCCCATTCGGACTCTTTGATCGACCGGGAGACCGAGTAGGGGGCGTTGGAGACAATACCGAGCCGCGCTCCTCCGCGCCTCAGATCGCGGGCCAGTTCGATGACATCGGGATTGGCGTCGAGCATGCGCGCCGTATCCAGGCCGACGAGTTCCTTGAGGGTCGCGGAGCTGGGTTCGGGGAGCCCACAGTCGCCGGCGACACGGTCCCAGAACTGCCTATCCGAGCAACCTGCATCGTATTCGCGGCGATGCGCCCAGATCGCCTGGTCGACGAGGCGGGCGAAAGCCGCCGTCTCCTCGCCGAGCAACGCGGCAACAGCCAGCGGATCGGGATGGGAGTCCACCAGCACGCCGCCGACATCGAAAAGCACGCTGCGCGTACTGCTTGAAGCAATCATGCCTTTCGCTCCTTCATCAGATCGGGGTTCCCGGCACTGGAAACCCTTAGTGTATTTACCGGTATCCGGACGCGCACGTGCTAAGAATGTCAGCTTTCGAACATACCGACTCTGAGCAGCAGCGTTCTACGGATCTGGATGCCCTCAGTGTCGGAGAATGAGATCGGCAATGCGCTGCAGGTCATCGGAACCCGCGAACTCGATGACGATCTTCCCCTTCTTGCGCCCTTCTGTGATCGTCACGCGCGTTTCGTAGACATCCTGGAGTGCAGTGACAACACTCTCCCCAAGCGCCGAAACCTGTGGCTTCTTGCGGGCGCGCGGCTTGGGGCCCGCTTTGACCTTGCCGAGTCGCACCAGCTCCTCCGTGGTCCGCACGGAAAGGCCCTCACTGATGATCCGATCAGCCAAGCGCTCCATCTCATCCGCTGAGGGAAGCGCCAGGAGGGCACGGGCATGGCCTGCGGAGATCACCTGGGCGGCGACCTTCTTCTGAACGGCGGGGGGCAACTTCAACAGACGGAGGGTATTGGCGATTTGCGGACGAGAACGCGCGATGCGTTTGGCCAGTTCTTCCTGCGTCGCACCGAAATCGGCCATGAGCTGCTGATACGCGGAAGCCTCTTCCAGTGGATTGAGCTGAGCGCGGTGCAGGTTCTCCAGAAGGGCGTCCCGCAGCAGATCACTGTCGTCGGTTTGCCGGATGATCGCGGGAATCGTCGTCTCGCCCGCCAGCTGGGAGGCGCGGAGCCGGCGCTCGCCCATAATGAGCTCGTACTTCGCCTCGGGCTTCTCGGCGAGGTACTCCTTGAGCCGGCCTTCAGGTTCACCGTCAGGAATCGGGCGCACGACGACCGGCTGCAGGACGCCGACCTCTTTGATGGAGGCGGCCAGTTCGGCGAGATCCTCCTCGTCGAAGATCTCACGCGGTTGCTTCGCATTGGGAACGATCTGATCAACAGGAACCTCCGCGAAGGAGGCGCCCGGAACAGGAAGCAGTTCAACCTCTTCCGATGTTTCACGTGAAACATCGGAAGGGGCATCCGGCGCCAGCCGTTCCACGGGGAGGACGCTGTCGGCCCCGGCAGAGGGGGCACGATCCGCTCCCCTGGAAGGCGCGGCTCCGCCTTCCGCCACGTCTTTCACTGAAGTGGCCTGTCGCAGCATTTCCGCTCGCTTAGCAGGGCCCCGTTTCTTCCCCTGCGAGGAAGAGCGCTGCTTCGGCTGGAGCAGTTCCTTCGCTGAACCACCGCGTTGGCGAGTGTTCCCCTCGGGGAAGAAGACATCAAGGGGACTGCCGCCGGCCCTGGGCACCGGAGTCTGCGACGGAGCGTCCTGCACCGGGGGGATGAGCGCCCCAAGCCCCCTGCCAAGACCCGTGTGCTTGCGCCCGCGCTTCACGCCGTCAGCCTTCTGAACATCCGCCATTGCGATACTCCTTCAATTGCGTCAGCTCATTGTTTCACGTGAAACAACCCCGCGGGCACCGTCAGGGCGCGTCATTGGTCACTTTCGGGAGTACTCGTTCAAAGCGGTCGGCAAAACGTTCATGACCTGCGGAAACGTGGCGTGTTGACGCGCGGGCTCCGCGTGAAACATGCAGCTCCGGCGCGCCCGCGACCGCGGCGCCAGCGGCACGCGGTGCATGGCCTCACTCGGACTGCGGGAAACGGAGACTGACCTCCAGGGCGGCCATGCGGTACGCGACAGCGCCCACCGAACGCGCGTCGTAGGTGACCACGGTCTGCCCGTACGAGGGCGCCTCGGAGACGCGGACGTTGCGCGGGATGACTGTCCGCAGCGTCTGTTCCGGGAAGTGCGCGCGCACCTCGGCCTCGACCTCTTCGGAAAGGCGCGTGCGCCTATCAGCCATCGTCAACAGCATCGTCGACACGCGCAGGCCGGGATTGAGATCCGCCCCTATGCGCTCAACAGTCGCCCAGAGCTGGCTCAGCCCCTCGAGCGCGTAGTACTCGGCCTGGATCGGGATCAGCACCTCATCCGCGGCGACCATGACATTGAGAGTCACCAGCCCCAACGACGGGGGGCAGTCGATCAGGATGACATCGATGTCGTCGCGTGAGTCGAGGAACTCACGGAGCGCATTGCGCAGGAGGAACTCCCTCCCCTCGACATCGACCAGCTCGATCTCGGCCCCCGACAGGTCGATCGTGGCCGGGCAGACGCTGACCCCCTCGATATCCGGGCACGGCCTGAGGACCTCCTCGATGGAGGCGCCACCGATAATGACATCGTAAGTGGACAGGACGCCCGTGTCGTGCGCGACACCGAGCGCGCTGGACGCGTTCCCCTGCGCATCGGCGTCGATGACGACGACATTGAGGCCACCGAGTGCGAATCCAGCGGCCATATTGACCGTCGACGTCGTTTTGCCGACGCCGCCCTTCTGATTGGCGATGGCGATAGTGCGGGTGCGCTCAGGACGGCCGAAGGTCGCGTCATCCAGCATCTTCAAGTCGCGCAGCGCGCGCTCGACTTGGCCGGATAGAGGCGCGTTGTTCTCAGTGGTCACGGCTCACCTTCCTTCGGGCTCACCACTAGTCTACGTGCGAATACCCGCGGTGGGCAGCCGCCCTGCGGAGCAGGGCGCAGGGAGCTGTGCCACGGGGCGCTACTTCGTGCGCGTGCACTTCACGATGTAAGTCGACTCGTCCTCCATGACCGAGGGGACCTCGTGGATCTGCGCCATCAAATGATGGCGCTTCAATTCAGAAGCTGCCTCTTCTATCTCAATCGGAGCTCTCCGTCCCTTGAGTGCGACGAGCGCGCCCCCCGGTGCGATGAGCTTCGAGGTCATGCGGACCAGCTTCGCCATATTCGCAACAGCGCGGGCGGTGACGACATCCGCTTTCCCCTTGCCCCGCAGCTCCTCCGCGCGCGCCTGGTGGATAGTGGTGTTGTCCAGGCCCAGGGCGTCGACCACATCCGCCAGCCACTCGCAGCGCCTCGTCATCGGTTCGGCCAGGTGGACGTCCAAGTCCGGTCGGCACACGGCGATGACGATGCCCGGCAGCCCCGCGCCCGAGCCGATGTCCAGCACCTGGCCCCGGCGGGGCAGGAAGTCCAGGACCGCGGCCGAGTTGACGAGGTGGCGCGACCAGATGCGCTCCATGTCGCGCGGTCCGAGGAGGCCCCGCAACTCCCCCTCCTCCTCGAGCATGCGCGCGAACTCCGCGATGTCTGCGAAGGCGGGGCCGAAGAAACGGCGCACCTCGTCTGTGGGAGCCTCCGGGGTGAAGGGATCACCCGCCCGGCGCGGCGCGCGCCCACCGTCGCGCCGGGCGGGCACCCCGTCGGAGGGGCTCAGGGGCGCCTCACTCACCGTCCTCGTCCTCTGGCAGGATGACGACACGGCGGTGGGGCTCGACGCCCTCGGACTCGGACACCAGGCCCGCGTCGGCGACGACATCGTGGCAGACCTTGCGCTCGAAGGGGTTCATCGCCTCGAGCTTGACCTCTGTGCCAGTGGAGCGCACGCGCGCGATGGCCTCCTGCGTGATCTCCTGCAGCTCGGCCTTGCGGTCGGCCCGGAAGGAGGCGATGTCGAGCATGAGGCGCGACCTCTCCCCCGTCTCGGTCTGCACGGCCAGGCGGGTGAGTTCCTGAAGGGCGTCGAGCACCTCGCCGTCCTCGCCGACCAAGCGCTCCAGGTCGTCGTTGGAGTCGGCGATTATCTCGATCGAGGCGCGGCCGTTCTCGACGCCGATCTCGATGTCGCCATCCAGATCCGCGATGTCGAGCAGCTCCTCCAGGTAGTCGGCCGCCAGCTCGCCCTCTTCTTCCAGGCGCGTGAGCGCCTCGGACTTCTCGTCACTCATTGTGTTCCTCCCTCGGTGGTTTCGGACGTTGTGAGAACAAGTCAGCGCTTGTTCTTGGACTTCTTCCGGCGCGCCCTGCGGCGCTCCTGCCGGCGGCGCTCGAGCTCAGCGGCGCTGATCGCGGCCCCCTGGGCGGCCTTCGCCGAGGACCCCTTGTCCGGGGCGGAGGCCTCGCGCTGCGCCGCGGCCTCGCGCAGGCGCTGCTCGCGGGACTTCTTCTTGCCGGTGGGGCGCGCGACGGCCTCCTTGCGGCTCCTCGCCTTCTCGAGGGCCTGGCGCAGGCCGTGCATCCACTGCTCGTCGGGCAGCGTCGTCCACTCCTGCGAGGCGAGGTTGCGGTAGACCGTGACGATGTCGCCCGCGCTCATGAAATCGGGGAAGTCCGAGGCGATCTTCTGCTTCTTCGCCCGCTGGCGGATCTCCGCCAGGGATTTCTCGTTGAACGCGACGACATCGGGGTCAGTGGCCGAGGTGGGCAGCTCCGCGCGGCGGCGGTCGTACTCCACGAAGTAGGGCTTCGCCCACTCCTGGTAGTCCTTCTCGCGCTTGGCGCGCAGATCCGCGTAGGCGGGCGATCCGGGCGTGGGCATGACCTTGATGGTCCAGTACGCCTGTCCGAGCGCCCAGAAGGAGGAGGTCACCGTGTAGACGACGACGCCCATCTGGAAGAAGACGCCCGAGAACACGAACATCACGGGCATCACGTACATCATCGAGCGCTGCGAGCGCGCCATCGGGTTCGATCCCATGTCGGGCATGTTGCGCGAGAAGGACAGGCGCATCGACACGAACTGCAGGGCGACCATCAGGATGATCGCGACGACGAAGACGATGGCGGCGGAGCTGTTGGAGGTCTCCGTCCTGAGCGTGTGGGAGAGCGGCACGCCGAAGACGGTCGACCCGTTGATCTCCGAGGCGGTGGTCTGGGTGATCGGGCCCAGGCTGGACGCGGCCTGCCCGGAGTACGTGTAGGTGCCCTCCGCCAGGTCCTTGACGGCGTAGATCGCCCGGTACATGGCGAAGAGGACGGGCATCTGGACCAGGAGCGGCAGGCACGAGGCGAAGGGCGACACCTTGTGCTTGCGGTAGAGCGCCTGGGTCTCCTCCGTCATCTTCTGGCGCGAGACCATGTCCTTCTTGCCCTTGTACTTCTCCTGGATCTTCCTGATCTCGGGCTGGACGGCCTGCATCGCCCGCGAGGAGCGGATCTGCTTGAGCAGGAGGGGCACGATCGCGACGCGCACCAGGATCGTGAGGAGGACGATCGACAGGACCCACGCGATGCCGGACCCCGACGGCATGCCGATGAGGACCAGGAAGTCGTGGATCCACACCCAGACCCATGCGACTGCCACCGCGAAGGGGTGGATGATTGCGTCAAACATGCGCTCTCTCTTTCAATTGGCGGCGCAGCGCGCCGAGGACAAGTATGCGGGGCGGGTCAGCGTTCCCGCCCGCCCCCCGGACTCAGTCCCATGGGGAGCGGATGCTCGATGGTGGGGTCGTTGCCCGCCCAGTCGTCGGGCGGGACCCACGGGTCCGGCCTCCAGCGCCCCCGGGGCGGGACGCGGTCCACGCCCCCCAGGCTCCACGGGTTGCACCGGACGAGCCTCCACAGGGCCAGCGCCGTCCCCTTGGCGATGCCGTGGACGGTCACCGCCTCGACGGCGTACGCCGAGCACGTGGGCGCGTAGCGGCAGCGAGGCCCCAGCAGCGGTGAGACGAAGCGCTGGTAGAGGCGGATGGGCCACACGGCCGCCGCCCGCAGTGCCCCGGTCGCGCGGTTCACCGCTCCCCTCCCCCGCTCCACTTGCGCCAGGCGCGCGCCAGGGCCCCGTCGAGGCGCCGGGCGAGCTCCTGCGAGGACGCGCCGAGGGCGC